>ENA-ORCS01000948-ORCS01000948.1-marine-metagenome-genome-assembly--contig:-NODE-948-length-14780-cov-3.278583_pt1 | contig 14780 bp, 11 predicted proteins | sample MGYA00237781_ERZ508513 | MGnify/ENA primary metagenome ERZ508513 (study PRJEB26184, sample SAMN06268793) | marine metagenome | isolation source: Eden Landing Ponds, San Francisco, CA, USA | place...
TCGAACACCCGGCGATCACCGCTGTCGCACCGACGACCGAGAGATATGTGCGTCGTGAGAGTGTCATACTTCACAGATGTCCCGGTCGAAGGTGAGGCTGTCGCCCCCGGTGAATGTTACTGCTCGCTCATCGCCTCACTGGCCATGTTTCGGCCCTGTGCGTTCAGTGTAATCTCCGTCCGAGTCCGGACTTTATCGACGGCTCCGATTTCCAGTAGGTGCTGGTAGATTTCTTCGACTTCCTCAACGCTGATCCCGACGAAATCCGCCATCTCGAACGGCGACACACCGGAGTACAGCGCCATAAGGACCTGACTTTCAGTATCGGACAGTTCGTGGTCGTCTTCACGACGCTCGACGACGTGTTCGAACAGTGTCGCGAGCACTGTCGTGTGCCGAACGTTGCCGGAGAAATGAGTCTCGACGCTGCGGTCGTCCTGATCGGTGTGTTCGACAGCGACGATATCGCGCTGGGATCCCATCACGGTTCCCGTTCGCTCTTCGACCGTCCCGACATCCTCGACTTCAGTTGTCAACTGGTCGCCGTCGGGGAATCGAAGCCTGAATACGTTCTCCTCGAGTGCGAACTGCGCTTTCTCCCAGGTCGCCTCGTCCTGGACGACACCGCCGACGATGGCCGGGTGCTTCACGAGCACGACGGTTCCACTGAGATTCGCCCGGCAATACGTCTCGACGAAATCGTCTTTGCCGGTCGCTGTGACGAGTAGTACTGACGACTCGATGCGGAGCGTGACTGCCCCGGCCGCATCAATCTCCTCGGGCACCACCGATTCGTCGCGAGGAATCGTCACCTTTCCGTGCGGAATCGTCCGCTTCGAGCCGTTTTCGGCGACGACGAGTCGCTTGTTTGTCAACAGCAGCCGGGAGGACGCCCAGGACGGCTGGTCGACAGGCTGGCCGTCCCGCATGACATAGCAGATGTCTCCAGTTGTCTCGAGGAGCTTCCGTTCGTCGCCGCTCATTAGCCCGCCGTTGCACGAATGTAGGTCTTCCAGCGTTTATAGATTCCTATCGTCTCAGCCGAGCAGCGCCACAGTAGACGCGACGAGCCCCAATAGTGACGGCGAGAGTACGGACTGAGTAACCCGTTTAGCTACTGCTCCGGCTAGCGGTTGGACGGTCTCACGACCGAGCAGCGATACAGTCACGCGTTTCCCGTCCCTCGATACGCTGGCATCGTCGAGCGCAGTGCTGACAGCGTCGTCGTCGACTCGCTGCTTGAGGAGTGGCGGGATAGCTTCGACGTACTCTTCGAGCTGTCTGGCGTCGGTCCCGTCCTTGCCGGTCACTTGTACTCTGATCCGAGGGTGCCCGTCGACAATTGAAAGCGATCCGGCGACAAACTGGATACTCTCGAACACGTCACGCGCGAACCGCGGCAACTCCTGTGTGATCGCGTCGACTGTCTGTCCGCTGGCATTGCCGGCATCGATAGCGAATTTGACTGGCCCGGAAGGGACTCGATCGTATGCGCGCCGAACGCCAGCCCCAATAGCGCTGTTCGATCCGGCATCGGTCGCGATGATTGCCTCAGTCCCACCGCCGACGCCGGCAACTGTTCGCCCGTCCGGGAGTGAACTAACAGTGAGGCCAGTCATTTCGAAAGTGTGTGCTCTCCGCCCCGAAACAGTCGTCTCAGCCGTTTTCAGTCCTTGTGATTCGAATGCCGAAACTGTCTCGTCGATGTCCCATGCTGCGTCGATTACTGCGCCACTGATCTGCTCTCCCGGTGTGAAAAACCCGGAGACAGTCTCGATCTCACGCGGGTCAAGCCCGATCCATCCGTCGATAACGTCCGATACGCCGTCGATATCACCCTGAGGCAGCGATCCGTCGAGCAGTCCACGCAACGGTTCTGACCCCAGGAGTGCAGCCACGTCTACGGTGCCGAACGCTGTTGCACCCGCGGGCACAGGACCGACAGACGGAGCGGACCTGGAACCGAGTGAGAGGGGCCGATCGAGACAGCCTGTTACGGCTACACTGGCCGTTGCACCCATCCCCGCGAGCACGTCACGACGCGACCGTCGGAACCCCGTCATAGATTTACGTGTGTGTCGGTTGTACAAGAATTCCGTGCAATATGCCGAGGGCCTCACGAACCGATCGGTCTCACTCGACGTAGTCGATGTCTTCGCCGAGTTGCTGGGCGGCTTTCTCCTGCTCGGCCTCGCTTTTGCCGTAGATCTGTGGGCTGTCGACGCCGGTCACGACGATCATCGTCTCCATCTTGCCGTCGTGATCCTGATCGACTGACGCACCCCAAATAATACGGGCGTCGGGGTCGATCCGGTCGTAAATCTCTTCGACGACGCCTTCGGCCTCCTCGATGGACATATCGGGACCGCCGACGACGTTGACCAGTGCGGAGTTGGCACCGTCGAACTCCACGTCCAAAAGCGGCGAGCGTAGCGCCGAGCGGATCGAGTCCTGGGCCTTGTTCTCGCTGTCGGATTCGCCCAGCCCGATCATGGCAACGCCGCCGTTTTCCATGATCGTCCGAACGTCGGCGAAGTCGACATTGACTAACCCGGGCTTGGTGATCAGCTCTGTCATGCCCTTGACCGAGCGCATCAGCACGCGGTCACAGATTTTGAAGGCGTCCTGCAACGGCATCGAGGGGGCATAATCGAGCAGTCGGTCGTTCGGGACGACGATGACGGTGTCTGAGACCGCCCGCAGCCGTTCGAGCCCGGCGTCGGCATTGGCCCGACGACGCTCGCCTTCCGCAGTGAAGGGAATCGTGACGATCGAGATCGTTAGCGCGCCCTGCTCTTGGGCGGCCTGGGCGATGACTGGAGCAGATCCTGTCCCGGTCCCACCGCCGAGCCCAGCCGTGACGAAGACCATATCGGAGCCGTTGATCGACTGCTGGATGTCTTCGATGTTCTCCTGGGCCGCTTCCTCGCCGATCTTCGGGACTGAACCGGCTCCGCGACCGCCGGTCCGCTTGCGGCCCATCAGGATCTTCGTGTCGGCTTTGACCTCGTCAGCGAGGTGCTGAGCGTCGGTGTTGGCCGCGACGAGTTTCGCACCGTGGATCCCTTCTTCCATCATCCGCGTCACGGTGTTCCCGCCGGCACCACCTGTCCCGACGACGGTGATCTTCGTTTCTAAGTCTTCGACGACGCTGGCCAGCTCTTCGTCACTCATCTGTCCGGACGTCGAGACCTCCTGTGACGACGATTCAGTGCCGTCTTCGGAAGCCGGATCTTGATGGTCCTGTTCGGCTTCCTCCATGGCTTCGTCGATAATCGAGTCCATATTTAAAGCGAGATTGCAGAGCCACCTATTTTATTCTTTGCACCTCGGACGCGTTGATAGCCACCTTTCAAGCGCGAGGTGTGCGAATCGACACCGCCCGGATCGGATGGGAGTGCTTTTAGGGAGTCAGCCGGAAACGGTGGGTATGACCGCTCCGCCACGTGAGACCTACGAACCGGGTGAGTTAGAACGCAAGTGGCGCACCCGCTGGAACGAGCAGGGGCGCTACGAGGCCGATCCACAGGACGACGAGGACCCGACCTTCATCACCGTCCCCTACCCCTACCCTAGCGGCGGGATGCACATCGGGCACGTCCGGACGTTCACTGTCCCGGACGTCTACGCCCGTTACCGTCGTCTACAGGGGGATAACGTCCTGTTCCCGCTGGGCTGGCACGTCACCGGCACGCCGATCGTCGGCGCCGTCGAGCGACTCAAAGAGGGCGAGGAGGAGCAGCTGTCGGTCCTGCAAGACACCTACAACGTCCCCAAAAACGAGCTCGAACAGCTTGAGACGCCGATGGGCTATGCCCGGTATTTTATCGAGAACCACTACAAGAAGGGGTTCAAGCAACTGGGACTGTCGGTCGACTGGCGCCGGGAGTTCACGACCAACGACGAGCGCTACTCGAAGTTCATCACCTGGCAGTACGAGACGCTCAGAGAGCGTGGCCTGCTGGAGAAGGGGCTGAACCCGGTCAACTACTGTACGAACGAACAGCAACCGGTCACGACCCACGACCTGCTGGAGGGCGAAGACGCCGAGTTCCAGGAGTTCACCCTGGTCAAGTTCGAGACGGAAATCGACGGTCGGGACGTCATCGCTCCGATGGCGACGCTCCGTCCCGAGACGGTTCGCGGTGTCACGAACGCCTACGTCAACCCCGACGCCGAGTACGTCCTGGCGGACGTCGACGGTGAGACCTGGTTCGCTTCCAGCGAGGCCGTCGAGAAGTTCGAGTTGCAGGCCCGCGAAGTCGAGGTCCTCGAAACGATCGACCCGGCTGAGATTATCGGCGAACGGGTGAGCAATCCCGTCACCGGCGACGAAGTGCTGATATTGCCCGCGGACTTCGTCGACGCCGACAATGCGACCGGCGTCGTGATGTCAGTGCCCGCCCACTCCCCCGACGACTACGTCGCCCTCCGAGAAGCCAAGGCAGACGACGAGCGGATGCGCGAGTACGGGATCGATCCCGACGATGTGGCGGCAATCGAACCGGTCCCGATCCTAGAGATCGAGGGCTACGGTGAGGTCCCCGCCCGCGATGCGGTCCAGTCCGCGGGCATCGAGTCCAGCGACGACCCGGAACTGGAAGCGGTAACCGCCGACCTCTACCAAGACGAGTTCCACAGCGGCGAGTTGCTCGATAGTTATGGCGAGTTCGCCGGCGAACGTATCGAAGACGTCCGTGAGCGGTTTCGCGACCACTACCGTGATGCGGACCTGTTCGACCTGATGTATGAGTACACTGAGGAGGTCGTCTGTCGGTGCGGTGGCGACGTCGAGGTCGCCCAGGAGGACACGTGGTTCCTCCGGTACAGCGACGAGGAGTGGTCCCAGAAAGCCCACGACGCAGTCGCACAGTTGGAGGCAATTCCCGAGAACACCGCAGAACAGTACGATCATACGATCGATTGGCTCGAAGAGTGGCCCTGCATTCGCAACTACGGGCTGGGGACGCGCCTGCCCTGGGATGATGAGTTCGTCATCGAGCCGCTGAGCGACTCGACGATTTACATGTCCTACTACACGATCGCTCACCGGCTACAGGACGTCCCGCCCGAGGAGATGGATCGGGCGTTCTTCGATACGCTGTTTTACGGGGCGGACGGAGAGGAAGCCCCGGGCGGCGTCAAGGTCGATATCGACGAGCCCAACGAGACCGCCCTGGAACTGCGCGAGGAGTTCGAGTACTGGTACCCTGTCGATGTCCGGTGTTCGGGCAACGATTTGATTCAGAATCATCTGACGTTTTACCTGTTCCATCACGCCGAGTTGTTCGACCCGCAGGACTGGCCTCAGGGGATCACTGTGATGGGAATGGGACTACTTGAGGGCAAGAAGATGTCCTCTTCGAAAGGCCACGTTGTCTTGCCGGGTGAGGCCATCGAGGAGTACGGTGCGGACACCGTCCGGTTCTTCCTGTTGAACTCCTCGGAACCGTGGCAGGACTTCGATTGGCGGGCCGACCAGGTCGCGACGACTCGCGAGCAACTAGAACGGTTCTGGGAGCGTGCACAGAACGTCATTGACACCGAGGTGCCCGATGGAGCGCGCGACGAACTCCAACACATCGACCGCTGGCTGCTGTCGAAGCTCCAGATGACGATCCGGGCGGCTACCGAATCGATGGACCGCTTTGAGACCCGAAATGCCTCTCAGGCCGCGTTCTACCAGTTCGACGAGCATCTGACGTGGTACCGCCGACGGACCGACACCGACCGACCGGGCGCGAAGTGGGCGCTCCGGGAAGTGCTGCGGGCACGGCTACGCCTGCTCGCGCCCTTCGTCCCGTTCATCGCGAACGAACTCCACGAGCAACTGACAGGCGAGCCCGTCGAGGATGCCGCCTGGCCCGAACCTGACCCCGAATTCGAGTCCACGCGGACGGAAGTCGAGGAGCGCTTGGTCGCTGATGTTGTCGATGACATCGCCGACATCGCCGACGTGACCGACACCGACCCCGAGACGATCCGACTGTACGTCGCCGCCGACTGGAAACGGACCGTCTTCGAGGAAGTCGTTGAAACGGGGCCAGACGTCGGTGCCGTTATGGGCGAGGTTATGCAACACGAGTCGCTCCGTGAGAGGGGCGACGCCGTCAACGACCTCGTACAGGAGATGGTGAGCGTTGTGCGCGAGCGCAACGACGAGACACTTGAAGCGATGGACAAGATCGACGAGCAGTCGGTCTACGAGGCAGCCCAGTCGTTCCTCGCTCGCGAGTTCGACGCCGACATCGAGGTCTACGCCGAGGACGACAACCCACGCGACCCCGCCGGGAAGGCCGACCAAGCGGAACCGTTCCGCCCGGCCGTGTATATCGAGTAGCGCGCGGGCCGCACGCGACAGTCGCCGGCTACTTGGTCGGCCCCGAAACACTTGTACGTCGAGTTCCACCTTTAGGGCAGTGAGTACATGCCAACACAGTTGCCCTCTCAGCCGCCCTCGACACTGAAGGCCTTGGCAGAACTGAACGACCGGGGGACGATCAGCGTGTTACACGTCGACGACGAACCCGACTTCGCCGAGGTCGCAGGCGTGTACATGGAACGCGAGGAAGATGCCCTCGATGTCGAAACCGTGGCCAGCGCCAGCGACGCGCTTGATCGTCTCGATCAGGGTCCGCGGATCGACTGTGTCGTCAGCGATTACGATATGCCGGGGATGGACGGACTGGCTCTACTGGACGTGGTTCGCGAGGAGTTCCCCAACCTTCCGTTCATCCTGTTTACCGGGAAGGGTAGCGAGGGAATCGCCAGCGAGGCAATCTCCCGTGGGGTGACCGATTATCTCCGGAAACAGTCCGGGACCGACCAGTACGCCGTCCTGGCCAACCGAATCACCAACGTCGTCCGTCGCTATCGTGCCGAACAGGAGGTCCAGCACAGCTACCGCGCGATGGAGACCGCCCGCGAAGGTATCGGATTGCTTGACAAACACGGGCAATTTCTCTACGTCAATCCGGCCTACGCCGAAACCTACGGCTACGACCGCGCCGAAATGGTCGGCGAGCACTGGGAAATATTGTATCCAGAGGCCCACGTGGAACAGGTCTACGACGAGATCCTGCCGAGCGTCCCGGAGACGGGTCGCTGGACGGGTGAATCCGTTCAGCAGACCGCCGACGGCGAGGAGATTATCGTCGATCACGCCCTTGCGTACACCGACACGGACGCGATGATCTGTCTCGTTCGGGATGTGACCGAAGTACAGGACCGACAGCGCGACCAGTGGCAGTTCGAACTGTTCGTTGAGGCCGTCGAGGAGTACGCTATTTTCACGCTCGACCCGGAAGGGTACATCACGAGCTGGAACGACGGGGCCGAGCGGATTACCGGATACGACGACTCGGCGATCATCGGCGAGCACGTCTCGACGTTTTACCCAGACGACCGAAACGAAACATACCCGGATCATCTCCTCGCTGACGCGCTGGACGACGGCACAACGACGGTGGAAGGGCCACGGGTCCGCGAGGACGGATCGCAGTTCCCGGCCAACGTAACGATATCGGCAGTCCGTGACGACGAGGGTCGCCATCGCGGCTTCCTGCAGGTCATCGAAGACCGGACTGAAGCCTACGAGGCCCAGGCGCAACTGGACGACGCTCACGACAAACTACAGACGGCGCTCAATCTTCTGGAGGACATCTTTTACGTCATTGACCCGGGAGGCGACTTCGAGTTGGTGACCGATCGGGCAGTCGAAGTGACCGGCTACAGCCGCGAGGAGTTGCTCGCGATGGACCCGGCTGATCTGTTCGCAGAGGCCGACGGGCGGCGGATTTCCGCCGACATCGAGCAGGCCCTCGCCAAAGGGGAATCACGCATTGAGGCCGATCTCGTGACCAAAGACGGGCGGACGATCCCATACGAGTTCCGCAAGCGCCGGATCGTCGACGCGGACGGGACTGTTCTTGGAGTGGCCGGTGTCGGGCGGGACATCACCGACCGAAAACGCCGAGAGCGACAGCTCCGACAGCAACTCGAACAGTTCGAACACTTCGGCAGTGTCCTCTCTCACGACCTGCGTACGCCCCTCGAGACTGCACGCGGGCGACTGGAACTGTTCCGTGAGACGGGCGATAGCGACCACCTCGACGCGGCCGAAACCGCCCTCGGACGGCTAGACGAACTGATCGGTGATCTCTCTAAGGTCCTTCGAGAAGCCGAGATCGTCACGGATGCTCGGCCGATCTCGCTTGTCGACGCCGTCGAGTCGGTGTGGGCCGGCCTCGAAAGCGGGGAAGCGACGCTCTCGACCCACTCCGACGGGACGATTCAGGCCGACGAGACGGCGCTCAAGCGGCTACTGGAGAACCTCCTGAAGAACAGCCTCGATCACGGCGGCGACGAGGTGACTGTCACGGTCGGGACCCTGCCCAACGGGTTCTACCTCGAGGACGACGGCCCCGGCATCCCCGAATCGGAACGCGACCGGGTCTTCGAGGCCGGCTACACGACCAGCGAAGAGGGGAGCGGCTTCGGGCTGGCGAGCGTCCGCCAGATCGCTGTCTCGCACGGTTGGCAGATCGCCGCGACGACGGGCAACGACGGCGGCGCTCGCTTCGAGGTGACTGACGTCAGGATGGCTGCCGATTGAGCTCCTGACGCCGATAGATACGATCCACTACACGTCGGTTCCGACCAGATCGAACGGCGTTCCGGCGTCGGCCTCTTCTGCGTGTTCGTAGGCGACGTGCGCGGCGGCGACGTCCTGGATCGCCAATCCCGTGGAGTCAAAGACCGTTATGGCTTCGGGGCCACCGGCCTCGCCACGGCCCGGTTTCGCGTCGACGACGATCTCGCCCAGTTCCCCGTAGATGTCCGTCTCATCCAGTCGCTCCTCGTTCCAGGGGACGTTGATCTCCCCGGAGTGGGTACACTGTTCGTAATCGTCGATCACCAGCGCCGCTTCCCCAAGCACGTCGTCGCTGATCTCGTGTTTGCCGGCGGCGTCAGCGCCCATCGCGTTGACGTGGGTGTCGGGCCCGACCTCGGTGACGATCGGCTGCTTGACGGGTGTCAGCGTCGAAACGACGTCGCAGGCGGCCGCCTCGTCGATCGACCCCTCGCGGACGGCAAACCGGTCCTCGAACGCCCCGACGAATTCGGCGACGGCCTCGCTGTCGACGTCCGAGACGACGACCTCCTCGATGTCCCGGACTGTGGCGATAGCCTCCAGTTGTGTGTACGCCTGCGTGCCTGCACCGACCAGTCCCAGTGAACTCGCGTCCTCGCGTGCGAGGTGTCTGGTTGCGACGGCCGCGGCTGCGCCGGTCCGAAGTCGGGTGATCGTCGTCCCGTCGATCAGTGCCAGCGGGAAGGCCGTCTCCGGGTCGGAGTAGACGATCGTCCCCATCACCGTCGGGAGACCGAACTGCGCCTCGTTGTCGGGGTGGACGTTGACCCACTTGACCGCCGCGGCGTCCCAGTCACCGGCATCGAGATACGCGGGCATCGACCGGAAATCGCCGTTGTACTGCGGGAGGTCGATGTATGATTTGGCAGGCATTTGAACGTCCCCGCGGGCATAGGCGGCGAAGGCATCCTCGACGGCGCCGACGACGTCTGCGATCCCCGTCTGCTCGGTGACGACCTCCGCCGGTAGCAATCGCGTCTGCATACCGGGCGGTCGTCCGGGAACCTCTTATCAGTACGCCCGTTCCCCTGACCGTACGGGGATGCGGTCACGTAACGCAGCCACCGGCCCCGACAAAAAGGCTTTACCGGCCCAATCACCTATCGAGACGCAAATGGTACTCGACGATCTCGGTTCGTCACTTCGTGGGGCCCTGGACGACCTTCGGGGCAAGTCCCGCATCGACGAGGAGGACGTCGACGCCGTCGTCAAGGAGATTCAGCGCTCGCTCCTGCAGGCGGACGTCGATGTCGACCTCGTGATGGGGCTCTCTGACGACATTAAATCCCGTGCACTTGAGGAGGAACCGCCGTCCGGCACGTCCGCGCGCGACTGGGTGTTGCGGATCGTCTACGAGGAACTCGTGGAACTCGTCGGCGAATCGACCGATCTGCCACTGGAATCCCAGACGATTATGCTCGCCGGCCTCTATGGGTCGGGGAAGACCACCACCGCGGCGAAGATGGCGTGGTGGTTCTCGACGAAGGGACTGCGCCCGGCGATCATCCAGACTGACACTGACCGCCCCGGTGCCTACGACCAGGCCAAACAGATGGCCGAAAACGCGGAGGTCGAGTTCTACGGCGATCCCGACGCCGACGACCCCGTCAAGATCGCCCGTGAGGGACTGGATGCGACCGAGAGCGCCGACGTGCGGATCGTCGACACCGCCGGTCGGGACGGCCTCAACGAGGAACTGATCGCACAGATCGAGCGCATTGAAGCGGAAGTCAAGCCCGACCGCAACCTGCTGGTGCTCGACGCCGCGATGGGTCAGTCCGCCAAGTCACAGGCTGCGGACTTCCAGGCGGCGATCGGCATCGACGGAGTCGCCATCACCAAACTCGACGGGACCGCGAAAGGTGGGGGCGCGCTCGCGGCCGTCGACGAAACCGACTCGACTATCGCGTTCCTCGGGACCGGCGAGACGGTCCAGGACATCGAGCGCTTCGAACCGGACGGGTTCATCTCCCGGTTGCTCGGGATGGGCGATCTCAAGCAGCTCACCGAGCGCGTCGAGCGCGCGATGGAGCAGACCCAGGGTGAGGAGGAAGACTGGGACCCCGAGGACATGATGGAGGGTGAGTTCACCCTCTACGATATGCAAAAGCAGATGGAGGCGATGAACAACATGGGACCGCTCGATCAGGTGATGGATATGATCCCCGGGATGGGCGGCGGGATGATGGACCAGTTGCCCGACGACGCCATGGACGTCACCGAAGAGCGGATGGTCGACTTCCAGGTCATCATGGATTCGATGAGCGAAACGGAGATGCAGAACCCCCGGGTGGTCGGCAAGTCACGCATCGAACGCATCGCCCGTGGCTCTGGGAAACCCGAAGACCGCATCCGGGAACTGCTCGAACAGCACAAGATGATGGAGCGGACCCTCAAGCAGTTCCAGGGGATGGGCGACGCCGATATGGAACGGATGATGAAACAGATGCAACAGGGCGGCGGTGGCGGCGGGATGGGCGGTATGGGTGGCGGTCCCGGTGGGCCGTTCGGCTAGTCGATCGCACGTTTTCGATCGGCTGTCACCGCATATGATTAGCCGTCTGATACGGTCGGTTGTAACGATTTACCGGTACGATCGCGTAACGGATGCGATCGATCCGGAACAGACTTACAACCGACCGTATGAGAGACTCCAGTCAGACGACTGTTCACGGGTCGGTGCCCGCGTCGTGACGACGTACGTGTCAGCGACACGGTCGAACAACCGCTGTTTGCGATCGCTGGTCGCGATGGCCGCGAGGCCGACGGCGATGACGACCCAACTGAAATAGATCACTGCTGGAAGGTTTCGAGCGAGCGCTTTCCCGATTCCTGGTTCGTTTCCAAAGCCGTCGACGACTTTGATGCCAGTCAGTCGCTTGCCGACTGTCTGCCCATTCCAGTACCCCTTCAGCAGACCACCGTAGAGCGGCAGGGTCAGAAAGCTGAGAGAGACCAGCAGTCGGACACTCCCCTCTGTCGTCGGCTTGAGCAGGTATCCCAAGCTGATCACAACGATGATGAGCTGAACGAACAGACAGATCGTATCGACGACCTGGGCGACGATCCGGGCACCGACGACGTCGGTGGTGTCTCTCGTAACCTCGACGCGTCAGTAGAGGACATAACCGAGTTGTATGAAATGATTGGGATATAAAAGATTTGCTTTTTTGTCAGGAATAGACATCACGCGAACGGTACGAGATTATCGGCACATTCGCAGATGACTATGTCAAAAACCCTCTGTCACTTCCTCGTCGTCTCGGGTCGTTCCCGCTGAACGACGAACACCGGTCCGAGGAACTGGTCGGCCACCTAGTCGGCCGGTCTCATTACAGATACACCTCGTAGATTTTGATCGCAGTTGTCGTTGTGAAGGCTGCGACGACTCCAGCAACTAGCGTGTCTTCATATAGCGCGATAAGCATCACGAGAATGAAAATCATCGTAATTGGAAACTCAACCACTGCAGGACGATCCTCTACAAAGTTAAAAATGAAATACAAAACTACACCAGCGCCAATGCCGACGACGAATACGACCCAGCACAGGTAGAAACCGTGTGTATACCAAGATACTACTGCTGCTATTGCCATTACTAACAACGCCACAACATCTTCCCAGCCGTCAGCGCGCAGTGAATTCAGGTCCATACGTGGTCATACATGAGTTTGGCTAGCTACACGGATCTTTTTTTTCGATCAGGATCAACTCACGTCTTGTGTTAGAACCCCAGGTGCGCATTCACGTCATACTCTCCAACTTTCACTACCTCATCATAATCATCCCACTGATTTGTGGAGAGACCAATTGCGACAGTCGGGCTAGTGTTTATACCCATGAGGGTACTCTCATCCTGATCCCAGAAAGCCATCGACATTTCAGTCTTGTTCGGGATCATCTTCACGTCGATAAGTTGATCAATCGCTGTAGTGAGCCCCGAGCAGATTCCCGCTGCGAGTATCCCACTGTAACCGGCTGTCGGAATTGTGCCGGCAGCACCAGCTGCCCAACAGATAGTTCCTGCAAGACCTGCGACCCCCATACTGGAGAACCCTCCGCCGCCCTTGAAGTGGAATTCGAGTGCATAGTGTGAATTCCACAAGAGATCACCACAGCAGCCGTCGCAGATCTGCTTGAAGTCGACATCGTAGTATTCGATGAAGTTCTCGGGGGTGAAGTCAATTGGGCAGGTACCCTCTGTCCCAATTGTCCCGCCACTGTCAAGATCACTTGCGCTCACAGACGAGTCGATCTTCCCAAACTCAACTGGATGGCCACTTTCGGTCGCTTCGTACGTCTTGTCATCCGACAGCGCCGAGACATCATCTGCGTTCCTGTACGCAGCAGCCTCTTTGAACAGAAATTTCTCATCGAGTACTTCGACGAGCGTAACGACAGTGTCGCCGTCTGTGCTAATCTCTTGGACACTCCCACATCTTTCGCTGCCGCGACCACGCCCTCTTTCACTGCCCTGTCCACATCCTCTTCCACGACTGCCACCGCTGCCCTGGCCACGCCCTCTGCCGGATGCAGACGCAGTCCCAGACGCACCGACTACCAAACCGCCTCCAACGGCTGCGCCAGTTGTTCGGAGTACCTTGCGACGATTCATTTCATCTTCCGATTTTCTCCACTCATTGCAAAAACCGTTGCACATTAGTTATTTATAACTACCGATGATAGATAGTTACTGGCCAAAATGACAGTTATCATTGATAGTGACTGTTGTAACGATTTACCGGTGTGACCGTACTCGTGCGGTCGACCCGGACACGTCACTCCGCTTGTTCCTCGTCGCTCTCGGGTCGTTCCCGCTGGACGACGAACACCGGTCCGAGGAACTGCTCGGCCACCTGATCGGCCGGCAGGCCGAAGACGAACGTCGATAGCGTGGGATCGGATTCACCCATCACGAGCGCGTCGAAGTCGACCGTCGCGTCGATGATCGCATCGACCGGGTCCTGTTCGCGCTCGATCCGTGTCTCGATGCGATCGTCGTCGAACCCGTTGTTGGTCAGTCTGTCGGCTAGCCCGTCCAGCAGCGTCTGGGCGTCCGCCTCACTCTCGCCCTCGCGAGCGACGTGATACAGCGTCACCGTCGCGCCGGTGCCGGCGAAGACACCGTCGACGACCCGGGCGAGCCGGTCGATTCCGACGGTTCCGCGGACGGCCACGAGGACGTCGTCCATCTCCGCGACCGTATCCGGAATGAGGACGGCCAGACAGTCCTCTTCGTGGCTGAGGCGGTTGATCGTCTTCTGAGCCTGGTGGGTGAACACCAGCCGCCGCCCGACCGTCGCGCCGGCTTGCTCAAAGAGCGCTTCGAGTTCGTCCATACGGGCAGTGGCCCGCTCTTCGAACTGCATCTGGGCCTGTCCCGGTGCGGTCTGTTCGGGGATGACGTGATACCCCAGCAGGACGACGTGGGCGTCGGCAAGCAGCTTCGGCACGCCGTCGGGGATCGATTCGCCTTCGAGGACGCGGATCGGGACGAGTACTGATGGTCGTTCTGTCATGGTTAGACGTCTCCTTTGAGCTTCACGTCGGTCGCGTAGTAGCGATACCACAGGTACGACCCGCCCATGACCGCGATTCCGATCACGATCGAGGCGGGATTCATAAACGCGATCAGTCCAGTGCTGGCGAGCGCGCCGAGGATCGGCACCGCGGGATAGCCCGGAATCCGAAAGCTTGGATCGTACCACGGCGGGTCGCGCCGGCGGAGGACAAGTAACGCCACACAGATCAGCGCGTACATCACCAGGTGGAGGAACGAGGCGACTTCCGCGAGAATCTCAACCTGGTCGGTCGCCACGAGGACGAGGATCGGCCCGCCGGCCATTCCCAGGGCGATGTGTGGTGTCCCGTACTTGAGATTGATCTTGCTGGCCCACCGGGGGAGCAACGCGTCGCGGCTCAGCGCGTACACTGACCGGGAGGCGCTGAGGATCGAGGCGTTCGCACTGGAGAACGTCGCCAGCAGCCCGGCAATGAGGATCATCACTGCGCCGGGCAACCCGAGCAGATCCCGGGCAACTTCGACCATCGCCGTCTCGCCGAACGTACCGAGGCGGTCGGCTCCGAACGAACTGGTCGCGACGAAGATCGTCACCACGTAAAACAG
>ENA-ORCS01000949-ORCS01000949.1-marine-metagenome-genome-assembly--contig:-NODE-949-length-14756-cov-26.343756_pt1 | contig 14756 bp, 11 predicted proteins | sample MGYA00237781_ERZ508513 | MGnify/ENA primary metagenome ERZ508513 (study PRJEB26184, sample SAMN06268793) | marine metagenome | isolation source: Eden Landing Ponds, San Francisco, CA, USA | place...
CGGATAACGCTGTGTCTTGTGAGACGAGTACTGATCGGAGGTTCGGTTCAGGCTCTTCATAGACCTCGGAGAGGCCAAGGCCTTCAGTGGCGTTTCCTTGTGGGTCGACGTCGACGAAGAGGACGGTATGGCCTCGCTGGTTAAGTGCACCAGCGAGATTGATGGCAACCATGGTTTTGCCGACTCCACCCTTCTGGTTCGACACTGCGACGTGTTTCGTCGATGTAGACATATCTCAATGAATTCAATGAGGTCATATAAACTATACTCTCTCAACGACGTCAATGATCTCATTGACTACATTGTATCTCATCTACGCGCTTTGACTCTGCACGTCTTCTGAGCAAGGCGATTAACCAACATCTTCCCGCTCCGTCCGGTTTGTTGGTTAATCCGGATCAGAAAAATCAGTTCGTGTGGTCACCTGATATCGGTGCCAGGTTTGAACTCGGTCAGCTCCTCGATACGCTGCTCAAGCTCGTCGACTTCCTGACGAAGCTTCTCGGCATCGGGATCGTCGCTCAGCGCAAGCTGATCTTTCAGCCCTTGGAGCCGCGTTTCCTTGTGCTCCTCGTCGACGTCGGCCTTCCGGACGTACTCACTTGCTTCGATCTCGTAGACAGCCGATTCGGAGAGGTCGGTCACGTCCAAGGCGTCGTCGACCTTCTCGCGGTCGACGGCCATGATCCGCTCGCGAGGGATGCCCGCATCTTCGAGCACACCGATGACTTCGTCGTCGTCTTTCAGCGAGCGATTGCGCCGACTCGTCCGCTGGACGGAGCCGTACTGACCGTGGACCGGCTGGTCATGGTGGAGCCGCCCAAGGAGTACCTCACGCACGTCCTGGCGAAGGTCGCCAGCGTTGCGCTGGACGTCCGACAGCAACGTATAGAGATTGATGAGCACGGGCGTCTCACAGTCCTCGAGTGCGGTTGGATCGTGGCGTTCGAGGGCGTCGATCAGCAACAGCATATCAGCGTAGACATCGAGATCTGGCTCGGTGCGGTCTGCGGCGTCATCCTGGTCGTCGGCGGACTGGGTAGTGGCTCCTTTGATTAGTTGGGATGTCGTCGGCTCGTCGGTTTCTGTGAGCGTACCCTCGCGGTCGTCGATCTCGTAGCGGGGATGCAGGCTGAGTACTGCCGCGTACGGTTCGGCGTCCGGTGGGAGTCGCTGGAGTTCGAAGGTGCCGCCAGCGTCAGTGATTCGTTCGGCCAGCGTTTCGAACTGCTCGCGTTGCAGTGGTTGCGGGTCACCCGAATCGACGAACTCGATATTGATGCGGTGCTCCTGGGTGTCGGTGATGCGGAATCGCGTCTCCGACAGAGGCGTAATGACTGTCGCATCCGCAGCAAGGGCATCACACTCCTCGAGGAGCGTCCGCCAGCTCGCGGTAAAGGGCATAGCAGTGCTTGGTTGTATCGAAAGAAAACATCTCGGTCCATCGCTTACTTGACCCGTGTCTCCCGCGGCTCTTCGGTGATCTGAGAGTATTAACCAACAAAACCACCCGTTGCGTTGATTGTGTTGGTTAATACATTTCTTGATAGATCCCTTGCGTCAAAGAGCAAGGACTTATCCATTTCCTTTGTGAACACCCAGGTATGAGCGACGCCACTCTCAAACGTACACGTGATGAACAGGGTCGGTTCCAGGCTAGTACGTCACCCGACGACGTCTACGAAGCTATGGAGCCGCTGGAACCCTACAGCACGAACGAGATCGCTGACGAACTCGGACTTCCACACCGAACGGCACTACACTATTTTAACCAGCTAGCCCAAAACGACCGAATCCGCAAGAAGAAAACGGGTAAACGAACCGTGATCTGGATTCGAATAGAGGAACGATGATCTGCTCGTGTCACTTGGACTTAGATAGCGTTATAAATCCGTTGTGTGTGGATTTCAACACACAACAGCTAGCGAACATATCGCTACTCAGGGATGCCTATGGAAATTGATCCAACTTCTCTCCAAGGACACAACAAAGAAGATATCATCAGTGTCTTCATCGAACATGTCGTCAAAACCGAGGAAGAAGTTGAGGAGAAGGAAACTCGGGGTGGCAAAACCACGGACCTCAAACTCTATCTACTCGATAATCAGGGATTTGAATTTGGAACGATAGAAACGACGGTCGAACATCTTGCCACCAGCGACGACACCGATCGGAACACCAAAAATTGGATTGCCGACCATGTCGTCGACGAACAATCCATTGATGACGACCTTTCGTTCCTCCAGATCTCAACTCCTGATGCAGGGCGAACAGACGATTTCCTTGTTATCCGAAGTAATGGCTACTTTTGGATTCTGACTACCGAACGAAAGGAGTGGTGCAGAAAGACAGTCGAAAAGCTCATTCAGTATCTCCCGGGCGTTGAGCGTCTTTACCTGTCTTCAGACGATTTAGAGGATATCGTTGAGGGATTGCAAGATGCCTATGTCTCTGGATTCACCGCCAAATACCACGCTCCGTATCGGAAACGAGACGCGACACTCGTTTTCCACGGCGCTGAAGAGAACGACCTTGACAAGGCCGAAGAGGCGTTCGATGCCACACCAAGCAGAATTGAGTGGGATCAAACCAACAGCCCCGCTGCTGCGATCCAGGGAGCAAACACTAACGACGGCCACTTATCCGTCGAAAATGTCAGGGAAGGCTCCGAAGCAAAAGCGGTCAACACTATCCTTGGACTGACCGAAGATTACCAGGAACGCGACCGCGCTAATTACGAAGTCGAACACAAACCGACTCGGACGATCTTCGACGACGGTAGCCAGGCAATCGATGGTCACACCGCGATTGAACTCACTGATCCAGACAGAGATGACGCCCCGAATCTCGCTGAAGAACTCCAAGAGGATGTCCTTTCCGGGCTGCAGTACAATGCTGGAATGTGGGGTGATGATACCTTCTTCGTACAGGATAAAGAGCACGAGGAGGTGTTCGAAATCGCGCTAGAACCGCCGAACATCATCCTTTATGCGCGGGAGAACACGACCGCATTGAGTCTCCGAAGCTTCTGCCAGGAAATCCTTGACGAGTTCGATTCGACATATTCGCTGGAGAAGAAGCAGAACATGTTGGTTGGACAGTAACAATGAGTGGGGAACAGGATCACTGGCTTCGACAAAAACGTGAGATACAGGCCTACAACACATTCTTTTCCGCATTGTCCGCACGTGCAAACCCGTGTCTCGCTGCGCACGGTTTTGAAGCGCCAGTGGAATTCCCCCGAATCGAAGGCGCACGCGAAGGTGTTGCTGCACATCCGGATTTTCTCTTGTACGACGGCAGTGTCTTTCTGCTGGTCGAAATCAAACAGGGAACCAACATCGAAGACCGGCACATCGAGCAGATGGAGGAGTGCAACCGTGTCGGGATTGAGCGAGCAGAGACGTATCTCAGAGATTCTGACGTTCAAGAGAAGACTTCCTATGACGGGAACGTTGATCAGGTCGAGACCTGTATCGTTTACGAGGGAATCGACGAGGAATACCTCGAAAAGTGCCGGAATGAATGGGACAACTGCCGGGAAAAACTAGAGAAACTCGAAGAACAAACTGCCATCCTCACTCAGGGCCGAGGAGAATCCCTGCGGTTGCTCACTGGTGAGTTCGATTCCACCCGATTACAATCCCGCTTCGAGAGCGGTATCGATCTCCCGACGAATCCGAAGACAGAGTTCATAGTGACGGAATCATGGGAAAAAGAGTGCCTTGCGGTCGCCATCTCCCACACCTGGGGTCATCAAGCTGCTTCCGGTCCAGTTCAAATCTCCGCGTCCGACATCCGATCACACTTCGCACCCAGGCATGCTGTCCCAATGGGACGCATCAAGCGCGTGCTCCACTTCTTGAATGAGGTCGATGCTTGTAGCGAAGTGGACGACGAAGAAGAGACCCATCTCTACGAATTCACCGTCGACCACATGCAGGCAATCCTCGACATTGAACAGACTGTTAGCGAGCAGTCCGTCGAGGACTATCTGATGGAGGATGATCAGACGGATCTCGACTCGTTCATGGATCCAGATGGTGATAATGGCGATGATGATGATGAAGATGAAGATGCTGCCAACCAGTAGCACTTCTCCGAATTATTCGCGAAGGAGGTTCTCGATTTCCTCTCGGAGGTGAGTGAAGCCATCTCTAGCAGTATCCATATCAGATGCTCCAGTGACCACGACCTTTCCGGTGGCAAAGACCAGTAGTACGCACTCGTGGTCGCGGGGACGGTACACCAGCCCGGGGAACTGCTCAGGTTCGTACTCTGTGACTTCAAGCCCTAATCCGATTGCAAGTGCTGACAGATTCAGCGATCGCCCCAGGTCTGCCATGCACACGTAGTTCTGGATGGTGAACCATGCATCATTAGCACTCGAAACAATGCCGTGACGCTCCAGCAGAGCCAAGAATTCATCTCGGAGACGTTCAGATTTGGCTTCCGACGACGCTCCGGTGATGATGTACTTCCCGGTGCGGTACAGCGTGATTAGCGGCTCACCGTCGCCGAACCGGACGTAGGCTCCAGGATATTTCTCAGGGTCGTAGTCGACGACGTCAAGTTCCCGTGCAACCGTCGCGAGATCAAGTTCGATGTCTAAGGCTCCCGACGCAACGACATTGACGACGTGTACCATCGTGAAACCTTTCGTGGTCGAGAATACTTCTATCGGCGTAATAGCATACCGATAGCTTGCTTACCGTGCTGGGGATTGATCGCCTGGCGGTTCTACGCCGTTACTCTCGTCGTTCAACGAGGTCGTACTCTTCAGCGTACTCAAAAATGACCTGTAGGATATCCCACGATTTGCCTGTCTGATCGTCTTCGAAGTACCATTCAGCTTGGTCAGCGATAGCTTCAGACACGGCTTCCGCATCGAGGAAGTCCTCTGGCTCTTCGAAGCCCATGCCGATCCAGTCCTCGCCAGCAAGGTTCGCAGACAGATCCCGTGTGATGGCGTCGATTACCGCTCGCTGAAGGTCCGCCGTGAAGTCGACCTCATACCGCTCTTCGGGCATTTCCTCTTTCAGCCTCGGGAGCAGCTGCTCGGCGATCTCCTGATGCGACGATTCGCCACTTCCGGCCCAGTCGTTCAGTACGGTGTAGTCGTTCGTCATCGTTTGAGTCTATCGTGGTCGTATCTTGACTGTATTGCTGTCAGTTGAATCTGGAGCTTATCCTGGCTGACTCTCTTGGTATACTTGTTGACGGAGGTGTTTGGTGATCGCTTCCTGAACTTCGTCGTTGTCCATGAACTCTGCGAAGAGCTCCTGATTCTGGTCCATTCGATCGATGAACATGCTGGTTAGCGCGTCATCGAACTCCAGTGCGAAGTTTTCGCGACTATTTGCGCGCGCAGAACGCCGGAGATGATCGTCTTCTAGGGCGTCTTCCTTGAGCTGCTCGAGGAACAGTTGGTCCGCTTCCGTGAAATCAGTCCCAAGCTTTTCGTTGATTTTCTCGACGATAGTCGACAGTTCGACTTCGTCATCAGCTTCTGAACCCCCCGTTCCAGTCTCTGTCGGGCCTTTGACCTCACCATCGTTTGCGCTGAGCCCGATGGAACCCTCCTCGGACTTCTCAAGGCGATAGTACTGTAGAGCGAGTTCATCGTCGAATTCCACGGTAGGATCATGCGATTGCCTCGGGAGTTCCTTGTACAGGAACCGCCCGAAAGTGTAGAGCTTCTCGAGGTGGGTATCCGCGTAGCTGACGATCTGCGACTGGAATTTATACAGCCGCAGGAACGACCGGAGCGTTGAGCGGAAGTTTTCCTGGATTTCATCCTCTTTGGCGACGAAACGGTCCCGAGCTGGCTGAACGATACTGCTGAGCTTTCCATGGGCACCTTCCGTCCCCGTGTTGGACGGGTCAAAGAACACCTTCGCGAAGCGGTCGACTTCCTCTTGCTCGTAGATGCGAAACGCATCCAGTTCGGAGGCTAACTGTTGGAGATGCTGTGGGTCCATCTCCTCAGTCACGGTCGTCTTGCCGTAGAACGGTTCAAACGCTTCCTTGATCTCTGCCTGCTCGTTCTCGAAGTCCAGCACGAACGTATCCTCTTTCCCGGGATGCTGTCGGTTCAACCGGGAGAGTGTCTGGACCGCTTGGATCCCGGAGAGCTTCTTGTCGACGTACATCGTGTGGAGAAGCGGTTGGTCGAAGCCAGTCTGGTACTTGTCAGCGACGACGAGGACCTGGTACTCCTGAGTGTCGAAGACGTTGGGAAGCTCCGACTCTTTGATGCCGCCATTCATCCCCTTTTCAGTGTAGCTACCATCATCGTCCTCGACCGTTCCACTGAACGCGACGAGCGCGCTGAGGTCGTATCCGTTCTCCTCGATATACTCATCAATCGACTTCTTGTACCGGACTGCGTGAGCCCGAGAGGACGTCACGATCATCGCCTTGGCCTTCCCACCGATCTTGTGCTGCGTGTGGTTCCGGAAGTGTTCGACGATGATCGCGACCTTCTGAGAGACGTTGTGGGGATGGAGTTTCAGGAACCGCGATATCGCGTTCACCGCCTTCTGCTCGGGCACTTGTGGGTCCTCCTCGACGACCTTCGCGACGTTGTAGAACGTCTCGTACGTCGTGTAGTTCTGGAGGACGTCGATGATGAATCCCTCATCAATCGCTTGCTGCATCGAGTAGAGGTGGAACGGTTCGTGCCCACCTTCTCCATCGGGTTCCCCGAAGGCCTGCAAAGTCTTAGCCTTCGGCGTCGCAGTAAACGCGAAAAAGCTGAGGTTGGGCTGTTTGTTCCGAGATTTAGCATTCTCTGCCATAGCATCCTCCCAATCCTCGATATCCTCCTCGTCGACACCCGAGAGAATTCCCTTCATCTCGGCGGACATCTCGCCACTCTGGCTGCTATGAGCTTCGTCGACGACAACGGCGTAATCCCGCTCCGGAAGTGACTGTGCGTGCTCAATGACGTACGGGAACGTCTGGAGCGTCGTGATGATTACTGGCTTGCCCGCTTCCAAGGCCTCTGCGAGCTCTTCAGATTTCGAGCGGTTCTCGCCTTTGATCGGGTGCACGACGCCAGTCTTGTGGTCGAGTTCGTAGATGGTGTTTCGGAGCTGTTCGTCGAGGACGGTCCGGTCGGTGACGACGACGACGCCGTCGAATACCGCGTTATCTTGGTTGTCGTGCAGCGAAACGAGCCGGTGGACCAGCCACGCGATAGACTTGCTCTTCCCGCTCCCGGTGGAATGCTGGATGAGGTAGTCCTCGCCAGGGCCCTCCTCTTTCGCGCTGGCGACCAGCTGGCGGACACACTCTAACTGGTGATAGCGCGGGAAGATGATCGTCTCGTCTTCTTCGACGGTGATACCGTCTTTCTTGATCTCCTCGGTGTCGATGTGAATGAACCGTTGGATGATCTCCATCCAGCTATCTTTCTCCCAGACGTCTTTCCAGAGATACGCAGTGCGGTGGTCGTTCTCTCGTGGGGGGTTGCCACCGCCCTTCTCGTGGCCCTTGTTGAACGGGAGGAAGTGGGTGTCCTCGCCGGCGAGTTCGGTCGTATAGTGGATCTCGTGCTGGTCGATAGCGAAATGTACCAACGCACCGCGTTTGAACCGGAGGACGGGTTCGCTCGGGTCGCGGTCTTGGCGGTACTGCTCTCGGGCGTCCCTGTTTGCCTGGTCGGTAAAGGTATTCTTGAGTTCGGCCGTCGCGACGGGGATACCGTTGACGCTCAGTGCGAGGTCTACACTCAGCTTCGAATTCGTCGCCGAGTAGTGGAGCTGCTGGGTGACGCCGAGACAATTCGCTTCGTAGCGAGCCTGCAGTTCGGGATTAATTCCCGTGTTGGGTTGGAATGTCGCGAGCTCGATTTTGGTGCCGGTGGTACGAAGGCCATGACGCAGCAGTTCGAGCGTGCCTTGGCGTTCGAGGGCGCTGGTCAGTTCCTGGAGAAAGCGCTCGCGAGCGCTGCCCTTGTGGGCGGTTTCTAACTGCTTCCAGGCCTCCGGCTGGGTTTCCTGAACGAATGAGACGACCTCGTCGGGGAAGATGCCCCGTTCAGCGTCGAAGTCGTCGCTGGGGACACGTGTGTAGCCGCGTTTCAGCAGGGCGGCAGCAATCTCGTCCTCGAAGGCCGCCTCGTCGTACTGTTTACTCATGTCTGACTGGCCTTAGCTTCATTCTTTACGTCGGACACATCAATCTGGCCCGTGACTGCAGCGGTGATGAGTGCTTGGCGCTTCTCCTCGAGAAGATCGATAGTTTCCTCTACTCGATCGATGAGTTCCCAGAGACGCTCAGTTTCTGTTTCGATGTGATCGACAATTTCACGCTGTTCTTCGAGCGGTGGAAGTGGCGTTTTGAACGACTTGATATCGGGCATATAGATCGTCTGGTGGGTAGAACCCTGCATCAGCCGATTGAACTCTTGGTCCATCGAGCGGAAGACGTAGAGCAGGTATTCTGGTATGAGTTCGTCGTCACAGACCCAGTTAGCAAAGTCCTGTGAGGTCGCCATCGGTTCCCCCATGATACCGGAGAAGCCAACAGACGCAGTACGTGAAAGGAAGACAGTACCCTCAGGAAGGAGATGTGCCCCGGAATTTTCCATCCCGAGTTCGCTGATCTGGTTCTCGGTTTCGTAGAGATAGCGTTTACGTCCTTCGCGGAACGGTTTGATGTCGGAGGTTGTTACCCATGGAATGTCGGTATCTTCCCAGTACTCGTCGTTGGAGCGGTCAGGAGTGTGGCCAGAGTGCAGTTCGGCGACGAAGCGGGTGCGGACGACATCCCAGTGTTCGGGGACCTGGTCAATCCAACCGGATTCAACATCTGTTAGTGTAGGATCGTCACTAACCCCAGTAGTAACCGATTGTCGAATAGTTGCTTTCCGTTTGCTGTGGAGAAGCTCTGAAATGCCTTCAAAACCGCTCATTGCTCGATTAAGAGAGGTTTCCCCGTCAGAGAGGAAATCAATAATCTGGTCTTGACTTCTCGCATCAGGATGTGGAATTCTTACGTTCTTCGCGTCCCCTGTAGTAATCCCATATCGCGTAACCCCGTTCGCGAGGTTTTCAAATTGTGTTTGTGGGAGACGTGATTTCAGGCAGTTGAATAGGAAACGAGGCGATATCGAAGATTTGTCTGGTCGAATCAAAAAAAGATGGTACCCACAAACTACATCATCAAAATCTGCAGGAACATAGGCCGGGATCCCGATGTCGTCTTTCGACTCTGAATCTTTTGTAATTAGAATATCCCCTTCCCGAAGACGAAAGCGGTTGGATTTGGCTTCCGTTGTCGTCGCTTCCATGAATTCTATATCCTCTGTTATCTCATCGTTATAATAGACATCAGTATAGTTACAGAGTCTAACGGGGTCTTCATCGTCAGAGGATTTCTTATCGACATTGCTGGGATAGACTTCTGAAACACCTTTTAACGGGACGGTATCCCATTCTCTCACTACTTCTGTGATAGCGTTTTGAAGAGTTTTTGTACCACTCATATCTCCAGTTCCTCCAGAATATCGGTGATTCGATTCCTTTGTTCTCGAATTTCGCTATTTATCTCGTCTAAGTCCCTTGGGGCTTCGTACTCGTAGAAGTACCTGTCAAAGTTTATTTCGTATCCTACAATCCCAAGCTCCCCATCCTCGTCATCGTGATACTTCTTACTCTCGTTGATCCACGCGTTCTCCAGATACGGTGCGACCTCCTCTTCGAAGTACTCCCGTGGATCCGTCCCGAGAGACACGCGCTCACGCTCGCGTAGGTCGGTATCGTGCTCTGGATTGCCGTTTCCATCCCGGCAGATTTCTGCGTCGTCGTTCTGCTCGCCAAGTGCGCGTTCTATCGCGTTGTAGACGCTGTTACGCACGTCGACGCCGTGCATGTTGAACGTCAGTTCCACCTCGTTGATGAACTCCTCACGGTCCATCCACTGCGTCTCCGAGTCCAACTCGTAGAGCGCCTCCTTCACCGCTTCCTGTACCTCTTCATCCCGGTTGGTGAACGCCCGCTCGTCGTCGAGGCTCTCGATACGTTCCTCGGTAGCCTGGAAGCCCATCCGTAGCGGCCGATCGATGACGATGCGACGGTATCCGAACTCCTCGGTGGGGACGACCTTCGAGCGGCCGTTGGCTTCCAGATCGCCGAAGATTCGGGAGATTTCGTCGATGTGATCTTGGGTGAGTTCGTGGCGCTTCTCGCCCAAGCTTTCGTCCATCTCGGCGTACAGATCTTGGGCGTCGATGAGCTGGACGACATCCTCGCGCTTCTCGGGCTTGTCGTTCGAGAGCACCCAGATGTAGGTCCGGATGCCCGTGTTGTAGAAGAGGTTCTCCGGCAAGCCGACGATGGCCTCCAACCAATCGTTTTCCAGAATCCAGCGTCGGATGGCTGATTCCCCGCTGTTGGGGCCGCCGTTGAACAGTGGCGAGCCATTGAACACGATGGCGATACGGGAGCCGCCCTCCTCGGGCCGCTTCATCTTGCTGATCATGTGTTGGAGGAAGAGGAACGCGCCGTCGTTGGTTCGGGGCGTCCCCGCACCGAATCGCCCGGTGAACCCTTCCTCCTCGTGTTCGCGCTCGATCTCGTCTTTGACCTTCTTCCAGGAAACCCCGAACGGCGGATTCGAGAGCATGTAGTCGAAGGTCCGGCCTGTGAAGCCGTCCTCAGTGAAGGAGTTTCCGTAGATGATGTTTTCGGGCTCTTGGCCCTTGATGAGCATATCCGAGTTACAGACGGCATAGGACTCGGGGTTCAGCTCCTGCCCGAAGACGTGTAGGTTTGCGTCGGTGTTGAGCTGGCGGACGTACTCCTCAGCGACACTGAGCATCCCACCGGTCCCACAAGCCGGGTCGTACACTGTGCGGATAGCGTCCTGCTCGGTCAGGGCCGCGTCGTCTTCTTGGAAGACGAGATTGACCATCAGTTCGATGACCTCCCGCGGCGTGAAGTGCTCGCCGGCAGTCTCGTTGCTCAGTTCGTTGAACTTCCGGATGAGCTCCTCGTAGATGTAGCCCATCTCCTCGTTTGGAACCTCCTCGGGGTGGAGATCGATTTCGGCGAACTGCCGGACGACTTTATACAAAAGATCGGCATCGGCAAGTCGGTCGATCTGGTGGTTGAAGGCGAATTTCTCGAAGATCTCCTTCGTCTCCTCGTCGTACTGGTTTATGTAGTATTGGAGGTTTTCTGCGATATCGTCGGGGTCGTTACACAGGGATTCGAAGGTGTACTCGCTGGTGTTGTACACCTGTGCATCGGCAGCCTTCTTCAACGAGGGGGCGACGTTTTCGATACCTTGTTCCTGAAGCTGTTCGTAGCGCTCCAACACCTCGTCCTTGTTCCGCTCAGTCACGCAGTCGAGACGTCGAAGGACAGTCAGCGGCAAGATGACTTTTTGATATTCCGACTGTTTGTAGTCTCCTCTGAGAAGATCTGCAATAGACCAAATGAAGTCCGACTTTTCGTTGAAGTTATCGACCATTGTACGGGTGAAGGCAAGTGTGTATGATAAACGCCACGGAGTAGTCACTGAGAAGGGAGTTTGACGTGGTTGTGATTATCGCGCTAATCACAACCGGGTAGAGAGAATTATCCAGATCGACGGGTTGCTCTCTAGTTTGCAGAATTGACGAGCGAAGTCTGGGTCGTCATCGGGTCGGGATCAAGCCCCAGCACGACCGATTTGGGGGGTTGGTAACGCACTGATTCGGTCCCAGTAGTCAGTTTTTCGAGCGTCGTCCCCTGCAGGTGAGCGACCAGCGACAGCACCGGCCTGACATCTGGATGCAACTCCAGCCACTCGTCGAACCGATCACCGTGTCCTGTCACGGCCAGCGTCAGTTCACCGCCGTAGTCGATTTCCCGGTGACCCAACCATAGAGAACTTCGGCGATAACAGCTATCTCGTCGGTAAACTGCGGGTTCTGTAGGCGTCAGTGTCCACGTCAGGGTGGGGTTGTAGCCTGCGACCCGCTGTCCTCGCTGCCGAATGGCAAGCAAATCCATCCTTATGATTTGGGACCCCCGCCCCCGGGTGTTTCCGCGTAAACCCTAGATAGGCAAGACAGGCTAAATGAGAATAAACAAGATACACATATAAATGCAGGAAAATACTAGAAGATATATTTAATTCTAGAGAGAGCAGATAGCTGATACAGAGGTTTGAAACGGATAGCAGACCATTTCTCTCTTTCTTCTACTCTAGGCAATAACTAGCTAGAAAGAAAGAGATATAATAAACGTAAGAAACAGGAACTGGTTCAGTTTATGCCGATAGGAAAATCCGCGTTAGGGGCATTCTTAATCGCAGTATCGCCAATAAGACCCCTTATCGAGACTCATTATGCTCTTCCACACCTCACACCATCTATAGAGTTACGCGGAAACACCCGGGCCCCCGGGGGAATATTTTACCTTCGTATTCCAGTCGTGGTTGATCTGCTTCAGATCTACGCGGAAACACCCGGGGGTCGCAGAAATACCCGTACCGACCGTAGTAAGCGAACCAACCGATACGTCCGAACACTTAGTCTTATGTGCTTGGGGTGAAAGAAGCACCGTATGTCACGGACGTTTGAGCGCGGTTCTCCGATATTCGAGGATGAACGTCCTCTCACAGATGATTGGGATCCAGAGGAACTGCCCGAGCGTGATGAAGAATTAGGGCAGATCCATAATGCGCTCGCACCTGCGATTCGCAATACTGGTGTCGGTCCACACAATATGTTTCTCTTCGGAAAAACGGGACAAGGGAAAACAGCAGGTGTTGAGTACAAACTTGAGGATCTCGTTGCAGCTGCCGATGACGCAGGACTAAATATCACGACAAGTCAATACAACTGCGCCGGCGACTCATCCTCATACCATGTATTGATCAATCTTGTTGAGCGTCTCACTGGTGAGAATCTGAACGGGCATCCAATGAGTAAAATCACCGATGCATTCTTCGATGCCGTGACTGACATTGGTGGAACGGTTATCATCGTATTGGACGAAATCGACAATATCGGGACGTCAGATGAAATATTGTACTCAATCCCTCGCGCTAAGTCCAACGGTAATATCCCCGATGATATGCATCTGAGTGTAATTGGCATTTCGAATAATTTTAAATTCCGTGACAATCTCTCCCCAAAAGTCAAGGATACCCTGTTTGATGAGGAAATTCACTTCGCACCGTATGACGCGAACCAACTGCGGTCTATCTTAGAACGGCGTGCCGATCAGGCATTCAAAGAGGGTGTTTTAGAGGGTGATGTTATTCCGCTCTGTGCCGCGCATGCAGCACAAGATAAGGGTTCGGCGAGGCAGGCACTGCGATACCTGTACAAAGCCGGTGAACTGGCGTCGAACACCGGGAGTGATGTCGTCACCGAAGAGCATGTGCGGACGGCACAGGAACGTATTGATCGAAAAAATATCGAAAAGGGAATTCGCGAGATGACGATGCAGGATCAACTGTCGCTGACAGCTGTCGTCGCACTAGAGGTAGAGGGCCAGAACCCAGCGAAGACGACTGAAATCTACGCTCGATACAAGGATATTGCTACGGAAATCAAGGCGGACATTCGAACCCAACGGAGTGTCCGCGACCACCTGCTTGAACTTGATCTGATGGGGGTTGTCAACGCGACAAAAAAACAAACCGGCAATCGTGGTGGCCCCCACTATGTCTTCGAACTAGGCTCTGACCTCGGGATGACACTGGATATCCTCTCTGAGGACTCTCGACTCGGCGACGCTATTGATCTCGTCACGACGAACCGGTCAATTCAAGAGTATCTCGACTGATAAGACTACGCGGAAACACCCGGGGGTGTCCTTTGCGGGATCATTGGTCTGGAACGAGAATTGCGTTATTAACGCCAAAGATTCGGCCCTATTTGGCCACCTTTCAATCTACGCGGAAACACCCGGGGCGGGCCGACCGATACTGAGTACTCCATCCAGACAGGTAGCAGTTTTCCGGATTGGTCGGCTCATCATACCTCGACTTCATTTCTTGCCCTCAGTTTCCAGTAGCAGCGTCTGTTGTTGATCTGCTTCGCGATCGTTGCTTTCGACGAGACATCGTCCGTGATGTCATCCGACTGCACGTCAGCTTCCCACCTAGATTCTATTCAACTTCGGCTTCGCGGGCTTTGTCCTCCCCAGCTGTCGACGGGGAGCGGTCCTTGTCTTGTAGCCCCTTTTTGAGCTGTTGACCTATTCTCAAGACAAAACCTAGACCTATCTTACATATCTTATCATGTAATAAAAGTGGTACTACTTTCGATTTAGTTACCAGCTATATAGACTATATTGTCTAGATTTGTATGGTATAAGAAATCCTATATTTCCTCCGATTTACCGTCCTTATTCTATCCCGTGAGTGCATTAAAAATCAAGCAACAGCGAAGGCACGAGGCACCCGATATAATACAAAAGTATTATATAGAGATAGAGTTTGTTTGTCTCACAAGTTTTTAGTTAACTCCAATGTCATAATCTGCTGCCAAATCCAAGATAGGGTTCAACAATAGTATTAGAAATCTAACACAGAATCGGTAGCGGATTACCGGTGGGGCATCGGTGGGCAAGCAAGAAACTAGAACCAGAGACATCCATGTCAACTCAAACCAACGCATCGAACGCATCGAACACACAACCAACACTCTACACTCACGCGAAGCGGCGGTTTGCTGACGCGTGGCTCACGCCCGGCGTGCGACAGGCGACCCAACTGCTGTTGATCCTCACGCTATTTGCTGGCTCGGC
>ENA-ORCS01000950-ORCS01000950.1-marine-metagenome-genome-assembly--contig:-NODE-950-length-14748-cov-3.947584_pt1 | contig 14748 bp, 6 predicted proteins | sample MGYA00237781_ERZ508513 | MGnify/ENA primary metagenome ERZ508513 (study PRJEB26184, sample SAMN06268793) | marine metagenome | isolation source: Eden Landing Ponds, San Francisco, CA, USA | place...
CCCCCCCCAGCCGGCGACCACCGCGACCAGCCCCGCCTACGAGTACGTGAAACGGACCCGCGACGGCGACCCGTTCTACTTCCTGGACGGGCCACCCTTCACCAGCGGGCAGATGCACGTCGGCAACGCCTGGGGGAAGATCCTCAAGGACTGTCTCCTCAGGTACCTCCGCATGCAGGGGTACGACGTCCGTGCCCGGCCCGGCTACGACGTTCACGGCCTCCCGGTCGAGGTGAACGTCGAGGGCGACCACGACTTCGCGACCAAAGCCGACGTCGAAGCGTACGGCGTCGACCGCTTCACCGACGAGTGCCGGGCGTTCGCCGCCGAGCGCTGCGCGGAGATGACCGCCGAGTTCCAGGACCTGGGGGTCTGGATGGACTGGTCGGACCCGTACGTGACGATGGACGCCGACTACGTCGACGCCGTCTGGGACGCCTTCGCCGCGCTCCACGACGAGGGCCTCGTCGAACGCGGCGAGCGAGTCGTCAACACCTGCCCCCGGTGTGAGACCGCCGTGTCGGACTCGCGACTGGAGTACGCCGACCGCACGGTCGAAGCGGTGTACGTCGGCTTCGACCTCGTGGTCAGTGAGGGCTGCGGACTCGACGACGCCAGCGGCACCCTCGTCACGTGGACGACCACTCCGTGGACGCTCGTGGGCAACCAGTTCGTCGCCGTCGACCGCGAGGGCGAGTACGCCGCCGTGACGGTCTCCGGGGACGCCACCGCGGAGGCCACAGCGGCCGACTCGCCGCTGTACGTCGCCAGCGAGCGCGTCGAGGCTGTGATGGCGGCGCTCGGTCTCGACGCAGACGAGTGGGCGGTCGAACGGACGCTCTCCGGAGCCGAGCTGGTAGGCCGAAGCTACGACCACCCGCTGGCAGCGCGACTGCCCGACCATCCCACGCCCAGTGGGACAGTCGCACACGCCGACTACGTCGAGACGACCGGTGACGGGACGGGACTCGTCCACTCCGCGCCGGGGGTCGGGCACGAGGACTTCGAGCGTGGTCGCGCCCTCGGCCTCGACCCGTTCGCGCCCGTCGGGCTCGACGGCCGGTTCACCGACGAGGCGGGACCGTTCGCCGGCGAACACGTCCACGGAGAGGGCAGGGACGCAGTCCGAGCGGCCCTGGCCGACGCGGGTGTGCTCCTCGGAACGGAAGCGTACGAGCACGAGTACCCACAGTGTCCGCGGTGTGACACCGACGTCGTCTACCGCGCCGCAGAACAGTTCCTCGTCCGCACCACCGAACTCAGAGACCGGATGCTCGACGCGATGGGCGAAACGACCTGGTACCCTCCCGGGGCGCGCGAGGGCCGCTTTCGCAACACGGTCGAGAACGCCCCCGACTGGAACGTCTCCCGACAGCGCTACTGGGGGAGCCCCGTCCCGGTCTGGGTCTGTCAGGCGTGCGGGCGCGACGTGGTCGTGGGCTCGCGCGCAGAACTGGCCGAGCGCGCAGGCCTGGACGAGGAGCTCGAAGACCCGCACCGTCCCGCCGTGGACGACCTCTCCGTCCCCTGTCCGGACTGCGACGGGACGGCCGAGCGAGTCGACGACGTCCTCGACGTCTGGTTCGACTCCGCGGTGGCGTCGTGGGCCAGCCTCGACGAGTCGCCCGGCGAGACTCCCCGGCCCGGGCCCTGGCCGGCCGACCTCGTCGTCGAGGGCAACGACCAGACGCGGGGCTGGTTCCTGATGCAACTCGTACTCGGGGTGGCCTTCGCCGACCGTGCGCCCTACGAGGAGGTGGTGATGCACGGCTGGGCGCTGCTCGACGGTCGGCCGATGTCCAAGTCCCGCGGACACGTCGTCCGGCCACCGGACGTCGTCGACGAGCACGGTCGCGACGCCCTGCGCGCGCACCTCCTCGGGCACGAACAGCACGGCCGGGACGTCTCGCTGACGAGCGACCTCGACGGCGTCGAGGAAGTCGCCGGCCGACTCGACGTCGTCTGGAACATCGTCCGCTTCGCGACGCTGTTCATGGCCGAGGAGGACTACCGGCCGACACTCGAACTCGACGACGATCACGTCGCGACAGCATCCGCGACCGACCCGGCGGCGGTCCTCGACCGGTGGGTCCTCGCACGGCTCCGCGAGGTCTGCGACGACGCGACCGCCGCCTTCGAGGACCGGGCGCCCGACGAGGCGCTGGCGGCCGTCCTCGGATTCCTCGTCGAGGGCGTCTCCCGCTTCTACGTCCAGGAGGTGCGCGACCGCGTCTGGGCGACCGGTGGAGCGGAGACCGATACACTCGCGGCATACGACGTCCTCGGCACGGTACTCCACGCGTGTGTCCGTCTGCTCGCACCGTTCGTGCCCCACCTGACCGAACGACTCTACGGGGCCCTCGATGGCGCCGAACCGACCGTCCACGCGGCCGACTGGCCCGACGCCGACGCGCTCGGACTCCCGGACGACCCGGACCTGCTCGCGGCGGTCGACGCACTCCGCGAGGTCGAGGGCGCCGTCGCGACGGCACGCCAGCGCCTCGGTCGCAAGGCACGCTGGCCGGTCACTGAAGTGGTCGTGGAGACGACCGAAGCCACGGTCGAATCTGCCCTGTCGACCTACCGTGAAGTGTTTACAGATCGCGTAAATACGGACGCGGTTCGCGTCGTCGAGGCGTACGCCGGCCGGGAGCGGGTCGTCGACCCGGACATGTCGGCGCTCGGTCCCGCGATGGGTTCCGACGCCGAAGCGGTCGCCGACGCGGTCGCGGGTCGATCGGTCGCCGACCTCCCGCAGACCGTCACCGTCGAGGAGTGCGAGTACACGGTATCCGACGAGCATGTGGACGTCCGAGAGCACACGCCCGAGACGGTGGCCAGCGTCGCCTTCGAACGCGGGACCGTCCACGTCGACGGTCGGGTCACCCCGGACGTGCGCCGCCGTGGACTGGCCCGCGACGTCGTCCGGCGGGCACAGGAACTGCGCGCGGAACTGGACCTCGACGTCGGCGAGGCGGTCCGACTGTGGGTCGACACCGACGACCCGGACCTGCGCGCTGCGGTGGAGGAACACCGCGACCAGCTCCGGGAGGCGGTACGGGTCGCCGCGTTCCTCGAGGACTCGCCCGCCGAGACCCGGGAGTGGACGGTCGACGGCGTGCGACTGGAACTCGGACTCGAACCCGTCGCCGTGGACACCGCCGTCGAGTGACTCGGTCGGCACGGAAAGGAAGGATGGGATGGTCCGCCGAAGGCGGGGAACGGGAGCGTGTGACCGCACCGCGCCCACGGCATCCCCGACTCGCAGGCCGGGAGGTATAAAATGGCGTCAGACTCCAGGCATACGATCGGCTGACGTCTTGCGATTTCGAGGTGAAACGGGGGTCGAGAGGGGACCGATACTCGCCAATGTATGTGATTATACACCTAATATACCTACTATATCAGTTCTGTATAATGATTCGGGGTGACGGCCGCAGATTACTGGAATAATCCGGATTATTTTTACGATGAGCAGATGTTCGTCCAGTCATGGCAACCGACGTCAATCCGTTCGAGAGCCTACAGGAACAGGTCGACGACGCCGCAGTGCATCTCGATATCGCCGACGGACGGCTGGAGCGGCTGAAAAACCCGGAACGGATCCTGGAGACGAACCTCTCGGTCGAGATGGACGACGGCTCGATCGAGGTGTTCCGAGCGTTCCGCTCGCAGTTCAACGGCGACCGCGGGCCGTACAAGGGTGGTATCCGCTATCACCCCGGCGTCGACCGCGACGAGGTCAAGGCGCTCTCGGGCTGGATGGTCTACAAGTGTGCGACCGTCGGGATCCCGCTGGGCGGCGGCAAGGGCGGTATCCGCATCGACCCCGACGACTACTCCGAAGACGAACTCGAACGGATCACGCGCTCGTTCGCCAAGGAACTCGCGCCACTCATCGGCGAGGACCGCGACGTGCCCGCGCCGGACGTCAACACCGGCCAGCGGGAGATGAACTGGATCAAAGACACCTACGAGACGCTGGAAGACACCACTGAACCCGGCGTCATCACCGGCAAGGACATCTCCAGTGGTGGCTCGGCCGGGCGCGTCGAGGCGACCGGCCGCTCGACGGTCGTCGCCGCTCGCGAGGCGTTCGACTACCTCGGAGAGGATATCGAGGACGCGACCGTCGCCGTCCAGGGCTACGGGAACGCGGGCTGGATCTCGGCGAAACTCGTCGACGAGATGGGGGCGACAGTCGTCGCCGTCTCCGACTCCAGCGGCGGCATCTACGCGGAGGACGGTATCGACCCCGTCGCCGCGAAAGACCACAAACACGAGACCGGGAGCGTCGTCGGTTACCACGGGGCCGACGAGGAGATCACCAACGACGAACTGCTGACGCGAGACGTCGACCTGCTGATCCCCGCCGCCCTGGAGAACGCGATCGACGAGGCCCTCGCACAGGAGGTGTCGGCCGACGTCGTCTCGGAAGCGGCCAACGGCCCGATCACTCCGAACGGCGACGAAGTGTTGGCGGAGAAGGACGTCCTCGTCGTCCCGGACATCCTCGCCAACGCCGGCGGCGTCACGGTCTCCTACTTCGAGTGGGTGCAGAACCGCCAGCGGTTCTACTGGGACGAGGAGACCGTCAACGAACGACTCGAGGACATCATCGTCGAACAGTTCGGGACTCTCGTCGACGCCTACGAGAAGCACGACCTCCCGAACTTTCGGACGGCCGCGTACGTCGTCGCTATCCAGCGTGTCGTCGACGCCGCCGAGCAGGCCGGCACCTGGCCCTGACCCGGCGATCCGCTGTCGTCCCGACTGGGCCGCAACAGTTACACTAGCCGTTCGATTTATGTCCGTCCCCCACACGTATCAGGATACAGACGAGGAATATAGAGTACGTTCGGGGATTTCTGGGCGAAAAATCTGGACGTTTCCGAAACAGGCGATTCGCCCGCCGTCGTGACGGCGATACGATCAGCTCCGTATACCTTAAACACCCTTATTTGGGTTTAATATACCCTTAGCCCTTCAGGGATACGCTCTTATTCGACCGGTCGAAACGATACGAGGATGACTGAGCGACACGTATCCGACCCCGCCGTCGACGGGCTCGCCGACCCGTCCGACGAGCGGTCGAACTGCGGTGTCGGGCTCGTCATGGACCTCGACGACGACGGCGGCCACTGGGTACTCTCGGACGGACTGGAACTGCTCGAAAATCTCGAACACAGGGGGACGACAGGCGCCGAGGAGGCGACCGGCGACGGCGCGGGCGTCACGGTACAGATGCCCCACGAGTTCTTCGCCGACGAGGTCGACGCGGACCTCACCCCTGGCGAGTACGCCGTGGGCGTGCTCTTTCTCCCGAAAGACGACGACGCACGCGAAGAGCTGAAAGGAGTCGTCGAGGAGACGTTCGCCGACGAGGGCCTCGACGTGCTCGAGTGGCGGACGGTCCCGACCGACAACGCCGACCTGGGGGCGACGGCGCTCGAATCGGAACCCGAAATCGTCCAGGTATTCGTCGAATCGAGCGACGGGCACACGGGTGCCGACTTCGGTCGCCAGCTCTACGCGGCCCGGAGCGTCCTCGAGGCCCGCGTCGAGGGCGAACAGCCGCCGGGCCACGAGCGCTTCTACGCCGTCTCGCTCGACCAGGACATCGTCGTCTACAAGGGCCTGCTCAAGGGCGAACAGGTCGCAGACTACTATCCGGACCTGACCGACGAGCGCGTCGAGACGACGTTCGCGATGGTCCACGCCCGTTTCTCGACGAACACGCTCGGCGCGTGGCACCTCGCCCACCCCTACCGCCGGATCATCCACAACGGCGAGTTCAACACCATCCAGGGCAACATCAACTGGATGCGCGCACGCGAGACTGACCTCGCGACCGACGCGTTCGACACGGGGAAAGTCACGCCGATCATCGACGACCCGAACCAGTCCGACACCGCCAGCGTCGACAACGCGCTCGAACTCCTCCTCATGGAGGGCCGTGACCTGCCCCACGCGCTCCGGATGCTCATCCCCGAGGCCTGGCGCGGCGAGGAAAACGCCGTCAGCGACGAACGCCGCGACTTCTACGACTACCACGCCTCGCTGGTCGAACCGTGGGACGGTCCCGCCTTCGTCGCCGCCACCGATGGCGAGCGCGTCGGCGCGGTGCTCGACCGAAACGGCCTGCGACCCTGTCGGTACGACGTCCTGGCGGACAACACGCTCGTGATGGCCTCCGAGATCGGCGCGCTCGATACGGACCCGGCCGAGATCGAAGAGCGCGGCCGGCTCCAGCCCGGGCAACTGTTCCTCGCCGACCCCGGCGAGGGCCGTGTCATCCCCGACGACGAGGTGTTCGACGACCTCACCGACCCGAAGTACGGCGAGTGGGTCGACGAGGAGCAGACCCACCTCGACGACCTCGTCGACGCCCCGAGTAACCTGCCGGGCCACGAGTTCGAGGCGCTGCGTGCCTACCAGGCCCAGTACGGCTACACCTACGACGAGGTCGACCACCTCATCGAGCCCATGGCCGAGAAGGGCAAAGACCCCGTGGGGTCGATGGGTGACGACACCCCACTCTCAGTCCTCTCGCAGTTCAACCGCCCCCTGTTCACCTACTTCAAACAGCTGTTCGCGCAGGTCACGAACCCGCCGCTCGACTACATCCGCGAGGAACTCGTCACCTCCCTGGAGTCGCGGCTGGGCCACCAGCGCAACCTCCTCGACGAGACGCCCGGGCACGCTCGCCAGCTCGTGCTGGACTCGCCCGTCCTGACCGACCAGGAGACCGCCGCTATCCGCGACCTCGACGGTGGCGAGGGCGAACTCGCCTCGAAGGTCGTCGACATCACGTACGACCCCGACGAGACGGACCTCCGCGAGGCCGTCGAGGACGCCCGCGCCGCCGCGACCGAGGCCGCCACCGACTACGACGTCGTCGTCCTCTCGGACCGCGACGCGGGCCCGGAACGGATCGCCATCCCGAGCCTCCTCGCGGTGGGCGGTATCCACCACCACCTCGTGCGAAACGGCCTGCGCAACCACGTCGGCCTCGTCCTCGAATCGGGCGATCCCCGGACTGTCCACCAGCTCGCGACGCTCGTCGGCTACGGCGCCGGCGCCGTCAACCCCTATCTCGCCTACCAGACCATCGAGGACCTCGTCGCCGGCCCGGACGGCGCGGAACTCTCGACGGCCATCGACGCCTACATCAACGCCCTGGAGGACGGCCTCCTGAAGACGATGGCCAAGATGGGCATCTCCACCGTCGAATCCTACCAGGGCGCCCAGATCTTCGAGGCCGTCGGCCTCTCCTCTGATTTCGTCGCCGAGTACTTCGAGGGGACGGCCAACCGCACGGAGGGTATCGGCATCGAGGAGATCGAATCCGACCTGCTCGACCGCCACGAGGTCGCCTGGGGCGACGAACCCGACCTGGAGCGCCAGGGCGAGTTCGAGAACCGCTCCGGCGGGATCCACCACCAGTGGAACCCCCAGACCGTCGGCACCATCCAGCAGGCCGTCCGCAGCGGCGACTACGGGAAGTACAAGGAGTTCGCCGCGATGATAAACGACCAGAACGAGCAGCTCCAGACGCTGCGCGGGCTCCTGAAGTTCGACTCCGACCGGGACCCGGTGCCCATCGAGGAGGTCGAACCTATCGCGGACATCGTCACGCGCTTCGAGACGGCCGCGATGAGTCTGGGCTCGCTCTCCCCGGAGATGCACGAGAACAACGCCATCGCGATGAATAGATTGGGAGCGCACGCCAACACCGGCGAGGGCGGCGAACCGCCCGAACGCTTCGACACCGAGAAGAACTGCAAGACCAAGCAGGTCGCCTCGGGACGGTTCGGCGTCACCTCCGACTATCTCTCGTCGGCCGAGGAACTGCAGATCAAGATGGCACAGGGATCGAAGCCCGGCGAGGGCGGCCACCTGCCCGGCAAGAAGGTCAACGAGATGATCGCCCACGTCCGGTATGCGACGCCCGGCGTCGGCCTCATCTCGCCGCCGCCGCTGCACGACATCTACTCTATCGAGGACCTCAAACAGCTCATCCACGACCTCAAGGCCTCGAACCCCGAGGCCGACGTCAACGTCAAACTCGTCGCCGAGGACGGCATCGGGACGGTGGCGGCGGGCGTCGCCAAGGCCAACGCCGACAAGGTCCACATCTCAGGCCACGACGGCGGGACGGGCGCCTCGCCCAAGACGTCCATCAAGAGCGCCGGGCTCCCGTGGGAGCTCGGCCTCGCCGAGGCCAACCAGATGCTCCGCGCGACGGGGCTTCGCTCGCGGATCACCGTCACCACCGACGGCGGGATGAAGACCGGCCGCGACGTCGCCGTCGCCACCCTGCTGGGCGCGGAGGGGTACGCCTTCGGCACCGCGTCGATGGTCACCTCCGGCTGTGTGATGGCCCGGCAGTGTCACGAGAACACCTGTCCGGTCGGCGTCGCCACCCAGAACGAGAAACTGCGCGACCGCTTCCCCGGCGAACCCCAGCACGTCATCAACTACATGACGTTCGTCGCCCAGGAACTCCGGGAGATCATGGCCGAACTCGGCTTCACCAGCGTCGACGAGATGGTCGGCCGCCCGGGTGTCCTCGCCCAGCGGACGGACGTGACCCAGCCCAAGGCCAGGAAGCTCGACCTCTCGGGGATCATCGCCGAACCCGCGGGCGACGACGACCGGTACAAGACCCGCGAGCAGACCCACGAGATCGACGAGTCACTCGACTGGGACCTCATCGACGCCGCCGAACCCGCTCTCGAATCGGGCGAACCCGTCGCCGTCGACACCGAGATCGACAACGTCGACCGCGCCGTCGGTGCGACCCTCTCGAACGCCGTCTCGACGGAGTACGGTGGCGCGGGCCTCCCCGACGACACCATCAGCGTCCGTCTCGACGGGACCGCCGGCCAGTCGTTCGGCGCCTTCCTCCAGCAGGGCATCACGATGGACCTCGTGGGGACTGCCAACGACTACGTCGGCAAGGGCCTCTCGGGCGGGAAACTGCTCGTCCGGACGCCCAGCAACGCCGGGTTCGAGGCCGACGAGAACATCGTCATCGGCAACGTCGCCCTCTACGGCGCGACCCAGGGCGAGGCCTACGTCAACGGCCTCGCCGGCGAACGCTTCGCCGTCCGCAACTCCGGGGTCACGGGCGTCGTCGAGGGCGTCGGCGACCACGGCTGTGAGTACATGACCGGCGGCGCCATCGTCGTGCTCGGCGAGACGGGCAAGAACTTCGCCGCCGGCATGTCCGGCGGTATCGCCTACGTCTACGACCCCGACGGCGAGTTCGCCCGCAAGGCCAACACTGGCATGGTCTCGCTGGAGTTCACCCTCGAGGACAAGGACCGCGAGATGATAACCCGCCTCGTCGAGAACCACGCCGAGTACACCGACTCCGAGCGCGCCCGGGACCTCCTCGCCGACTGGGACGCGGAACTCTCGAACTTCACGAAGGTGATGCCCGACGCCTACGCCGAGGTCATCGCCGACCGCGAGCGCGACGACGTCCGCAACGAACTCCCGCCCGCCGCGAGCGAGTCCGGGAGCGTGGCCGAACCCACGCAGGGCCAGGCCGACGACTGACTGCGGTTTCTCTCGTCGTGGTCTTCGAGTTCGCCATCGCCGTCGCCGTCGTTCCATACTGCCGGCTGTAACTTCGTGAAGATATTCGGCACCACGTGGTGTCGAAATCCGGTACGGACTCACAGCCGACAGTATCACTCCCGGGTCGAGTACGTCCGCGTCGCCCGGGCAGAGTCAGAGCGGAAACAGGCGGCGGTCCGGAAGCCTTGTTAGCCGCCGCCGCCCTGATACCGACAATGAGCTCTGCCTCGCCCCCGGTCCGACGGGTCACGGACTGGGACTTCGAGTCGCTGTCGGCGCTCGCCGACGAGCACGGCACGCCGCTGTACGTCCTCGACACCGACCGCGTCCGCGAGAACTACGAGCGCTTCGCCGGTGCCTTCGACGACGCCCACGTCATGTACGCCGCCAAGGCACACACCGGCCGCGCGGTTCTGGAGACACTCCTCGATACGGGTGCGGACATCGAATGTGCAGCACGGGGGGAACTCCAGCGAGCCGTCGCCGCCGGCGCCGACCCGAACACGCTCCAGTACACCGCCGTCAACCCCCCGGACGCGGACCTGGATTACGCGGCCGAACTGGGCGCCGGCTACCCCGGCCTCACCGTCACCGGCGGCGCTCGCGACACGTTCGACCGCCTCGAAGCACGGGGGTACGACGGCCGCGTCGCCATCCGCGTCAACCCCGGGATCGGCACCGGCCACCACGAGAAGGTCGCCACCGGCAAGGACGCCAAGTTCGGCATCCCCTACGACGAGGTGCCCGAACTCGCCGCGGAGTTGCGCGACCGCTTCGACCTGGTCGGCCTCCACGCTCACGTGGGGAGTGGCGTCCTGCAGGACGACCTCGACGACCACTGTCGCGCCATCGGGAAAGTGGCCGACCTCGCCCGCGAGGTGGACGATTCGACCATGGAGTTCGTCGACTTCGGCGGCGGCTTCGGCGTCCCCTATCACGAGGACGAACAGCCCCTGGATATGGACGTCGTCGCAGAGAGAGTCAGCGAGGCGGTGGGTGACCTCGACGCGACGGTGAAACTCGAACCCGGGCGGTACGTCGTCGCCGACGCCGAGGTGATCGTGACCCGAGTCAACACCGTCAAGGAGACGGCGGAGACGACCGTCGTGGGCGTGGACGCCTCGCTCGCGACGCTCGTCCGGCCGGCGATGTTCGACGCCTACCACCCCATCGCGAACGTCTCGGCGCCCGACCGCGCCGACGAACCGGTCTCGGTCGGGGGGCCGTGCTGTACGAGCGCGGACGTCTTCTGTACCGACCGTCCCCTCCCGCGGCCCGAGCGCGAGGACCTGCTGGCCGTCGGCAACGCCGGCGCCTACGGCTACGAACTCGCGAGTCACTTCCATTCCCAGCCCCGGCCAGCCGAAGTCGCCGTCTCGGACGGTGAGACACGCGTCGTCCGGCGCCGTGAGACGATGGACGACGTGACGCGGGCCGAACGGGAGGCGCGGAGTTTCGACGACGACCGACTCGGCGACATCAGAGGGGAGTCGGTCGGGACCGAGGGACAGCTGGAATGACGCCGGAACCGGCCTTCGACCGCCTCGAATTCCACGAGCAGGCGGTCCGTACGCCCTCCGACGAGTCCGTCGAAGCGATGCGGGCGCTGCTCGTCGAGACGCTCGAAACGGCCGGCGCCGCCCCCGTGGTCGACGAGGCGGGCAACACGCTGGCGACGCGGACCGCCGACGGACACGACGACCCCGCGGTCCTGCACGAGGAGGGTCCCGCGCTCCCCGGGGGCCAGCACCTCGTGTTGAACACCCACATCGACACCGTCCCGCCCCACGTCCCCTTCGCCGAACGTGAGGATGGCGCCGTCGTCGAGGGACGAGGTGCCTGCGACGCGAAGGGGCCACTCGCCGCGCTGGTCGATGCCTTCCTCGGCGCCGACGTGGGGGAAGGGCGCCTGACACTCGCGGTGACGCCCGACGAGGAGGTCGACCAGACCGGCGCGGCCCACCTCGCCGGAACGCTCGATGCGGACGGGTTCATCGTCGGCGAGCCTACAGACCTGGACGTCTGTACCGCCGCTCGCGGCCAGTTCGAGGGGTCTGTTACTGTGCAGGGGACGAGCGCCCACGCCGCGACGCCGGGCGAGGGCGACAACGCGGTCCGGGCGCTCGCGCCGGTGTTGCAAGCGCTGGAGACGTACGACGAGAGCGAGGCGCCACGCGCCTCGAATGCGAGCGGGGAGCGACACGACCCGCGAGGCCGCGGGCCAGGGACCCACGAATCCCTCGGTCGGCCGACGCTGACCCCGACGCTCGTCGAGGGCGGCGAAGTGGCCAACCAGGTGCCCGCCGAGGCGACGGTGACCTTCGACCGGCGGTCGGTTCCACCCGAGAGCGCCCCGGAGTTCCGGGCGGCACTGGCAGACCACCTCTCGGAGTGGGTCCCGTCGTCGATGGGATTGCGCGTCGACCTCGAAGACCGCGACGCACCGTATCTGGAGGCGTTCGCGACCGACGCCGACGAACCGCTGGTTCGGGCGCTCGCCGACGCCAGTGGCGGGGAGGTACGGCCGTTCGGCGCCGCGACGGAGGCCTCGTTTTTCGCCGCACGCGCGCCGACTGTCGTGTTCGGGCCGGGCGTCCTGGCCGACGAGCAGGGCGCCGTCGCCCACAGCGACCGCGAGTACGTCCGCCGGGCCGACGTCGAAGCTGCGGCCGCAGCCGTCCGCGACGCCGTCAGCGCACTCGTGTGAACGCGTCGTCGGTCTGCGTGGACGTTGCTGTGGACACGAACGCGGATCCACGGCCGCCAGGCACACATCCCGCGTGATCCCCTGTGACACAGCGTTCCGGAACATATAAGCGAACCACCGGTCTATCGCCTGGCAATGCAAGGTGCCATCACGGAATCGGTCGTGGAACTGCTCGCCGTGGTCTTCTACGCCGGACTCGCCGTCGTTCTGACAGCCATCGGTGCTGTCGCCGAGTTGGCGAGTCTCGAAAACATGACGGCCGGGCCATCGATGTTCGGGCTCTGGGAGATCGCGGTCGGCGCGCTCTTGCTCTACGCAGCGTTCAACGTCGTGACCGAGATCGTCGTTCCCCGTCTCAGGGAAGGACAGCAGAACGCGTGAGCGGCGACTAACTCACAGCGGCCAGTCCAAGCATCGTCGGTTTGCCACCTCACACCCAGCGAACACTCGGTCCAGGACCCGATTCAATCCTGGGGCGTCGCCTGTGGGTCGGGTGTCGTCAAAGTATCCTCTACTTGCCAGTAGGTCAACCCCAGCGCCAGCACTGCGAGGGTGCCGCCGAACAGGAAGGGCGCGGCGAAGCCACCGGCGTTGTAGAGCACCCCCGAGGCGAGTGGGCCCAGCGCGACGCCAAGTCCGAACGCCATCGTCAACACCGAGAGAGTCGTCCCCGATCCCCGGTCACCGGCGAGGTCGCCCGCCAGCGCCAGCGCGGGGGCGAACACGCACGCGACGGCCACACCCTGGAAAAAGCGGGCGGCGAGCATCGCCAGCGGCGACGTGACGAATCCCTGCGCGAACACCGAAGGTATCAGGATAGCGAAGCCGGCGAGGATGAACGGCCGTCGGCCGTAGCGGTCGCTGGCGCGGCCGATCGGCACCTGGAAGACGACGTTGGCGATGACGACCGCCGCGAACTGCACCGAGAAGAGGAACGTCGACTCGTCGAGACGCGTCCTGACTGGGCCCTCTAGCGTCGCGAACAGCGCGATCGTCGTCGCCATGAAGAACGTCCCGACCCCGAGGACGAACACGGCGTCGAGACCGTCGCCGTCCCGGTCCAGCACGGCGATAGAGAGGTTCTTCGAGGCCTGGTCGGCGACGTTCGGCGGGTCTTCGATGAAGACCACCACGAGGAGGAAACTGACGATGGCGCCCAGCACCGCGACGGCGAAGGCGGCGGAAAACCCCGACACCGTGGCGCCGGCGAGCGGGCCGAACCAGGCCGCCAGCGTGTAGGTGACTGGCTCCTGCCCGCCGATACCCCCCGTGATGACGACCCCGGCGATAATGGGGCCGAAGCCGAAACCCACCAGCCGAAAGGTGTTGAACACGCCGAAGTTGCCGCCGCGTTCGCGGTCGGAGACAGCGTAGTCGTTGACGAGTGCGACCGTCGCCGGAACGGTGAAGGCTGCGCCGATGCCCTGGAGCGCGCGGGCGCCCAGCACCGCCCAGTAGCTCGCGACGAACGGGTAGATAGCACTCCCGACGCCGAAGATCGCCAGCCCGACCAGGACGAACCCTCGCCGCCGGCCCGTCCGGTCCGAGGCCCGACCAGTGAACGGCTGGCCGAAGCTGTTGAGCAGGCCAAAGAGCGAGAGGACGAGTCCGATGAGCGTCTCCTCACGGAGGACGAACCCGGCGACCTCGGTCCCGACGATGCCGTCGAGGGTCACCTGGCCGCTGGCGATGTACAGCGGCAACACGATGACGAGAAAGGAGTTGCCCAGGGCGTCCGCCATCCGGGCCATCCCCAGCGTCAACACGCGGCTGTCGGTATCCAGCACTGCCCGGACTTGCGACTGGAATCCCATATGTCTCGTGTTCGCGATCGATCGTGGAGCGGTCACACGACTGGTCGCTCCGTAAAACGATCACGCGACTGGCAGCTCTCAGGTTCGGTCCTCGAGGAACCGCAGGATCCGCTCGCGCTCGTGGTAGAAGACGGCGGTGGCGACGACGACGCCGACGAGGATAGCCGTCGCGACCACCAGGTCATCGCTCGCGAGTTGTGCGCCGGCGAGATTCAACAGGAACACGGAGGGCAGGCGACCGACGAACGCGATGACGACCAGTTGCCACAGCGGGATGGTCGTGATGCCGGCGAGAAAGCAGATCGCGTCGTCGGGCGGGCCGGGGAGCAAAAAGAGCAAGAAAACCGCGAGTCGCCCGTCGTCGGCCACGACGGCGTCGAACCGAGCGAGCGTCCCCGCGCTCAGGACTCGCTCGACGTAGCTCCGACCGTAGCGATGTGCGAGGACGAACGCCAGCGTCGCCCCCAGGATCGTCCCGGTCATGCTGTAGAGCGTCCCGGCCCAGAGGCCGAAGACGTAGCCGCTCGCGACGCCGACGACCTGTCCCGGGACCGGCGCCGCGAGGACCTGCGCCGTCTGGACGACCACGAAGACGACCGGCGCCCACGGACCGAAAGCCAGGAGCCAGTCGCGAAACGC
>ENA-ORCS01000951-ORCS01000951.1-marine-metagenome-genome-assembly--contig:-NODE-951-length-14743-cov-4.247034_pt1 | contig 14743 bp, 20 predicted proteins | sample MGYA00237781_ERZ508513 | MGnify/ENA primary metagenome ERZ508513 (study PRJEB26184, sample SAMN06268793) | marine metagenome | isolation source: Eden Landing Ponds, San Francisco, CA, USA | place...
GAGTACCTGCGCGACCTCGTCGAGACCGCGCTCGACGAGGTCGCTGTCCCCGACACTGTCAGCGACGAGTTCAACCGATTTCGGGACATTATGAGTGCTGACGGCACTGTGCTTCGGTTACACGAGTTCCTTGCCGATGCGTACGAAGGCCGCAAGGAGGAGCAGGCTGGAGCGCGGCTCCACCTGCTCCACAACATCACCGAGCAAACCATCGACGACTACACGATCACCGACGAGAAAGCCCACGACAGCACCCTGTTTGACACCGGCCCATGGCTGGAAGATCGGTTGGTGCTGTTCGATCAAGCCTACTTCAAGTACCGCCGGTTTGCGCTGATTGATGAGAACGACGGCTACTTCGTGAGTCGGCTGAAACCCGACGCAAACCCGGAGATCGTCGAGGAATTACGGGAATGGCGTGGCGACGCCATTCCCTTGGAAGGCAACCAGATTCACGATGTGGTCGATGATCTGTACCGCCAGCACATCGACGTAGCGGTCGAGGCGGAGTTCAAACGCGGGCCGTACAACGGGACGCGGTCGCTGGATACGAAGCGGTTCCGCGTCGTCGGCGTCCGCAATGAGGACGCCGACGACTACCATCTGTACGTGACGAATTTGACGAGGGACGAGTTCTTTCCGGCGGATCTAGCGCAGATCTATCGGTGTCGGTGGGAAGTTGAGTTGCTGTTTCGTGAGCTGAAGACGCAGTACGAACTGGATGAGTTCGACACGAGCAGCGAACACGTGGTGAAGATCTTACTGTACGCAGCGTTGCTGTCGCTGCTTGTAAGCCGTGATCTGTTGGATCTGGTTACCGAGCAGGCAGATGATGAGATCGTGTTTCCAACAGAGCGCTGGGCGGCGACCTTCCGGTCGCACGCCCATCTTATCCTCCACGAACTCGGTGAGTATCTCGGCTACTCACCACCGCCGCTGCTCGAACGGCTGATCGAAGACGCTCAGAAGATCCACAAGCAGCGACCAATCTTACAAGAGACACTTGCTACCGCTACGCAACCGAGGTGTGAGTCTTAACTAAAGACGGATGGTCTTCGGGCCCAAGACGGAGTTCGATCCCTTCTTCGCGGAGGATATCCCGCATCTCGAAACGATTAACACCGGCTAGTCGGGCAGCGGTCCCGAGCGTGATTTGTTCCTCTTGGTAGAGTGAGACCGCAGCAGCGATTCGTGCATTCTGGTGTTCATCAAAGTACTCACGCAATACGTGGCGGATCGCGTCGCTCTTGTTTTCGAAGATGCCCGCCTTGACAGCACCCTCCATCAGGTCAGTGAGATCGTCCGGGATGGTGGCAGTAGTTCGGGGCATGACTCACTAGAGGAATAGATCTGCATACATTATATGAATTGTGCCAGTCCGAGATCTGGAGTCGACTCACTCTTCAACGAACTCTGCAAGCCGCTGATACCACGCCCGGACGGTGGCCGGCGAAATATCGACGGCCTCGCTGATTGTCTTTTGTGTTAGCCGCAGGTCAGTATCCATCCCAGCCAGATAGACAGCGGCGGCAGCGATGCCGATCGGGTTTCCGTTCAGCGCCGCCGAGTCAGTGGCGGCCGCCGTCAATTTGGTTGCCTCCTGTCGAAGAGCCGGCGACACCGTGGCCGGAAGCTCTGAGATCACTGTCGGCACCCAGTCGACCGGGAGTTGCACCGGAATCGATATCTCGAGTTCACGCTGGAACGTCCGGTACGTCCCCCAGGCTTTGCATGCAGAGCAGCGGGCGACGTCGACGACGTCGGCCATCCGAATGACGGTATTGCACCGGCCAGCGGCGTACACTGCGGCTGTAGCGCCACTTTCGATCGACCGCCCGATGAGCAGATTTGCGTCTTGGGCCTCCTTGAACAGCGTCGAGGCTTGCTGCTGGACTGCGTCGGACTGGTCTAGCGCCCCGACCAGCCGTCGGATCTCACCCAGCCCATGCGAGAGATTGCGTTCTCGCTTGGACTCGAACTTCGCTTGGGCGTGCAGTCGCCGCTGCCGGGAGAGCCGACGCCGCTTCCGGGACGAAACATCGTCACCGCCGGGCCCGATGCCGGTGGAGAGTCCGCTATCGTGGAGAGTGACTGTGCGGGGTGCGCCGGTTCGCTTGCGCTCCTCGCGATCGAACGATCGCCATTCGGGCCCGTGGTCGACAGCGTTGTCCTCGACGACGAGACCGCACACTCCACAGTGAGTTTCGTGCTCGTCCTGAACGAGGTCCTCGCCACATTCTGGACACTGCTGTGTCGATACGTCCGACTCCTGCTGGATAGTGCTCGAAGCCATGAGAAAACTCTCTCGCTCCTCTGAGAATCACAAAATCACTCGGTTCGAACTGGCTACGCTTCCGGAAGTCGGCCGTCAGGGCGGGGAACTAACCCTGCTCGAATCTCGATGTCGACCCGCCGGAGATGCTTACACCGCTCCACGTCGTCCGGACAGCTACACGTCTTCTCGACGACATCAACCTCGTAGACACGACCGGACGCCGAATACAGCTCATACCGTCCAGGCTTCGCGAGGAACGAGACGTCGATATCCTCTTGCTTCGCGCGCCTTGTTCGGGGTTCGTCCTCGGCCCCGACAGCAAGTGGGCCACTGGCCGACCCAATACCTTTGCTCTCGTCGGACGGCGTCCGGACGACGCCGCCGTCAGCAACTGCTCGACAGGGGTCGGCGTCGACGTACAATCCGAACTGGTCGTCAAGAGCTGTATTGACCCACTCGGGGATGGGCCGCTCGCCGATGGCGAATGCGACACGCCGACGATGCTTGCACTCGACCGGCCGATACGTGTCGTCCGGACACTCACATCGGCCTTCAGCTGTGTCGACGAGGTATGTCGACCCAGAGCTTGAGACCACGAGGTACAGGTCCGGAGCGTCAGCGACCCGACCGACCGAATCCAGCACGGTCATCACGTCGGTCAGCGCTACGACCGTCCGATCGTCAACCTCAGCTTCGTCAGTCGTTGCTCGTCCCCCAGATGTGTCGGTATTTGATGACATTGTTGGCAGACGGAGCGCCCACTGTGGAACGCCCCGCACCCGCTGGGGGGTGCACAAAATACGGTGCGGTCCGGCGCTCAGTTAGGACTCGAATCGGCCGCCAACTGCTCGTGCGCATCGGGGTTGACGACAGTTGCGACGCCTTCGACGTCGGTCAAGCCGTACTCCTCGCGAAGCAAGTCATGGATGTCGTTTGCGATGGCTGTAGCCTCGTCGGTAACGGCGGACTCGTCCGTGTGCGCAGGAATATCGTCGGGTTCGATGCCGTAGATTTCGACGAAGAGTCGCTTGTCAGTCATCAGTATCAGCCTCTCGACGGAGTTCGCGGGCTCGGAGGCGAAGCTGGTGTTGTACCGGCGTGCGATTCTGATGCTTTGTTTCGTAGGCCAAGTATTCCTGGATCATCTCGATCGAATCCATACACTGGATGCCGGCCTTGATCGGTCCAAGCTGATCGCTATCCAGCAGTCGCTTGGGAGGGAGGTCCGCAAGGACCGCGTCGTCCGGGCGCTCGCTCATCGCCCACCCTCCGGCCGCTGGCACATGTATTGTTCGGCGAACTCGATGCCGGCCTCCAGTGTCGACCGCGTTCCCAGAGGTCTGCCGGCACGTTGCAGTCGCCACACCCCATCCTCCTGTTTGAGGAGGAGTGTCGCCGCCGTGCCCGGAATCTCCCACGCGATAGTGGTGCTCGTATGGACGTGGTTCACCACCCGCCGGTCGCGACGGCTGCCGCGGCTGCCTGCCGGTCGATGAGCATGTCTGACTGGCGGCCGCCGCCGCCGAAATCCCCTAGCGTCGCGGGTCCACGCCATTTCATGCTCCTCGTCCCGTTCGGTCCCATTGTGCAGTGGTGCTGGCAATGGCCGCAAGCACGGCCTGGACCTGCTGTCGGAGTGGGGCCTGCTCGTCGATGGCGACGTCCAACTGTGCCCGAAGCGCCAGGATGTCCGGCGTGTCGAGACCGCCCGATTGCTGTGCGAGGGCACTGAGGACGAGCGCTTCGACGTCGGCATCAGACGAATGCTGGTCCCGAACAATGGCCGTGAGTGACGCGACGATCTCGTACTGTTGGTCAGGACGCGCTCCACCGAATCGACGATGGTATGACTGGTTCTGGAACATCCTCTCACCCACCAGAGGTGCACAAAATCTGGATGAAAGCACTATGTGGAGGTATCCCAGGCCATTTTGACCAAACGGTGTTTGCCGAGTCTCAATCAGGACACAGCAGACTTAGGCGTCGTCCTCAAGCAGTTCGACACCACGCTCTACTACCGCATCTGTAATGAACAGGCTTGTCTCTGACTGTAGCGTCCGCATTAAGTCGATTGCCCTTGATTTGCTGATTCGATCGCGAGTGTATGCAAGTACGATGATGCCAATTGATCCATGAACCTCAATATCGAGCTCCGCAGCAGCGTCTCTAGCTTCAAGATCATCGGTCAACAGTACCGCCGACCGATCAGTCGCAATCGCCAGAGCGGCTGTTTCCCCAGGATCTAACTCAATACTGAGGGCAGCAGGGTCTGCTTCGACGACATCATATGAGAGGTCATCAAGGCCAGTTGGAACTGTACCAGCCTCAAGCTCATCGTACACCGTTTGTGGGATCAGTAGTTCGTCGACCGCAGAGAGGACGCTAAGTGACTCAATTTCAGCGAGGTGTATAATTGGCCCGGCATCAGCCACTGCGACAATCACGCATTCAGGCCCCACCGCACATCATCTTCGACTGCTTGAACCTCACGTTCTGCACGCTTGACTCGGTCTCGCCCAAGAAGATCGATTGCCGTCTCTCGGTCGATTTCGTCGTTCACATACCGCGAGAGGATAAGATCTGCCCACAGATCTTCGACACCGCGTTCCAACGCTTGCTCGAGAATCTCTGACTCGGGTAGTTCTCGCGCTTCGGCGATTTCTTGTACCCGCTCGGTGAGATCCGTAGCCATATCTACACCATGCCGCTGTGGTGACTTAAATATCTATGCAAGCTGTATATGGAGTCAGTCTCAGCGGTTCTATTGAGGTCTTGGTGCTCGGTTGTCGAGCGTTCAGCGATCATGACACCCCCTGTAGGGCCTTCGATATAGAGCGCGTCGGCGCCGCGATAGAATATTGTGAACCGCTTGGGTTGGTAGCTGTAACTCGGTGAGATGGTTTCGAGTACTCGACTGAGCAGCGTCAGGGAGAACTGTGGGCGCCCATTCGGGAGCGTGAGCCGTCCGGATGCGAGCGGACTCCAGTCATCGAACCTATAGTTCTCTGGCGGCGTGTATGTCGTTCGAGACGTCGCGATCAGATACTCTGCGCCGTCCAGAACGCGTCCGACCGAACGCCCAGCCGAGAGAACAACTTCGACCTGTCCGCCGCAGATTGTTTCGGTCTGGTCCTGCCACTCGATCGGGCGTGGTCGAGATGCTGTCTCGACTGGCGGGCCGCGAGCAGCCATCGCGTGGGGATGGCCCTTAGCGTCGGCCGCAGAATCGAACTCTGCGCCACAGTACAACTGTACTCCTCATCTCCGCCGAAGTACCCGTCTGGGTCGTCAATTCGCTTCGTCTGTCCCTCCGCAAGTTGGATACGGTCGACATACCGCCACGAGTAGTCGACCTCGATTTCGTGGTCCTCAACTGTCTCTATGAATTCGAAGCCACCACGCTGGTCTGTACACGCGACATCAGTCCGGGACGAGGTGTTTTCTGACATCCTCTCGGCCCATTGGAGGAGCACAAAATCGGAATCTGTGGTTAACCAACAAATGATGGTTCCCTCGAACGATGTTGGTTAAGACCACCGGCCCAGGTCGGTCTGCGCGTCCGTCTGTCCTCTGAACGCGAGTCGGTCATGCATCGAGACGCAGAGAGCTTCACCTTCGCGAGCGACGTAGTTGTTCAGGTACCGATACGACGAGTCAGGATAGGTTCCGTCTTGATTAGACTCCGTGTCGGGATCGGCGAAGATGACACTGAACGCTGGCAAACCGAAACAGCGCGTCGACGAGACCGACAAAACCATCCCGTCGTCCGGTCCATGACATTCGATGAGGTCCCCACGGTGAAGCACTTCGTCAAGAGGTGGGCGGCCAGACTCGGCGCGGAAGAGCTGTTGCCCGTCGCAGTTCGCCTGCCAGGGTTTGAGTGGGCCAAGTTCCTGATCGGGACAGAGCTGGGCAGTCTTGTCGTCGAGGAGTTCGACGACGAACGGGGACTGGGCCCCGTAATGGTACTCATAGTCGGGTGACTGTCGAGCACGCTCGATATGGGTTGTGACCGCCTGTGCCGCTAGCTCTCGAGTTGGGAACAGACCCTGCCACGAACACCAGTCATCGTTGCAGACGGCGAGGAATCCAGTCTCCGTGGTTCGAATCTGCGCCCGTTCCAGAGGTGTATCAACCAGACTGTCGGCTGCTGTTTCGATATGCTGAGGCGACTTCGTACTGGCGATCATATGGATCAGAGCTCCCCTCTCGGGTTCCCGTCGAACACCTCGCCAGATTCTTGGGCACGTCGATGCTCGGCTTCGATGGAATCGACGTCGTCAGCTTGCTGGTCTTGGTCCTGTTCGTCGATGGCCTGCTGCTGGTCAGTACTCATGATGGGCCTCTCACCCGCAAGAGGCGCACAAAATCTAGGTACGCATCACCACTCAGCCGTCGTCGACGGGCGTCAGTCCGTCCCGGTACTCGAGCCAGTTCCGTTCGTTCTCTGATCGGTACGCGAGTGTCTGGCCGTTCTCGTACTCGACGACAATCGCGTCTTCGAGGTCACCCTGTGAGGTCCGATCGCCGTCAACGGCGAAGACCGGATCCGTCGGTGCTGCCGAGAGTGGATTCTGCTCCGTCTCAGCAGTGGGCCAGACACCAACGGATTTCCAATAGCGGCGAATCCATTCCAGACTCTCGCGAACCGTCGCTCGAATCGAGAGGTGGTCTGCGTCGCCGTAACCATGCGCTGTGAAATACGCGCCTTTCAGAGCTGCCAGATGGATACCGTTCCAATCCACTCCGACGACGTCTGCCGGTGGCTCGCCCGTTACACGAGGTTGAGTGAGGTCCTCAATCACCTCGTACTGTTTGGGCGGACTCGCGCCCAACAAGTGGACCCTGCGACCGCGCCAGTCGACGATCTCCGTGTACTCTGCAGCAGTCTGATCGGAGTACCCCATCGGATACCCCAGAATAAGGTCGTCGTCAATCTCGGGAATCGCCTCGCGACACTTCGGGACGACGATGAGCTCCGTCTCGGGGAACGTCACTTGTAACTCTCTCGCTGCCTGGTTGTATCGCCGAGCTTCCTCACGGTCGTATGCATCGCCCAGAATCCCTACCGACGGTTCATAGCGCTCGAAGCGCTCAATATCGCTAGTTGTCCACTCTATCGATAGCGCCGATGGCAAAAATTCGGTTTAAAACGGTGAGAAGGTTGAAATGAGACGAATCCTACTCATGACACTGTACCGAGTTAGAGAAATCTCAAATACTTGGCTGTTGTCTGCTGTGGCAGTTGTTTCGACGGCCGTCAAAAGATAGCTGTCGCTGTTCGCCAGCCTCGCTTCAGGCGAAGCGAGGCGGCTCACCCGAGTCCGTGCTCGTATCCTGGTGGGAGTCCTTCACCGTTCGTCTGATGCTCCTCCTTCCAGCCGAGTTCATCGTCCAGCACCTCTTCGATTCCATGGAGAAACGCGTCGTTGAACGTGAAATCTGTCGGGAGTACTCGCCCGCCACGCCGTGGTCGGGCGAGTACTGCCCACTGCAATACGATCCACAGCTGCTCCAACAGGAATCCAATGCCCACGTAGAAAAGCCGAATTGTCGTCGATGGTGTTGTTGTCAGGGCACGTGCCTCGCGGAATGTCTCGTAGCTCTTCTCAATCCGTGCTCTGTGGTTGTAGACCCGCGCTACTTGTCGCGGCGTGCGGTCTTCCAGACCGTACGCCGCGTAGCCGGTTTGTTTGAGGCCTGACTTTCCACGATCACCATTCTGGTAGGTAACGTTCACTGCCAGCGGATACGTCTGTTCGTACTCTTTGTCTTCACAGATCGTCTCTTCTGTCATATGCGAAGCAGTGGCAGCGAGTTTCTCCCGGAGCGAGTCTTTCCGGGTTATGACCGGGAAGACTGGCGGTGCTGTCTCTCGAAGAACACCGATTAACTCCCCGACGAAGGCGTCCCTGTCCATGAGGATCTGGTCGGTCTCGAATGGGTATGTCTCGACGCGGGCGAGCACGCGCTCGACCGCGTCGGCCTTGCTGTCCTCACCGTCAACTGGTTCAACCGCCAGTGTTAGTGGCTTTCCCTGTGAGATGACGAACGCAGTACAGTACCGGTGACACTTCGTGGTTCCGTCCCGTGCTTCCATCCTCCTGAACTCGTCCTCGTCGTCTGGATAACCGTGGAACGGATTGTCCATGAAGTCCAGACAGATGGTTCTCGACCCGCTGCGGTCGAGAACCGTCATTGCCACCATTGCGAGGACATCGTTGACAGCATCAAGCATCGGCTCTTTCTCCAAGGTGTGCAACCAGTCCATCACTGGCTCACGATTTGGCGTGTCCTCAGTGTTCGTCGTGACGCCGTTGACCGAGGTTGTGTCAACAGCAGCTCGTAACACGACTTCCATAATCTGTTCGGAATCGAGGGGCGATCCCTCGATTCCTTCCATCGGTATCAGTTCCAGCAACTCTATGCTAAGAGACTTCAACTGGTCGTTCGAAAGGAACTCGTCCGGATCTGTGAGGATGCGTTTGAGTTTTGGTAGCCTCATCACGCATCCATCCGGACGGCGGCTGAATCAGATGATTGATTCAGTCGCCTCATTCTAACTACTACGTGTCAGCAACTGGTCTCTTGAGCCAGAGTGGACAACTAGCGACGATGGCCACGGAGAGACAGCGAGGGCGCATTGATCAACTGCTGGCTCGTTTTGAGACACTTTACGACAGGCTTGAACACTACGGTGTCGTCCCAACGATAACGAACGGGATTGCACTGCTGTTCGTCATCTGGACGCTGTTTCCGGTGTACTGGATGGTCGCCGGATCACTCCGGACGCGACGGGAACTACTTGCCACACCGCCAAAGTTAGTGTCGACGGTGATCACGGTCGCGAACTATCCCGAGTTGTTCATCCAACGACCGGAATTTCACCAGTTTCTCTTCAATAGTGTGGTGGTGACCGTCGGGTCGACGGCAATTGCTGTGGTGTTCGGGACGGCCGCTACCTATGGCTTCGTGAACTTCACGTTCCCGTATAATCTCGGGCGATTCCACCTGCCATTTCTGATTTTGACTACCCGGTTTCTGCCACCTATCGTGACGGTAATTCCCCTGTATGTAATCTTCGATTCGGTGGGACTTCTCAACACGCGCCTGGGGCTTGTGCTTGCCTATGCGGCATTCAATATCCCATTTGTCGTCTGGATGCTGAAGGGATTCTTTGCAGAAATTCCCGACTGTGTCGTCGAAGCAGCAGTTCTTGACGGCCATACTGAAATTGGGGCGTTTGTCAAGATCGTCCTCCCGATGGTACGGCCCGGATTGATAGCAGCGACAATATTTACTATTATCAATGCATGGAACGAATTGATGTTTGCTGTCATTCTCACGAGTAACACCCAGTCACAAACGCTTCCAGTGGCCCTGGCGACGTTCAAAACCGCCTATACCATCCAGTGGGAACTCCTCACTGTCGCTGGAACAATCGCAATGGCACCGGTTCTCGTCTTCGCGTTTCTCGTCCGAAACAAACTCTTGCGTGGATTTACCATGGGGGCGGTTCAATGACTCATCGCACCGACACTGTAATCAGTGCAGACTGGCAGACATATCAATATAGTGATCTTACTGTGGGTATCTGGAGCACCGAAGACGACCGGCGAGAGAAGCTCACTTAACGGTACCGAGTATCCAAATCATGGTTCGCGTAAGCTACGACAACATCACGAAACGATACGGAGACGAAATCGGTGCCCGGGACGTTACTCTCACTGTCGAAGACGGTGAGTTTGTTGTCTTGCTGGGCCCTAGCGGCTGTGGGAAGACTACAACACTTCGTTGTCTTGCGGGCCTCACCGAGCCGACTGAAGGGAGCATTCGCATCGATGGCGCAGACATCACTGGCACGCACCCGAAGAACCGGGATATTGCGATGGTGTTCCAGCAGCTCGCGCTGTACCCACACATGGATGTCGCCGAGAACATCGGGTACCCACTCAAGGTCGCAGGAATTGAGCCGTCTGACCGCCGTAAGCGGGTCAATAAAGTAGCCGAAATGCTGGATATCGATGAATTGCTGGATCGAGAAACGGACGAACTCAGCGGTGGGCAGCGTCAGCGGGTCGCTATCGGGCGCGCTATTGTCCGGCGTCCGAGTGTCTTCTTGATGGACGAACCACTCGCTAGCCTCGACGCAAAGTTGAAAGTCGAGATGCGTAATGAGATCAAGAAACTCCAGCGTGAACTGGGGATTACAACGCTTTACGTAACCCACAACCAGGAGGAAGCGATGGCACTCGGAGACAAGCTAGTCGTCATGCACGATGGCGTTGTCCAGCAGGTTGGGACACCGAATGAGGTGTATCACGATCCCACGAATCAGTTCGTCGCCGGGTTTATTGGTTCTCCGAGCATGAATTTCTTCCAGGTACGGAGAGCCAACACAGGCAGTCAGCGAGTCGTCGCCGCAGATGGTGGGACGGAGTTTTCCTTACACCTTGGTGATATTCCTGCTGGTGTTGAGGGTACAGAACCGTTCGTCCTTGGTATCAGGCCGCAGTATTTCGACATCCACACAACTTCAACCGAAGGGGCGACAAAAGCCACGGTGAACGTGGCCAAACCTATGGGTGACGAACAACTAATTTCCGTCGCTGTCGATGGATTCGACGATATGGAGAGAACAGTTCGGGTACCCTACGATCTTGACGTTGCACGCGGTGATGCCGTATGGTTAGCCGTTGATATGGACAGTGCGTACATCTTCGATGCTGTAACTGGGGACCGCCTGCGACGTGATTTGACAACTGTTAGAGATCCTGTCTAACTTTGAAACCCTGCAACGAGCTATCGACGTACCGCCACCAGCTGTACAGCACAAGTACTTTGATAGTCAGGCTCGTATCTGCGTGTCAGCCAATGGATATACTAAAATCTGGACCTTCAGGCTGTCTCAGTCATCGTTTCCGGGAAGTGTCCGGGAGGTGAAACGATGGTCAAGTTAGTTATTTTAGCCGCTGGGAAAGGCACAAGGCTGCGTCCTATTACAGACAACCTTCCAAAGCCACTGGTTACGTTACAAGATGGGGAATCTATCATGCGCAAATCAATTTCTAATTTGCGATCGGGTTGGGATTTCGATGAGATAGTTATCGTATCCGGGTATAAAAGAGAGTGTGTCACCGAGTTTGCAGAGAGGGTAGATAGTGGTGGCGTGCCCGTGAATGTCATCTACAATCCGTTTTATAACGAGGCGGGACCGGTAATTTCACTTAGAACAGTATCACATAAAATTGAGGCTGATGATGTCGTCATTGTGAATGGGGACACACTATATTCAGAAAATTTACCGTTATTTCTGAAGGGGCACAGTGATGGAGTGTATCTCGGGTATTCATCTGTGGATGGTGCAGACGATGATGAAATGAAAGTTGTACTCAGCCACCGTGAGTCAGGTGAACTTTCATTGACTGAAGTTGGAAAATCACTGGATTCTTCCTGGGATGGTGTAACGACAGGCCTGTTGATGGTAAATGGTCGCAGAAACCGAAGAAATCTCATCGAAACGATAGATCGAGCTGTGACAAAGGATGTAGATATGCCCTGGGATCATCTATGCAACCTGATGATTGGTGCCGGGACGGATGTCGAACTAGTCGAGATCCCCTATACGGAATTCCATGAGATAGATACTGTCGGTGATCTGCAGGAGAGTAACCATCTCATTCATCAGAAAGATACAGGAGAGTAGGTGAAGTACCACGGGCGCGGTGGCCCGTGGCTTCGCCGTGGTCTCTGGCGCGAAGCCAGCGGAACGACCGGTGGCGAATTTAATTCCGCCCGCGCTCGTCCCTACGGGGACTCGCGTGGAACCGGTAACACCCGAACACACCGAGAGTGCCACCGCAACAGAGGTCGTCTGTTGCTGCCGTGGCGGGTGTGTCCGTGGGCATCCGCCCCTTCACATGGGCGCGACACAGACCCGGCGCAACGCGTCTTACCCCGAAATGGGTGCGCGGATTTTGCGAGGCCGATAACGTGGGTTCCAAACCGTAGTAGGGCGTCCCGGTAGTTAAAAAGTGGGACGCAGCCGAGCGTACGCGCTTCACCCCCGCCCCACCGTGGGCGGGGAACTCCCGCTGTCTCTCCTTTAGATTCGGGATTCCCCACTACGAGCAATACCGAGCCAGACGCTCTTGCGCGGGGTTCCAATGGGAGATTCCTCCAAGACACTCACGGACTGGGCTACCTGATCATCCTGCATCGGAGCGAGCTTAATGTACCCTCCACGCTGTTCAACTTGCTGTCGGTTACGGATGTGTGTCTTCATGGTCGGGTGAAGGCAATCAAGATCGCCTCTGCCCATCCTGGGCGTGAAAAAACCGGCATATAAGGATCGATCACTCACAATTCTTCTCTCGGACGGGAACACCCACACCCCGTGTGCGAGATGAAATCTCTATGAGGACTGCAGGCTGATTTCAGTAAGAACGACTGATTTGGACGCATAGTCCAGAAAATAGGAGGTAGAAGCCCTCATCCAATTGTTTAGTCTTATCCTGTAGTAAGAGGAAGATTTATTACTTTATCGACTCAACCAGACCCGTAATGCAATTACAAAACAAGCAAGATAATTTATTATTAGATATTAATACATTTTATGCTGACTATCTGTAGAGGCTCTACAATGCAAATATTGGACCTCTAACCCCCTAAATCACTATTTCTCCTCTTCAGATTAGTCTGCACCACTTCCGGTTTCATTTCGCACACGGGGTGTGGGGGTAGTCGCTAAACCATTCGTCTTTAGCTAAGACTAGTAGTAATATTTTAACTCTGTATTATTCCCTGTAGTATTAGAAGAGCGAAACCAGGGACTGAGACGCTCTTGCTACTGAGAATAGGCAGTCCACGGCGTCTGAAAACCGTGTTTTTGCCCCGTATCGAACGTGTTGCGACGTAATTCGCCTGTGAAACGCAGCTGTTCGGTATTACTGTGAGTATTAGCTAAAGACGAATGGTCGCTAAACTTACTGCAAGTACGTCCCGCTCCTGATCTCATTTTGCAGACGGGCTACCGATTCTCTTTTGGGTAAATCAGTTCCTCACCCTTGTTTCCCCCGACCTGTTCGAGATTTCATTTCGCACACGGGGTGTGTCCCCCTCAAAATTGATTTTGCCCGCGGTCATCAACATCATCTCCACAGGGTGCTATAGAAGGCCTGAAACGCTTGTAAATAGATGATTTAATCTGGCACACGGTCACCCATATCTATTTACGCGAGGCTGCTCACACCAGTACTATGACAGACCGAGACGGGGTATCGGAGGACGACGGACAGTCCTCACTCTCGCAGTCTATCAAGGGGCGTCTCCAAGAGGGTGCGAAGAACTCCGTCTTCCGTGAGAAGGCACTCCTTGATCCCGACACCGTAATCGATGAGGACCGAATTGTCGGTCGCGACCAGCAGCTTGATGACGTCATCACGTACCTCCGCCCGACTCTCCAAGGGAACCGCCCGCCAAATATGCTACTCTATGGGCCCTCTGGCACGGGGAAATCGCTCATCATCAACGCGGTCTGCGAGCAAGTTGCTGAACTCGCTGAATCGCAGGGCAGTCGATTCGGTGTTATCAACATTAACTGCCAGACGATCAAATCGCACGACCGAGCTGTCTATCGCCTCGTGAAGAACGCGGCCGAGGAAGCCGGCGTTGACGTCGGCGTCCCCGAGAGCGGGATCTCGACCGACCAAAAGCTCGATCGGTTCTACGAGATTCTGAGCAACAACTTCGACTCGGTCATCATCATCCTTGACGAGGTCGATCTCCTGGTCGGTCGGCAACGCGATCCGAACGACGAGCCGGCGTATTCGAAACTGCTCTACCAGCTGTCCCGAGCGTCCCAGCTTGGTCGCATCGAGGGCCATGTGTCCGTCGCCGCGCTCACGAACGATCCCCGATTCATGGAGGATCTCGATGGGCGGGCGGAGAGTTCGTTTAATCCCCAGGATGTCGTCTTCCCCGACTACGACGCTAATCAACTGCAGTCGATTCTCGAACGTCGTCGCGACGCGTACCAGGACGACGTCCTCGAGGATGGGATTATTCCGCTCAGTGCAGCATTCGCTGCCCAAGATCACGGCGATGCGCGGAAGGCAATCGATCTGTTCCGGAAGGCGGGTGAAATCGCCGACCGAGGTGGAGAAGATACGGTTCGTGAAGAGCACGTCCGCGACGCCCAGAAAGAAGCCGAACGGGATCGGACGCTGACCCAGATGCAGGGCCTCTCGACGCAGAAGAAGCTCTCGCTCTACGCAACCGCGATCGTCCCCGTTTATTCGCAGCGCAACCTGAACGCTGTCCTCAGTACGGTTGCCTACCGAGTGTACCAGTACCTCACCGACCTCTTGGATGCCGATGAAAAATCGCGCGACTCCTATCTGCGATATATGAATGAAGCTGAGACCTACAATTTCGTCACGTCGGAGAAACGGGGGCGGGGGTATGGTA
>ENA-ORCS01000953-ORCS01000953.1-marine-metagenome-genome-assembly--contig:-NODE-953-length-14717-cov-3.935178_pt1 | contig 14717 bp, 10 predicted proteins | sample MGYA00237781_ERZ508513 | MGnify/ENA primary metagenome ERZ508513 (study PRJEB26184, sample SAMN06268793) | marine metagenome | isolation source: Eden Landing Ponds, San Francisco, CA, USA | place...
GCCGGCAGGGCCGTCACTGGCTCGCACGCCCGTTGTCGTCCCGTCGCCGGTTCTGACGGAGGTGACCGAGCAGAGCGACGTCTCCAGACGCGTACCACCCGGTTTGATACCGGCCATCGGCGTACTGTCGACTATGCGGTACGTGACGCTGCTGGTCAGTCCGGCGGAGGGCCAGGGCTTTCACCCGGTAGGGGAAGCGATCGCGCGGGATCCCGACGTGACCCCGGAGGCGATCCACCGGCTGGACGACCTGGGTGACGGGACGCTGACGATGCTCGCGGAGGCGTCGGGCGACGCCGAGCGCTACCGGTCGATCCTGGCCGAGGCGCCCGACGTCCACGAGTTCACCGTCGCCGACGGCGAGGGCGACACCGCCTACGGCTACTCGCGAACCGAGACGAACGAACTCACGGAGTATATGCTCGCCCGGGGGCGTGACCTCGAACTCGTACTCGACATGCCGATCGAACTCACCGACGACGGGAGTCAGCGCGTGACACTCGTGGGCACCGAGGAGGCGTTCGCCCGCGCCGGTTACGACCCACCCGAGGGCGTCGAGGTCACCATCGAGCGCACTGGCGAGTACCACCCTGAAGGCGGTCGCCTGCTCGACGCACTCACGGCACGCCAGCGCGAGGTACTGGAGGCCGCAGTTGCGGCGGGTTACTACGAGACGCCCCGGCAGGCCACCCACGAGGACGTCGCCGATCGCCTGGACTGTTCGCCCGCCACCGTCAGCGAACACCTCCAGAAGATCGAACGGGCGGTGTTCGGTGCGCTCGTGGGGTGAAACCGATCGATTTCGCCCGCAGGACCGGAAGTATGTGTCGGTAGCACCAGCCAGTCCCACGCGGAGAACTGTCGCAGGAGGGAAAATTGTTTTGCCACGGACGAAAGTAACAGGGACAGTACGCTATGGACTGGGCAAGGAATCGAGGGTTGCTCGCGAAAGGCTGCTGGGGTGTCGCCGGTGTTCCGATCGTGGCCACGTTCGTTCAGGCGATTATCGCGCTGACGGGTGTGAGTGCGTTCGAGGTTCCCGTTATCGGGACACTGACCTCGCTGTTGCAGACGATACCGGTTCTCGACGCGGCCGCCGTCGTCTTCAGGAACAGTCCGAGCGCGGTGTTGCTCCTGTTCGTACTCGTCCTCGCCGGATGGGTCGCCGAGGGAGTCGCGGCGTTCGTGCTGCGAGCGCGGACGCTCACGTACGGCGCCGCGGGGTTCGTAACGCTGTTTTTCGCCCTCTTCCTGCTGGTGTACTCGCCGCTCTTTTCAGCGGACGTGCCTGCCGGTCAGCTGGCCGCGTTCGTGCTCGTTCCGGTCGTCGCCTCGGCCGCGAGCTGGGGTGCTGCGCTGGCGAACGAGTGGGCGGTCACGCTCGACGACGAGACGGCCGAGGTACTCACGGCGGCCACCGAACGGGCGCAGAAGGCCCAAGACAGCTTCGACGCGACGGTCCGGAGTCGCGCCGACGAACGGGCCCGCGAGCGGGTGGCATCCGTCGCGCCCGGCGCTGACGACGACTTCGAGAGCCGTCTCGACGCCTTCCGGACGGACTGTACCGACGTCCTGGAGGAGGCCGACGCTCTCCGGGAAAGTGAGTCCGAACTGGACAGTCGCGAGCGCCTCCAGCGTGCCAGACAGCTCCGGACGACGGCCCAGAGCCTCGATCCAGAAGCAGCCGCCGACGAGGCGGTCGACGCCTTTCGCGATGCCCTCACGGACGCGGTCCGGGACGAGTTCGGGGACCTCCACGTCGTCTCGCCGTACAACGAGGCCTACGAGGTGCGCAACTTCCGGGAGTACAACGAACTCCGGTTCCCGGCGCTCGAACGGACGGCCCAGATCGGTGGTCGGCAACACGACCTCGCCGAGCAACTGGTCGCGGCGATCGACGGGGATGCGGCGCTGTCGGACGTCGCTCGGGCGGTCGAAACGGCACGCGACCACCTCGACGACCTCGAGGCGGCAGTCGACCGGGAGGAAGCGGCGTTCGTCGACGTGGCCGACGAGGTCGACGACCGACTCGAGACGGTCGGGGAACTGACCGACTCGCTCGCTGGACAGGCCGGCGATCGGCTGTCGGAGTTTCTCGTCGAAGGGCGGTTCGACGACGCGGACCTCCCGTCGGTAGTCGCGGTCGAGGCGGCGCTGACGGACGCGAGAGCGGACCTGCACGCCTGCCGGTTCGACGACGCCCGCTCGCGGGCCGAACGCGCCCGAGAGGACGCCGAGCGACTCGTGGCGGTCGCCGAGTTTTTCGCGAACAGCGTCGTCGCGACGGTCGAACAACAGGTCGAGTCGGTCCCACTCCCGCCAGACGTACCTCCGGAGTTTGCTGCCAGCATGGACTTCGCCTTCGAGGAGACGTTCGGGGTGGAGTACGCGGTCGACGGGGAGACGATCACACTCGCCTACGACGGCGAACTCGACACCGGCGACCGTGGGTCACCGAGGAGCGAATCGGCGACGAACGGTCCGCTCCCGAGTACCGACCGTACGGACGCGAACGTCGACGACGTCATCTACCTGTTACGGGAGGTCCGCGACGCCGCCTCGACCGCGAGTTCGGACGACACGGTGTCACTCCAGACGGGACAGGTGCCCGAACAGTACACCACTGAAGTGGTCCTGAACGCCGTCGAATCGGTCGCGAGTCGCCACACCGACGTCGAGACGGTGAGTATCCCGTCGAACGCACCACCAGGGTTCATCGAAGTGACCGTCGGAAGCGCGGTCAGTCCCCGGTCTGTCCTCGACGAACTCTACGACGAATACGTCGGTGCACAGCAGTCATCATGACGGGGCGTGAGTCCGGGTCACTGATCGACCGGCCGGCGACGGTCCAGCGGTCGGGACGACCCGGGCGACAGACAGTGTCTAGGACCAGTGACTTGGCGAGCGCGGACGAGTCGACGACGGGACGAGCCGAACGGAGACAGACGATGCACGTGACTATTCGATACAGCGGGAGTGGAACCGGGCGGAAGAGCAAAGTGACACCACACCTATCAGAAAACAATGACTGAACTCTGTGTCCTCTGTTTCGAGGGGTCTGACGAGTGGGAGGCGACGACGCTCCGGTCTCATCTGGCCAATCGGCACGGGAACGAACCGGCGGAGGTTCGCGACGAGTACCCTGACCAGTACGAGGAACTGTTCGCCGACGGCGAACTCGCGCCGGAGTGGCGATCCACCGGAAACGGGCCGGAATCGGGTACTGCGACCGAACCCGACGCCACCGGTTCGACCGGACGGACCGGCGATCGCGGCGAGAACGAGGTGTCGACCGGTGACGGAGCGACCGGTAGAACGGCGGCAGGCGGCGACGGGACGACCGGCGGCCGGACGACGGCGGCGAGCAGTCCGCCGGCGGAGTCGAGGAACGCGGCCGGTGTGGACACCCGGGACGAGGACGAAGCGAGCGGGTACGGTGGGACTGTCGACGGGTTCCAGGGTGGCAAGAAGTGGTTGATGATCGGCGTCGGCGGGGCCGGCAACCACATCATCGACGCGATCTTGATGCGCCGCGACACGCTCCACGAACGAAACGACGCGCTGGCGGGCGTGTGGGAGGGCGGCCTCGCAGATTACGGGAGTATCAACACGAACATCGTCGAACTGGCCGATACCTACTACGCGCAGGTCGACCGCGAGTACGACCGTCAGCAACTCCTCACGAACTCGATGATCGCGCTCGGCCAGCACAACCACCAGGGTGCGGGCCGGCGCTGGACCGTCGGGCGCAAGCTCATGCGGGCGGACTTCGACGGTGAGACGAACGCGCTCCGGGACCGCTGGGACATCTCCGAGAAGAGTCTGGAGGCGTCACAGGCGGTCATGCTGGTCCACAGCGTGACGAAAGGGACCGGCTGTGGGGCCACGCCGGTACTCGCGGAGAACCTCCGGGAGATGGCAGACGGCCTCCGCGAGGTGGAGGAACTGGCGGTCACGAAACCGATACTGAGTTCGGTCGTCATCCCCAAGGAAGACGAGTTCGGCGGCAGCGAGATGGTCAGGGGCGTCGTCGGGATGGCCCACCTCTCGCGGGCGGTCGACGGCATCATCCCGTTCGACAACGAGCGTCTCGGAGAGGTCAAAGCCGACATCTCCGTGAACATAGACGACGGCCAGCTCCGGGCGTACAACCCGCGTAACTACGTCGACATCAACAAACTGCTGGTGGCGTTCCTCGAAGCGTTCACGATGTCGTCGACGCCCCAGAACTACGACAGGGAGGCGACCCAGCGCATCAACGGCGAGGTCTTCGACGTGCCCGATAGCTTCCGGCCGGCAGAACCGAAATACCCCATGGACGGCGACAGCGACCACCAGCCGGCCGTCATCATGGCGCCGGTCATCGGCCGCTCTCACGCGTCGTCGTTCGACCGGTCGACGCTGAACACGCTCGCGCGAACGGCGCTGTTCAAGGGCCAGCTCATCGACTTCGAACCCGACACCGCATGGGGCGGCTCGTTCATGATCTACGGTCCCGAGGAGAAGATGGCCGACATCGCGCCGCTGGTGAACGCGGGCGAACTCTCGGAGATCCTCAGCGGCGAGGAGTTCCTCGACCGCGGGTCGGTCGGTCCGGGCAAGTCGATCGACCTCTACGTCAACCAGCTGGTCGTCCCCGAGATGGACAGCGTCCACCTCTGGGGGGTGCTCTGGAACCCGACGGTCCCGCCGCTGGTCCGGATGTACGAGCACGTCAAGGAACTGACCGAGCAAAGCGAGAGCCAGCAAGCCGAGAACGTCCGCGAGGTCTGGCCGCTCGTCGAGGCACTGTTCGGTGCCATGGGCCGGGACGCGATGGGGTAACCATGGTCTCGGAAATCGTCACTGCCGCGATCGGCGTCACCAGTCTTGTGGTCGGCGTCGCCGTCGGCTTCGCGGGACATCGCCAGTTCGTCGCGGACGACGCCGACCCGGGAACGGTCCTGTCGCGTCCGGCGCGGGAACTCGAGGTCGAACCGGAACCGGAGGCGGTCACAGGCGCCGTCGAGACGCTGGTCGGGACTGTCGAGACGGTCGAACGTGGCGCGGACCTCCCCGCGTCGGTCGACGTCTCACGGTCGGACCCGCCCGCGGTCCGCGCGACCGCGCTCGAACGGGCCGTGAGCGACCGTGACCTCGTGGTCGTCACACCCGACGAGGTCGATGGTCCAGCCGACACCACGGGGTCGGCCGCGGCGACGGGCGCCGGGGCCGACTCCAGCGACCCCGACCGCGCCGAGCACGTCAGGGAGGCCGCGCGGACCGTCCGGACCGACCTCCCGCTGCGGGCGCGACCGGCCGAACGCCTGTTGAACTACCTCTCGGACCCGGAAACAGTCCAGCGTCGGCAGGTCGAGGACACGCTCAGGACGGTCGCCGCTGCCGTCGACGAACAGGACCGGTTGACCGACGTACTGGGTCGGGTCGACCGCGGGGCGTTCGACTCGCCCCGCGGGACGCGAGCCCTCAGCGAGGACCTGCACGAGGTCGACAGCGACGTCGCACGGGCGGTCGAAGCCCTCTGTGAGAGCCACGTGGACACGCTGAACGAACTCGAGGACTGCCGCTCGGACGTCGAGACCTACCGACGGGCGTCCGAGACGGTCTGTTCGGCGGCCGTCGAGCAGACAGCGTTCGAGGCGTCCTCGACCGACGCGGCGAGTGACCGACTGAGTGCGCTCGCGAACTCGTTCGACCGGGGCAGTCTCGCGTTCCAGGACGAGAGCGGGACGGTCGAGAGCATCGCCACTGGCGTCGAGCGAACGGTCGACCCGGAGAGTCAACTGGCCCGGGAGTTCGTCGACCGACTCGCCGACCGGCGAACGACGAGCGACCGCGAGTTCGAGTCCACACTGACCCGGGTACTGGAGGCGCTCGACGAGGCCGAGGCCGTCCGCCACCGCCTGGCCGACGTCGACCAGGCGGCGGTCGGGCGTCTCGCCGAGCGGCTGGCGGAAGACCTCGACGCGTCGTCGCCGGTCGAGAGCCTGCTCCGGGAACGAGTCACCGAACTCGCCGAGACCGTCGAGCGCGCCAACGACGCCGACACGGTCGTCGTCTACGCCGCCCGCCAGGAACTGTGGTACTACGACCGGACGTTCCTCCCGACGTTCCGCGAGACCGACACCACGACGCAGGACACGGCGACGGTCAAACAGCGCCTCTCGGTGGTCGAAGAACGCCGGTCGAACATCCGCACGAACTACCCGAGCCGGTACCCCGAACACAACCACACGATCCCGATCCACTTCCTGGACCTGGTCGAGACCGTCCACGAGGAGGCGACCGAGGCGACCGAGGCCGGCGACGTCGAGCGAGCGAGAGGGCTGCTCGACGCCGCCGACCGCACGCTCGACTGGGTCGAGAAACTCTACGAGCGCCACGCCTACAGCGCGTTGCTCCAGCAACTGCGCGGGTGAGGTGGGCCGCTCGTCCGGATCCGGCCCTGCTCGTGTGACTCCTGTTCGTTCCCGGATACAATTGCCGCTTCGGAGTGTGCACGTCGCCCGTTCGGGGTCCCGTTCACACGGCGAAATCACGCCGGAAGATTCACGCCACTGCCGGCCTGGATCGTCATCGTCAGTTGCGCTGTCGACCCGATCCGACGGTATCGTTCATGGATAGTCCGCCTCACCTGTGGCCCGCGCCGGTATCAGTAGCGTGTGGCTTTTTCACGTCACATTAATACCCAACACACTTATCAATCTGGATACGCCTGTCACAGAGTAATGCCATACCTGTTCGTGGGGGCAGGACAAGCCGGGAGCGGTATCGTCGACGACATTTTCGCACACAAGAACATGTCGAAGATCGCGACACCGATCATTTTCAATTCGACTATCAGAGACCTCCAGAACCTGTCCAACGTCGGGGCGGACCGCTGGTATGGCATCGCAGAGCAGTACGGACTCGTCGAGGGCGGAACCGAGGGGTTCGAGGAGCGTGTCACGGGCGGATTCGGTCGCGACCCGGTCCGGGCAGACGAGGTCATGGGAGACCACGCCGGGGAACTGCGGTCAGCGCTCGACGACCAGGTAGGGGCAGCCGACGGTGGGGCAGATACGGACGTCCCCGGGTCTGGTGACGTCCCCTTCGCGTTCCTCTTTTTCGGGCTCGGCGGTGGCACCGGGTGTGGCGTCGCACCGCACGTCGCAGACGCGATCCGCGACTACACGGACGGGACGACGCGGATCATCGCAGTCTGCGTGTTACCGAACACGCAGGGGCCGGTCGGCGAGGACGACGCACAGGCCAGTCCGAGCAGACAGGCGTGGAACGCGCGCTACGGACTGGACCGGATCGAGTCGTCGGCCGACGGGATCGTTCTCGTGGACAACCAGCGCCTCTCCTATCACAACGCCGCCGAGGGGAAGTTCACCGAGTACAACGAGTACGTCGCGGACGCGGTGGTCGACCTGGTGTCGGGGCCGATCCTCGAACGGATCGACCGGAGTGACTACGACGTCGACCCACCGATCATCGACATCCAGGACATCGTCACGTCGCTGTCGTTCGGGGTCGGCGACGCCGACAGAGAACCCGGCTACGCGACGCTCGGACGCTCCGTCGCCATGACCCAGTCGCTGGGTGGGTATTTCCTCCCGCTCGTCGGGCGGCAGTCGGTCGACGCCACCGCGCTGGCCAACCTCGCCGAGCGCAAGCAGACGCTCGAGGGGACCGACACGGCCGACGCGCGCAAAGCGATCGGGCTGTTGCGGGCGCCGAGCCGATACATCCGGGACGGCGACTACCGCATCGACACGTCGACGCTACGGGCGTTTCTGACCTCGCGCTGTGACGAGGTGAATCTCGGTGCGACGCTGACGCGGCGCAATCTCGCGTCGTTCAGTGTGCTCTTTACCTACCGCCGGTCGGACATCGACCGGATCGCGGAGATCGAACGCCTGGCGACCGAGTACGAGGACGAGTCGGAGGCGGTCGTGCAATGACAGGTCGGCTTCGGCGGGCGGTGGTCGTCGTGGGTCTCGCGCTGGCGTTCGTCGCGCTGGCCCCCGGCGTCATGACCGCTCAGACCGGGGTCGACTCCGGCGGCGAGAACGTCACCGGGACCGGCTCCGGCGGCGAGACGGTCAGTGCACTGGCGCGGGAAGCGAAAGCGGCGACGGCGGAACTACAACGGGCCTCGGCCCGTGCGGATCGGCGACTGGTTCACGTCGGCAGCGGTGCGGTGTTCGGACTCGGGATCGGGCTGGTCGTCGGTAGCGTCGTCTCCTTCCAGGTGTGGAGGGCCCGGGTCCGATGAAGCGGCAACTACTCGTACTGGTCGGCCTGGTCGTGCTCGCGGCAGTCTGTGTGGCGCCGGGGGCGGGCGCGGTCGACCCCGCCGGCGCGTGTGAGGGCGTCGCGGGCTCGCTGAGCGGCCAGGAGAAGGCAGTCGTCGGGATGACCGCTGCCGGTGAGGGTCCGGCGACCGGCGAGACGACGCTGTACGCGGGGAGTAATCTCTCGCTGGCGCTGTGTCGGGCCGACGGGGACGTGGTCCGGACCCGGGGGGGACAGGGGTGGGACCTGTCGCCCCACCCGGTCGTCGCGAGGAAGACCGACCGCGGCACGCACTGGCGGGTCGAGGTCGCCGCGAGCAACGAGACCGCGACGGTCCGGAACCTCGTCGAGAACAAACAGAGCGTGACCCGCGGCGTCACCGTTCGGGTCCAGACGGGGCTGGGGTACCAGTCGGCGCTCACCGGCGAGACGCTGGTCTTCCGCAACAGGGTGGCCCGGACCCGGGTGCGGGACAACGAGAGCCGGTTCGTCGCGGCAGTCGAGGCAGTGGCGGCGAACGCCACCGCCCTCAACGAGACGCGGCAGGCGGTCGACAGCGGCGGGCCGGTGACTGATAACGAGACCGAGCGAGCGAACGAGACACTTGCGAGGATTATCGATGCACGAGAGTCCATGAGACAGCGCCGAACGACAACGAGACGGATCCTCTACGACAGCGCGGCCACGGGCACCGCCCGGACCGGCCGCACACTGGACGTGATAGAAACGGTCGACAGACGCGACCGGCGGACGACCGAGCGGGCCAGGGCCGCGGTGCAGTCCTACCACGACGCCGTCGAACGCCGGATCGCAGCCCTCGAAGGGACTGTGGTACGGAACCTCCTGCTCGGGCTGGCAGCGGGGTGTCTCGTCGGCCTCGTCGCCGGGGCGGTTCCGCCGTACCGCGCCGCCAGCGAGTACACTGATTTCAGGGCGACGACGAGTAGTGCCTCCTACGACCGGTCGGTGATCACCTATCCCGTGGCGGCGGGCGCGGTGCTCGCACTACTCGGACTCGGGCTGGTCGTCGCGACCGGGGGGCTTGGGGTGATCCTGTGAGGCCCGCGACGCGTGCCGTCGGCGGCATCTTCGCGCTCGTGATCCTGGGTGGTGTAGCCGGAGCTGGCGCGTTCGTCTTCTTCGGCTCGCAGGCCGCCGTCTGGTCGACCGTGGCGATCGTCCCCGGACTCGTGATCGTCGGTGCCCTCTGGGTACGCAACACGGTCCAGACGACCGGAACGAGCCAGACTGAGTATACGAAACGCCGGGCGCGGGAGGTCGGCGAGCGGTTCCGGTCGTTCTGGGAGCGCCGCGAGCGGGTCCACGAGGCGTTCCCCGACCTCTTCGCCGGTGGCGACCGGCTGTCGGTCGACGGAGTCGTCACGGACCTGTCGGAGAGCGGGATCGAGTTCGACACCGAGACCGGCTCGCTGTCGGTGCCCGACCAGCGCCGCGACCTGGAGGAAATAAACCGTCTCGACGGCGAAGTCGAGTCACTGGAGCGGCGACTCGACGAGACGGTCGCCGACGGCGTTCGCGACCGGATACGGGCAGACGGCGCGGAACTCGACCGGTTGTCCGACCTGGTGGCGGTCGACCCGCCGGTCGACCCGGCGGACGTCTCCCACCCCGCGGAGACGGACGACTTCCAGTGGCAGACGGTCGGGTCGACCTACGAGGACCACCGCGAGTGGGTCGAGACGACGCTCGACGCCGCCGTCGACCGCATCCAGGCGACGCTCAGGTCAGCCGACGACGTCGACGAGGCGACGGTATCCGAACATCTCTCCGACGCGCGGACGGCGGCCTCCATGGGCGAGTGTGCGAACGCAGTGGACTCCCTGCTGGCGGCGCGGGACGTACTCAGTCAGACCGGCGAGGACGTCTTCCGCTCGGAAGTCGACGCGCTCCGGTCGCTGCTCCGAACCGTCGACGGGTCCGAGGCGATCGACCGCGTCGACGCCGACCACGGGGCGAAACTGGAGTCGCTGGCCGCCGAGGTCGAGGCGTTCGACTCGGCGATGGACATGGAGGCGGTGCGAGCGACCCGCGAGGAGCTGACGTCGGTGTGTACGGCCGTCGTCGACGACCTGGCGTCGGACCTGGACGACGCGCTGGGCCGCCTCGAACGGGCGGACCCGCCGGACGGATACTACGAGCGCCCCGACGCGGCAGAGACGCCGTACGTCGAGCGGTTGCGCGAGACGGACGACCTGGCCACCTACGAGCACGCCTGGTCGGCGGCGGCGGCGGCCCTCGTCGACGCTCTCGACACGGTCGGGCCGAAGGTGGAGGTCGTGAGTGCGTACGACCAGGTGGCCGACCGTATCGACGAGCGCCTCCGGGCGGCCGGCCGGGTTGACGCCGACGACCTGCCGGTGCGCGAGTACGAACGCCAGTTCCTCGGGCTCTACTACCGAAAGAACGACGGCCTGGAGTTCGACCCGGGCCAGCCGGCGCTGACGACCGGCGGCGACGGCGAGACCTACGACCTCGACGTCACCGTCCGTTTCGAGTCCAGCGGCGCCGAACGACGCGTGACGGTGTCGCTCGACGGCCCCGGCCACGAGGACGAACGGACGGTTCGGACCCACCTCGCGGCCGCAGTGACTTTCGAGGCGGTCCCGTTCGGCGAGTACACGGTGACGGCGACGCCCGCGACCGACGAGAGCCAGGCGGCGTCGGCGTCAGTGACACTCGACTCGGACAGCGAGGTCGCACTCGAGATGCCGGACGTGACGGTACGCGACCGGGCCTGTGAGGGACTCGACGACGTCGACACGTACCTCGCGGACCTCGAGGACCGGTTCGCGACGCGGTTCGACTCTGACGGCCACCTCCGGTCGGAGATGTCGTTCCCGATCGACGACGAGTACGTCCCCTGTCTGCTGGCGACGTGGGCCGACCGTCGGGGACACGCGGCCGCGCTGGTCGACGGGTCGGTCCTCGTCTACGACGACGAGACGATAACACGCGAGCTAGAGAACGTGATACAGTACAACCTCGACGCCGGCGAGACGATGTCGTTCGACGGACTGCGCGAGAACTTCCTGTCGGCGCCGCTCCCGGACGCGGAGATCCGCGACCTGGTCGCGGCCTCGACCGAGAGCGAGTCCGTCTCGGCCGAGTCCGACAGCCTCACGAAGGTGACCGAGTGATGTCCGGGTCGGATACCTACACCCGATGGGCGGTCCTCGCGTCCGGTGAAGGCGGGGGACGTATCGCCTCGAACCTGTTCAGTCGCACCGAGAACCCGGGGATCGACGACCGCGTCCTGGTGATGAACACCAACCGGGCGGACATCCGCAACACCATCGAGCGACTCCAGGCCGAGACGAACATCGACACCGACGACATCGAGATGAACCACACGGTGTCGTTCGGTGACCTCGACGGCGTGGGGAACTACTTCCCCGGCGGCGAGGCCTGCGCGGAGACCGACCTCGACCGGATCATCGAGCAGATTAGCGCAGCCGGTTTCGACCAGGCGGACGCGTTCCTGCACGTCACCACGCTCGGCGGCGGGACCGGGAACGGGTCGGTCCCGTTTCTCATAAACAGCCTGAAACGGAACCCGCCGTCGGCGGCACTCAAGGACACGATCCACGTCGCGCTGGCGGCCTGGCCCTACTCCCACGAGGGGGGCCAGCGTCACTTCAACGCGGTGTGTGGGCTCTCGCGGTTGCTCCGCTGGTACGACGGCAGCCAGAACGCCGACATGGTGTTGCTGGTCTCGAACTCCCACGTGGCCAACGACCCCGACTTCGCCGACATCGCCGGCCCGGACGGCGACCGGTACGCGACGGTCAACGAGATGACGATCCGCGCGATCGACCTGCTGATAAGCGCCGGGCGGCGGACCGAGGGCGTCGTCGACGTCAGCGACTACGTGACCTGGCCGGCCCGACTGGACGCGTACCACTTCACGCCCGGCGTCGCGCTCGACAAGCCCACGGTGTTCGAACCGTCGCTGCTGTTCGACACCGCCGCGGACAACACGTTCGTCCCGGTCGACCCCACGACGTCACGGGTCGTCTACGGGATCGTTCGTGCACCAGCCCACCTCGTCGAGAGCGGCGAGTACAGCGAGTCGAAACTCGACGAGCAACTGAGCGAGTGGCTCGACGCGAACGGCTACGACGACGTCGTCAACCGATATACGTCCCTCGTACCCGACGACAGCCGCGACGACACCCTCGACGTCCTCCTGCTGTTCGGGGGGTTCGACCTGTCGACGCTGCTCTCGGAGTCGCGTGACTCCTTCGAGGCGATCATGGACCAGGCTACCCAGCGGGGGATCCAGGCCGACGTCGACACGCCGGGCGAGGAGTTCTCGACCGACCGCTTCCGACAGATACGCCGCAACCTCGAGGACTATCTCTCGGCCAGCAGGGGGTAGCGAGGATGGGACAGTCACTCCCCCGACGAACGGTCGCGATGGCGGCCCTGCTCTGTGTCGTCGCCCTCGCTGCGCTGGCGCCACCGGCCGGGGCGGCGCCGGTCGCTGCCGGCGACCACGCCGCCGCGGCGGTCGAGGGTGCGTCGCTCCCGTCGGCGACCGCACCGGTGACGGCGGCCGCGGGCGACCCCGCCGGGACGGAGTCGGCGGCGGCCGCGAACGTCACGGCGACGCGGACGTCGCTCTCGACGGTCACGGTGAACGTCTCCGCGAGCCAGTTCTCGTCCAACACCTCCGACAGCAACGCGACCGTGACGCTGACGGTCGGCAACCGCAGCGAGACCTACTCGGGGCGCAACGTCTCGGGGACGTTCGTCTACCGCGTCCCGGTGAAGGACCTGTCGGCGTCCGGTCGCGACCTCAAGTCGGCCTCGGTGAGGGTCGACCCCGTCGGGGAAAACACCTCGGCGACGGACGTGACGGTCGACCTGCAGACGATCTCGCTCGGGTCTGCGAGCGAGGTGCGACTCGACGCGTCGACGCTGCGCGTCCCCGTCGCGTCGTCGCAGGGTATCGCCGACGGCGCGGGCGTGGCGGTGGGTGTCGGCGCGGACGGTGCCGGGCCGGTCCGAACGTGGCGGACCAACCTCACCGCGGACGGGTCGGGATGGCTCACAGTCTCGGTCGGGAGCTTCGACCGCTCGACCCTGCTCAACGGGACCCTCACGCTCACGCCGCGGATCGCCTCGATCGTCGCCGACGAACTGCGCGTGAATCCCCGGACGGCCGCGGTCGGTGCGACCTTCGACCAGGTCGGGGACGGCCTCGCGGTCGACCACCCGCTCGTGTTCACCGACGTCCGCTACACGGTCGCCGTCCGGACCGCCGACCCGCAGGGCCAGTACGTCCGGACCGTCTCGCCCGCCGAGCGGGGCCGGATCGTCCTGCCCGACCAGTTGCTCGTCGCCGAGAACCGGACGGTCACGGTCGCGCCGGCGGCAAACGAGACCACGCTGTTCACCGCCAGCCACTCCTCGGAGCGGCCGACACGGACGGTCACCGGGTCGACGCTGTCGCTCGACGAGATCCTGCCGCCGGAGTTCTCGACGGTCTGGGTCGACACCGGCGAGCGGATACGCAAGATCTCCGACCCCAACGTGACCGGAGGGACCCTCACGTTGCCGACCGACCTCCTCGGTGAGGGGTCGACGACGCTGGTCCTCCAGGGACGCACCGTCCAGCCGGTGGTCGTGAACGTCACGGACGTGCCCGACGGAACGAGTGCTCAGAGCGGGACGGATACCGCCGGCGGGACGAACGATTCCGAGACGACCGCTACCTCGACGTCCAGCACGACACCGGTCGGGACCGCCTCGTTCAGAGTGAACACGACGATGAACCCGTCGACCTCCGGGAGCGCGCTGATGCCGCCGATATTTATGCTTTTCCTCGGACTGGGACTGTCGCTGCTGGTCTCCTTCCTGTTCGGCGGGGACGACGGCGCGGCCGTCGCCGGTGCGGTGGCGACGTTCTTCGCTGTCTTCGGCCCGGGACTCGGCCTCTGGCTGGGTGGAACCGGACTGGAGGGGATGCTCGTCTTCCTGGTGGCCGCGCTTGTCGGCGTCGTGGTCTTCGCCGGAACGTACCTGTTCGTCGGGTTCCTCCTCCGCACCAAGTCTGCGAGCTATCCGGTCAGAGTCGTCGCACTCGGCGTCGCAGCGCTGTTCTCGGCCGCGCCGGCGGTGGCGGTCGGCGGGACCGCGGCTCGCAGGGGACGGACCGATCGCAACGGGACTACGGCGACAGCCAGCAGTTCGACCGCAGCGGGGAACGCGACACTACCGGCGGCCGCATGAACCGCGAGCAGCAGTCCGGCGGCGGCCTCGAGTACCGCCGGCGGGGACGCCGCGCCGAGTCGGGCGATTGGACCGACTCCCGCGAGTCGCGTGGCTCGAGCGGCGAGGAGAACCCACAAGCCCGGGACGACGACGTGAGCAACCGCCGGCACGTCCACGAGCGCGATCCGACCGCCGAC
>ENA-ORCS01000954-ORCS01000954.1-marine-metagenome-genome-assembly--contig:-NODE-954-length-14693-cov-7.648673_pt1 | contig 14693 bp, 14 predicted proteins | sample MGYA00237781_ERZ508513 | MGnify/ENA primary metagenome ERZ508513 (study PRJEB26184, sample SAMN06268793) | marine metagenome | isolation source: Eden Landing Ponds, San Francisco, CA, USA | place...
TCGTCGACGATGTCTATTCGCACTGTCTTCTCGACGTCCCAGAACTCCGCAGTGGCTTCTGCGCCGTCGATCTCCGTAATCTGACCTGGTATACCTAGACACATTGATATCGCCTCTGTTATGGCCCCGGTCGCGATGCCATCCCGCTATCGCTGACCGAGAGTCCCTGTACCAATGTAAGCTTCGCCGAGTCTTTTATACTCCCCCGATTATCACAGCCTGGAAATCGTCACGGTCGTCTCTGTGGGACACCCCAGCGATGCAGTATCAAACAGTGACCAGCCTCGGGTTCAAAAATCGGGGATTCCGATCACCACAGGGACATTCGATGACCGTGGGACCCCGAAGCACTCGCTTTGCTCACCTGTCGCGCCTCACAGCCGGGAGTCACTAGCCTGTGGGTGGATCTCAAGACGGCCGGACCGCCGCACGAATTTCTTCGGCGAGGTCGGTGTATCGATCCGTTCCCGTTCCTTTCTGCACGTGCCCCGTGATTTCGATACCGTCGGCTTCGGTCTCGATCTCCGACTGGCTCTTGCCGGTGAAGAAGAAAAATGGTAATCCGGGCTCGCGGTCGCGGGCTTCCCGGAGGAAATCGATGCCGGACATCGACGGCATTGAGTAGTCGCTGACGACACAATCAAACGATTCGGACCCGAGCCGGTCGAGTGCGTCGGGCGCGTTCGTTTCAGTCGTCACCTCGATCGCGTCGTCCTCGCGTTCGAGGAACGTTTGGGTTAGTTCGAGGACGTCTCTGTCCTCATCGACAAGCAACACAGTGATCGTTCCGGCCATTACTGGCAACTACGGGAGTCACGAACTTGTACTTTGACCATCGACGGTTACGCCTCCGCCGTGTCGACGGCGGACCCAATCCGTACCGTTCGATAGCCACAGGAATCACACCGCCATTTTGTCTTCTCACCTAAGTTCAGGGTCGTCGTCGCAATCTGTGTGAACGACTCCCGTTCGCCACACGACGGACACGTTCGGATCTGCACCATATGCACACTTCCAAATACTTGCTTGGATGCCTTAAACGCTCGTTTCATCTCGAAAAGAGTGCTTTTTCGCACCTGTTGGACAGCCGATATCGAGTTCGGTCGTGTAGCAGGCGCGAGTACCGACGGCAGTCGGCAGGCTGGCAATTTATAGACGTCCCGACCGAACGGCTGTGTATGAAGATATACACCGGACGTGGCGACGATGGGCTCACTGACCTGCGGGATATGTCCCAGATCTCGAAGGCAAGCCCCCGTATCGAGGCCTACGGCACTGTCGATGAGGTGAACGCCCTCGTTGGCGTTGTCAGGCCAATCGCGTATGACGATATCGAGAACTGCCTCCGTGAGGTCCAAAACCAACTGCACGTCTTGCAAGCCGACCTCGCAACCCCGGAGTCGTCCGAGGACGATCCGGTCATCACCGAGTCACATATCGAGCAACTCGAGACGTGGATCGACGAATTCGACGCGGAGCTGGACCCACTCGAGCAGTTCGTACTGCCGAGTGGGTCCGACCCTGGTTCGAAACTCCATCACGCGCGTGCGGTCTGTCGACGCGCAGAGCGCCGGTCGGTCGAACTTGCCAGTGCCCAATCTGAGGTCAACGAAGACGTGATCATCTATCTCAACCGACTCTCGGACCTCCTGTTTACACTCGCGCGGGTTGTCAACGAGCGTGAAGGGTCCCCCGAAGAGCATCCCACGTATTGACTACCTGGCTGTGTTCATTCTGCCGTCGGTCGACTCGACCCGTCTTGCTCCAGTGTCGGGGGTGTCACTGTCGGAATTGTCGTATGACCCCACGGCGAACAACAATTCTTAAGTCGGCCACCCCGATAACCAGTAGTGCGCGGGTCGGTGATCTAGTCCGGTTATGATACCTCCTTCACACGGAGGAAGTCGGCGGTTCAAATCCGCCCCGACCCACTTAGCTTCTTGACGGTCACAAAAGACCGCAAGCCGTGCTTTCAGGCCTTGATTCAGTACTTTCCACAGCGAAAGCTCCTTTAGAGAGAGCCGGACGAGTTACTGGTTTCTTCTCACCGTGGTCACGTACCGCGACTGTATCATCCGACGCCGCCCCTCAGCGACACACCTCTAGTCGAACTCCTGCCAGTCAGTCGTGACGACGGCTCCGAGAAGAAATACTACTGCAAGCCCGGCGAGAACACCGAACGTGGGTGCGACGCCGCTCGTCGAGTCGACGATGAGCAACTGTCGAAGGCTCCGATGGAAATGTGTCACGGGACTGAATTCGGCCACTGTCTGTAGGGTTGTCGGCATCAGATCTAGCTCCCAGAAGATTCCCGAGATGAACATCAGCGGCAGCGCAATTGCGCCGCCGAGGCTGATCGCCGAACCCGGATCCTCTATGAATCCGCCGACGACCATCCCCAGTGCCGTGAAGGCAATCGCCCCGAGGACAATCAAGCTGAATGCAAGCACTCCTGGTGTCGCCGACACGCCGAAGAATACCCAGGCAACGCCGATCATCACGACCGTGATCACCACTGCTAGGATCGACTGCTGGATGACGTTCGCGAGGATCCACTCGTGTTTCCGGAGCGGCGAGGCGGCCAGCCGTTTGAGTGTCCCGTCGCGTTTGAACTGTGCGACCGCCGATGGGACCGTCATCACGGCGTTGATAAGTATCATTGCCACGATAAACGCCGGCAGGAAGTAATCTGCTGCGCCGAGGCCTGCTCCTCCACTCTCCTGTGCAGCAACAGAAACCGTCGGCTCTTCGATCCCGATTGACTGGTCGTTGAACTGAGCCACGATGCTGTGGACGATGCTCTCGACGGCGCCTGCACCCTCGTCGTCGGGGACCGTCAACAGTCCTATTTGCACCGGATCGGGCGACGATCCGTTCGTCCCGTTGTCATTGAGCCGGGACAGTGCCACGTCGATTTGCTGTTGCTGGTCCGGCGAGACGTTGCCCTCGACCCGATTGATAGTGTCCTGAATGACTGCCGTCCGAACTCTGACACTCTCATTCCGGACCCGCTGGTCGAACCCGTCCGGAATGACGAGCACGCGCTTGTAGCCAGTCGCCTCCTCGACGTTGTCGACGTCGGATAAGTTTTGCTGGCTGTCGATCTGTTCGGCGTCTAGCGCAGACGTCTCCTCGATGGCGCTGACCAACTCACCCGACAACTCTGTCGACTCCCCGCTTGCAGTGACGTCGTTGTTCTGTATGCCGACCTCGAATTCGGTCGGGCCGCCGGCGAAGACGAAACTGAATATCACCAGCAAGAGGATCGGAAACATAAGCGCGAAAAAGACCGCCTCACGGTTCCGAATCCAGTCTCGAAGCAGTGTGACTGTCAGAGACACGACCCGTCTCATCGGAGATCACCGCCGGCAGTGAGCGTCTTGCCTGCCACGTTCAGGAAGACATCTTCCATACTGGGGCTCACCAGATCGATCGAGTGGTCGGTGCCGATGTCGTGCAAGTCGCTATATGTCTCCTGGGCTCGCTGTCGATCGTCGAAGACTCCGATCAACTCGTCGGATTCGCCCCAGTAGACGGCATCCGTCGACGCCTCGAGTGTCGACTCCAGAGCCGCTGTCTCGCTGTCGGTCGTCTCCTCGGTGAGGTGGACGACGACTGTGACATCACCAGCATAGGTTTCGACGAGACCCGAAACGGTGTCGACTGCTTCGACTTGGCCATCCACGAGGAGTGCCACCCGGTCTGCTAGATACTCGACTTCCTCCATATAGTGGCTCGTCAGGATGACCGTCGTCCCCATCTCGGGAAGGCGTTCGATTTGCTCCCAGGTGGCCCGTCTGGCAGCCGGATCGAGCCCGGTCGTCGGTTCGTCCAGAAACAGGATGTCTGGATCGCTTACTAGCGCCATCGCAATACCTGTTCGGCGCTGGTAGCCGCCCGACAGCGAGTGGAATGGGTCATCTGCATACTTGGTGAGGCCCAACTCGTCGAGGACGCTGTCGGTGTCCAGCCCGTCGGAGTGGAGCTTTCGGATGAGCCGAACGTTCTCTCTGACGCTCAACCGCTCGAAAGTGTGAAACGACTGAGGCACGACGCCAATCCGGTCTTTGATGTCGTAGAGGTTGTCCTCGATAGACATACCCAGAACCGTCGCGTCGCCACTTGTCGGCGTTCTGAGGCCCTGGAGCATCTCGACGGTCGTCGTCTTACCGGCTCCGTTTGGTCCAAGTAGGCCGAATATCTCGTTTCTTGTGACCTCTAGTGAAACGTTCTCTACGGCAACGGTAGAGCCATACTCCTTCCGCAGGTCCGTCGTCCGAATAACCGGAGTGTCGTCATCAGATGTCATTTGAGTGCCAAATGTGTCGTATTCTGGGTATTTAAAACCGGTGTGAGTCGGAGCCACTGCACAACCGTTCCGGTGACCGTCGACGGCGGTGGTGATATCCCGGACCTCTCGCCGAGTGAGATTCGCGACCGACGACTTCACAAACCCGGGTTTCGCGAGCGAAATTATCGGCTGCAACCGATCAGTATCATATAACTCTCTATCACACATTACGAATATAACGTGGTTGACAGCGTCAGCGACCCTTCTGGATAGGGCTCGAAAACTGCGAAACCCACCGACCGTCCGGAGGCGTCACCCCGTTCTCTCACTCTAGAAGAAATGCTCACTCGCGGGTGCTTCTTGGAGTGCAGCGCACAGGTTACACTAGTCGCTGAGACTGTGTTGACTACACTAGCGTCCGCACGGCCGCGAACGTGAGACCTGCGAGTCCCCCAATCAGCCTCCTGCACACGCGTCAACCGGCCGTCTGAACCGGGTATGGCACCCGAATCGATTCGGTGAAATCGGTCGCGCTGGCTTATTGGAACCCGATCCGGCCTGAACCCCGCTGTCGGTCCATCTCGCGGCCACCACCACGGAACTCGTCTTCCATCTGGTCGAAGTACTCCCTGATATCGTCGTTGACCGTCGGGCGGACGCTTTCCAGTGCCGACCGGAAGTGCTGCATCTCGACTTCTTCGGCATCATCGTCGTCCCGGAGTGCTTCGATGGCGGCCTCCCGGGCGATTGATTCGAGATCGGAACCGACGTAGCCGTCAGTGATCTCGGCGATCTCCCGCAGACTGACGTCCGGAGCAAGCGGCGTGTCGCCAGTGTGTATCTTGAGGATCTGCTCGCGACCCTCCGTGTCTGGTTCGCCGATATCGATCAGGCGGTCGAACCGGCCGGACCGGATGAGGGCGGGGTCGATCATATCCGGCCGGTTGGTCGCACCGATGACCATCACGTCTTCCATATCTTCGAGGCCGTCCATCTCGGTCAGCAGTTGGTTGACGACCCGCTCGGAGACGTTGCTCCCGACTTCACCGCCACGCCCGGGTGCGAGACTGTCTAGCTCGTCGAAGAAGATTACCGTCGGTGAGACTTGCCGGGCCTTCCGGAAGGTCTGACGAATGGCCTTTTCGCTTTCGCCGACCCATTTGCTGAGCAACTGCGGGCCACGGACCGAGATAAAGTTCGCGTCGGTCTCGTTGGCGACGGCTTTGGCCATCAACGTCTTCCCCGTCCCAGGTGGGCCGTACAGCAAGACGCCGGCCGGTGGCTCAATCCCCATCCGTTCGAACTTCTCGGATTGGTTCATCGGCCACTCGATGCTCTCTTTGACCTGATTTTTCGCTTCTTCGAGGCCACCGACGTCGTCCCAGGAGATTTTCGGGAGCTCGACCAGCACTTCCCGCATCGCGCTGGGGGAGACTTCGTTCAGTGCGCCGCGGAAATCATCGCGCTTGATGATCATTCGGTCGATCAGACTCGGCGGGATGTCCTCTTCGTCGAGGTCGATCTCCGGCAAGTACCGACGCAACGCTTTCATCGCTGCCTCTTTGGTGAGACTCTCGATGTCCGCCCCGACGAAGCCGTGTGTCTCAGCCGCGAGTCGCGACAGTTCCACGTCATCGGAGAGGGGCATCCCGCGGGTGTGGATCTGCAGGATTTCTTCGCGGCCGGTCTCGTCGGGGACGCCGATCTCGATCTCGCGGTCGAACCGGCCAGGGCGTCGAAGGGCGGGATCGACGCTGTCAACTCGGTTCGTGGCCGCGATGACGATGACCTGACCGCGTGATTCCAGCCCGTCCATCATCGTCAGCAACTGCGCGACGACCCGGCGTTCGACTTCGCCGGTCACGTCTTCCCGTTTGGGAGCGATTGAGTCCAGCTCGTCGATGAAGATGATCGAGGGCGACTCCTCGGTCGCGTCCTCGAAAATCTCTCTGAGCTGTTGTTCGGACTCGCCGTAGTATTTGGAGATGATCTCCGGGCCAGCGATGGAGAAGAAACTCGCGGAGGTCTCGTTGGCGACCGCCTTCGCAAGCAGGGTCTTGCCAGTACCCGGTGGGCCGTGCAACAGCACCCCCTGTGGTGGCTCGATCCCCAGTTTCTTGAATATCTGGGGGTGTTTCATCGGCAACTCGACCATCTCGCGGACGCGCTGGATCTCGTTCTGGAGGCCACCGATATCCTCGTAGGTGATCCCACCACCAGTCTTTTCGAAGCCGGAGATGGGCTCCTCGCGGAGTTCGACGTCCGTATCTTCCGTGATGAGCGCCACGCCGTCCGGTTCGGTCTCGACGGCGATGAGCGGAATTGCCTGTCCGGGCGAGCGCATAAAGGGATGGTTCGTCGAGGACATCACAGGCACGATATCCCGCTCGACGACCGGCCGCTTGAGGATCTGTCGTTTGACCATCCCCGCTGCGTCCGAGCCGAACTGGACGCTGGCTTCTTCGGGCGGTGCCAGGACGAGTTTCTCTGCCTTTTCTGCCTCCGCTTTGCGAATCGTGACGCGCTCGCCGATCCCGACGTCCGCGTTCTGACGGGTGAACCCGTCGATGCGCACGGTGTCGGTGTTCCAGTCCTGGCGGTCGGCTCGCCAGACCTTTGCGGCGGTCACGTCTCCGCCTTCGATCTCGATGATGTCACCAGGGGAGAGTTTGAGATGCAGGAGCGTATCAGGGTCGAGGCGCGCGATACCTCTACCCGAGTCGTTCGGGTACGCTTTCGCGACCTCTAGTTGGACTTCGTTCATAGTCGAGGGTCGATGTGTTACTCTGGGGCATGCCCGGAGATATGCTTTTTGCTCTCCCCAGTCGATCTGGGGATTCGGAGGCTTTTACAGGTGGTAACGTACATCTCATAAGGCATCCAGACTGGCAATTGTCGTGATTACGGGGAACAACGTCTCTTGACGTCAAAATACTGTGTGACAGGCACAGTCGCACGCGGTGATCTAGACACCGGTCGACTCTCCCACAGATCCGACTGTCAGTGTCGGTGGTGGCCAGCCGATCCCGATTCCGCATCAATTATTACGTCGGCGAGTAAATGCTGACCCGGTGAAAACAAATGCCGTTCTACGGCGGTAATGAACTCAGTCAGGTGTACGACAAGGCGCTGGAGGACGACTTCGGGCTGGTGGCCAGTAACGTCGCCGAGCCGGACGTGGCGATGGGTCTGATGGACGGGGCGGCTTCCGTCAACTCTGACCTGCTCATTCAGATGAGTGCCGGCGCCTGTCGGTTCGCGGGCAACGGCGATGCCGAAGCAGGACTGCAGGCGATGGGCAACTACATCGAGACGATGGCCGAGCAGTACGACATCGGTGTGTTCCTCAATATGGACCATCAGACCGATATGGAGTTCATCGAGATGCAGATCGAGAGCGACATCCCCTCCTCGATTATGATCGATGCCTCCCACGAGGACTTCGAGGAGAACATCCGCCAGTCCAAGAAGGTCGTCGATATGGTCGAAGAGAAAGACGCCGACATCCTCGTCGAGGCCGAACTCGGCCAGATCAAAGGCGTCGAGGACGAGATCGTGGCTGAGGAGGCCTTCTACACGGACCCCGACGACGCCGTCGAGTTCGTCGAGCGCACCGGCGCGGACCTGCTGGCAATCTCGGTCGGTACCCAGCACGGCGTCGCCAAGGGCAAGGATCTGGAGCTCAAACCCGACCTCGCCAGCGAAATCAGCGAGACGCTCGCCGACCACGGTCTGGAAATTCCGCTCGTGTTGCACGGCACCTCGGGACTCCAGCCGGCCCAGGTCGAGGATATGATGGGGCGGGGCATCTGCAAGATGAACAAAGACACCCGCTACCAGTACGAGTACACGCGGACCCTGTTCGATCACTACCTCGATCACAAAGACGAGATCGTCCCGCCGGAGGGCGTCGAGGACCAGCGCGACAGCTTCTACAACGACACCGAGTGGTCGCCCAACAAAGACCACTTCGACCCGCGCGTCGGCGGCCGCTTGGTCCGCGAGCGCATCGCCGAGGTCCACGCCGGTCTCGCCGAACTGTCGAGTTCGGCCGGCAACTCGATGTTCCCCAAGTAGGGACCTAGAAGAACTCCCGCAATTGCACGCTTTCTTTCGGAAACAGGTCGGTGAGCGTCGCTGCCGTCTCCTCATCGCAGTCCAGTCCGCGTCCGCGAAGGTCTTCGACTGTCCGATAGCCGACGAGCAACTGTGTGAGCGTCCCGACGTCGAGAGTCGCGTCCGGGTCGGCCCCAGTTGGAGCGCACACGCCGGCGCCGTCTTCGACGGCGAGTTCGAGTCGTCGGTCCTCACCGATCGGATCCGTGACTTCCAAGTTGACGCGTGTGTCGCCCTCATCGAGATAGGGACACGACTCCAGTGCAACTGCCGGATCCGCCACTCGAGCCATCGGGCCGGCGTGGATCGAACACGATATGGTCTCCGGGTTCGGGACCGCATCGAGCAGCGCGGCCTCTTCAGCGAGCGTGAGCTCGACCGTTTCGACTTGCGAGTCGTGCGTGCCGAGCAATCCGAACAGATGACGGCGCGCCTCCCGGTCGGCCGCCGAGAAATCGTCGACGGAGAGGACCGTTCCCTCGTCCGCCGATTCAAACGTATATGTGACGTATCCACGGATGTCGTCACCGTCGCGCCAGGCGTAGGCCCACGGCGGGTCGTCGCCGAACGTACGGTCGCGCCACCACCGCTCGCTCCGCTGAATCGACAGGGTCGTTCCTTCGCCGTGCGTGCGCTGTACGTCCTCGAGCCGTGTCCAGTCGTCAGGCCCGACGCGCTCGTAGGAACCGCGTTCGGTGGTCCCGGCGCCGATCAGCTGCTCAGGTGGCAGTTCGTAGGTCGTATACCGGTTGGTGATCGCCCAGCCGAACTGCCGGTAGAAGGCGTGTTCGAACGGCCATAGTGCGGCCAGTCCGATCTCACGTTCGCGTGTTTCCGCGAGGAGCCCCGTAAGGAGCTGCTCGACGTTCCCGGAGCGACGATGCGCCGGCGGCGAGGAGACGGCGGCGATGCCGCCGAGTGTCGTCCACGACCCACGGAGCCGCGCGTCGAGTTCATACAGCGCGCCCGTCGCGATGAGTCGGTCGTCCTCGTAGAGACCGTACCGATCGGCAATCCGGTCGGGCGGCTGATCGTCGATTTCCGGGCCGTCTTCAGGACTGAACGCGTATTCGATAAGCCGTCGATACCGCTCGAAATCAGACTCGGGAACACGACGCACGACCGCCATATCACGCCGATGGAGCGGCTCTCACAAGACTGTTCGCAACGACGTCGGTCAGGTCACAGCACAAAGAACACGATCGCCCCACCGATCGTCGGAACCGCAGTGACGATCCAAACTGGGCGACTCCAGCGCAGCACCTTCTTACCGTCTAGCGGCCCGAACGGCAGCATATTGAACCCAGCGAGCAGGGCGTTGATAATCACTCCGAGATAGCCGATCGTGCTCAGCAAACCGAATCCGGCGGCCTCACCGCCAATCCAGACGCCGGCGAAGACCGCGACGAGCACCACGTTGACCGCCGGGCCGGCCAGCGCGATCAGCCCTTGTTCGCGGGCTGTGATCCGCCCACGGTGGTACACTGCACCGGGTGCGGCAAATAGAAAACCCGCGAACCCAGCCATCACGGCCAGAAAGAGCATACTATAATCCGCCCGGAACTCCGCGGTCTGGCCGTAACGGATCGCGACGAATTTGTGAGCGAGTTCGTGCAACAGGAACCCGATGCCCGCAGTGAGTAGACTCAGAACGAACCCGACACCCAAAACCGAGAGTCCGTCCGAAGACGGCGTCCCACCGAACAGCGACTGCACGACGCCGTTGAAATAGAAGGCGGTAAACGCCACCCCGAGGGCAACCCAGGCAGCGGCGAGGTCGCGACGTTCGCGCTCGCTAAATCGAACGTGCATCAGGAGATCACGTCGAGTACGATTCGAGCACCGTTTTCGACCCCATCCAACATCAGGCCGACAATCCCGGCGATACCGCCGACCTCTGCGGACATATACGGGAGGACGATGAACACGAAGCCGTAACTGGCGATCATACTCCCGACGTTTGTCATCGCGACGATCGCGATCAACCGAAACAGCGGGACGTCAGTCAACCGATTGTACAGTTCGCCGATCGGGGCCTGCTCGTCGCTGACGATCTCGTTCAGCGTGGAGATGTCCCCGATGTTGACGTCGATGTACCGCAGTTCGACGTAACCGGCGAACCAACCCGGCGCGAGCAGAGGGTTGACGCTGGTCAGCCAGGCGATACCGCCACCGACGAGCGCCGATGGCCAGTGGGCCCCTGCAAGTTTCGCCAGACTCAACGCGGCGATCCCGTTGACGAGAAACCAGGCGACAAATAGCCGGATCACCCACGCCTCTTTGGCGCCACCGAGCAACAACAGTCCGAAGAAAACGGCAAACCCGACAGTAAACAGGTATCCGAAGGCCTTGTACAGTGAGAAGCGCTTCTGTTTGAGCGGTCCAGTGATCGTCTCCATCGGCGGAAGTCGTCCGGGGTCATCGAGATACGATTGGATGCCTGCGCGGTGGCCAGCACCGACGACGGCGACCACGTCATAGCCCGCCTCCCGGAGTGCGACCAGTCGATGGGCGATGAACGCGTCGCGCTCGTCGATCAGCGCTTCCGCACCACCGGGCGAGAACTGACGGAACTCCTCCATCATCGCCGAGACGACGTCCGTGTCGGTCAACTCCTCGATGTCGAACTCCTCGTATTCGGCATCCGTATCGAGCGCGTACGCGAGTAACGCGGCGATGGGCAGGCCGACCACCAGCCCGATGGTTCCCGCGAGTAACGCGCCGTCAGCCAGTGTGAGTAACGACCCACCGACCAGCGGGATCGCGTCTGCCAGCCCAGGGGTGAGCAGGAGTGGCCCGGCGACGAGTTCGGCACCGAGTGCGAGAAAAGTGCCGAGAAACAGGCCAATACCGATTCCGGCCTGCAGTGTGCCGACCATACCGGCTAACAGTCCGCCGAACATCGTCGCCTTCTCCCTCGTCGAGAGGCGTTGCCAGAAGCGCTGGATCGTCGTCTGGATGTCCCGATCGACCAGGGCGACGCCCATTTCGTGTGATTCGGCTGTCTCGACGGCAGCCATCATATCTGCCCCCGGCTCGATGTCGAAACGCTCGCCCAACTGGGCCTGCACGTACGACAGCATCCAATACGCCAGAAACTGAAAGACAGTATTGCCCTGCAAGAGATCGCTGGCATCGAGGTCGTCGGGTGTCTCACCTTTCATCTGGCGGTAGCGACCCTCATCGAGTTCGACCGCGACGATATCCGGCTGCCGGTCGGCAATTGTCTCCTCGACTTCCTCGACACTCGCCGAGGAGACGTGGGCTGTCCCGACGAGTTCGACGCTCCCGTCCCCGTCGGACGGCTCTGGCTGGCGGACAGCACCCTCACCGTCCGGTGACAGTGAGTCAGTGGCTCCAGACTCCTCCGGACCCACCCCCGGGGTACCGTGATCACTCATCGACCCATAGTAGTGGGTCTGACTCTCTTACGGTTGTCGGAGTCGGCGGCCACGGCGACTCGCAGTATCACTCCCGCGGGACTGCGATGTTCCGCATTGCCGCTCCGCAGGACGGACATCGGAGATGACTTTCCGATGTCGTAATGCGTTTCCCACAACCGCGACATTCGTATCGTGATTCAGTCGGTGTGTACGGGTCTTTCGGTAGCACGTGTGAGGATGTCTCACAAACACGTATAACCGTTTTGTGGAAACACTTGCCCAGGTTTGGGCACAATATTAAGAATAATACGTTATTCAACCTGCGAAGCAACGACGAATGTTTCGCGCCGGTCGTTCGCCCGTGTCACTGCAAACCCGGCGCTCTCCAACGCGGTTGCTGTCTCGTCGGCATCGAATCGCTCACCGAGTGGCGGACCGCGCTCGCCCAGTCCGGCGCTACTCCAGTCTGCGATCCCGATGTGAGCGCCAGGACGGCAGACGCGTGCTAGTTCAGCGAGTGACGCCTCGCCTGCGAACTCATGGTACGTCATCGTTGAAAAGGCGCCATCGAGAGCATTATCCTCGAACGGCAGGTCAGCGACTTCCGCAGTCACCTGTTCGACGTTCGCCGGGAGCCCCTTTTCGCGGTAGTGTTCGTGCATCGCTTCCTGAACGTCCACTGCATAGACCTGCTGGACGTACGGGGCAATCTCGTCAGTGTAGAATCCGGTTCCACTGCCGAGGTCAGCGACGACTGCGTCCTCGTCCGGTGCAAGTAGTGCGAGAAGTTCATCGACCGAGACGTACTTGAATCGCGACTGGTCTTCAAGCCTATCGGCTTGACTGCTATCGAACGTGTGAAATCCCATATGCCAGTACCAGAGGCGAAGGCGTTTATATTGGTGGATATCGGGTGATATCGAGGGTTCGAATTGCCTCTCGTCTTCGAATGACGGCGACAGTTGTCTATACGACTCCCCAGAGGGTATCTGGACGGGATGTAGCCGGCAGTCTGAAGAGGATGCCCCGTTACAGAACAACTATGGCGACGGTCGTACCACCAACCAGGCGTGAATGCGAACGGTGTGGTCGTGTGGACGTCTGGGACGACGAACAGATGAACTGGACGATCTACGAGGCAGACGGCCAGAAACACGTCGGTCACCCCCAGTGTCTCCACGAGTGGGACATCAACGGCGAATACAACCCGTTTGACCCGAACGATTGAGCTACCTACGATTGTACGGCTCTCGGAGTTACGTCACTATCTAACCGACCAATACACCGCATATTCTCGGGCTGTCGTGTCGTTAGAGTGGTTCTTGCTCTTGTGGGTCGTGCTACCACGAATCTCCAATCACTTAACCGTGCCGGGGGGTTAAACAGTGTATGAGCAATGACTCACAGCGCAATAACTTGCGGATGCCCTCGAGTGATGAAGTATTTGCTGTCGTGACACGACACGAAGGTGGGAACCACGTTCGGCTGCAGTGTCAGGACGGCGAAACACGGATGGGGCGAATCCCCGGGCGGATGAAATACCGGACCTGGATCAACGAGGGCGACGTCGTCATCGCGGAACCGTGGGACTGGCAAGACGAGAAAGCAAACGTCGAATGGCGATATGACGAGCAGGACGCCCAGCAACTCCGGCAGGAAGGGCACATCGAGTGACGGCCTAATTATCTGATTGCAACTCCTCGACCAGTTGTTTGATCGCGGTGTGGTGTTTGCGAAGCAACTCGTTTTGTTCGTTGACGGCGGTCGTCAACGCCTCGAGTCGCTCATCGACCCGCTCTAGATCAGCCGCAGTCACTGCTGTTGCCGACTGGTTTGACTGCTCGGCTGTATCCGCTGTACTATCTCTGGCTGTCTTTGTGCCGGACGAGCGTTCCTCCGTCGCGTCTGTCTCGGCGTCAGGAATCGACGCTGTCTCCGTATCGGACGAGTCAGATACATCAGTCGCATTGCTGTCGGTGGTCAAATCATCGTCCACACGCTCGGTGTCCGATTCGGGGGAGCCACCCAGTGGCCTGATCTCGTCGTCCAGAAACGCCTCCGACGATTCATCCCCTTCCTCACTCACGTCTTCCGCGTCCGATTGAAACTGTGCCTGCAACGCAGACAGCGAGGGCACCTCGAAAAAGTCCGTTAGCGCCCGTTCAAGAGCGCGTTCGACGAGTCGAGCGTCGTCGTTTGGCGTCTTGATCCGTTCGCGGCGGCCCTCGACGTGCAAGACCATTTCAGTTGCAACACGAGCCTGTTCGAAATCGACACCAGTGAGGTCCTCGTAGGCGAACGCCTCGTACTCTCCATTCCAGACAGTGTTTCCGATGTGTTTGACGATGCGGCGGTCGGCAATGACGAGCGTGAGTTCGCTAAACCGGAACGCTTCGACGACGCCTTCGTCGTGGTCGAGAATCCCGTCGGCGCTGAGAATACCTTTGAGTGCGAGTGCGAGTGTGTCACGCGTCGCGTCGGACGGGACCGTCAGCGATCGCTCGTCCTCGACGTACTCGAACTGGAACTTCGTCTTCCGACGCCCTTCCGACAACGCAAGCTGTTCGACCTCGTGTGGGTATTCGGCCACGCGCTCGTCGCTCAGCAAGCCGTCGGCACGATAGAGGAGCATTCGAGTCGGTGTCAAACAGAGCAGGTCGTCGTCACCCAGCGCGAGCCCGGCCTGTACGTCTTCCTCGCCCAGGTGTTCGGTGATTAACTCCGGCAGTTCCATACCGCGTGTGTGACTTGCCCAGGACATAAATCCGCGGGGTGTGTCAACTGGACCCGCAGCCCTCGGGCGATACAGATGAGAAGCTTAAAGACCACCACCCCGCTATCACCTGGTGCGCCCGGGTGGCTTAGCTGGACATAGCGCCGCACTCATAGGGTTTCACTCTGAA
>ENA-ORCS01000955-ORCS01000955.1-marine-metagenome-genome-assembly--contig:-NODE-955-length-14687-cov-3.469405_pt1 | contig 14687 bp, 13 predicted proteins | sample MGYA00237781_ERZ508513 | MGnify/ENA primary metagenome ERZ508513 (study PRJEB26184, sample SAMN06268793) | marine metagenome | isolation source: Eden Landing Ponds, San Francisco, CA, USA | place...
TCGGCACGAGCGATACTAAGCGTTGGGGTTCCTGCCGGGCAAACTCCGGTGGTCTGTGGCACGGAGCCTACGCGATTCACGCCCGACCTGAAGGCCGGGATTCTCTCGCTGTTTGAAGATAGATCAAACCGGAGTGTACTGATCAACAGCTGATTTCAGCCTTCTTTGAATCCTTGTCTATTTGTGTAATGAGATGGAAAATAAGTTATTATAGTTTCCTATAGAGAGTGCCGAAAACTTCATCTAAACTATTTTGCAACGAGGTCGACTTGGTTGCTATACCGTGTCTGCGAACCCACGAATTGTTTCGATAACGAAATCAATTTCCTCATCGGTGAGATTCGGGTGATTCGGGAGTCCAATCATGTTTCCAACCACTTCTTCGACGTTTGGAAGTGATAGGTCGTAGGTGTGATCGTTGGGATTCACGCTCCATGGGAATTCGGAGTTGAATCCGCGGTGTTCTTCGAAAACTGGTTGGTCATATAGTGGAACAGTGTATCGATGGCGAGTCTCGACCCCCTGGTTTTTCAACTCTTTCCACACTTCTTTGCCCGACATGCCGATCTGCTCGGGGTAGACTTCGAACGGTGCCCAAAAGTATGCGTGTTCGACGTAATCCCGCACTACTGCGGGTTCTATCCAATCGAGATCATCCAGTTCGTCAAACAGTCGTTCGCTGATTTCCCTTCGCCGGTTATTGAACGTATCCAGCCGATCGACCTGTGCTGTCCCAATAGCACCATTTAGATCACTCATCCGATAATTATATCCGAGTTCGACGTGCTCGTCGCGGTTTGCCAGGCCGTGATTTCGGAGAGAACGAAGCTTGGTTGCGATCTCGTCGTCGTCAGTCGTTACGATCCCACCTTCACCGGTGGTAATGTTTTTCGTGGCATAGAACGAGAAACACCCCACGTCACCGATCGATCCCGCTCGATCACCGTCATAGGATGCACCATGGGCCTGTGCGGCATCCTCGATCACGTAGAGATCGTGTCGATCCGCGAATTTCCTTATTTCGTCCATTTCGGCAGGGTGACCATAGAGGTGGACGGGCATAACGGCGAACGTTTCGTCTGTGACACACCGTTCAAGATCGGTATGATCGAGAGTATATAGTTCCCGATCGATGTCGGCAAAAACGGGGACACCGGCCTGATGGACGACTGCAGTAGCCGTTGATCCGAACGTAAGTGATGGAACGATGACCTCGTCTCCTGGTTCTATACCGAGAGCTTTGAGTGAAAGTTGGATCGCCGTTGTTCCATTCGTAACAGCGACCGCGTGTTTGGTCCCGACGTAATCTGCCCATTTTTCCTCGAACTCTTCAACGAATGGACCCTGAAGGAAGTGTCCTGATTCGAAAACGTCATCAACATTGTCCCGCTCCTCGTCGCCGAGTATCGGTTCGGCTACGTTTACAGGCTTATCCATGGAGGTGCATTATGCTATCCAATCAAAAACTCTGCGATAAGTGTGTTCGACTACCGTAGATATCTACACAAAGACGGTCTTTTCCGCATTTTACTCCGATTTTTTCCTCGTTCCAACTGTGCGTGCGCCCAGTATTGGGTTTCGACCCAGTCCAGCCCGGCGATCGCATCGTCGAGGAAAGTGACGATCCCGTCGGATGTCGTCTCCGCCTCGGCGTTCTAAGCTTCGGGCAACCCAGTCTCCGCAAGCTTCAGGAGCGTTGCGTCGTCGTACGTCTACGAAGGGGACGTTCTCGGCCGCTTTGGTGAATTCGTAACTAGCGGTCAAGTGTGTGCGGACAGCGGGCGAAAGAAACACCCATACGCTGTACTGGAGCCAGTCTACGGGACAATAGTTGCCTTTCGACGATCGGAGCGTCTAACCCTCGACAGCCGACACAGCCGCCCGGCGACTTCATAAGGCTTATGCGCGCGTTGGCAGTTTCCACGCCTAATGAGTCTACGGAGGGTCTTCGATAGATGAGTGTGCTGGACGAGCGGTTTAGCGACGATTCAGCCGCCGGACGGACGGTTGACTGGCTGTCGACGTGGTATCACGTCTTCGTCGTGGCTGGCCTGTTCGGATTCATGTTGTGGCTGCGGGCGCGGACGTGGGGGAACTACGTCGTCGACGGCGATATCCTCTTTAGCGGTAACGACGCGTGGTATCACCTGCGGCAAGTCTCCTATACGGTCGCGAACTGGCCAAACACGATGCCGTTCGACGTCTGGACGCAGTTCCCCTTTGGCAAGTCCGTCAGCCAGTTCGGAACGTTTTACGATCAGCTCATCGCCACCGCTGCCCTGATCGTCGGACTGGGCAATCCCAGCGATCACTTGGTCCGGATGGTCCACCTGTTCGCACCCGCAGTTTTCGGGGCGGCGATCGTCATCCCGACGTACTACTTGGGGAAACACGTCGGCGACCGGATCGGGGGTGTGATCGCCGGGGTGCTGGTCGCACTCTCGGGTGGGGAACTGCTTCGACGGAGCCTCGTCGGGTTCACTGACCATCACGTCGCGGAGGTCTTCTTCCAGGTGATCGCGGTGCTCGCCATCCTGATCGCGCTCCGCGTCGCCCAGCGGGAGAAACCGGTCTACGAACTCCTCGTCGACCGCGACTGGAACGCGTTGCGTCGGCCGCTCGGCTGGAGCGCGATCGCGGGCGCGACACTCGCCCTGTACATGTCCGTCTGGCCGCCGGGGATCCTCCTCGTCGGCATCCTCGGGGTGTACGTCACACTCCAGTTACCAATCGCCTATCTCCGCGGCGAGAGCCCCGAACACGTCGGAATCGGTGCCGGGACGATCTTCGCCGTCGCGGCCGTCCTCTCGCTGGCCTCGCTGGATTCCGTCGGGCTCGGGATGGTCGAAACTTCGCTGGCCCAGCCCGGGTTAGCGCTCGCCGGTATGCTGTGGGTCGTTGTCCTCTCTTGGTTAGCTCGCATCTGGGACAGTCGCGAACTGGCAACCTGGCAATATCCCGTAACTATCTTTGGCGGCCTCTTCGTCGGTGCCGCTCTTCTCGCAGTCGTCCTGCCGGACGTGTTCTGGTACTTCGTCGATCAGCTCCTGCGGTTCGTCGGATTCGCCTTCAACCCGCACAGTGGTTCGTCGATCACCGTCGGCGAGGTTCAGCCGCTCCCGATCGGACAGGCCGACACGCTGGTCTCCTGGCTCGGGATCACGCCGGTGATCGCCGGTATCGGCGTCGTGCTCGCGCTCGCCCACCAGTACACCGACGACGAACTCGACCCGGCGTACCTGTTCGTCGCTGTCTGGTTCGTCCTGTTCGTCGCTGCGACGTTCACTCAACAGCGGTTCGCCTACTACTTGACCGTCCCGGCGGCGACGATGACGGCGCTGGTCGTCACGCGACTGTTCCGGTATCTGCGTTCGTTCAGCGAGACCGACGGCGTCGAAACCTACCAGCTGCTGGTCGTCGGCAGCGTGATCGTGGCGCTCGTCGTGCCGATGGTGTTTCTCGCCCCGACCGCGCTCGATCGGTCCGCCCAGAACGGTCCCGGTGGTGTCCAGGGCTGGCAGAGCAGCCTCGAGTACATGGAGACCGAGACGCCGGCAGTCGGTAACGCGGGTGGGGCCGGAAACGGAGACCGGATGAGCTTCTATGGCACCTACGAGCGTACGGACGACTTCGAGTATCCCGACGGCGCCTACGGCGTGCTGTCCTGGTGGGACTACGGACACTGGATAACCCAGGAGGGCGAACGGATTCCGGTGGCGAACCCGTTCCAGGGGAACGCCGGCGAGGCGGCGTCGTTCCTGGTCGCGGGGAACGAGACCCAGGCCGGTGATGCCCTCGAGGTAGTGAGTGAGGAGACCAGCGACGCCGAGACCCGGTACGTGATGGTCGACTGGAAGATGGCGACGACCCACGGCGGGTACCCCGGCGTGGCCTGGGGCAAGTTCTTCGCGCCGCCGAACTTCGTCGACGGCGTCGACGAGTCGACGTACTTCCGGCGGGTCCGCGGGCTCGCCCAGACCCAGCAGGGGACTTCGCTCACCGGCCGGTACTTCACCGTCCACAAGCAGGCCTACTACGAGACGATGGCCGTCCGGCTGTACCGGTATCACGGCAGCGCAGCGTCGACGGCCAGCGCGGGGGGCACCGCGCCACCCAACGGCCAGATCCCGGTCGTCGACTGGGATGACACGGAAGTGGAACTGACTGACGGATCCCAGGCCACCTGGCATATCCCGGCCAGAAACCAGAACGGTTCGGCACAGGCGTTGCGGCTGTTCGACAATCGGACCGCAGCCGAACAGTTTGTCGAGGAGGACGGTACCGCCCAGATCGGGGGCCTCGGCAAGATTCCGAGCGAACCTGTCTCCGCCCTCCAGCACTATCGTCTCGTGCAGGTCGACAACATGAGCCAGAATCCGTTCATCGCGAGCCAGCCCGGGCTGGCCCAGTTCGCTCGCAACCAGCGGCTCCAGTCGGGCGTGAACGCCCAGCAACTGTCCAGCTTCGCGGAGCCATACTCCGCCTGGACGAAGGTCTTCGAGCGCGTCCCGGGGGCAACTGTCGAGGGAGAGGGGCCGGCGAATACGAACGTCACGGCCTCAGTCGAGATGGAGATGCCCAACGCAAACCAGACGTTCACCTACCGACAACAGGCCGAGACCGGGACGGACGGGGAGTTCTCGATGACGCTCCCCTATTCGACTGACGGGTACGAGAACTGGGGGCCAGCCGAGGGACATACGAACGTCAGCGTTCGCGCGACGGGCCCGTATCAGTTCAGTGCCGGCGGCAGCATCAACGAAAGCGGGTATCTGATTCAACACTCCGCACAGGCGAACGTCACCGAGGGACAGGTGATCGGCACGGACGAATCCCCAGTGACGGTCGAGTTAGAGCGCCAGGAGCTCGGACAGCTCGGCAGCGGTGACGATAGCGGGAGCGAGACGGACGATAGCGGGAGCGAGACGGACGATAGCGGGAGCGAGACGAGTGACGGGGACAGTAGCACGGACGGATCGGAATCACTCGACGAACCCTCGGCCGCGGGGGACGAGCGTCGATCCGTCGAGACCTCGCCGGCCGGGATCGTCCCGATCGAACCGTGACGGACCGACAGCGCGATCGACCGGGCGTTCGAGCGTGGTTCGTCGTCTATCTGAAAGGCGTCGCGATGGGCGCGGCCGACTCGGTTCCGGGCGTCTCTGGGGGGACGATAGCGCTGATCACCGGCATCTACGAACGGTTGATCGGGGCGATTGCGACGCTGGACCCGCGTGCGGCCAGACACCTGTTGCGCGTTCACCAGGCCAGCGGCCGGCAGACGCTGAAGAGCCGCCTCCTTGCGATGGACGTGCCGTTCCTCGTTGTGCTGGGCACAGGTGTCGCGACAGCACTGATCCTCGTCTCGCAGGTGATGCACGTGGCTCTCGCCGAGGCGCGGGCGCTGACCTTTGCTTTTTTCTTCGGGCTGATCGCCGCCTCGGCCGTCGTGTTGTACGAGCACGTCTCGGTCCGGACGGCCGGTCGAGTCGCCGCCGCTATCGCCGGATTCGGGATCGCTTTCCTGGTTTCGGGCGTCTCGGCAGGTTCGGAGGCGTCCCACGCGCTCCCGATCGTCTTCGTGGCGGGTGCCATCGCGATCACTGCGATGATCCTTCCGGGCGTCTCCGGGGCGTTCTTCCTCGTGCTCATGGGGCAGTACGGTCACTTGACGACCGTGTTGAAGCAGTTCGTCGATCGACTTCTCGGACTGGTGACGGGCGAGGCGTCCGTCGCGGACGTGATCGAACTCGGGACGATCGTGTTGACGTTCGGGTTCGGGGCGATTCTCGGATTACTAGCGTTCGCGCGGGTCGTTCAGTGGGCGCTTTCGAATTATCGTGCGGCGACGATCACCTTCCTCGTGAGCCTGATGGTCGGTGCCCTGCGGCTGCCGGCGATCGAAGTGCTCGATCACACTGACGTCTGGACTCCAACGACGGCCGTTGGGACGCTCGCCGCCGCGGGGATCGGCATTCTTGCTGTACTCCTGTTGGATCGGTATACGGAATCGCTGTCGTACTGAGAGGGACGCCAACCCGCGTAGGTACCCGTTTCGGATACACTCTATAGTATGATATATTTCATCCGTCACTCGGTTCGTGGACACATACCACGGTCCTTAGTGGTGATTATTGCCGTATCAGATCGATCTGATAAGTTTCATATCCCTGGGGGACAGAGTTCTCCAGACATGGCGTGCACCGAACGCGGCCGGTGGCCGTCACTTTCCCGAACGGGGCAATAACAAATGCGAAACGCCAAGATCGTCTGTACGCTCGGACCCGCATCGGAGTCGAAAGAGCAGATCAAGAGCCTGGCCGAGGCCGGCATGTCGGTCGCCCGGCTCAACGCCAGTCACGGTTCGCCGGAACACCGGCGGACGATGATCGACCGTATTCGCGAGGTCGACGCGGAACTGGATAAATCCCTCGCGGTCATGCACGACATACCGGGGCCGGAAGTGCGGACCGCGGCGATCCGCGAACCGATCGAACTCGAGGCCGGGACGACGATCCGGTTCTACGAGGGCGACGAAGCCACGCCTGAAGAAGTCGGGCTGTCCGTCGATATCTCGGTCGTCGAAGCCGGCGATAACGTTTTGCTCGACGACGGTCGAATCGAAACCACTGTCGAGAAAGTCGAGGACGGAGACGTCTACGCCTACGTCGAGAACGGCGGCGAACTCGGCGCACGCAAGGGAGTTAACGTTCCCGGTGTGGAACTGGGCTTGCCCTTCCCGACCGAGCAGGACCGGACGGAACTCGAAGTCGCCGCCGAAAAGGAAGTCGACCTCGTCGCGGCGAGTTTCGTCCGGGACGGCACCGACGTGCGCAAGATCGCCGATTTCCTCGAGGAGGAAGGGACCGAAGTGCCGGTTGTCTCGAAGGTCGAGCGCAAGGGCGCAGTCGAGAACTTAGACAGCATCATCGAGGAGTCGTACGGCGTGATGGTCGCACGCGGTGACCTCGGCGTCGAATTGCCCTTGGAAGAGGTTCCGCTGTACCAGAAGCGGATCATCCGTCAGTGCAACGAGGCGGGTGTCCCGGTCATCACGGCCACGGAGATGCTCGACTCGATGGAGGAGTCCCGCCGGCCCACACGCGCGGAGGCCTCCGACGTGGCCAACGCCATCTTCGACGGGACGGACGCGGTGATGCTCTCGGGCGAGACGGCAATCGGCGAGCATCCGGCCCGCGTCGTCTCGACGATGGCCGACATCGTCAACGAGGTCGAACAGAGCGAGGAGTACGCGGAACTGCGCGAACAGCGAGTCCCGAATTCGGATCGGACCCGGACGGACGCGTTGGCCCACGCGGCCCGGACGCTTTCGGAAGACATCGACGCGGAGGCGATCGTCGCGGCGAGCGAATCGGGCTATACGGCGCTGAAAGTCGCCAAGTACCGTCCGTCGATCCCGATTATCGCTTCGACACCGAGCGATCGGGTCCGCCGACAACTCGCTCTTTCGCGGGGCATCTACCCGACGACCGCCCCCTTCACCACCCAGGGTGCGGACGCGATCATCCAGAACGCCGTCCAGTCGGCCCTGGGGACCGGCATCGCCGAAAGCGGCGACACCGTGGTCGTGATCTCCGGGATGATGACCGAACTGGAGGGCGTAAACTCCTCGAACATGCTGAAGGTCCACGTGGCGGCCGAGACAATCTCTTCTGGCCAACCGATCGTCGACGGACTGGTGACCGGCAAACTCGTCAGAACGACCGACGGCGATCTCAGTAACGTCCCCGAGGATGCTATTCTCGCGGTCCCTGCCGAGTTCGATGGCGAACTCGCGGGCGATCCCGCCAAGCTCGCGGGCATCATCGACGGCCACGCCGACCGGCGCGGTCACGCCGCGGTCGTCGGCCGCCAGCAGGATATGCCGACAGTGAGCGACGTCACGCTACCCGACGATATCGAGGACGGAGCTACCGTGACGCTTGACGCCGAACGTGGCGTCGTCTACAAAGGACCGCTGGGTACGCGCGAGAACTGATCACGTCTTCGGTAAGGAGTTCCGAACCGGATTTTCGATAGAGAGTCTCGGGGGCCGATGGGCGGAATTCCTGCCCCGACCGGGCGATATCGATTTTGCGGCGAAATCGAACGAGCCCGATGACACTCCTTGGAGTCACCGACTCGGATCAGTGCTTCATTTTTGACTCGTGCGATCGATGTTGACGTGACAATCGGGTGTCTCTGGCGGATCCAAATATGTGCAGTTAAGTATCATAGTGCCATCTGTGCGAGCAAATGGGCGTATACGCTGGGATCGACCTCGGCGCGACGTACGTACGGGCAATTGTCGGCGACGAGACCGGCGAGGAACTAGGGCGAAACCGTCAGGAAACGCCCCAGGGACCGAACGGAATCGACGTCACCGAGGGGATACTGGACACGTTGCGGGGCGCTGCCGACAATGCGGGTGTCGATCCGACGGACCTCTCGGCCGTCGGGATCGGGTCGGTCGGACCGCTCAATCTCGCTGAGGGTGCTGTCGGGAGCCCGGCAAATCTTCCGGACACGATCGATCGGATCCCGCTTACTGGTCCGATCAGCAACCTGACCGAGTCCGACGAGGTCTACCTTCACAACGACGGGATCGCCGGCGTGATCGGCGAACGCTTCCACAGCGATCGCAACCCGGACGATATGGTGTACCTTACCATCTCGACGGGGATCGGCGCCGGAGTCTGTACCGACGGTCACGTCCTCAGCGGCTGGGACGGCAACGCGGGCGAAGTCGGCCACATGACGCTCGATCCGGAAGGGGAGATGACCTGTGGCTGTGGCCAGGACGGACACTGGGAGGCCTACGCGTCCGGCCAGAACATCCCGCGGTATGCCAGGGAGTTCTACCAGGCCGGCGACTGGGAGACGGACATGCCGGTCATGTCCGCCGATTTCACTGCTCCGGATCTCTTTGAATACGCCGGCGAGGACGAGTTCGCCGACGCGTTCATCGATCGCCTGGCCCGGTTCAACGCGATGGGCGTCGCCAACGTCGTCCAGGCCTACGCGCCACTGGTAATCTATATCGGCGGCGCAGTCGCCGAGAACAACCCCGACCTGGTCGTCGAGAAGATCAGGGAACGTCTGCCGGAGATGGTCTTTGGCAACGTCCCCGAGATTAAACTCACGACGCTCGGTGACGATGTCGTTCTGAAAGGGGCCCTCGCCAGCGCGCTGACCGAAGGGACCGGCGACCGCGGAAAGCTACACGAGTGATCGTCCCGGGTTGATTCGACCGGTGGGGATCACATCGGCGTCGGGATTTCGGCCGTGAGCTCCCGATCGACGCACCAGTTCTCGCGCAGTTCTTCGAGATCGTTCCGGTAGCCGACGGCGAGGCCGGCCGCGTAGGCCGCGCCGAGAGCGGTCGTCTCGTCGACTTCCGGGCGAACGATATCGATCCGGATGACGTCAGCCTGGCTCGCCTCGAAACTTCCCCGGACGGCGAACTCCATCATGAACAACGGGGTCGTCCGGCGGCTCATGGAGAAGACGATGCAGATCCCAAGCGAACGCGAGTTTCCCGAGTTTGCCAGCCAGACGCTCAGAGAGTGGTGGGCAGAGCGAGGTGGCGAGGCCACCTCGAAAGAGCGAGCACAGGAGGCCAAAGCACAGCGAGGCGGCGCGCAGGTCCACAGTGACGAGAAGTGCGTCGCGTACTTTCACGGCTGCTACTCACACTACAACACGACTGATACGGATTACTCTAATTGTTTACCGCTGCGACCGCCCGAAAGAGGACGGTCGATGCGAAAATGACTTAGAGTAATCCGTATGAGGTCGCAAAGGCGATGGTTCAGGTCTACGAGTCGCTGGGCTACGAGATCCATCACCCTATGCAGCTACTCGAATCTGCTCTCCATGACTGATGAGTTCGGTGGCGTCCCGGAGGAGGACACGCTTATGAGTCCCGTGAACCCAACGGGCGGTATGGTTACGTTTCTCGCCGGCGGGACCGGGACACCGAAGCTGCTCGCCGACGCCGACGAGACGTTCCTGCCCGCGGAGACGACCGTCGTCGCGAACACCGGCGACGACGTGGAACTGGGCGGCCTGTTCGTCTGTCCGGACGTCGATACGTGTCTCTTCCAGGCCGGCGACGTCCTCGATACGGACACCTGGTGGGGGATCGCCGATGACACTGCCGAGACTCACGAGTACGTTCGGACCCTCGCTGAGAGGGCAGATCTCCAGCGCGGTCCGCGGTACCTCCCCGACGATCGACAGACCGCCGGCCGCGAACTCGCCCGCTGGCGGCGCTTCTCCGCAGTCGCGGAGTTCATGCACATCGGCGACCGCGATCGGGCGATCCACGTTACACGGACGAGTCTGCTCGACGAGGGCCGCTCCCTGACGGAAGTGACCCGCATCCTCGGCGACGCACTGGATGCCGACCGGGCAATCCTGCCGATGAGCGACGATCCCGTCGCGTCGATCATCCACACGCCCGAAGACCCGATGCACTTCCAGGAGTTCTGGGTCGCCCGCGACGGCGAACCCCCCGTCGAATCCGTCGAGTTCCGGGGGGCCGAGAACGCGACAGCCACAGACGCGGTCCTGGACGCCCTCACCGATCCAGTCGTGATCGGCCCGTCGAACCCGATCACGAGTCTCGGGCCGATGACAGCGATCGACGGGATAGCCGAGGCACTCCAGAAGACGCCTGTGGTTGCCGTCTCACCGTTCGTCGAGGATCGGGTGTTCTCCGGTCCTGCGGCGAAGCTGATGGAAGCCGAAGGGTACGAATCCTCGACCGCCGGCGTCGCCGAGGTTTACGCCTTCGTCGACGCGTTCGTCCTCGACGAGGCGGACGGCACCGACCTCGACAGACCGACCGTCCGGACAGACACGACCCTGAAAACCGAGACGGACGCAGCGCGGGTGGTCCGTGCTGTCCGGGAAGCTCTGGAGGTGGTGGCGTGAGCCACACGGACCCGCTTCCCTTCGAACCGCGGGTGGCCCTCGCCAGCCTCAGCGGGGAGTCCGACGTCGAGTGGGCACGGGCGGCCGCCCCATACGTCGGCGCAGCCTTTCTCGGCGGACTGGCGGTCGACGAACCGACCCGGGAGGCCGCCCGTCGGATGGTCGAAGACCGCGATCGCGAGGAGTTTCTGCCAGCCGATCCCGTGACGTTCGCCGAGGCGCAACTGGCTTCGCTCGGGGACGTCCCGCTCGTGTCTGGCCTGAACGTCCGATCCAGCACGCTCGGACCGCTCGCGGCGATCGCGAGTGTCTGTACCGATCACGGCGCGATCTGTGAGATCAACGCCCACTGTCGCCAGGACGAAATGTGTGCGACCGGTGCGGGGCAGTCACTGTTGACCGAACCGGATCGTCTCGCGGCACAGGTCACAACTGCCGCCGAAACCGGCGCGACAGTCAGTGTGAAAGGCAGAACGGAAGTTCCGGGCGTCGATCTGCCGGCTGTGGCGCGGCGGATCGAGGATGCCGGGGCCGGGGCGATCCACGTCGATGCGATGGACAGCGAGGGATGCGTCGCTGAAATCGTCGCGGCGACCGATCTGTTCGTGATCGCCAACAACGGCGTCCGCGACCGGGAAACGACACGCGAGAACCTCGCCTACGGCGCGGATGCGGTCAGCGTCGGGCGACCGAGCGACCGGCCGGCGATCCTCGACAGGGTTCGACAGGCGACCGAGGAGTGGTTCGACCCGGAACGCGAACCTTCAGCCGGGGAGGCCCAAGCGTGACGCGAACGATCGCTCAGCAGGCCGAACTCGCCTTGCTCCTGGAGGTCGCGACGACGCCCAAGCCGGGGAACGTCGATCGCCACCGCGATCACGGGGATCTCCGCTTCGAACACTTCCTTGCGGGCACCGTCGGCGCGAGCGATGGACTCCGGGCGCTGGCCGATCCCGACGGCCCGCCGATCGGGGTTGCATTCGAGCGTGCCGTCGAGGGGATGAGCGACCAGTCCGGCGGCAACACCCAGTTCGGCGGGTTGCTGTTGCTCGCGCCGCTCGTCCGGGCCGCTGCACTGGGTGGATTAACGCCCGACCGCGCGCGCCGGATCGCCGAGGGGACGGGCGTCGAGGACGCCGTCGGTTTCTACCGGGCGTTCGAACACGTCGACGTGGCAGTCGCCGATCCACCCGAGGACATGGACGCCCTGGATGTCCGCCGCGGGAGCGACGCCGTCCCGGCGGTTCGGCAGCGAAATCTGTCGCTGTACGACGTTATAGAACGCTCGGCCGATCACGACGGGATCGCCCGCGAGTGGACCGGCGGCTTCGAACGTCCGCTCGAAGCCGCCGAGGCCATCGAGACTCGGGACGGTCCCGTCACCGATCGAGCGGCCGAGACCTTCCTCGACATGCTCGCAACCGAACCCGACACCTTCGTGGCGATCAATCACGGGGAGGAAGTGGCCGAGTCGGTCCGCGAACGCGCGGCGGCCGCCCGTGACGGCCGCGTCAAACCAGACGCCCTCGCCGAGGAACTCGTTGCAGAGGGGATCAACCCTGGGACGACGGCCGATCTGCTCGCCGGGGGACTGTTCGTGGCGCTATGTCGGGGTGTCGAGGTGTGAGCGCCGACTGGCCGGTCGATCTGCGGGGCGTCACCGAGTCCGTCGTGACCACGCGTGGCCCCGAAGGGGCGTACAACGTCGCCGCGCTGGGGCTCCACGCCGGTGACCCGGTGACCGCGCGGACCTGGGGGCGGACTCGGACGCGGATGAACTTCGAACGCGAGGGCGAGGGGTACGTCCAGTTCACCCGCGATCCCGTCGACTTCGTCGAGGCGGCGTTGACTGTCCGAGCGGTCGACGACCCTGTTCTCGATACAGCCGATGCCTGGGCGCGTGTTTTGGTCGAACGCCGAGAGAAAGGGATTCAGGGCGGGACGGAGTGGATCGAGTGGACGCTGACTCCGGCCGAGACCGCAGTCGAGCGCCGGACCGTCCCGACGATCAATCGCGGGCATGCGGCGGTGATCGAGGCGACGGTGGCGGCCTCGCGGCTGGACGTCGAGGCCTACGACGACGAGCGTCTCCGTGGTCGACTGTCGTACTTTGCTGACGTGATCGAACGATGTGGTGGCGAACGCGAACAGACGGCCCTCGAACGTCTCAGAGCCGCCGTCGAGTCCCCCGAGGCGGACTCACGTTTCGAATCCTTTTAGAGGCCCAACCGGCAAGGATTCGGCATGGCAATCAAACCCGCCTACGTCAAGAAGACCGCGACGACGCTGCTGGAACGATATCCGAAGGCGTTCTCGACGGACTTCGAGCACAACAAGGATCTCGTCTCGGAGCTGACTAACGTCGAATCGAAGGGCGTCCGCAACCGCATCGCCGGCTACGTCACCCGCAAGAAGGCCGGCGGCGTCGAAGCCTGATCTCCGTCTCCTCTCGTCTCGGACTCGCCGGCGATCCAAACAGTTTTGACCGGTCCTAGCCCAAGCCTCCAGTCATGCCAGTAGACATCGGTATTCTGGGTGCGACGGGCGCCGTGGGCCAGCGACTGGTCCAGTTGCTCGATCCGCATCCCGACTTCGAGATCGCTGCACTGACCGCCAGCGAGAACAGCGCCGGAAAATCCTATCGCGAGGCGGCGAAGTGGCGCATCGACGCGCCGATTCCGGACCACGTCGGCGAGATGACCGTCGGCGCGACCGAACCCGACGCCGTCCCCGAGGACGTGGATCTGTTGTTCTCCTCGTTGCCCTCCTCGGTCGGAGAAGCCGTCGAACCTGGCTTCGCCGAGGCGGGATACGTCGTCTCCTCGAACTCCTCGAACTTCCGGACGGATCCCGACGTCCCGCTCACCATTCCGGAAGTCAATCCCGATCACGTCGATTTGATCGAGGTCCAGCGCGACGGACGCGGGTGGGACGGCGCGCTGTTGAAGAACCCCAACTGCTCGACGATCACGATGGTCCCGCCGCTGGCGGCTTTACAGGAGGCCTTCGGCGTCGAACGCGTCGACGTCTCGACGTTGCAGGCCGTCTCCGGAGCGGGCTACTCGGGCGTCACGTCGATGGAGATCATCGACAACGCCATTCCGCACATCGGTGGCGAGGAGACGAAGATGGAGACCGAATCCCGCAAACTGTTGGGCGAGTTCGACGGTGCCGAGGTCCACTGGCTCGCAGCGGACGTCGCGGCCTCCTGTAACCGTATCCCGACACTCGACGGTCACCTCGAAAACGTCTGGGCGGACCTGAGCGAGGACGTGAGTCCGGAGGAAGCTGCCGAGGCGATGGCTGAGTACCCCTCCATGGACCTCTATAGTTCGCCCGATCCGCTGATCAAGGTCTTCGAAGAGCCGGACCGACCCCAGCCGCGTCTCGATCGCAACCGGGCCGAAGGCATGCAGATCGGCGTCGGCGGAGTCCAGGCGACTGAAACTGGCGTCCAGTTCAACTGTCTGGCCCACAACACGCTGCGTGGAGCGGCCGGTGCCAGCATCCTCAACGGCGAGTTACTGGTCGAGAAGGGCTACGTCTGATACACGACACCAACTATTTTCACGAACCGGGGAGAGGGGAAAGCATGGTCTCCCGTGAAAACACCGTCTACGGAATCGCCGTCGTCGGGGCATTCGCACTGCTCATTGTGATCGCAGTAGCCTCACCGCCGGACTGGCTTGCGGGCTTGGGGCTTCTCGGGTATTACGCGGTCGGCGTGGGCGCCGGTCATTTCTACCTGG
>ENA-ORCS01000956-ORCS01000956.1-marine-metagenome-genome-assembly--contig:-NODE-956-length-14681-cov-3.603328_pt1 | contig 14681 bp, 11 predicted proteins | sample MGYA00237781_ERZ508513 | MGnify/ENA primary metagenome ERZ508513 (study PRJEB26184, sample SAMN06268793) | marine metagenome | isolation source: Eden Landing Ponds, San Francisco, CA, USA | place...
AGAGCAGGATCGGCAGCCCGGCCTTGCGCATCTTCCAGAACTCCGCCTGTCTGTCGTCGTCGTAGGCCTCCAGCGCGTCGACGGCGTTGACCGGTTCGTCGGTGGTGTCTGGCGCTTCCTCACTCGGGTCTTCGGCCGCGTCGTAACTCGGCAGGCGGTCGGCCAGGAGGTCGGCGACCTTCTGTCGGGCCGCCCGGTCCGAGTCGGCGTAGAACTCGACGAGGAGCGTCGAATCGGTCCCCTCGGGGAGCGTCTCGACGAGGTGTGCGAACTCGCCGGTGTCGCGAGCGAGATCGAGGAAGACGTCGTCCATCACCTCCACGGCGGAGGGGTCGTGTTCGAGGATGGGCGCGACGTCGCGCATCGCCGGCAGCACGCCGTCGTACGTGAGCATGACGACCGACGTCGTCTCCGGGACCGGTTCGAGCGAGACCTCGGCTTCCGTCACGATGGCGAGCGTCCCCTCGCTCCCGGCGAGGAGGCGGCCGACGTTGACCTGCCCGCGCTCGCTGGCGTCGGCGACGAGTCGGTCGAGGTTGTACCCCGAGACGTTCCGCGTCAGGTCCGGGTAGCGAGCTTCTATCTCCCCGGCGTCCTCCTCGAGTAGTCGCTGTACCTCCGCGTAGACCCGGGCTTCGAGGTCACTCTCGACGTTGTCGGTATCCCCGGCCAGCTCGTCGAGGTCGTCGACGTCGACCCAGCCGAAGGTGGTGACGGTGCCGTCCGCGAGGACGGCCTCGACGGACTCGACGTAGCCGTCGGCCTTCTCGTATTTCAGCGAGTGTGCGCCGGTGGAGTTGTTGCCGATACAGCCGCCGAGGACGCTCTTGTCGCCCCACGCCGGGTCGGGGGCGTACTTCAGGTCGTGGGGCCGGAGGTGGTCGTTGAGCCTCGCGAGCGTGATACCCGCCTGTGCGCGGGCGGTCTGCCCCTCGGGGTCCACGTCGAGGAAGGCGTCCATGTGGCGCTTGAGGTCGAGGACGACCGCCTCGTTGACGGCCTGTCCGGCCAGCGACGTCCCGCCGCCGCGTGGCAACACCGGGATCTCACGGTCGGCACAGTAGCGCATCACCGCGGCGACGTCCGCCGTCGAGGCCGGCGCGACGACACCGATGGGGAGTTGCTGGTAGACGCTGGCGTCGGTGGCGTAGAGCTGTCTGCTGTAGGTGTCGAACCTGACGTCACCGTCGACGCGCGCTTCCAGTGCGCTCACCAGGTCGGGGTCCTCGAGGCCGTCCCCGGCGTAGTCGTAGTCCGCCCGCGGGTCCGTCGCCGGGTCGTCGCGCGTGCCGGTCGCCTGGTCGTCGTGCGATTCCGTCGTCGACTGTCGGGAGTTCCGTGCCATGGTGTGCGGTGTCAGAACGCCCCCGGTGCGACGACGTACCCGAACAGCAGGGTGAGTATCCCGGTCGCCGCCGCGTAGTAGGCCAGCGGTATCAGTTCGAGCCGGATGACGCGACCCTCCTCGCCGACGAGGCCGACGACGGCCAGCGCGGCGACGACGTTGTGGATGGCGACGAGGTTGCCGATGGCGCCCCCGACGGCCTGTGCGCCGACGACGATCTGGGTCGGGACGCCGATGTTCTGTGCGGCGTTGAACTGGAAGGTGCCGAACAGGATGTCGCTGACAGTGTTCGACCCGGCGATAAAGGCGCCGAACGCACCGACCAGCGCCGCGAAGAACGGGTACGCCCCGCCGGCGACGTTGGCCGTCAAGTCCGACAGGATGACGAGCATACTGTCGAGGTCGCCGGCACGCCCGGAGTTTATCATGATCTGGACGGTCGCGACCGCGAACCACAGCGCGATGACGGCCGGCAGGATCTTCTGGAACGTCTCTTTCCAGGACTCGGTGATCTCCTCCCGGTCCATCCCGTGGAGTCCGTAGGTGAGCACGCTGACGACCACGAAGATGGCACCCGGCAGGTACAGGGTCCGGAACGAGCCGGACAGGTCCTGAACCCCGAGGATGTCGTTCCACGCGATGATGAGGTTCGACTGCAGGAACGTCTGGAGGGGGCTCCAGACCCGCGTGACGACGAGCAAGCCCGCCGTCAGGATGTACGGCAGCCACGCCATCCCCAGCGACATCTCACGTTCGGGCGTGGCCTGGGCAGTCCCACCGTCGGCCGCGACGGTCCGGCCGCCGCTGGTGCTCTCGCCGGGTTCGATGTCACCGACCCAGTGGTTCGGCCACCCCTCGCGGGGGCCGAAGTCCCACTCTTCCTCGGGTTGCAGGTAGCCGGCTCGCAGCACCGCTGCGGTGACGAACAGGCCGACCATCGCCCCGAGCAGCGCCGGGAACGTCGGGCCCAGGAAGTAGGCGGTCAGCCAGTAGGGGATCGCGAAGGCCGCCCACGCGAACGTCGTCAGCGGGAGCACCTCCAGTGCCGGGCGGATGGAGCGTTCCTCGCCGAAAAAGCGAGTCATCATCGCGACGCCGATAAAGGGCAACACGATGCCGACGACCGCGTGTATCGACGCCGCCCACAGCGCGACGTCGGCGACGTACTCGGTCACGGTCAGACCCTGTGCCTGTATCGCCGAGTCGATCGCGGCGTTCTGGCTGAACACCTCCTCCAGCCCGATGATGAGCGGCGTCCCGACGGCACCGAACGTGATGGCCATCAGGTTACCGGTCAGCGCGACCACGACCGCCGCCATGGGCGGGAAGCCGAGCCCGACCAGCAGCGGGCCGACGATAGCCGCAGGCGTCCCGAACCCGGCGGCGCCCTCGATGAACGACCCCATGAGGAACACGAGCAACACGACCTGGACGCGCCGGTCGTCGCTGATCGACGAGAACCCGTCGTTGATGACGTCGAACGCGCCGGACTGTTTCAGCGTGTACAGCAACAGGATCGCACCGAAGACGATCCACAGGATCTCCGTCGCCGTGAACACGCCTGCGATCGTCGCTGCGCCGATCAGTTCCGGTCCCATGCCCCAGCCGACATAACCCACGGCGACGGCGATCACCCACGCGACCGGCATCGTCCGCGTCGCGGGCTGGTACAGGATGACCATGAGGACCGTGATCGCGACCAGCGGGAGGAGCGCCATCCCCACCAGCGCGGCGTCAACCATCGTTGTCCCCCGCGTTCCGCCGCCACGACTTCAGTCGCGAGCGGTCGCCTGTCCCGGTGCCAGTCCGACTGCCGATCCGTTTCCGATTCCTGCTCCACTCTGGCATGGCTCGAACGTCAAACTGAGACTATTTATAATTACTGTCCGTTCCAGCGGGCTGGGAACGCCGACACGACTCCCGGCACCCCTTACCGAAGAATGGGGCGAAGCTCGCGATATAATCGGCTCAGGGGCGTTCTATTGGGATCCGGGCGAGCGGACCCCAGGCCAGGCGACGAACGGAGAAGAACTGGAATCGAGAACAGGATACATTCGAATGAACAGATCTATCTACGAGTACATGCAGGGTACACACCACTGCAACTGGGTGTGAGAGTGGTACGTCGCAGGGCAGGACTCGTCGGCCGCGACGGGATCAGTCGGCCACAACGGGACTGGCAGGCCGGTCAGTGCAGTCGAGGACGCGGGGTGTGTGGGATCACCGGGTTACAGCCAGGTGTTCGGTCGCGATGACGTACACCTCGTAGGCGAAGACGGCGAACACGAGCGCGACGTTGGCCCACACGAAGAGCGTGAACGCAGTCTGGCTCAGCGCCATCAGTCACGCACCTCCCCGTCGTCGCTGGTCGGGTGGGCGGTTCGACCGCCGTCGGTGGCAGCTTCGTCGAGGCGACCGACCTCGGTGTCCAGTCTGTCGAGGTCGAACCCCGCGGGCGAGAGGCGTGCGAAGACGACTGCGAGTCCACCGGAGACGACGAGCGCGCTGACGAACGATCCGAAAAAGGACGGGGCAGGGAGCGCGCTCGCCACGCCCAGGTCGGCCAGCAGGCCCGCTGCCGGCGGGAAGAGGCTCGCACCGACGAGCAGCCCCGCGACGCTCGCGACGAGCATACCGGGCCCCGAGGGGCGCGAAGAATAGAGGCCGTAGAGCAACGGGACGAACGTCGCCGTCGCGAGCAGGTCGGCGGTGAAGAAGATCTGGAGGACGCTGTACCCCTGCGCACCGACGACCGTCGCGACGAGGGCCACGACCACCGTCAGGGCTCGTGCGGCGAAGGTCAGTGTCCCGTCGTCGGGGTCGGTGAGCAGTCGCCGCAGGTCCGCCGTGGCGACACTCGCGATCGCGTTGAAGAGCGTGTCGGCGGTGCTCATCACGAGCAACACGGCGACGAGTACGACCGCGAGCGTCACGGGTTCGGAGAACGAAGCGTTCACCACGAGGAAGAAGGCGACGTCGGCGTTGTAGCCCGCCCCCGAGGTGACGAGTTCGTCCAATCCTGTGGCCGCGAGGCCGAACAGGCCCGCAGTCACGACCATCGGGACGACCGCGACGGCGGCTATCAGGAACGAGCGCCGGATCTCCCGGGTGGACGAACCGGCGTAGATGCGCTGCCACCACGCCTGGTTGAGCATCTCCGCACCGAGGACGGCGACGACGACGTACGCGCCAAAGCGCAGTCCCGGGACGAATCCCGGATCCAGGAGCGAGGGGTCGCTGGCGAGGACCGTCTCGTGAACCGCGCCCGCGCCGCCCAGCGAGAGGATGGCAGCGCCGAATCCCACGGCCAGCAGTGGCAGGAGCACGAGCGTCTGCAGGGTGTCGGTGAAGATACTCGCCTGGAGACCCCCGTAGACCGTGTACACGAGGACGAACCCGCCGATCACCGCGGCGGTCTGCCAGAGCGGGACGCCGGCGACCAGTGCGAGCGCGCCGGTGATCCCCGTCATCTCCGCGGCGAGGAACACGAACATGTACGCGACGCTCACGAGCAGGACGTAGACGTACATCGCCGTCCCGTAGCGAGCGTAGGCGTACTCGGTGATCGAGTGGCCGTCCGGGACGTACTCGCGGATGCGCGGCCCGACCCAGGCGTAGGCCACGAGCGGCGTCGCGCTCCCGAGACCGTACCCGACCAGCGCCGAGATCCCCCCGAACGCCGCCGCGGCCTCGACCGGACTGAACAGTATCCAGGCGCCCATGCTGGAGGCGACGAGCGTCGCCGTCAGGCGCCCGCCGCCCGTCGTCGACCGCGCGGAGATGAAGTCCTCTGTACTCCCGACGCGACCCCGGGCGTACCACGTCCCGATCGCCGCGAACAGCGCCAGTGTCGCCACCGTCGCGCCGAGTGCGACCGTCGAAGTAACCATGGCTGTCCCGAGATCCTCGACCGATGTATAGGTTAGTGATACAACTCGGTAATAACGTTCTCGGATGCGGAGGGGTCAGTCAGTGCGGTCCCGGGCGTGGAGTGGGTCGTTCAGTGTGGTTCCGGGTAGGGAGGGCGTCAGTCAGTGCAGTTCCGGGGGCGGAGGGAATCAGTGCAACTCCGGGACGGGGACGAGTTTCAGCGTTGATTCCTGAGGGTCCGAGTTTAAGTACGAGGGACCGGAATTCAGGGTAACGACCGGCCACGACGGCCGAGTGATACGCATGGCAGGCGAGGAGAGCGAGACGGGACGGTTCGCGGGGTTCCAGGCGTGGCTCTCGCGGGCCGCCTCGGCGGTCACCGGGACGCGGATCCACGTGCCCGACTACGACCCGGACCGACACGGCACCCTCGTCGGTCCGCCCGACCTGGGCGACCGAGAGGAGGTCGAGCGCTACTGGCTGAACGCCCCTTTCGCGTACGTCTCGCTCACCTACGACGACGAGACGGACGAACACCGCTACGAGGTGGTCGAACCCGGCCTCGACGACGTCGAGATCGACCTGCTGGAGCGACTCTTCCGGGATATCCGGGACCCGCTGCTCTATCGCGTGGACGTCAGTGACGACCCGGAAGCGGCGTTACGGGAGGAACTCCGGACGCGACTGGAGGAGTACGGCGTCGACGTCCCCACGGAGTCGTTTTACCGCCTCTACTACTATCTGCACCGCTCGTTCCTGGGCTACGGCAAACTCGACCCGGTCATGGGCGACCCGGGTGTCGAGGACATCTCCTGTGACGGGCCCGACCTCCCGGTGTTCGTCTACCACGAGGACTACACCGACGTCGTGACGAACGTCGTCTTCGAGCCCGACGAACTGAACGACTTCGTCGTTCACCTCGCCCAGCGCTCGGGTCGACACGTCAGCGTCAGCGATCCCGTCGTCTCGACGACGCTACCCGACGGGTCGCGGATCGAACTCGCACTCGGCGAGGAGGTCACGCCGCGCGGGTCCGCCTTCACGATACGGAAGTACGCCGACGAACCGTTCACGCCCATCGACCTGCTGGAGTACGGCACCTACGACGTCCCGATGCTCGCCTATCTCTGGCTCGCCATCGAGAACAACAAGTCGCTCATCTTCGCCGGCGGGACGGCGGCGGGCAAGACCACGTCGATGAACGCCGTCTCGATGTTCATCCCGCCCCGCTCAAAGGTCGTCACCATCGAGGACACCCGCGAACTCTCCCTGCATCACGACAACTGGCTCTCCTCTGTCACGCGCGAGCGGATGGGCGACGGCGACATCACGATGTACGACCTGCTACGCTCGTCGCTGCGCCATCGCCCGGAGTACATCGTCGTCGGTGAAGTCCGCGGCGAGGAGGCGATCACTCTCTTCCAGGCGATGAACACCGGCCACACCACGTTCTCGACGATGCACGCCGACTCCGTCCAGACGGTCATCAACCGGCTGGAGAACGAACCCATCAACGTCCCGCGGCCGATGGTGCAGTCCCTCGATATCCTCTGTGTCCAGGTGTTGACCCGCTCGGGCGGCGAACGGGTTCGGCGCTCGCGGACCATCTCCGAAATCGAGGGCATCGACCAGCGGACGGGGGAACTCGACTACTCGAACGCCTACGAGTGGCAGGGCGAGGCCGATACGTTTCGGAGTTCCAACAGCGACCTGCTCGAAGAGATCCGCGACGAACAGGGCTGGAGCCAGGGCGAGTTACGCCGCGAACTCCGGAACCGGCAGCGCTTTCTCACCTACCTCCGGGAGGCGGGGGTGCGGGACTACCGCCGGTTCACCGCGATGATCAACAAGTACTACGCCGACCCCGAGGAGGTCGTCGAGATGGTCGAAGAGCGCGGCGTCGAGGCCGGTGAGACGGCCGTCGACGAACTCGTATGACGGGCATGGACCCCATCGGACTCGTCCCGCTCGTCCTGGCGTTCGCGCTGGCGGCGTTCGTCTGGCTGTCGGCCAGCAACCGCCGCGTCGACACCGTCCTCACGCGGGTCTCCCGGCGATACTTCGGGCGGTACGTCGACGACGAACACCCCGAGCGGACGCGACAGCTCCGTGCCGCGTTCGTCGACGAGACCTACCGCGCCTACGCGGCCCGGACCTACCTCCTCACGGTCATCGCCGGGCTCGTCGGTAGCGTGGTCGGCGTCTACGTCTTCGGCGTCGGATTGCTCGTGCTCCCGGCCCTGGGCGATTTCATCAACCAGTTGCCCGACGCCATCGCGAACGGCCTGGGCCGACCGGAACTCGAACCCGAACTCACACCCCGGCAGGTATTGGGCATCGTCACGGCCGGGGGCGTCCTCAGCGGAGCAGGCACGGCGGGCGTGGCCTACTGGTACCGCTGGGAGTCGCCGAAGAACCACGCCGAGGTCCGCCGTCGCGGGATCAACGAGGGGTTGCCCCGGACCGTCGCCTTCGTCTACGCCCTCTCAAGGGGAGGAATGGCGTTCCCCGAGGTGATGCGCAGTCTCGCCGACAACCGCTCGGTCTACGGGCACGGTGCCGACGAGGTGTCGGTCGCCGTCCGCGAGATGGACCTGTTCGGCCGGGACATCATCACCGCCGTCCGGCACGCCTCCGAGCGCACCCCCAGCGAACAGTTCAAGACCTTCTCGGAGAACCTGGCGAGTGTCCTGCAGAGCGGCAAGGACCTGCCGGGCTTCCTGCACGAGCAGTACGAACGCTACACCGAGCAGGCCCAGGACCGCCAGGACGAGATCCTCGAACTGCTCGCCACCATCGCCGAGGCCTACGTGACGGTGCTCGTCGCCGGCACGCTCTTTCTGATGACGATACTGCTCGTCTTCGGCCTGACGACCACCCAGACTATCAACTTCCTCCGACTGCTCGCTTACCTCCTCATCCCACTGGCGAACGTGCTCTTTATCGTCTATCTGGACGGCAAACTCGACCTGCTGGGTGTCTCCCGCGGGAGCGACACCGGGAACCTCGAAGCCGAGATCTCCGACAGCGAGGTGCCCGACGACCTGGACGAGCGCCTGCGTCTGGATGGACCGGCCACCGGTGAGACAGACTACGCCTCGACAGCCGACACCGGAGCCGCCTCGATCACCGACATTGAGGCCGCTCCGCCCACCGACACTGGGGCCGAGTCGACAGCCGATACCGGGGGTGTCGCCCGGTCCGACGGCGGTGCGACCGCGGGGGCCGAGAGAGTCGGTGGAACGGTCGACACGGGGATGGATTCGATGTCGGAGGACCCGGCGACGCGGCCGCCGGCCGACAGCGCGAAGCGCCTGGCGCTGTACAACCGCCTGGCGTCGGTCAAGCGAGTTACCAGCGACCCCGTCCAGACGGTGCTCTGGAACCCGACCAGACTCCTCTATCTGACCGTCCCGCTGGCGTTGCTGTGGGTCGCGATCCGGGGTCCGGCCGCAGTGTCACCCACGGGGATCGAGGCGCGGATCGCCGACGACGTCCTCATCCAGGCGGCGCTGTTCGTCGTCGGGACCTTCGCGCTCGTCTGGGAACTGTACAGCCGGCGCATACGGCGCATGGAAGCCGAACTGCCCGAACTCCTCGGGCGACTGGCCAGTCTCAACCAGGCGGGGATGTCGGTCGTCGAGAGCATCGAGCGCGTTCGCGAGAGCGACCTGGGCCTGCTCTCGGTGGAGGTCGACCGCGTCTGGCGTGACCTCCAGTACGGCGCCACCGTCGACGACGCGTTCCGGCGGTTCGGCCTGCGCGTCCGGACGACCGCCAGCACCCGGGTCGTGACGCTGCTCACCAACGCACTCCGTGCCAGCGGGAACGTCGCGCCCGTCCTCCGGATCGCCAGCGAGCAGGCCGAATCGGAGTTGCAACTCCGGCGTCGCCGCCGCCAGCAGATGCTGACCTACCTCGTCGTCATCTACATCTCGTTTCTGGTCTTCCTGGTCATCATCGTCGCCGTCCAGGAGGTGCTGGTCCCGAGTCTGCCGACCGACGTTCCGGTCCCCTCCGCCGACGAGACCCGCCGGCTGGGTGTCAACGCCGGGCAGTTCGCCCGCTTCGCCGAGGTCGACAAGGCTGCCTACACGCTCGTGTTCTTCCACACGGCGCTGATCCAGGCGGTGCTCTCGGGCTTTATCGCCGGCCAGCTCGGTGAGGGCTCGCTCAAAGACGGTGCCAAGCACGCGACGATCATGCTCACTGTCGCCTACGTCGCCTTCCTGTTGCTCACGTCGCCGGTCGCCACGGTCACGTTCACCGAGCAGACGGTGAGCGGGGACAGCGTCGTCGTCGACTCGGTCTCGCTGTCGAACGGCGGCTTCGTCGTCGTCCACCAGCAAAACAGCGACGGCGAGGTGATCGGCCACAGCAGGTATCTCGAAGCGGGCACCCATCGCGACGTCCGGATCCGCCTCCAGAGTACCTATGCCGACGAGATGACACTGTTCGCGGTGACCTACCTCGATAGCAACGGCAACGGGGAGTTCGACCCGCCGCCCGGCGAGACGGCCGATACGGCCTACAGGGCCAGCGACTCCCGTGTATTCGACCGGGCGACGGTCACTCGCGGCGGCGACGCTGGGTCGCTCGACGCACACACGGCTGGGTCGCTGTCCGAGTCTCCCGAGTCGCTGGTCGTCCCCGGTCGGTTTTCGGGGTCGCTGGTTTTGGGTGAGCGTGGGTTCGCTCCCGGCCTGCGCGGGAACTGAGGCTCGGAAGGGGGCGTCTCGTTGCCTACCAGTCGACCGAGAGCGTCCCGTCACCCTGTGGGTCGGGTGCGATCTCCTCGTCGGTGCGGCGGTCCACGATGTGGATGACGCCGCGGTCTTTCTTCGCGGGGCAGACCTCGGCTGCACGGACGTTCTCGTCGAGGTCGTCCTCGTCGATGAAGTAGACCTCGGGCTTTGCGATGCCGGTCGTGATGTCCAGCGTCCAGTTGTCCGAGACTTCGGCGCACTTGCCCGCGCCGATGCACTTGTTGGCCTCGAAGATGATCTTGTACGGTTTCTCCTCGACCGGCGGCGCGTCGCGCTCGCCGATCGTACTCGGGTCCACCGGACCGTCTGCTGCCATAGCGGCCCTTCGGCCCCGCCCCCCTTTCGTCTGTCGTTTCGAACAGTCGGACTGTCTGGGTGTTCAGTACAACTGCAAACGTAGCATCTGCAGTTCTGTCGCTTCTCATAGGTAGTGAGTCGAATGTGACCGACTTCTTCGAGCGAGAAGACGACTGGATTGCTGTCTCAACCGCGACCAGCGCCAGCGCCGGTCCCGAAATTCTCGCTGACTCCGACGATGAGTGTCTCATTTCTGACTATAATAGGCCTGTCTAGAATGGGATTGAATTTCCCGAAACCATCCGTGAGAACCGTCCCAGGCACCCAATTATTCGCTATACAGCGAGGGGATCTGAAGCGGTAACCGGCGATGCAATTAGTGAACGTACAATTAAAATCAGAGTTCCCACTTTCAGAACCACTCTCGTGCCTTCAGGCGAGCCGTGAGTTGGATGCTCTTGCGAAGTCCGCGGCGCACGATACCGCCCGAATTCGGCACCCCCTCTCCGTCTTCATACTCCAATCCGCGGACGACCGTAACGGGGACCTGTTCGTCCGCCTGTCCGAACAGCAATGCTGATCCGGCGGTGAGCTCGTCCGCGACGAGATCGACGCCGCCAACCTTCGGCTGATCATAGATGTCTGTTTGTCCGAAGTTGCTATCGACCGCTTCGATTCCCGAGCATCCGATCGCCAGGTCCATCGAACCTGGGCCGGCGATTTCCGAGTCAGCCAAGACAATGGCTACGTCCGCGTCTGTCTGGTCCTCGATCCCCTCGCGGAGACGTCTGGCACTCTCGTCGGGATCTTTCGGCAGCAGCGTCATCATCCCTTCCGGGCTATTTGACCAATCGACACCCGCGTTCGTACAGAGCCGCCCGTTTCGCTCAGTAACGAGCATCGCTGGAACGTCAGCGAGTGCTTCCTGTGCTGTCCCGGGGTCGACAGCGTGTTCTAACAGCACATCTTCGCCGACCTCTGCAATCGGGATCGCACCGATGACCTCGCTTTCATCGTAGATGACGGCCACTTCCCGTGGATCGATACCGGTGATGTCTGCGACTCGCTGGTCACGGTCGGTGACTTCGACCTCGTCGGCTTCGACGAGTCGGTTCTCGGCGAATGATACGACCTTCGCGGTGACGACAACGACGTCACCGTCTGCCAGGGGATACTCTTCAGCCGTCGTTTCGACGATTCGATCGACGAGACCGTCGTCTGGTTCGACTCGCCCAATATTTAGACCGTGGAATGTTAGTTCTGTCATCGTTTGGATATCGAAGACGCCACACTTCAACGCCGGGATCATTACACATCGACGGGAACTTACGAGGGGTTTCGAGACGGGCGCCGCGCAGTCTGCCGATCGTTTTCGCATGTCGTTCCCGATAAGTAGCCGACAGGTCTTCGACGGACGTGCTCTCTCCCACCTTTGTCCGTACCGTTCACGAAGGCCGCCGTCGAGATTGCAAACGGGGTCTGACACGCTGTCGTCGTTCGAGTCTCCGGCGAATATAAGACCCGTCCGACCCCACCAGAGAACATGACGTATCTCGTGCCCTTCGACGGCTCCCCGCTGGCCGAGGCCGCTCTCTCGCGGGCCGCCGAGTTCGCGTCGGTCATGGACGAGGACGTGCTCGTGCTCGCGGTGGTCCCCGTCGACGAACCCGACTTCGCGGTCGAGCGGGGCTGGATCGACGCGCCCGAGGAGTACGACCCCGACGAGATCGTCGACCGACTCCGCTCGCAGGTCGCCGCGGTCGCGCCGGCAGCGACGTTCCGGTGTGAACGCCCCGAGGACGTCAGTTCGGTTGCCTCGGTCACGACCGACGTGGTGCGGACGATCCGGACGGTCGCCCAGGAAGCGGGTGCGACTATCGTCTTCATCGGGAGCGAGAACGCGGGACGCGTCTCGACGCCAGTCAGCAGCGTCGGTGCGCCAGTCTCGGAAGACCCCCGCTACGACGTCCACATCGTCCGCCACGCCGGCGGTGTCGACGACGATGACAGCTGACACGCAGAGGCCCGAGAGCGGTCAGCGGACGACGGTCACGGGGACCGGCGAGCGCCGGACGACGGTCTCGGCGACGCTGCCGAGCAGGACCCGCGAGACGCCCGAACGGCCGTGGCTTCCCATCACGATCTGGTCGAGGTCGTGTTCCTCGGCGTAATCGACGATCACCGCGACTGGTTTGCCGACCTCGATGGCCGTCGTCACCGCGAGGTCGACGCCGGCCGCTTCGACGTTCTCTGTGACGTCCTCGAAGAGCGCTTCGGCTTCGGCGTGTTGCTGGTCGTACCACTCCTCGGAGAAACTGGGTATCGACGCCTGGGCGCTGTAGCCCGCTTCCGCCGGGTTGATGACGTGTAACAGGACCATCTCGGCGTCGGGAAACTCCCTGGTGACGAACTCGCAGGCCTCGTGGGCCTGTTCGGAGCCGTCCACCGGAACGAGGATGCGTTTGCCCATACCGACTAGGCGACCCGGCGTGGTTTCAATCTTCCCGACCATCCACCCGCGAACAGAACGTACTGACCGCCCGCTGGGCTGTGTGTCGTTCGACCTATCGGCGACCGTCGTCGCCGTTGATCTCGGTGCGCAGCGTCGCGAACTCGGCGATCCGCTCGGCGTGGGCGTTGTGCTGGTGGATCGACTCGTCGTTGGACTGTTCCATGCGAACCCGGGCGTCGTCGTCGAGGTCCGGGAACTCGGAGACGACGCCCTCCGCCATCGCGCGGACGCAGTCCTCGACGAACTTGGCGTCGCTGTGTGACTCGTAGGTCATGTAGTCTTCGTCGGGGCGCTTTGCGAGGTTGTAGATGCGCGCGCTCATCGAGTCACGAGCCACCTCGATGATCTCGGTGAGGTCGACGTCGGGGCCGTCCTCGGACTCGATGGTCAGGGTTGCGTGCCCGCGCTGTGAGTGACCGGGCTGGGGTACCTCCTGGAGGAACTCCTCGATAGTCCCGTCGGCGACGCCCATCTGACGGAGCGTCTCGCGTGCGCGAGCGGCGGACATCCCCTGCGAGCAGGGACAGACCGTCATCCCGGTGACGCGAGCGCCGACTTCCTCGTGGATGCCGTCCTCGGTGGCAGTCGCCGAGGCGATGATGTCGGCGGTGGACTGGGTCGGCCGGTCGCTTTCCGGGGTCCGGTCGCGCGTGACGAACTCCGCTTCCATGCGGACTTCGGCCTTGGTGGTGTAGTCGTGTTTGTCGAGCAGTCGTTCGGCCGCGTCACCGCAGACCTCCTCGACGCGGTAGGCGGTCTCTCCGACCGCCGCTTCGAGCGTCTCGTCGATGACCTCCATGTTGCGACTCATGTCGGCGCCCTTGCGCCAGCTGGGCAGGTCGACGAACACCTCGAACTCGGCCATGAGGACGATCGGCCGGTCGTCCTCGCGACTGATCTCGACGAGTTTCTCGACGCCGGTGACGCCGACGCGGTTCAGGCCGACGGTCACGTCAGGGCTCGACGCCTGGACGTCCGGCAGTTGCTTGCTCATCGAACCCGGCTTAGGACTATCCCCGAATAGTGCTTTCGGAACCCCCAACTTCTGGCCGCGCCCGGAGTCACGGCCACGAGCGGTGGCGAGTTCAGGTCTCGAAGTCGCCGAAGAGCGTCTCGAAGTCGTCGTCGGCGAAGCCCGCGGCCGTCGCCTCGAGTTGCTCTCGCAACTGGTCGCGCCGGTCCACGAGGTCCGCCAGTTCCGGGTCCACCTCGATGTCACCGCCTCTCCTGGCGTCGGAGAGCGTGACACATTTGCGCGTCACGCGGTAGTACTCCCGGAGCGTCCGCTCGTAGTCGGCGACCCGAAGCAGTCGCTCGACGGTCCCGAGCACCTCCTCGCGGGTGACGGGCTTGACGACGTAGTCGTCGAACTCCATGTCGATGATGTCGACGTCCGGGTCGACGGCCGTCACCATCGCCACACGGCAGTCGACGCCCCTGTCTCGGATCTGTGCGAGCACTTCGTCCCCGAACATATCGGGCATCCGCCGGTCGAGCAGGACGACGTCGACCGAGTCGTCGAGCGCGTCGAGGGCGTCCTCACCGCTGTAGGCGGTACGCACCTCGTACCGGTCCCGGATGAACGCTGCGTACGAGTCGGCGACGTCCGGTTCGTCGTCGACCACGAGGACCACGGCGGACGGCTCTGTCATTCGGACGTCCCCTAGGTGTGAGGAGCGGGTGGAAAAAGTTTCCGTCGACCGCGAACCGACAGTACGCGGACTCAGGCGCGGTTTGACTCTTCGACCGTCTCACCGCTGGTCCGGTCCCGCCGGTCGACCCCGACCTCGTCGTCCTCCTCCTGGCCCTCGTCTTCCCCCACCAGCGCCTCGTAGCGGGCGCCGGTCTGTTTCAGCGTCGCCGTCGAGTAGAGTCGCTCGTGGCCGAAGGG
>ENA-ORCS01000957-ORCS01000957.1-marine-metagenome-genome-assembly--contig:-NODE-957-length-14670-cov-2.838073_pt1 | contig 14670 bp, 19 predicted proteins | sample MGYA00237781_ERZ508513 | MGnify/ENA primary metagenome ERZ508513 (study PRJEB26184, sample SAMN06268793) | marine metagenome | isolation source: Eden Landing Ponds, San Francisco, CA, USA | place...
CGAGAAGAACGCACACGAACACGACCTGGTCGCCGAGACCGTCGAAGAACAGCTCGCTCCCTTCGCCGCCTCCGTTTCGGCGGGGCCGCGTCGTGTCAAGCGACTCGCGACCGTTCAGCACCTCTGGACCCCGATCACGGCGACGCTCGACAGCGACGAACACGTGCTGTCGCTCGCGGAAGCGCTTCACCCGACTCCGGCGGTCGGCGGGCTTCCACCGGAGACGGCTCTCGAAACGATCAGAGAGATCGAACCCTTCGATCGCGGCTGGTACGCCGCTCCCGTGGGCTGGATCGACGCCGCCGGGTACGGGACGTTCGCCGTCGCACTCCGCTCGGCCGTCGCCCGCGAGGAGACCGCGACGCTGTTCGCGGGCGTCGGAATCGTCGCTGATTCCGATCCCGACCGGGAGTGGGACGAAGTCCAACTGAAGTACCGACCGATCCTGGACGAGCTGGAGGTCGATGGGGAGTGACCGGGCGAGATCACGGGGACGGCTCCGACCGGAAGGCCGATCATCGCGGTTCCGATCCGAACCGAAACACGCTGTGGGCGCGGGCGTTCGTCGACGAACTGGCCGCTGCCGGCGTCGATAGCGTCTGTCTCTCCCCCGGAAGCCGATCCACACCGTTGACCGTCGCGTTCGCTCGCCACGAGGACATCCACGTGTTCTCACATCTCGACGAGCGTGCCGCCGCCTACTTCGCACTGGGACGCGCCCGCCGAACCGGAGCGGTGACGCCGCTCGTCTGTACCTCGGGGACGGCCGCAGCGAACTATCATCCCGCGGTGATCGAGGCGTCGCAGTCGCGCGTCCCGATGCTCCTCCTGACGGCGGATCGACCCCCGGAGATCCGCGACTCGGGGGCGAATCAGACGATCGACCAAGAGAAGCTGTACGGTGACGCCGTCCGGTGGTACCGGGACGTCGCAGAACCGGAGGCGACGCCGCGAAAACTCCGCTCACTGCGGACGACGGCCGCCCGGGGCCTCGCGAAGGCCCGGGGCACGCCCGCCGGGCCGGTTCATCTCAATTTCCCGTTCCGGAAACCGCTGGAACCGACGCCGGTCGAGGGCGACGTTCCTTCTGACCTGCCGGAAAGCGCCGTCGAGGGCAGAGAGGCGGCGTTCGTGGGCGTCGAATCGGGCCGGCCGGAACTGGACGACGACGCCCTCCGAAACCTCGCTGCGGACCTCTCCGAACCGCGAGGGCTGCTCGTCGTCGGGCCGAGCGACGCTCCGGGCGTCGACCCCGAAGCCGTCGCCGCGTTCGCTCACGCCAGCGGCTTTCCGGTGCTCGCCGATCCGCTCTCGGGCGTCCGCTACGGGGGATTGGTCCGGACGGCGCCCGTGATCGGTGGCTACGACGCGTTCCTCGGCGAGCGCGTGCGAGAGGCGTGGCCGGACCCGGACGTCGTCCTCCGGATCGGGGCCTCGCCGACGTCGAAACCGCTCCGAACGTACCTCGCCGCGACCGGGGCGTCTCAGTACGTCGTCGATCCGGCCGCGGGGTGGCGGGAAGCCGAGTTCACTGCGACGGATCTGGTGGTCGCCGACCCCGCACGCCTCCTCGGTCGGCTCTCACGCCTCCTCACTGGTCCCGGTGACCCCGGCTGGCGTGAGCGGTGGGTCGACGCCGACGCCGCTCACTGGGGGATCGTCGACGATGCGGACGACGCGTTCTGCGAGGGGCGGGTCCTCGAGGACGTGGTCGATCTCGCCCCGGATCCCACGACGCTGTTCGTCTCGAACTCGATGCCCGTCCGCGATCTGGACCGGTTCGGAGCCCCCGCGACGACGTCGGTGGCCGCGCTCGGGAACCGCGGTGCCTCGGGCATCGACGGGATTGTCTCGACCGCGCTCGGTGCCGGATCGGCGACGACCGACGACCTGACGCTCGTCACGGGAGATCTGGCCTACTACCACGATATGAACGGCCTGCTGGCACTCGGCCGCTGCGACGTCGAGGCGACAATCGTCCTCGTTAACAACGACGGCGGCGGGATCTTCCATATGCTCCCGATCGAGCAGTACGACCCGCCGTTCACGTCCCAGTTCGTGACGCCACACGGCCTCGACTTCGAGCCCACTGAGGCGCTCTATGATCTCTCGTTCGCCCGAGTCGAGGGTGCCGATCGGGAAGCGTTCCGCGACGTCTACGCGACGGCGACCGAGGCGGACGGTTCGCACGTGATCGAAGTGACGACCGACGCGGAATCCAGCCACCGGGTCCGCGATGCCCTCCGCGAGCGGACGGTCGAGGCCGTCCTCGACGTGACGACGTAGTCGGTGAGCGAGCGGCGGCCGCCCGGCCAAACGAATCTTTTTGCGGATACCGTCCGGCGTCTCGGTATGGTCTCTGAGATCTTCGAGACGACGCGCTGGGAGCAGGTCGACGGCGCCGACGCCTTCGACGACATCACGTACCACCGGGCGACCGACGTCCCGGCGGTCCGGATCGCCTTCGACCGCCCGGAGAAACGCAACGCCTTTCGTCCGGGGACAGTCGACGAACTGTACGCCGCACTCGACGACGCGCGGAAGAAAGCCGACGTCGGCTGCGTCCTCCTGACGGGCAACGGACCCTCCGACGAGGACGGCGGGTGGGCCTTCTGCGCCGGCGGAGATCAATCTGTCCGCGGCGAGTCGGGCTACGAGTACCGCGAGGAAGATGACGCCGACGAGGCCGACGACCCGCTCGTGCGAGAGGCGAAGGCCGGCCGACTCCACATCCTGGAGGTCCAGCGTCTCATCCGGTTTATGCCGAAGCCCGTCATCGCCGTCGTCCCCGGCTGGGCAGTCGGCGGCGGCCCCTCGCTGCACGTCGTCTGCGACCTGACCCTCGCCTCCGCGGAGCACGCGAAGTTCCTCCAGACTGATCCCGACGTCGCTTCCTTCGACGGGGGCTTCGGTTCGGCGTACCTCGCGAAACAGATCGGGCAGAAGAAGGCCCGAGAGGTGTTCTTCCGGGGAAAGACCTACTCGGCCGAGGAGGCTGTCGAGATGGGAATGGCCAACGAGTCGATTCCCCACGAGGAGCTAGAGGAGGTCGCCCTCGAGTGGGCCGACGAGATCACCGACAAATCGCCGACGGCGATACGGATGCTCAAGTACGCGTTCAATATGACCGACGACGGGATGGTCGGACAGCAGGTGTTCGCGGGGGAGGCGACGCGACTGGCGTATATGACCGACGAGGCCCAGGAGGGCCGCGATGCGTTCCTGGAGAAGCGGGATCCGAACTTCTCGCAGTTCCCCTGGCACTACTGATCTCCCGCACTTGAGAAGAGCATCACACCACGCGACTCACTCCGTCTCGGAACCGTTCCGACCACCGAGCCGCGTCCACGCCGTGACGCTATCTTTGACCCCAAGCGGGCCGTCTCGCCAGCGGATGTACGCCACGAGGAGCACACCACCAACGACGGCGAAGACAACGCGAGCGACTCCCTCCTCGCCGATCCAGAAGGCGGGGCCGACCACGTCGAGGGCGATCAGTTCGGGCGTCTGCTGTGAAACGCCCAGACCGAACACCGCACTCATCGTGAAGTTGTAGAAGACGTGAAACCCGATCGGGAGCGCGAGATCGCCTGACAGCACGTAGACCACCCCGAATACCAGCCCGGCGACCACGTAGTATCCGTAGGCGAGTGGATCGCTGATTTTGCCGCCGTGCAACAACGCGAAGATGACAGTGCTGACTACGATGGCCAGTCCGGCAGCGGCCCACTGCGGGACGTATCCATCGGCCCCTTCGGCGAGGTTCTTCAGCATCGCCCCGCGGAAGATGAACTCCTCCCAGGACGCCAGAACGCCGATATACACCAACACGAGGAGCATTCCCGGCAGGAAGGGGAGCGACTGCGCGCCCTGAGTGAAACCTGATACCGTCGCCCACCCAGCGGCCAGCGCGACGAGCATCGTTCCCGCGTTGGCGAGCGTCGCGACCGCTCCGCCGACGACGAAGGAGTAGATCCACTCGCGTTCGAGCGCGAATCCGTACCCGGCAACTGGTCGCCGATCGAGCACTCGCCCACCGCCGAGAATGGCGGCACCCAGGACGATACCCATCAGACTGAGTTCCAGCAGTTCGCGTACTGGATGCTGGAATCGCGGTCGAACGACAGTCACGATCAGGCCGAAAGCCAGGAACGTGATCACGAGCGGCAGGACTGCACGCAGCGGGGCGCGGATCCGATGTGAATCGTAGTTCCACACTGGACAGGTGAGGAGTTGCCACACCGACTGGAGTCTGTCTGGGACTGTTCCATCGATTGTCGTTTGTAACGACATACGAACAGCAAGGGAGGAGGAGGAGGAAGTCCCACAGGCACGGCTTCCGACCCGGAAGCGCGGGGTTCTTTTTTTATATCTCTCTGATAGCATAGAGCTATGGACGGAGACGAGGAGGAGCTCCTCGCGTTGCTCGACGACGAGTACGCACGGGCGATCCTCGTCGAACTCACCACCGAACCAATGTCCGTTTCGGATCTCTGTACAGCCTGTGAAATGTCGGACCCGACGGTCTACCGACGTCTCGACCGATTGCAGGCGCTCGATCTGGTGACTGATAAACAGGCTCTGGACCCGGACGGCCACCATCACAAACGCTACGTCGCAAATCTCGAAGACGTGACAATTACGTTCGATGATGGGGCTTACGACGTGACCGTTACCCGGCCGTCGTCGAATCCGGCTGATCGCTTCACCGATCTGTTCGAGGGGTTGTCATAACATGTTCGCGCTACTCGGACAGGTGCGGGCCCCCGGGGCTGACCTCTCGATAGCTATCTCCGTCTTTGTACTCTCGGCCGTCTCTATCGTGCTGTCGGGGGTTATTGCGGTGGTGCTGGTCCGTGGCTACCGCCGTGGCCCGGGCCGAACGGGAATGTTGTGGCTCGCAGTGGGGTTGCTCCTCCTCACGACGGTTCCCGAACTCCTGCGAATCGCCCTGCCGACAGTGACTGGCGTCGACACGGTCGGGCGCTCGATACTCGTCAGTGCCACCGAACTCGCGGGCCTGGGCGCGATCCTGTGGAGTGTCTTCGGGGAGGGAGCGAATTGATCGCGCTCGCTCCGCTGCCCGGCGATCTTCTGTCGCCCGCGACCGTCGCGGTGGTATCGCGCGGGCTGACGGCCGTCGTCGGTCTCTTCGTGGCCGGGTTGGCTTACAGAGGGTACCAGCGCAACGATGCCTCGAAGATGCGGACGCTCGCCGTAGGGATTGGGCTCCTGACTGGCGGCGTGTTCATCGTCGCTACCGGCGTCGATCGGGCGGGTGGCAGTCCCGGAGTGGTCTTGGTCGCTCGCGGCGTCGTGACCGTCCTGGGCCTCAGTGCTGTGTTGTACGCCCTGGCTTTCGAGTGAAGGGGGACTTGCAAACGCTACTATCGTTGGTGTACGAGCGACGCCAGAGCGCCGGCGTGAATCGTGCAACCCGTGATACTATTCTGGTAATATGGTTTGCTACGCTGGCGTACCCAGTCCCGCAGGGAGTGTATCTGGCAGGAAGGCAGGTGGCCCACTGGCTGTACGCACCGCGGGCATAGGTGTCGGGGCAACCGGTATCGCCAGACAGCACATCGAGATGGGGACTGCGCCCCTCGCTCGAGAGGTCGCACAGGCGATCGGTGGGGACCCCGCGATGGCATCCATCCGCTTGATCGGGCCCGCTGTCGCTATGGGTGCCGTCGCGTTCGGTCTGCCGCGGGTTTTCAACCGTAGGCGATCAGTGGCCGAACGACACGGCGTCGGTTTGAGAGACGCTGTGAAGACACCGGTCGTGTGAAACGAGGGCGTTTGAGGAACGACATCGGCCGTACTGTGCGACTGCGCGAAGAGAGACGAATGTCGTCGAATTACCTCTTTGAACTTGCTTGGGCCGCCAGCGATACTCGCAAATTGCGACACCCATCCCTGCGAGATGAGGACTGCGGAGGAACGGCAGGTATCCATACGACGGGAGCGGATCCTCCTCGCCGGTTCGGTTCCCTCGAATTCGTATCGTTCAACCCACTGATAGCGTATTCGAGACTGCTCAGGTTTTTGCGTAGAGCCGGTGATATACGAATATGTCAAAAACTGCCGACATCATTCATACTGTCGGACAGAAGTTCGTGAATCAGTTTGGCACCCACGAGGTGCCGATGATTTTCACATAGTTCTGTCCGACAGTATCAGCAGTTCGAGGAGGCCACGCATCGTGTGGTCGCTGACCTACAGAGCGTGGATTTCGGGATCAGATTTGTCCGAGAGGACATCAGAGACCGCTACACAGACGTTGACTTCGAGGAGGCGTATAAATTGATTATGGGCCATCTCGTCGCGAGCGATGACTTCAAATCACTCATTGGAGAACAGGCGTGCCGAGTGCAGACGTTGTTTTTCACCGACATTATCGTATTCATTATTCCGTCTACACGCCACGAGGCGGTGTTCGCTTCCTTCGATTACGACGAGGATTTCCCGGTGAATCAGTTCGTCCAGCAGATCTCAGAAACTGCGCCGGGTGAGTAGTAGCTATTCGCGTTGCGGGTATTCGACGCACTATACGATGGGAGTCCGACTCGGCCACCCAGACTCTCCCGTGACTCGCGCCGGCGAAGCCGACATCGATACCGGGACCGGGGCATCGAAATTGCCACTGCCTCCGTGGTCACCGGGCAACCGGTTCTGTCGGGAGGGTACCGGACCGTCGGCACTGTCTCGCCTGGCATTCTTTGGGGTTGGAAGCGACGGACAGGGCCACCGCCGGAGGGTAAAAAAGGTGAATGAGAAGTTTCACGCCGTCCCCGCCCGGAGAGACTCTTAATGACTACGCAGGACATCAGTCGGCGGGAGGCGTGGGTGATCGCGGCCCGCCCCCAGACGTTGCCCGCTGCGGCGTCGCCCGTGATCGTCGGGACGGGACTGGCGGTCCACGATGCCGTCTTCGCCGCCCTTCCGGCGCTCGCGGCGCTCGTGGGAGCGGGACTGATCCAGATCGGGACCAACTTCGCGAACGACTACTACGACGCGATCCAGGGAGCGGACACCGAAGATCGGGAGGGATTCACCCGGGTGACCGCAGGGGGACTCATCGATCCCGAGTTGGTCAAGCGAGCGATGTATCTCACCTTCGCCGCGTCGATTCTCCTTGGGACCTACCTCGTCTACGTCGGCGGTGTCCCGATCCTGGTGATCGGCCTGCTCTCTGTCGCCTCCGGGATCGCCTACACCGGTGGTCCATACCCGCTGGGCTACCACGGGTTGGGCGACCTCTTCGTCTTCGTCTTCTTCGGCCTCGTCGCAGTCGCGGGCACGTATTACGTGCAGGCCGCCGCAGCCCTCGTAGATCCGCTCACCGTGGGCATTCCACCAGAGACGCTTCCGATGGCAGCCATCCTCGCCGCCCTCCCAGTTGCGGCGCTTTCGACGAACATCCTGGTCGTCAACAACGTCCGCGACAGGGAGGAGGACGCCACGACCGGCAAGCGAACCCTGGCAGTCAGATTCGGCTACGGGTTCGCCCGCGCGGAGTTCCTCGCGATGCTGGCACTCGCCTACGCCGTGCCGCTGTGGTTCGTGGTCCGGCCGACCTTCACCCCGCTCGTCCTGCTCCCGCTCGCCACGCTCCCGTACGCGGTCAAGATCACCCGGACGATGCTCTCTGAGACGTCCGGCGAGATACTGAACCCGACGCTCGAACGGATGGGCCGGTTGCTTGCGGCCTTCTCTGTCCTGTTCGCCGTCGGGCTCTCGATCCCGGAACTCCCGCTCTGAGCCGATGGACGTCACCCCCTTCTCCCTCGATCTGTCGTCGCCGCTGGCAACCGCGTCGGGGCCCATCGAGCGCCGGAGCGGGTACCTCGTCAGGATCGAGGCGGACGGCGCGGTCGGACTCGGCGAGGCGACACCGCTTCCCGGGTGGACCGAGAGCGATGACGAGTGCCTTGACGCGCTGAGCGGCGACAGCGCCAGCGGAGTCACACCGGCGACACCGGCCGCTCACCACGGTGTCGAACTCGCCCGACTCGACGCCGCCGCGCGGAGCGCAGACGTGTCGCTCGCAGCGCTGCTCGCCGACGGGGTGGCCGAGTCCTCCGACGGGGATCGCCCGGCTCCGGCGGACACCGTGCCGGTCAACGCGACCGTGGGCGACGGCTCGGTCGCTGAGACAGAGACGGCGACGCGCGAGGCCGTCGAGGCCGGCTACCCCGCAGTGAAAATAAAGGTGGGTGCCCGGTCGGTCGACGCCGATCTGAATCGAATCAGGGCGGCGCGGGCGGCCGCAGGCGACGACGTCGAGCTCCGAGCCGACGCCAACGGAGCGTGGGATCTGGACGAAGCCCGGCGGTTTCTCGACGTCGCTGCGGCGCTCGATCTCGCGTCCGTCGAACAGCCACTGCCGGCCGATAACGTGAGTGCCCACGGCGAACTCCGCGGCCGGGGCGTCGACGTCGCGCTCGACGAGTCCCTCGCGGCCGTCGGTCCCGACGCGGTCCTCGAGCAGGACGTGGCAGACGTCGTGATCTGCAAGCCGATGGTTCTCGGCGGGCCGCAGCGGGCGCTCGCAGTCGCCACAGACGCGGCCGAGCACGGCGTTTCGACCGTCGTGACGACGACGATCGACGCCGTCGTGGCCCGGACCGCCGCGCTGCACGTCGCGGCCGTGCTCCCGACGCCGCGGGCCTGCGGACTGGCGACCGGGAGTCTGCTCGAGGGCGATCTGGCTCCGGATCCGGCACCGGTCGAACGGGGACGACTGACTGTTCCCGATGGGGCCGGTCTGGCCGGCGGCGCGTTCGATTCGCTCCGGTTCGACGCCGATAGCGGACGGAGGTGAGGGCTACGCGCTGCCCGAACCCGGGCGCGAGATTATTATCCGCTCCGACCGAAGGCGACCTATGGCAGACCCGACGCCGGAACAACGGCGCTTGCTGACCGGACTCTTCGTCTTCGCGGGCCTGGTGTTCGTCGGTGGAATCGTCGTCGTCGCGTTTCTCGCTGGGGCGATCTGACTCGGCGGCTCACTCGGGCCGATGGGTGGCACCCGAGCGGCTGTCGGCTCCTTTCCGACGGATCGCCGCCGCGGCGTTGCTAGCGTCGTAGCCGAAGTAGACGTTCTCGCCGTACTGCTCGGCGACGTCCGCGGCTCCGACTAGGTCGTCGAGATTGACGTCCACCGCGTACAGTTCGACCGAAAAGGTCGCATCGAGCGGGTCCAGCCGGCTCTGGAACCCCTTGGCGATCGTCTCGAGCCAGTAGGTCGTCCCGTAGTGCGTGTCGTAGAGCGGGACGACGAATTCGTCGACGTGATCGGCCAGCGCCGGGAGGTCGAGTCCGGCGCGACGGTAGAGGTGGCCCTCGTAGGGATCCGGGTACAGCGTGAGATGTACCTCGCCCGGGATCCGATCAGCCGCGGCCGCGACGAACGCCGTGATCTCGTCGGCGCGCCACGCGAACCACTCGTCGCGGTCGCTCTCCGCGAAGCGGCGCTCGCAGCGCTCGCAGTGACAGAATCCCTCGCGCGGGAATCCGACGTCGTCGAGTCTGACGGGGTCGTTCTCCTCGGCGCAGTCTTCGATGATTTCGAGCAGCCCCGCGCGGTACTCCTCGTTCGTGGGACAGATGTAGGACCAATCGAAGTACCGGCGGTCGCGCGTGGCCAACTGTCCGTCCGCATCGACGGGGACCAGGTCCGGATCCGACTCCGCGGCCGCGTTGTCACCGAAACAGGAGACCATATTCACCGCGTTCGAGAGCGGGGCCGCGGCGCGCCCGGTGACGTCTTTGACTTCGTAGAACCCGACGTCGAATTCGCCCCAGTCGACTTCTTCGGCGTTCCGCGTGACTACACCGTACATACCCGCCGTTTCGGGCCGAGCGGTATCAACCGTTCGCTCGCTCGTCGGACGCAGGAACGTTCTTTTCGCTCGGGTGAGAAGGCACGGTCGAATGTCGGAGTTCGAGACCTACGAGTGTACGGCCTGTGGCGAATCGTTCGCAGCCCTCCCGGACGCCAACGCTGCCACGAACGGATACTGCTCGCCGGCGTGTGAAGTCGAAGGGAAGGGACTGCACTGATCGCAAGCTAAAGAAGCGGGGCCTGCGGACGCCGCGTCAGGCTGGCGTCCGGAGCGCAACTGCAGGGCGGTGTGTGGGGAGCCCGCCCGAGGTTCCGGGAGTTATTCGTCGTCGACTTCGACCTCGACGGGGTCCTCGCCGCCGGAGACGACGAAGTAGACGAGTGCGATGAGGGCCAGTACCAGGATGAACTTTGATTTTCCGGACATACCCGAGGGTACAGCGTCTCGGTACAAAGTGGTTTCCCTCCGCTGTGGTGAACTCCTGTCGGTGCTGGCCGGGCGCACACGACCGCGGTCAGATCAACAACCCATCTCGCCGGGGAGCGGAACAGCGACGAGGCCGGGACCGGATCGAACCGCGTCGAGTCGGATTCCGTCTGATCAGGTGACGTCGAGGTGTTCGGCCACCTCGTCCTCGCGGACGATCTCTCCGCAGTAGTCACACCGGAGTCCGTCCGAGAGGACGGCGAACCGGGTCGCGACCGGTTCCTCGGCGTTGGTGATGCAGTTTCGGTTCGGACAGGAGAGGACGCCGGCGACGGCGTCGGGTCGGTCGATCCGCTTCTTGTCGACGACGTCGTACTCGCGGATGATGTTGATCGTCGCTTCCGGGGCGATGACCGAGAGGACGTCCACTTCCGACTGGCTCAGCTCGCGGTCCTCGACCTTCACGATGTCTTTCTTCGCGAGTTTGTCCGACGGGACGTTCATCCCGATGGAGACGCCCTCGCCGCCGGAACCGTCGATGCCGAGCAGCGCGAGGACGTTCAGGGCCTGGCCGGCAGCGAGGTGGTCGATGACGGTCCCGTTGCGGATCTTCGAGACACGGAGTTCGCGATCGGTGTCGCTCATTCGTCTCCTCCCGTCGTGTCTGTCTGCGCGTTCTCGAGGAGCATATCCAGCAGCGCCATTCGGACGGGGACCCCGTTGTGTGCCTGCTCGAAGTACTTCGCGTGGGTCGTCTCGTCGACCTCAGGGGCGATCTCGTCGACGCGGGGCAGCGGGTGCATCACGGTCAGGGAGTCCTTGGCCGCCTCGAGGTCGTCGGTGTCGATCTGATACTCGCCGGCCACTTTCAGGTACTCGTTCTCGTCGGGGAAGCGCTCGCGCTGAATGCGGGTCACGTAGAGGACGTCGAGGTCCGGGAGGACTTCGCCGAGCTCGGTGTGCTCACGGACCTGCGCGCCAGACTCGTGCAGGTCGTAGCGGACGCTCCGTGGAAGCTGGAGGCTCTCGGGACTGACGAAGTGCTGTCGGACGTCGAAGTTCGTCAGCGCCGACGCCAGCGAGTGAACGGTCCGCCCGTACTTCAGATCGCCCATAATCCCGACCGTGACGTCGTCGAGTCCCGCGTTCTCTCGCATCGTGTAGAGGTCCAAGAGCGTCTGTGTCGGGTGTTGTCCCGCCCCGTCGCCAGCGTTGACGAGCGGAACGTCGACGAATTCGGTCGCCATCTTTGCCGAGCCCTCGAGCGGGTGTCTGAGGACGAGGGCGTCGGCGTACCCCTCGACGACGCGCATCGTGTCGGCGAGCGTCTCGCCCTTCTTCACCGACGAGGATTCGACCGAGCCCATATCGATCGTTTGGCCCCCCAGACGCTTCATCGCGGTGTCGAAACTCATCCGCGTGCGGGTGCTCGGCTCGAAGAAACAGAGGCCGAGAATCTCGCCGCGCCGGCGCCCTTCCCAGGCCCCCGGGTCGGCGTCGATCTCCGCTGCGCGGTCGAGCACCGCCTCGATATCGGCCCGCGAGAGTTGAGTCGCGGAGATGAGGTGGTCCTGACGCATCGTGTACGTCCCCGGGAGGAACGAACTTGAATGGCTCGGGTCGACGCCGGTGTGACTGCTGTCCGCACAGAACTGAGCCCGACCCGCAATCGCCGATCAGGGCCAGTTACCGCCCTCTCGATACGATTCGATGATCCGCTGGCTCGCGACGACGTACGCGGCCGTCCGGAGATCTGGCACCTCGAAGGTGTCGAACGCGGTCACCAGTTCGTCGAACGCGTCGGTGATGACGGCTTCGAGCTCGTCGTTCACCCGTGACTCGGTCCAGCCGAACCGCTGGCGGTTCTGGACCCACTCGAAGTACGAGACGGTCACGCCCCCGGCGTTCGCCAGGATGTCGGGCACCACGTGGACGTCGCTCTCGGCGAGAACGTCGTCGGCGTCGGGAGTCAGCGGCCCGTTGGCAGCCTCGACGATCACGTCGGCCTGCACGTTCGTCGCGGTGTCGCGGTCGATCGCGTTCTCCAGCGCCGCCGGCACGAGCAGGTCGACGTCGAGAGTGAGCAGTTCCTGGTTCGTCATCGCCTCCGTCTCGCCGTATCCCGAGACCGCGCCGGTCTCGCCCTTGTACGCCTTCACCTCGCGGGGATCGAGTCCGTCCGGATCGGAAATCGCGCCCGAGGAGTCCGAGACGGCGACGACTGTGGCCCCGAGGTCGTCGATGAGTTTCGCGGCGACGGAACCGGCGTTTCCGAACCCCTGAACGGCGACGGTCGCCCCCTCGATGTCGCGATCCAGATACTCGAACACCTCGCGGGCGCTCAGCATCACCGAGCGACCCGTCGCTTCGACGCGCCCGGCGCTGCCGCCCGAGGAGATCGCTTTCCCCGTGATGACGCCCGGTGCGGTGGTCCGTTCCAGCGTCTCGTAGGTGTCTTTGATCCAGTTCATCTCGCGCTGGCCCGTGTTCACGTCGGGCGCGGGAATATCGCGGTCGGGGCCGACCAGCGGCCGCAGTTCGGTCGCGAACGACCGCGTGAGCCGTTCGAGTTCCGTCGTCGAGTGCTCGCCGGGATCGACGACGATCCCACCCTTGCCGCCTCCGTACGGGATATCGACGACCGCGCATTTGTAGGCCATCCACCCGGAGAGCGCCTTCACTTCGTCGCGGGTGACCCCCGGGTGATACCGGATGCCGCCCTTGTAGGGACCGCGGTCGCCGTTGAACTGCGAGCGAAAGGCTTTGAATCGTTCGAGCGACCCGTCGTCCATCGTCACCGAGAGATTCAGTTCCAGAACGCGTTCTGGGTGTTTCAGTCGCTCGACGATGTCGTCATCGACATCGAGATACGCCGCCGCATCGTCGACCTGTTCCTGTAGACTCTCGAACGGATTGACCTCGGCCATACACGAACTTCCGTCGGTAGCATTTTAACAACTGGTGAATCCTCGTTCCGTGCCCCTTCACCGTGTTTCCAGTCCAGGCATCGATTGGTATACAAGCGCGCCGATTACAATTACTATATAGTTTAAATCTTATCTATATTGTATTTGCGTGAAGCTACTATTTGCCAATTTTCTTGAGAATGAAAGTACTATGTCGATTAATAAATTTGTAGCTGTTTCTCTCTGGCCGGTTCTCTCCGACTGGTTTTCATACCGAAAATGTAAGTGTCTCTTGCTGCTTCGAAACGGTATGACAAAGAAGGCGAATCACCCCGTCAGGACGACCGAGAAGACGCTCGAACTCATCGAGACGTTAGACACCGACGACGGGTTCCGCCTCAGCGAACTCGAAGACCGACTGGAGATGAGCAAGAGCGGGATTCACAACCACCTCAGCACGCTCCGCGAACACGGGTACGTCGAGAAGGACGGCGACGAGTACTCGCTGAGCCTCAAGTTTCTCTCGCTCGGGGGGCACGTCCGGAGCCGGTCGTCGCTGTACCGCCACGGGCGGTCGAAGATCGACCAGTTAGCGGACGATACCGGAATGTTGGCGAACCTCGCGACCGAGGAAAACGGCCGAGCGGTGTACCTCTACCAGTCCCGGGGGCAGTACGCCGTCAACCTCGACACCCACGTCGGATTCCGCCTCCCGCTGCACAACATCGGGATCGGGAAAGCCATCCTGGCGTCCCTGCCCCGCGAGCGTGTCGAGGAGATCATCGATCAGTGGGGACTCCCGAAGGCCACTGAAAACACCATCACTGACCGGGAGGAACTGTTCGAGGAGTTGGCCCAGATCGACGAACGGGGCTACGCGACTGACGACGAGGAGCGCACCGAGGGGCTCACCTGCATCGGCGCGCCCGTCCAACTCGGCGGGGAGGTCCTCGGCGCGATCAGCATCTCCGCTCCCACGAAACGGCTCGGCAACGCCGGGTTCGACGACGAGGTCCGGGAGCTCACCGTCCACTACCGAGGACAGGAGCGGACTTCGGGGTTCACCGTCCCTGGATCACGGAGCCGAACGATCGTCTTCCAGTTCGGCACCGGTGATCCTGGAACCGGAACCGTGCGGGTGGGGAACCGGACGACGACTGTCGAGGTGCTCCCCGAAGACGCACTCGTCGTGACGGGACTACCCTCCCGTGCCCCCCCGGGGAGCGAACCACTGTTGCGAGTGACGAACGCGACCGGCACGCCGGTCGTCGATGCCACCGTCACCGTTGGGAACGGGTCGACGGGGAAGGAGGTTCGGAAGACCGATGACGAGGGGTTCGCCCGTGTCCTGTTATCAGAGACGGGTCCCCAGACCGTCCGGGTGGGCACCGGCGGCCGGACCACCGAGACGGAGGTCACCGTCGACGAAGGGGTTTCCCGCGAACTACGGACGTCCCTGTCGGTCGACCCATCCTCGCCGAGCGTGCTCG
>ENA-ORCS01000960-ORCS01000960.1-marine-metagenome-genome-assembly--contig:-NODE-960-length-14618-cov-3.626298_pt1 | contig 14618 bp, 9 predicted proteins | sample MGYA00237781_ERZ508513 | MGnify/ENA primary metagenome ERZ508513 (study PRJEB26184, sample SAMN06268793) | marine metagenome | isolation source: Eden Landing Ponds, San Francisco, CA, USA | place...
TCGACGGGTTCGACGTCGCGCCAGTCGCTGTACTCGTCGGGGAAGTCGACGCCGACGACGTGGCCCGACAGCCCGACACACCGGGTATCGCCCCAGCGGTAGACGTTGACACCGTTGCGCCGGTCGGCGCTCGCGGCCCCGTCGCTGAGGATCTCCGCGATGCGCCGCGCGGCGTTTTCCTTCTCCGTGATTATCAGTTTCATCCCGGCGCACCTCCGGGACGAGCGCGGTCGGTCATCGCCCCTCCCTAGGCGAGTCCCCGTCCTAAAGGTTTCGGGAAACCGACAGACAGCGCGGGTGTGCGGCCGCACACGCCACGGATGCGGGCCCGCTGGCGTACCCGCGCTCTCGCGCGTGTGTGCGCGAAACGACTACTTGTCCGCTCTCGATTGTCTGCCCCCGGTCCGTCCCGAGAACTGACCGACCAACGATCCGGCATCGATACAGTGGGTCGTAACCTTGAAACGGGACCGGGCTAACAGTCGAGTCAGTGTCGGACGCGAGCCGGGTGGATATGACGACGGGGGCGGTGACGCCGCGACTGTTCTCGCTGGCGTGGCCGCTGGTCGCGGGGAACCTCCTGCAGACCGCGTACAACCTCGCGGACATGTTCTGGGTCGGGCGGGTCGGTGCCGAGGCGGTGGCTGCCGTCTCGCTGATGTTCCCCACGACCTACCTGTTCATCTCGGTCGCGATGGGCCTCACGGCCGGCGCGAACGCGGTCATCTCCCAGCACGTCGGTGCCGGCGACGAGCGCGAGGCCCAGAACGCCGTCGCCCAGTCCGTGTTGCTGGCGCTGACCGTCGCCGGCCTGCTCGCAGCCTTCGGACTCACCGTGCGAGAACCGCTGGTCGCGCTCATCGGCGCACAGGGTGGGGTCTTCGACGCCGCCGTCGCCTACATCGAGGTCATCTTCCTCGCGATCCCCTTCACGTTCCTCTTTTTCGTCTTCCGCGCCTCCCTGCGCGCCGCCGGTGATACGCGCACGGCGATGTGGCTGGTCGCCATCAGCGCCGGACTGAACATCGTCATCGACCCCGTCTTTATCCTGGACTGGGGGCCGTTCCTCGGCCTCGGGGCACAGGGTGCGGCCATCGCGACGTTCATCGCGCGGGGGTTCGCCGCCGCGGCGGGCCTGTACATCCTCGTCGACGGCGGGTGGGGTATCCGCCTGCGAACCGCGGACCTGCGCCCCGACTGGCCCGTCCTGCGACGGCTGGTCGGCGTGGGCTACCCGGCCACGCTCGACGGACTGACGCGCTCGCTCGCGGCCGTCACCTTCGCCGCACTCGTCGCCCGGTTCGGCGCGGTCCCGACCGCCGCCTACGGCATCGGCATCCGCCTGATGTCCGTCTCCTGGACCGTCTCCGGCGCCGTGGGTCAGGCCGCTGCGACCGGCGTCGGGCAGAACGTCGGCGCGCACAGACCCGACCGCGCCGCCGAGGTCACGTGGAAGGGTACGGGCGGCGCGATGGCCGTCCTCTTCGTCGCCGGCGGCCTCGCCTGGGCCTTCCCCGCGGCGATGATGCGTGTCTTCATCGCCGACCCCGCCGTGATCGACGCCGGCGTCGTCTTCCTCCGTATCATCGCGCCCTTCTGGGCGTTCATGGGTGGGCTGATGGTCGTCCAGGGCGGCTTCCGGGGCGCCGGCCAGACGAGCGTCGCCTTTCTCCTCTCTCTACTCTCGCGGTGGGTGTTTCGCGTGCCCGCCGCCGTCCTGCTGGCCTACGACTTCGCGCTGACCCCCGTGAACGTCACGGGACTCTGGTGGTCGCTGCCCATCTCGAGCGTCCTCGCGTTCGTCGTCGGCGTCGCGTGGTTCTACCGCGGCGGATGGCAGGAGTCGATCGTCGCAGCGGACGCGCAGACGACCCCGACCGATGACCCCCAGTCGCCGGAGACCGAGGACCCCGCCGACCCGGGGGACGACCCGGCCACGGACTGAGTACCCCGACAGACGGCCCGGTCACGGACTGAGTACCCCGACAGACAGCCCGGTCACGGACTGAGTACCCCGACAGACAGCCCGGTCCCCGACCGAACGATCGTCGAAACCCATCACAAGGATCACACAAGGTCCGTTCTCGGAATCTTTACCAGCGGGCCGACAGTTGCACCGACAGATGAAACGACAGCCCTCCCGTCGACGCTTCCTCGCGGGCGTCGGCACGGTGTGTACCGGGGCGGCCTGCGCGGCGGCGGCCGCGGGTCGGTCCGACGACGCGAGACTGCTCCCCTCGCGTGAGCGTCTCCGGTCGGACCCGAGCGCACAGGCTCGCTGGGTCGCCGGCGCGACGATGACCGCGTTCGCCGCTTTCGTCGTCCTCGCGGTCGCCCACTTCCTCGTGACGCCGCTGGCAGTCCTGGCGGCGCCGCCACTGACCTTCCGGGCGCTGTTCGCCCTGTCGATACTGGGCGGTCTCGGTGCCCTCGCCAGTGTCGCCTACGCCGGCCACGCGCTCGTCCGTGGGTCGTGGTCGCTCGTCGAGCGAGTCCACTACGCCCTCGTCGCCGCGTCGCTGGTCGGGTTCACTGCGATACTGGCCTACTGGAACCTGCTACTCCCGCCGTGAGAGAGCCAGATCAGACGGAACTGCGGTCGTAGCCGCCGTCGATCGTGACGATCTCGCCGGTTGTGAACGACGCGGCGTCACTGGCGAGATAGAGGACCGCGCCGCTGATCTCGTCGGGCGTGGCGACCCGTTCCATCGGCGTGCGCTCGTCGACGCCCTCGCGGAACTCGGAGCCGTCTTCGAGTTTCGGGCCGGCCAGTTCCGTCTTGACGAAACCGGGGGCGACGGCGTTGACCCGTACCTCGGGTGCGAGGTCGGCCGCGGCCGCCCGGGTGAGGCCGTCGAGTCCGGCCTTCGCCGACACGTAACTCGGACGTGCCTCGCGGGACTGCCGGGCGGACATCGATGAGACGTTGACGATGCTACCGTCGTCCATGGCTGCGCCGAACTCCCGGATCGCCCGGAAGGCGCCGGTCAGCAACACGTCGATATCTTTCGCCCACTCCTCGTCGTCCATCTCCGTGACCGGCGTCGTCGCGACCGACCCCTGGGAGGTGACGAGCGTGTCCACGCTCCCGAGGGCGTCCTCGACGGTCTCGCGGAGGTGCGCGATGGAGTCGGTCTCGCGGACGTTACAGGTCACTTCGACCGTCTCCGCTCCGAGATCACGGAGTTCCGCACTGGCCTCAGCGACGGACTCCCCGGAGCGACTCGTCGCGACGACGTCCGCGCCGTTCCGGGCGAACGCCCGGGCGATCTCCAGCCCGATCCCGCTCGTACCGCCGATGACGACCGCGTTCTGTCCCTCGACGCTGATTCCGTCGGGTGCTGACATGAGAGAAGGACTTCACGCCCGCGAATAGACAGTTTCGGTTCCCGACGGGCAACCGTATCGAGGCGACCAACTCGCGGGAGGTGGCGACGCCTCCGCGACAGCGCCGTCGCTGTCCTCGATTTCCGCCGGGCCAAGCTTGTAGTGACGTGCGTCCTCACCCCCCACATGGACTTCGGCTACCACCACGCGAGTTTTCACTATCCCGGCGACGACCGGCCGATGATCGAGTCCACAGTCGACCGCGCGCAGTGGCTCGAAGCCGAGGGGTTCACGTGGTTCTCGGTCATGGACCACGTCTGGCAGTTACCCTTCGTCGGTCAGCGCGACGAACCCTTCCTCGAGTGTTACACCGCGCTGTCTGCCGTCGCCCGCGAGACCGACGCGATGGACCTGGGCGCGCTCGTGACCTGCCCGCACTACCGCAACCCCGCCTATCTCGGGCGCGTGATCGCGAGTCTCGACCACGTCTCGGGCGGTCGTGCCGTCCTGAGCATCGGTGCCGGCTGGTACGAGGACGAGTACGACGCGATGGGCGTCGACTACCCCGACATCTCCACGCGCAACAGACAGATGCGCGAGACTATCGAACTCTGTCAGGCGATGTGGTCCCAGGAGTCGCCGGCCTCCTACGAGGGCGAACACTACGAACTGGACGAGTTCTACTGCGACCCCAAACCCGACGACGTCCCCGTCCTGGTCGGCGGCGGCGGCGAGGAACTCACGCTCCGGGCGACCGCCGAGTACGCCGACCGGTGGAACGTCCCCTCGGGCGACCCCGAAACCTACGCCGGGAAACTCGACGTGTTGCGCGACCATTGCGAGGAGATGGGCACCGACTACGACGCCATCGAGAAGACCATCGGCAACACGACCGTCATTCGTGAAGACACGGAGACTGCCCACGAGGCCTACGAGGACCTACTGGGGCGAACCGAGATGGGGCCGACGCCGCGCGAGGACGGTCGAGGGACGGTCGGCACGCCCGCAGAGGTGGCCGAGCGGATCGAGGCGTTCGACGACGTCGGCGTGGATACGTTCATGCTGATGGTGCCAGCCAACGACCGGCGGACGGTCGAGTTGTTCGTCGACGAAGTGATGGAGAGCGTGGCCTAGCGGAGTCCCGACGACTGCCGTCAGCCTACGAAGTGCGGCCGGACGACCGACACAGACCGGTCACCGAGCGCGAACGACTCGACCAGTCCTCGAACCAGTCGGGAGTGAGGGAGGGCCCACCCGAAAGCCCCCGTCAACCCGCGGACGAGCCACGGAGGGACGTACCGACCGTACGCCAGCCAGAGCGCGAGATTGTCCGCCGCTCGTCGCTGGAGCGCGATGACACGCTCGACAGTCGGGCGCCGTCGCGTCTCGAACTCCCGTAGGCGCGCACCCGAGAGTACCCACTGTTCGTCGGGCAGAGAGGATTCCCGTTCCCGGTCGGCCTCGCCGAGCGCGCGGACGAGCACGTCGTGGGCGACGACGGCGTCCTGGACGGCGAGCGGGTTGCCCTGGGCGCCGATGGGGCTCGCGGTGTGGGCGGCGTCACCCAACAGGAGGAGACCGTCCTGGACCCAACTCTCCGCGACGCCCGGCCCGACGTCGAGAAGCGTCGTGTCGCCAAAGCCGTCGAGGTGGCTCTCCATGGCGGCGGCGACGCCGGGGTCGACGGCGGCGACTCGGTCGCGGAACGTGTCGAAGCCCTCGTGGCGGACGGCAGGCCACTCGCCGTCCCGGAGGAGATAGCCCACCTGCCGTTCCCCCGCGCCCAGGCCGAAGGAGACGAGCACGCCGCCGCGGCCGATCTGGCCCTCCGTTTCGGCCTCGACGGCACCCCGCGGGAGTTTAAACCACACGAGGTCGATCGGCGAGTCGAAGACGCCGGGGTCGATGCCCGCGCTCGCGCGCACTGTGGAGTACCGGCCGTCCGCGCCGACGACGCACCGTCCTTCGAAGACGACTTCCTCGTCGGCCTCGCGGTCGTGAGCCTCGACGCCCCGTATCGTGCCCGAGTCGCCGGTCCGGAGGTCGGTGACAGTCGTCGCGGGGTGGAAGTCGAAGGTGTCGTACTCGCCGGCGCGGTTGACGAGACACTCCAGGAGCGCCGGCTGTTCCATCATGAGCGCGTAGGGGTAGTCGGTGTCGAGCCAGTCGAGATCGAGGACGGTGACCGCTTCGCCGTAGAGCGAGAACCCGCCCTCGGTGACGGTTTCGTGAGCGAGGTCTCGCACGTCGTCGAGGACGTCCATCTCGTCGAACAGGCGGACGACGCCGGGGTTCCAGCCGAAGCCACGGTACTCGCGTTCGAAGGTAGCGGCTCGTTCGACCAGGGCGACGTCGACGCCGCTACGGGCGAGCAGGTACGCGAGGACCGCGCCGCCGGGACCACACCCGACGACGACCACGTCGGCGGTTTCGGTTCGGTCGACCATGCCTCTCCTTCGCGCGCCCGGTAGTTATATCGATGACTGCGAGGGATACCGTCCTCGGAGCGTCGTGCCGCCGGACTGTTACGCCCCGGTGACTGCGGCCGCACCGTCACTCCTCGAAGAACTCAGTGAGGAGTCGGTCCTCGGCCTTTCGGAGGTGCGAGTGGAGGGTCGGCGAGGAGATGTCGAGTGACTCGGCGACCTCCTCGGCGTTGGAGTCGCGGGGCCACTCGAAGTAGCCGGCGCGAAACGCCGCTTCGAGGGCCTCGCGCTGGCGGTCGGTCATGTCGGTCCCGTCGGGGATCGCGTCCCGGTCGGTCGGTTCGACCTCGCGCTTGGCCAGCAATTCCGTCCCGGGGAACGCCTCCTGGACCCGGTCGACGACCGCGCGGACGTTCGCGTCCGGAGCGAGTTCCGCCGAGAGCTGACAGCGACCGTCCGAGGCGGTGGCGTCGGTGACGTTCGCCCCGAACTCCAGGAGCGGGTGCGCGAGGATGCCGCTCTCCGCGCGTATTTCGAGCGTCGTGCCGCCATCGGTGGCGAGTTCCCGGACGTCCGAGACGCCGGGGTGTGTCGCGGCCGCCTCGACACACGCCGCGTCGGTATCCGTTCCGTCCGAGCGTGTTTCCTCGGTATCCGTCTTGTCGGCGTCGGCTTCGTCGGCGTCGGTCACGTCCACGTCGGTACTGCAGTAGGCCAAGAGGTCACCCTCGGTGGCGGGAACGAGTCCGTCGAGCGTCCACGTCGTGCCCGTCTCGTCGGCGAGCGCGACCAGCAACGCGTCGTCGTCGGTCGACTGGAGGGCGACTTCGACGCGGGAGTCCGAAAGCAGCAGGTGTGTCCGCTCGATGGCGGTGAGCGCGTGACCGATCGTCTCGCCGAGTTCGTCCAGCACCTCGCGTTCGCGCTCACCGAACCCCTCCTCGCGGTCCGTGTGCAGTGCCATCGCGCCGTAGACGGTCCGGCCGTAGACGAGGCCGACGGTCGCCCAGTCCCCCCCGTCGGCCAAGTCGTGGTCGCCGTCGGCGATGATGTCGGGGTCAGTCGGCGTCGCCTCCCCGAGCGTGCCGGAGACCTCGGCGGATTCGAGCGGCGCCGGGAGTTTTTCGGAATCTACGGGCTCCGGACCGTTCCGGCTCGCCGTCATCCGCACTGGGGGGCCGTCGCTGGCGGTGATACTGATCCAGACGTCGTCATACAGCCCCGGCGTGGCGAGGGTCTCGACGACCGCTCGCTGGAGTTCCGCGACGGTCGTGGCGCCGACCAGCGCCTGATTCACCTCGCGGATGACGGTGTTGATGCGTTCGAGCCGTCGGTAGCGGTCGCGCTGGGCGCGCAACTCCGCCTCGCGGTGCGTCCGCTCGGTCACGTCGTACAGCAGTATCGTGTGCCCGACCTCCGTGCCGCGGCGGTCGGTGATGGGCGCGGTCTCGACCTCGTAGGTCCGGCCGCCCAGCGAGAGTTCGGCAAGGCGGTCGGTCGCGCCGAAGTCGAGCTGGTCGGTGTCGGCGAGTTCGTCGGCGGGTTCACCCAGCGCTGCCTCGGGGTTGCGGTCGAGGATCTTCCCGGCGGCGGGGTTGAGATAGAGCACCTGCCTGTCGGTGTCCACGATGACGACGCCGTCGTTCAGGTCGACCAGCGCCGCCTGCCGGCCGAGTCGCCGGGTCGCGGGCAACAGGTCGAACAGCCGGTACCGAAAGAGGGCGTTGCCGAAGGCGACCCCCGTGACGGTGAACCCGAGGGGCGTCAGGTCCAGACCCTGCTGTGGTATCAGCACGAACGACGAGGCCACGTTGCACAGCAGCGGCGCGAGCAGTCCCACGACGACCAGCGTGGTCTGGTCCAGATAGAGATAGTTCGAGGTCGCCACCAGTCTGAGGAGCAGGACGAAGCCGACCGTCAGTATCGTGTACGCGTAAGCGACGTAGACCCAGAACCAGGGACCGAAATCCAGCGCCAGCATCGTCAGGTCCGCGGTCGGGAGGTGGGTCGAGTCGGCCCACATCAGGTGCGACGACGGGTTCGTCCAGGCGAGCACGATCGTGACGGCCGGGACGAGGAAGAAAAACGGGAGGTACTTCGGGGAGAGCACCCACCCGTAGCCGGTGAAATCCAGCATGAAGAGGAAAAACAACAGCGGCACGACCGCGATGGCCGTCCACTGGAGGCGCTCCCAGAACAGGTGGCTTCCGCCGGTCTGTGAGAGCCCCAGGATCTCCGTCGCCGTCCACGCGGTGACGGCCACCATCGCCGCCGCGAGCGGTGTTGCGCCCGGTTCCTCGCGGTGGTGCCACGCGTACCCCGCCAGCCCGCCGGTGAGTACTGCCGCCCCCGACAGCAGCGCCAGATAGACCACTCCCGGGCCGAGCATCGTCGATTTATTTGTCAGCAATGCATTAAAATCTGGCGGACAACACGGTATTCTCCGGTCGCTACGCGTCGGAACCAGCAGGCCTCTCGGGTATCGGATCGCGTGAGCCGAGGCGACGGCTGGCCGTTGAAAATATAATTTCGGATATAGTATCGGACGGTTCACCTAATTCGAGGCGGAGGCCTCACCCTCAACGGGCGAGCGGGGACATTGCCCCGAGCGAAGTAGGGTGGGGAGTTTACTCGTCCAGTTCCGCGCGCAGCAACTGGTTCACATCGCCGGGGTCGGCCGACCCGCCGGTCTTTTGCATCACCTGGCCGACGAGGAAGTTGATCGCACCACCCTCACCGTCGTGGTAGTCTTCGACGGCGTCGGGGTTCTCCGCGATGGCTTCCTCGACGGCGTCCTGGACCGCGTCGCCGCCGGTCTTGCCGAGGTCCTCGGCCTCGACGATCGCGTCGGGCGCCTCCCCGTCGTCGAGCATCCCCCTGAGGACGGTCTCGCGGGCGTTCTTCGCCGTTATCTCGTCGGTCGCGACGAGTTCGACGAGGCGCTCGATCTCGTTGAAACGGTCGGCGACGTCCGTGATCGCCATGTCACGGTAGTTCAACTCGCCGAGCAGTTCGTCGGCGACCCACGTCGCCGCCAGGTCGGCGTCGAACTCGCTGGCGACGTCCTCGAAGAAGTCCGCGACCTCCTTCGTGCTCGTCAACTTGGAGGCCGCCTCGGCGCTCAGGCCGTACTCGTCCTGGAAGCGCTCGCGGCGGGCGTCGGGTAGTTCCGGGATCTCCAGTTTCTCCTTCCAGTCCGCCACTCGGAGCGGCGGGAGGTCGGCCTCGCGGAAGTAGCGGTAGTCTTTCTCGGCTTCCTTCGAGCGCATCGAGAGCGTGACGCCCTTCGATTCGTCCCAGTGGCGGGTCTCCTGTTCGACAGCGCGACCGCGCTCGATGGCGTTTTTCTGGCGGGTCTCCTCGTAGGCCAGTGCTTTCTCCGCGCCCTTGTGACTGGAGATGTTCTTTACCTCCGTCCGGTTGGCGTCGTCGAGGGTGGCCCTGTCGATGGCACCGTCCTCGTCGACGTCGGCGCCCTCGACGATGGAGAGGTTGGCGTCGACCCTGAGAGAGCCGTCGCGGGTGGCGTCGAAGACGCCGAGGTACTCGAGGACCTCTTCGAGTTTCGCGAGGAACGCACGCACCTCCCCGGGTGAGCGGAAATCGGGCCTGGTGACGATCTCCATCAGCGGCGTGCCGGCGCGGTTGTAGTCGACGAGCGTGTAGTCGGCCGTGTCGATACCGCCGCCGACGTGTTGGAGACTGCCGGGGTCCTCTTCGAGGTGGGCCCGCCGGACGCTCACGGAACGGCGCTCGCCTTCGACCGAGAACGCGAGTTCGCCGTCCTGGCAGATGGGCTCGTCGTACTGGGTGATCTGGAAGTTCTTCGGGAGGTCGGGGTAGTAGTAGTTCTTCCGGTGGAAGGTGGTCTCCTCGGGGATGTCGGCGTCGATGGCCTTCCCTACCTTGACGGCGGCCTCGACGGCGGCCTCGTTGACCACCGGGAGCGCGCCGGGCAGTCCGAGACAGACCGGACAGGTGTTGGTGTTCGGTTCGTCGCTCGGTTCGGTCGAACAGCCACAGAATATCTTCGTGTCCGTCTCCAGCTGGACGTGGACCTCGAGGCCGATGACCGTGGCGAGGTCTCCCGTCTCGACGGCTTGTGCGGTCATTACCCGACATTTTCACCCGGCCGGCTAAAGGCTAACGACGCGGAGCAGTTCCCGGATACGTTTATCCGGCGGGGGGTCGGAGTCCGGGATACGACCCCTCCGATACGTATGCAAACCATAGACGAAGTCCACATCGCACCACTGGGGTACGAGTACGACCGGATCGCAGAGCCGGTCCGCAAACACGACGCCGACGTCGTCTACCTTCTGACCGACGACCGGAGGCGCCTGACGGCCTACCAGGAGGCGCTCGTCGAGGAGTTAGACGCCGACGGACTCGCAACGCACGTCCGGGAAGTCGACCTCGCCGACCTCTACGACGTGCTGGCGGTCGTGACGACCGTCACGGACGAACACGCCGAAGACATCGTCCGGGTCAACGTCTCCAGCGGCCCGAAACTGGCGGCGGTCGGGGCTGCTATCGCCTGTATGGCGACCGACGCGACGCCCTACTACGTCCACGCCGACGAGCGCGTCCACGACGTCGAGAGCGAACCCCGCACGCGCGGGATCGTCGACGACGAGGTCCTCCCCTCCTATCCGATCGAGGCAGTCTCACGCGACCAGGTCGCGGTCCTCGACTACCTCGACCGGACGAACACGGCGGCCTACACGGCCAAAAAGTCCGACCTCATCGAGTTCGCCGAGGACGCCGGGCTCTCCTTTATCAGCGACGCCGACCCGGCCAACGACAAGGCGAAGTTCGCGCTGCTCAACGCGAACGTCGTCGACCCCCTCTCCGAGGACGGCTACGTCTCGGTCGAATCTGTCGGCAGGCAAAAACAGGTCCGACTCACCGAGACCGGCGAAAACGTCCTCCACGCGTTCCGGCACAAACTCTGACCGTCGTCGCCGGTGAACCGTCCTTCCACGTGTGGGTTCTGATAGTATTGATAGTTAATTTAGTATGGTAGTATCGGTAGTATCGATAGTATGCTGTTAGAACATACAAACACCCGGCGAGTAGTTCGAGTTGCGCGGGTCAGGGGGTGGGACGGTGCCGCCCTGGTCCCCGCTGGCCGTTCGTCGCCGCCCCTGGTCCGCGCGTGCCTCTGACACCGGGTGGTGCCCGGGTCCGTGCCCCGGACACCGCCACTCCTCCACTCGCCCGCGCAGGTCGCTTCGGCCCTCCACACCGATTCGGTACGCCCGGACGCCGGTTCGAATCGGTGGGTCGAACACCTATCAGAAACGATGTGATTGTCTGACGTACTCTTATGTCCGGGGAGGACGGGTGTGCGTGTATGTGCGGCAACCGAGTCGAGGAACTGGAAGCGCGCGTCAACGAACTGGAGGCGTCGGTCGAGGGACTGACTGACGAACTCGTCGAGTGCAAAGTGCGTCTGCGGGAACTCGAGGGGGCCGTCGACGAGGACCTGGGTTTCGCACCGGAGAACCCGGGGCCCGAGGCCGAATCGGGCCCCGACTCCGAGCCGGAGACGGAACGTACAGACCAGTCGGAATCTCCAGAGGAAGCGGAGGCCGACAGGTCTAACACGGAGGAGGTCGACGAGGAGGATAGCACGGAGTCCGGGACGAACGACATCATCATCGCGTAGGACACCCGGCTCTCCCGGGGAACAATGCACATCAAGGAACTCGTCCTCGACAATTTCAAGAGCTTCGGGCGCAAGACCCGGATCCCCTTCTACGAGGACTTCACGACCGTCAGTGGCCCGAACGGCTCCGGGAAGTCCAACATCATCGACGCCGTCCTCTTCGCGCTGGGGCTGGCTCGTACCTCCGGTATCCGGGCCGAGAAACTGACCGACCTCATCTACAACCCCGGCCACCACGACGAGGCCGTCGAGTCCGACGGCGAACGCGAGGCCAGCGTCGAGGTCATCCTCGACAACGCGGACGGGACCCTCTCGCGGTCCCAGGTCGTCACCGCCGCCGGCACCGAGAACGTCGGCGACGTCGACGAGATCTCGATTCGCAGGCGCGTCAAGGAGACCGAAGACAACTACTACTCGTATTACTACATCAACGGTCGCTCGGTCAATCTCTCGGACATTCAGGACCTGCTCGCCCAGGCGGGGGTCACCCCCGAGGGGTACAACGTCGTCATGCAGGGCGACGTCACCGAGATCATCAACATGACGGCAGGGTCACGCCGGGAGATAATCGACGAGATCGCCGGCGTCGCCGAGTTCGACCAGAAGAAAGACGCCGCCTTCGAGGAACTCGAAACCGTCGAAGAGCGCATCGAGGAAGCGGAGTTGCGCATCGAGGAGAAAGAACAGCGCCTCGACGAACTCGAAGACGAGCGCGAGACCGCTCTCGAATACCAGGAGTTACGCGAGCGCAAAGAGGAGTACGAGGGCTACCGGAAGGCGGCCGAACTCGAAGACAAACGCGAGGAACTCGATGCCGTCGAGAGCGAGGTCGACGACCTCGAAGCCGAACTCGAAGACCTGCAGGCCGAACTCGACGAGCGCCAGGGCAAGGTGACTCGCCTCGAAGACGAACTCGACGAGTTGAAGGCCGAGATCGAACGCAAGGGCGAGGACGAACAACTCGCCATCAAGCGGGAGATGGAGGAGGTCAAGGGTGACATCGCCCGGCTCGAAGACAAGGTCCAGGCGGCCGAGGAGGCCATCGAAGACGCCGAGAACGAACGTCGGCAGGCGTTCGTCAAGGTCGACCGCAAGCAGGAGACCATCGACGACCTCGAGACGGAGATCCGCGAGACGAAAGTCGCCAAGTCCTCGCTCGCGGCCGACATCCAGGAGAAAGAATCCGACCTCGAGGACGTCGAGGCCCGCATCGACGAGGTCGGCGAAGAGTTCGAGGAAGTCAAGGCCGCACTCGACGAGAAGCGGGCGGCCCTCGAAGAGCTGAAATCCGAGAAAAACGACCTCCAGCGCGAGCAGGACCGCCTGTTAGACGAGGCCCGCCGGCGCTCGAACGAACAGCGCGAGACCGAATCCGAGATCGAAGACCTCGAAACGCGGATCCCCGAGATCGAAGCCGAGATCGACGACCTCGAGGCCGAACTCGAGAAGGCAGAGAAGAACAGGGCGACCATCTCCGAGGTCGTCGAGGACCTGAAAGCCGAGCGGCGGGAACGCCAGACGGAACTCGACGACATCGAGGACGAACTCGCGGCCAAGCAACAGGAGTACGCCGAACTCGAAGCCAAAGCGGGCGAGGACGGCGACTCCTCCTACGGTCGGGCGGTGACCACAGTGCTGAACGCGGACATCGACGGCGTCCACGGTGCGGTCGGCGGCCTCGGCAGCGTCGACCCCGACTACGCGGTCGCTTGTGAGACGGCGGCGGGGGGCCGACTCGCACACGTCGTCGTCGACGACGACCGCGTCGGCCAGCGCTGTATCGACTACCTGAAATCGCGGAACGCGGGGCGGGCGACCTTCCTCCCGCTGACGGAGATGGGCCAGCGCTCGCTCCCCAGCAAGCCCGACCACGGCGGCGTGGTCGACTTCGCCTACAACCTCGTCGACTTCGATTCGACGTATGCGGGCGTGTTCTCGTACGTCCTGGGCGATACGCTCGTGGTCGCGGACATGGACACCGCCCGGGAGTTCATGGGCGAGTTCCGGATGGTCACGCTGGACGGCGACCTCGTCGAGAAATCGGGCGCCATGACCGGTGGCTCCTCGAAGGGCTCGCGCTACACCTTCTCGGGGAGTCGCGGGAAACTCGACCGACTCGCGGCGTCTATCAACGACCTCGAATCCGAACGTCAAGAAGTGCGCGAGGAATTGCGCGACGTCGAGAGCCGACTCGACGACGCTCGCGACAAGCAATCGGACGCCGCGGACAAGGTCCGCGACATCGAGACGGACGTCGAGCGCCGCGAGGCCGAGCGCGCGGAGGTCCGCGAGCGCATCGAGGGTCTCGAAGAGCGCCTCGAGGAGATCGAGAGCGAACGCGATGAGGTCTCCGAGGAGATGGACGACCTCGAGGCCGAGATCGAGACGAAGACCGAGGCCATCGAGGAACTCGAAGGCGAGATCGCCGACCTCGAGGCCGAAGTCGAGGACTCGGAGCTGCCGGACCTGACGAGCGAGGCCGACGCCATTCGGGAGGACATCGACGACCTCGAAGACGACGTCGACGACCTCGACGCCACGCTCAACGAACTCCAGCTGGAGAAGGAGTACGCCGAGGAAGACATCGAGGAGCTCCACGAGACGATCGAGGCCGCCCAGAACAGGAAAGCCGAGAAACAAGAGACGATCGCGGAACTCGAAGACGAGATCGAAGAGAAAGAAGCGGTGCTGGAAGAGAAAGAGGAGGCAGTCGCCGAACTCGAAGCAGAGCTCGCGGACCTCAAAGACGAGCGCGAGACGCTCAAGGCGGACGTCAAGGCGGCCCGCCAGGCCCGTGACGAGCAAAAAGAGGCGGTCAACGGCGTCGAGAGCGACCTCGAAGACCTGCGTGAGGAGGCCGAACGCCTCGAGTGGGAGATCGACGAACTCGAAGCGGCCGTCGGCAACTACGACCCCGAGGAGATCCCCGACCACCACGAGGTCGAATCGGAGATCGGCCGGCTCGAAGCCGAGATGGAGAAGCTAGAGCCGGTGAACATGCGGGCGATCGAGACCTACGACACCGTCGCCGAGGACCTCGCCGACCTGGAGGACAAGAAGGGGACGCTGGTCGAAGAGGCAGAAGAGATCCGCGACCGGATCGACCGGTACGAGGCAAACAAGAAGGCGACGTTCATGGAGGCCTACGACGCCATCGACGAGCAGTTCCAGGACATCTTCGAGCGCCTGTCGAA
>ENA-ORCS01000961-ORCS01000961.1-marine-metagenome-genome-assembly--contig:-NODE-961-length-14599-cov-4.962953_pt1 | contig 14599 bp, 11 predicted proteins | sample MGYA00237781_ERZ508513 | MGnify/ENA primary metagenome ERZ508513 (study PRJEB26184, sample SAMN06268793) | marine metagenome | isolation source: Eden Landing Ponds, San Francisco, CA, USA | place...
TCGTCGCCGAGAACGACGAGATCGTCGCCGACGGCGGCGAGGGCTTCGCCTCCGAACGGGGCGCCCGCGACTCCGTCAAGCGCGTCCGCCAGTACGCTCCCGAGGCCAGCGCACTGGACTACACCGACGCTGCCTTCGAACTCTACGAGGACAACGCCGGCGAGTACCGCTGGCGACTCGTCCACCAGAACGGACAGATTATGGGCGACAGCGGCGAGGGCTATGCCTCGCGTACCGGTGCTATCAACGGTATTCAGAGCGTGAAGCGCAACGCGCCCAACGGCGAGGTCGCGCTTCCCGGCGAGGCGGTCGACCTCGCCGATGGGGACGATTCGGGCGGGGAGTAGGGACGACACGGTCCGTGCCCGCTGGACGATCGAAAACCTACGAGCGGTTTTCGTGACACTGAACACGATTCACGCCAGTCGAGCACGCTATTCCCAACGCTCCCCCAGAGCGGATCGGAATCGGATAGCTATCCGTCGAGAGCCCGGCGGAACAGCGTGTGTGGAATTTAAGTGTATCGCAATATTGAGTACATTACTCAAGGTTCATGGGTGGAACCGATCAGATAGAGGGAGTCTGTACCGCACATGACCTCCTCCGCGTGGCGTCGTCTGTCGAGGAAGGATGTCAGAGAGCGGTCGAAGGGATGGGAGAGTTGCTCGCGTTCGACGTCTGTGAGTTCGTCGTCACCCGGTCCGACGAGTTCGTGCTCGCGACGCGGTCGGGCGTGAAAGTCACCGACTCCGCGGACGAACCCGTGCTTGGTCAGGCGGTGTCAGACCGAGCGTTTCGGTCACGGGAGCCACTCGTTATCGGTGATACCACCTGTGAAGAGTCGCTCGACGCGCCGGCCGAGTATCGGTCGCTCCTCGCTGTGCCGGTCGGGACCTACGGCGTCCTCCAGCTGGCCGCCCGGGCCCCGGACGCCTTCGACGACCGGGCACTCGCTCTCGCCGACGTCTACGCTGCATACGTCGAAGATGTGCTCGACGAGGTCTCCGAGGAGACAGCGGAGAGCGGCAGTCGAGAACGGTCGACCTCGGGAACTCACGACCACGAGTACGAGAAGTATCGGACTCTCGTCGACCAGTTTCCCAACGGCCTCGTGACGCTGTTCGACGAAGAGCTCCGGTATCAACTCGTCGGCGGGCGAGGGCTCGAAAACCTCGACCTGTCCACCGAGGACCTCGAGGGAAACCGCCTGCACGACGTGTTCCCGGACGAGAACGCCACGCAACTCGAACCGCTGTATCACGAGGCACTGGACGGCGACTCGAATGTAACGGAACTGACACTCGAAGAACGAGTATTCCGGATACACGTCGTGCCGGTCTATGACGAAGCCGGCGAGGTCATCGCCGGGATAATGACGTCACAGGACGTCACCGAGCGTACGCGGATGGAAGACCAGCTGCGACGCCACGAGACGCACCTTCGACAGGCACAGGAGGTGGCGGATCTCGGGAGCTGGTCGCTGGACATCGCCGAAGACGAGTTGCACTGGTCCGAGGGGTGTTACCGGATCTTCGGTGTCCCGAGCGACGAGTCGATATCGTACGACCGGTTCCTGGAGATGGTCCATCCCGAAGACCGCGAGTACGTCGACGAGCAGTGGTCGGCTGCGATGGAGGGGGACTCCTACGATATCGAACACCGGGTCGTCGTGGACGAGGAGACGAAGTGGGTCCACCAGCGGGCGGAGATCGAGGTGGACGAGGACGGCGCCCCACAGCGCGGGATCGGGGTCGTCCAGGACGTCACGGACCAGAAAGAACGAGAGCAGGAACTCGACGCGGCTCGACGGCGATATCGAACGCTGCTCGAAGCCGCCCCGGACCCCGTCTTCGTCGCCGACGCGGAGTCAGGCGAGGTGATCGAGACCAACGCGGCCGCCGAACGGTTCCGCGGACAGCCACGCGAGGAGATCGTCGGCCTCTCCCAGACCGACCTCCACCCCGACGACAGGGGAGAACAGTATCGCGAGTTGTTCGAAACTCACGTCGTAGAGGGAGGGACGAAACGACGGCTTCCCGACGGGTCCCAGATACACGCGGTGACAGCGGACGGGGAGGAGACACCCGTCGAGATCAGCGTCGCGACCGCCGAACTGGCGGGTCGTCGGGTGATACTCGGTGTCTTTCGAGACGTCAGCGAACAGGTCACCTACGAACAGACGCTGACCGACCTCAACGAAGTTGCCCGCGACCTGTTCGGGGCCGAAACATCCGCCGAAGTCGGACAGCTGGTCGTCGAGGCGGTAACCACGACCCTCGGTCTGACGAGTGCGGCCGTCTATCTCGTCGACGAGGACGACGGTGCGCTCCGACCGGTCGCGTACGACACACCGCCCGAGATTCTGGACGAAATCGGTGGATTGCCCGTGTTCCAGCCGGGCGAGGGGATCGTCTGGCGAGTCCTGTCTGACGGGGAGTCCGCCCTGTTCGACGACGTCCGGGCCGACGATGACGTCTACAATCCCCAGACGCCCTTCCGGAGCGAGATTATCGTTCCCCTGGGCGACCAGGGAGTTCTCGTGGTCGGTGACACGCGACCCGCCGCGTTCGACCGACAGTCACTCGATCTGGTCGAGTTGCTGGGTGCTACGACCGAAGCGGCCCTCGAACGGGCGGAACGCGAGCAGCGCCTCAAAGACCACGAACAACAGCTTCGGACCCACAGCCGGCAACTCGAACACCTCGAGTCGATCAATTCCCGGATCCGCGAGGTGGCGCGTTCGATCGTGCAGTCGAAGGCCCGGTCAGAGATCGAACAGTCGGTCTGTGCCAAACTCGTCGAGACCGACTCCTTCGAGTTCGCGTGGATCGGGGAGGTCGATCCGGTCACCGATAGCCTCGTGCCACGAGCGCGGGCCGGTGAGAGCCACGGGTATCTCGAACGAGTGTCGCTCTCACTCGACGGCGAGAGCGGTACCGAGCCGGCGGTTCGATCCGCACAGACGCACGAGACGACGGTCGTCGAGAACGCGGCGAGAGACATCACACGAGACGACTGGTGCCGGAAAGCGGTCAGGCGCGATTTTCGATCCGTGCTGAGCATCCCGCTCGTGTACGAGGAGTCCCTCCAGGGCGTTCTCACCCTCTATGCTTCGGATCGATCCGCGTTTTCCGCGCTGTCACAGCCTGTGTTGCTGGAACTGGGTGATTTGATCGCCCACGGAATCGTGGCGACCGAACGCAAACAGGCGCTCCTGTCGAACCGGGCGACCGAGCTGGATTTTACCATTCACGACCAGGGGTGTTTCTTCCTCCGGTACGCGCGAGCGACGGAGGCCGAGATCGAACTGACGGGGATCATCCCGCAGTCCGACGACACCTCGCTCGTGTTCGTCGAACCGCAAAGCGGGTCGACGGACCGACTGCTGGAGGAAGCGAAACTGGCGCCGGAGGTCGAAACCGCCCGGCTCATCGACGACGACGACGGGTCGCTGCTCCAGCTCAGGATAGCAGAGCCGTTCATCGCGTCGCGGCTGGCCGACCACGGGATCGCCCTCCGCACGGTCTCGGCCACCAGCACCGGGTGTCGGGTGACAGTCGCCGTGCCGCCGACGCTGGACGTCAACAGAGTGATGCGCGTGGTCTCGAATCTCTATCCCGAGTCGGAGTTGCTCGCCAAGCGCGAGCGCTCGGAGTATCGTGAATCGGCCGGGCCGTTCGTGGACCGGGTCATCGACCGACTCACAGCCCGCCAGCTGGAGGTTGCCGAGACCGCCTATCTGAGCGGCTACTTCGAGTCGCCCAGACGGATGAACGGCGGCGAATTGGCGGAGAAACTCGACATCTCCGCGTCGGCGTTTCACCACCACATCCGGGAGTCCGAACGGAAGGTCTTCGAACTCGTCTTCGAACACGAGACGACCGTCTCACGGAGTGTCTCTTCTGACTCCGGTCCCGGATGACGGTCGACCTCACCCAGTACCCCACTCTCGTCAGGACTCGTCCCACGATTTCGAGATGGTTCACATATCAACCACCCCGATGCTACATACTATGAGATATTAGCCTGTGTCTTTGTGTCGGTGAATTCGCTACGTGGGAGCGAGAGACGATGGCTGGGGACCCAGGGTTGAAGATCACGGACAGAGACCGGCGGCAGGTCGACGGCAGTCAACTCACGGCGGAGATCGGGATCGACGCGGACGAGATCGAGTGGCGAAAGGAGTTTACCGGGTTCGACGACACCGACAGCGAGCGGCTGCAAGCGCTGTCGGAGACGTTCGACGGGATCGCCGACGACCTCGTCGAGGAGTTCTACGCACATCTGCAGTCTCACCCGGAGGCTGTCGCCATACTCGACTCCTCGTCGAAACCCGTATCCGCACTCAAGGAGAGTCAGAGCGAGTACCTGCGAGACCTGGGTCGGGGAGAGTACGGCCTGGACTACTTCGACCGGCGGGCCCGGATCGGGAAGATCCACGACATGCTCGACCTCGGCCCGAAGATCTACCTGGGTGCCTACTCGATCTACTACGAGGGGATCCTCACCGCGATCGCAGCGGACGTCAAACGAGAGGTCAGACAGACCGACGGAGGTGTGACGCCCGCAACGGACGCGGATGCCGGTTCGACACCCGGTCCGTCCGGGACGACGTCCGACTCCGGTCGGGCGACGAACGAGCCCGACTCCGCGGCCGTCGAAGCAGCCCTCGACGCCGTTGTCGACCGGTCGCTCTCGGCGTTCAAACTACTCCTGCTCGACCAGCAGGTCGCGATGGATACCTATATCCACTCCTACAGCCAGCGACTCGAGACGGAACTGGAACGCCAGCGGGCGGTCAGCGAGGAGGTCGAGGCGTCCGTCGACGAGTTGCGGCAAGCGTCCGAAGAACTCGCTCGCAGTTCCGAGGAGATCAGCGCCCTCGCTGACGACCAGGCCGAGAACATGGGTGAGGTCGCCGGAGAGACGTCCAGTCTGAGCGCGACGGTCGAGGAGGTCGCCTCGACGACCGATCAGGTCCGGGCGACGAGCACGACTGCCGAGTCACTCGCTGAAGACGGCCAGGAATCGGCGACGGAGGCTATCGACGCCATGGAGACGGTCGACGAGGCAGTCACCGACGTCGCGACTGACGTCGACCACCTCCAGGACCGCGTCGAGGAGATAGACGAAGTCGTGGAAGTAATCGACGACATCGCAGAACAGACGAGCCTGCTCGCGCTCAACGCGTCGATCGAAGCGGCGCGGGCGGGCGAAGCCGGCGAGGGATTCGGCGTCGTCGCCGACGAGATCAAGGGCCTCGCCCGGGAGTCCCAGCAGCAAGCCGGCCGGATCGAGACGATGGTCCAGGGTATTCAGGCGGACACCGAGGAGACGGTGGCCAGTCTGGAGGAGACGAACGCGGCCGTCGACCAGGGGATAGACCGGGTCGAGAGGGCGATGGAGAATCTCACCGAGATCGTCGAAGCAGTCAAAGAGGCCGCCGACGGCATCGAGGAGGTCGCAGGGGCGACCGACGACCAGGCGGCGAGCACCGAGGAAGTGGCGAGCATGACGGAGCAGGCGGTCGAGCAGGCAGCGCAGGTCAGCGACGAGATCGAGCAGATCGCGACCGCCACCGAGGAACAGACCACCCAGGTCGACGAGATCGTAGAGTCGGTTCAGCGACTCACGGACGGGACCGAGGAGTGACAGCACGGTGAACGTGAATTCGGCTCCGAATACTCACTGATAGCATGACTACGGAGAAGTCCAACGGCCCGACAGGGCGGGAAACCGAGCGGAGCGGGACGGCGCTCGTCGTCGACGACGAGCCACAGCTCGTGGGGATGTACGCGGCGATGCTGGAGGACGTTCACACCGTCCGAACGGCGACGAGCGGCGAGGCAGCGTTCGACCGACTCGACGCCGAGGTCGACGTCGTGTTACTGGACCGCCGGATGCCCGACGTCTCGGGGGACGAAGTCCTCCGAGCGATTCGCGAAGAAGACTACGGGTGTCAGGTCGCGATGGTCACGTCCGCCCGGCCGGACATGGACGTCGTCGACCTCCCGTTCGACGCGTACGTCGTCAAACCGGTCCGGCAACAGGATCTGCGCGACCTCGTCGACGCCCTCCTGTTGCGCTCCGAGCACAGTAGCGGCGTCCGGGAGATGCTGCGGGTCTCGTCGCGCATCGCGGCGCTGGAGACACAGTTCGACGAGGACGAACTGCTGGCTCGGGACGAGTATCGTCGCTTGCAGGAACGCAAAGAACGACTCGAAACCACTAACAGGGCGCGACAGGAGACGCTGGTCGAACGGGAGGACGGCGAGTTCGTGTTCAGAGACGTGCTCGGGGAGGTTCTACACGATGACTGAATCCCGGGGCCGACGGCGGTTCCAGGCGGATGACGGATCGACCGGCAAGTGTATTGCCTGCGGATCGGCACGGGAACCCGATAAATGACAGATAGATATACAATGGAGCCAGCGACCAAGACCGAGGACCGAGGGGACGGGTCCCTCACCGTCCTCTACGTGCCGATCGAACCCGGAGAAGTTTCGGTCCCGGCAGCTCTCGCAGAGAAGTACGGGATCGACGTGCGACTCGCGTCGACGCTGTCCGAGGCGGCGACGCGGCTGGAAGTCGAGGAGAGCGGGATCGACTGTGCCGTCGTGGCAACTAACGGTAAAGTCGACGACGAGAGCGGAATCGGCGAGATAGCCGACCGGGTCGGCGATACCCCGGTCATCGCCTACGTCGGGCCGCGCGGGGGCCCGGAGGGATACCAGGGTCCACTGCAGGTGGGTGCCGACGACGTAGTGGTTCGAGAGGCCGACACGGCCGGCGCCAGGCTGCTGGCCCATCGCATCGAACAGTCGGTCTCGCGAAGCCGAGAGCGACGCCGAACGCGCCGTCTCGAAGCGGCCCTCGAACAACTGGGGCGTGGCGTCCTGATAGCCGAGTCCGGCGGACGTATCGAATACGTCGATCGGGCCTTCGAGGCACAGAGTGGTGTTCGGACGGGGCTGGAGGGCTGTGATCTCAGAACGGGACAGTCAGACGTCGAGTCCGGGAGCGATGGTCGCGGTCTTTTCGAGGCAGTTTCTGGCGGCGAGGCCTGGAGCGGTGCCCTCGAAGTGCCCGGCGAAGACGGCGAACTGTCTCGCGTCGACGTGATGGCCAGGTCGCTGCGGGACGGAGAGGACGGACAGTCGGTGCTGGTCGTCACCGACGAGGCGCTGGACCGAACCCGGTACGGCCGTGGACTGGACGAAGGCAGACGGAACTATCGGGATCTGATCGACACGGCGCCCGACGCGATCGTCCTCGCCGACGTCGAGAGCGGGGAGATCGTGGAAGTCAACGACGGCGCGGCGAGTTTGTTCGGTCGACCGAAGTGCGAACTGGTCGGCATGAATCAGGCCGACCTCCACCCGGCGGCGGAGCGCGAGCGGTATCGCGACCTCTTCGAGCGCCACCGTGAGGCCGGTGAAGCGGTCTTCCGGTATCTCGAAGCGGACGAACCGATCCACGTCGTCACTGCCGAGGGCGAGCGGGTCCCGGTCGAGATCAACGCGAAGGTCGTCGAGATAGACGACCGGACGCTGATACAGGGCCACTTCCGGGACGTGTCCGAGCGCCGCGAACAGGAACGGAAACTCCAGGCGGTCCTGCACGGCTTGCCAGACATCGCCATCGTGTACAACGAAGACGGGGAGTACGAGGAGGTTCTCACTGGACAGGACGATCTCCTCGTCGAGTCTCCGGAGGTACTCCGGGGAGCGGACGTTCGCGAAGCGCTCCCCGGGGAGACTGCCGAGCGGATTCTCGAGGCGGTCCGGGAGGCGCTCGCGACGGCCGAACCACAGCGACTCGAGTACCGACTCCCGGTCGACGGCGACGACCGCTGGTTCGAGGCCCGCACCGCGCCACTGGAGGCGGACGCCTACGACACCGATTCGGTCGTCTTCATCGCCCGGGACGTCACCGACCGGAAAGAGCGCGAGCGGGCCCTCCGGAGTTTTCGGGAAGCCGTCGAACAGGCCGGTCACGTCGTCATGATCACGGACACCGACGGACGGATCGAGTACGTCAATCCCGCGTTCGAGGACGTGACCGGCTACGCGGAGACGGAGGTGCTCGGCGAGGACCCCAGTATCCTCAAATCGGGCGAACAGGACGAGGCGTTCTATCGGGACATGTGGGAGACGATCAGTTCGGGGAACGTCTGGCGAGGCGAACTGACGAACGAGCGAAAGAACGGGGAGCGGTACGACATCCATCAGACGGTCGCCCCGATTACCACGGAGGACGGCGAGATCGAGCGGTACGTCGCCATCAACACGGATATCACGGACAGGAAACAGTACGAGCACCAGCTCGAGAAAGAGCGCGACCGGCTCGAGGACTTCGCCAGAACGGTCGCACACGACCTCCGGAACCCCCTGACGATCGCGCTCGGTCACGCCGAGATCGCACAGTACAGACAGCCGGACGAACGCGTCTCGGATCCCCTCGAAACGGCGATAGCGGCGCTCGAACGAATGGGAACCGTGATCGACGAGGTCCTGACGCTCTCGGAGCAGGGAGAGACGATCCACGAGCCCGAACGCGTTGCCCTGACAGATGTCGTCACCACGGCGTGGGACCACGTCGATACGGCGTCTGCGTCCCTCTCGATCGGCGACGACGTCTCCGGTCACACGGTTCGGGCCGACGGATCCCGTCTCCGTACCCTGCTGGAAAACCTCTTTCGTAACGCGGTCGAACACGGGGGACCGGACGTTACGGTACGGGCCGGGACGCTCGCGACCGGAGGGGGCTTTTTCATCGAGGACGACGGACCGGGGTTCCCGGAGACGGATTCCAGTCGGATCTTCGACAGCGGGTTCACGACGAGCGACGAGGGGACCGGGTTCGGACTTGCCATCGTCAGACAGGTCGTCGACGCACACGGCTGGTCTATCGTCGCGACCGACAGTGAAGGGACGGAGGGCGGAGCGCGGTTCGAGATCACCGGGGTCGAACACGTGGAGAGGTGAACTACCCCTGTCTACTCGCCGCCGTTGGCGGCTCCTTGAGGAAGGGGGCTTACCGCCTGCAATTAGCTAAAACTGGGGCCGAATCTCCGAGACGCGTCCGGGAACCGAGAATCGTTCAGAGCAGGAAGCGGTCGGTGTCGGCGCTCATGTCGGTGGTGTGGTCGGCGGCGTCGACGAGTTCGTCGGCGGTCGACTCCTCGAAGGCGACGATCTCGGTTCGGACCCCCTCGTGGCGGAGGTGCGAACAGAGTCGCGAGAAGTCGCCGTCGCCGGTACACAGCACCATCGTATCGACGTGGTCGGCGAGCGTCACCGCGTCGAGACTCATCCCGACGTCCCAGTCGGCTTTCTGGGAGCCGTCACCGAAGGTCTTGATATCCTTGATCCGCGTCTCGAAGCCGATGTCGACCAGCGCCTCGAAAAACGACTTCTCCTCGGGGGAGTCGGCGCGGATGACGTAGGCGATCGCCCGGGTGAGCTGGCGGCCGTCGACCGCGGCGTCGAGGAGGGAAGCGTAGTCGATGTTTCGCGAGTAGAGGCTCTGAGCGCTGTGATAGAGGTTCTGCGCGTCGGCGAGGACCGCCACGCGCTGTCCAGGGTGGACGTTTTCCATGCCGACTGTTGGCTGACCCGGCCGCATAGCTCTTTGGCTCTCGCCATCCGCTCGGCCTCCGGTTCGTCGCCACATGTCTGCTCTCTCGGCTATCGAACGGGCAGATCCCCCCTTCTCGGTCGGTTCGCGCCCGCGGAAGCCCGTGGTTCGCCACCGATCCCAGCATCGCCAGGGGGGACGGGGGCGTCGAAATCGAGACATTCGACGAGACCGACGCCGCGCTGGTCGCGCAGACATCCTCTCCGTTCTCGTTTCCTGAACAGGCGATGTTCGACACACCGAATCTGTCAATCGGACGCTCGCATAGACAGGTCGAGCCCGAGCAGGTCGAGAAAGTACATCAGGTAGAGCTGTACGCCGAGGAAAAGACAGAACGCGGTGAACCCTCGCATCTCGAACGTCGAGTAGAGCCCGTAGAGCGCGTTACCCTCAAGTGGCAGGAACGGCAGCATCGTCGGATGGTGAAAGGCGTCGATCGTGACGTGGATCGTGACCGCGAGGAACGCGCCCGCCGCGATCCTGGCTGTCGTGACTCGCTGGCGTATCGCCAGTCGCTCCAGCGCGGCGTCGATGTGTGACCGCACCGCGACCATCGCGGCGACCACCACCAGTGAGAACGCCAGCCCCCCGAGATAGGTGTGCATCCAGCCGTGTCGTGGGCCGGACCAGAGCCCGACGTAGACGAGCGCCGCGCGCCAGTCGACGACGACACTGCCCACCACGAACGTCGGGAAGTCCACGTATCGCAACAGCAAGAGCCCGAAGAGGATTCCGGGACCGAGGTGGAAGGGCGTCAGCGGCACGGGCTGAGTCGTGTCGGAACGGTCAAAAGTTCTCCGGCGGATCGACGGGCGCTTCCGCTCCGGTGGGCGATGCCTCGCTCGACAGTCGAGGCCCCACTCGACAGCCCTTTACCCGCACCGCCGGAGTTTCGACACGAGACGAATGCGCGAGTCCCACCCCATCGAACGCGCCGTCGGCATGGAGTACTACGTCAGTGACGCCGACGGCGTCGGCGGGCAGCTCCGCCGGGATCCGGCGGACTTCCGCGTCACCGAGATCGAAGCGTTCGACCCCGACCCGGTCGACGCCGACCCCGGCGCGTACCCGCACGTCCTCGTCCGGGCCACGCTGCGCTCGTGGGACACCAACGACTTCGCGAGCGCGCTCTCCGATAGCCTGGGTATCTCCCGCGAGCGGGTCTCCTGGGCGGGCACGAAAGACAAACACGCCGTCACGACGCAACTGTTCACCCTCGCGAAAGTCGACCCCGAGGACCTGCGTGGGGTCGAGCTGGGCGACGTCGACCTCGAACTCCTGGGGCGCACGGGGCGAAAGATCCTCTTCGGCGACCTGGCGGGCAACGCCTTCGAGATAGTCGTCAGAGACACGGAAAACACCGACAATGCCGCCAGCGTGGTGGCTGACCTGCGTGCGTTCGCCAGCGGGGACGACCCGCTATCGGGCGAAGACCGCTCTAGCGATCCCACACTGCCGGACGGCGACACGACGGTCGGCGTGCCCAACTACTTCGGCCAGCAGCGGTTCGGGTCGCGCCGACCGGTCACCCACGAGGTCGGGCTGGCCATCGCCCGTGGCGAGTGGAAAGACGCGGTTCTCGCCTACGTCGGAAACCCGAACGAGCGCGAACCAGAGTCAACGCAGGAGGCGCGGGGATACGTCGACGAAACCCACGACTGGGCCGGCGCGCTGGACAGGCTGCCCGGCGCGCTGGGCTACGAGCGCTCTATCTGTCACCGGCTGGTCGAGAACGGAGGCGACGAGCCGGCGGACTTCCGCGAGGCGCTGGAGGCCCTGCCGTCGAACCTCCAGTCGCTGTTCGTCAACGCCGCCCAGTCCTACGTGTTCAATCGGATCCTCTCGGAACGGCTGGACCGTGGGCTCCCCTTCGACCGACCCGTCGAGGGCGACGTGGTCTGTTTCCGGGACAGCGACGCGCCCGAGGACTTCCCGATTCCGGACGCCGACCGCACCCAGCAGGTCACTGCCGAGCGGCTGTCGACCGTCGAGCGCCACTGCGAGCGCGGCCGAGCGTTCGTCACCGCGCCGCTGGTCGGGACCGACACCGAACTCGGCGGCGGCGAGCCGGGCGACATCGCCCGTGAAGTCCTCGACGACGTCGGCCTCGAGCAGGGCGATTTCGACCTCCCCGGCGCGTTCGACAGCGACGGGACGCGGCGGGCCATTCTGCTCCGGACGGATCTCGGTGTTGAGCGAGAAAACGCCGACCTCACGTTCTCGTTCTCCCTCCCGAAGGGGAGCTACGCGACGGTCCTCCTGCGGGAGTTCCGGAAGGGCGACCCGGACGCGTAGCGGGCCGTCCGGGGGTCGGCAAACGACGCGGAATATGCAACGGTTAAGTCCGGCCACACACGCCATCTCGTATGGGCGAGCTACCGGACGAGTTCTCGTGTACCATCACCGACTGGGAGTACATCTACGGCCTCTGTCGAGACGTGGCCGACGACGTGAAAGCCGCGGAGTTCGAGCCCGACGTGGTCGTCGCGCTGGCACGGGGCGGCTGGTTCGGCGGGCGCTGTCTCTGTGACTTCCTCGGGCTGGACGACCTGGCGAGTTTGAAAGTCGAGCACTACGTCGGCACGGCGGCGAAAGGCGAGGAGGCCCAGATCAAATACCCGCTGGCCGACGGCGCGGTCGAGGGGAAAGACGTACTGGTCGTCGACGATATCGCCGACACCGGCCAGTCCATCGAGACGGCCGCCGAGTGCGTGCGTGATCGAAATCCAAGCAGCGTCCGGACGGCGACGCTCCAGTTGCTCCAGACCAGCGACCACGAGCCGGAGTTCGTCGGCGAACGCCTCGACGAGTGGACCTGGGTCGTCTACCCCTGGAACTTCGTGGAAGACATGATCGAACTCACCGCGGGCGTGATGGCGAAGAGCGACCAGCAGACCCATACCGAAGACGACATCCGCCAGCTACTGCGGGAGTACCACGGCGTCAGCCGCACGAATTTAGAAATCGCACAGCCGAACCGACTGGGCGAGGTCACCAGCGAAATGGAACGACGCGGCGTCGTCGAATCGGCCGGTGACGGCTGGCAACTCACCGACGACTGACCTGCTCCACTGAGTGGCCCGACAGGTGCCGCTTGAATCGCTAGTCCCGCCGCTCGCTATCCCCGTGCTCCTCCGCTAGCCACAATAAAAATACAGTTAACGACGGGAACGGCCGTCGTCCCGGACGTACTCTAGCGCGCTGACGAACAGCTCCTTGTCGACCCGACCCTCTGACTCTTCGAGTCGTTCACGAATTTTCGTTGGAGTCATGTGTATTGATAACATGGAACTACGTCGATATAACTCTTTCTCACCCGCTAACAGATCCGGCGTGGGACACAGGGTTAAAATGGAAGGTGGTCTGTCCAGTAAACCGTCCAAACCGCTGTACCGGGAGGACCCCCCCGTCTAGGGAATATATTTATTATCCTGCTTACCCAACGGAAACTATGGCCGCTTACGGCCGGCCGTCACTTCGAGACCTGTTCGATGAATCACCGACGCCGCACATCGCGCACCCGCCGCGGAGTCACCATCGAGACTTCTACATTGCCACAGACGGGTCGTTCAGACCCCACAACGGCACGACATCACCCGACAGCGGGTCGGACAGCCCGACAGGCGGGCTGGGTGTCGTCGTCGAGACTCTCGACGGTGAGCGCGTCGTCAGGCTGTCAGTCCCAGACACCTGCCCCGACAACAACGTCGCGGAGTACCGGGCGCTCCATCTCGGACTCGACGTGCTTGCGAGACGGGCGCCGCCCAACGCCCGCGTCGGACTGCTCATCGACCACGACCAGCTCGCCGAGAACGTGAACGCGGAGGTGCTGGCCTCTCATGGCTCCGCCTACGACCCGCCACACTCCGTGTCGGTCCCGCCGGCGACAGGGCTGCACTGGCGCGGAATCCAGGCTCGTATCAACGGGTTCGGCGAGGTCCGTGCCGCACGGATCTCCGGCGACCGTAACCCCGCCCATCCGCTGGCGAACGCACCCGACCAGTACGCACACGTCAACGGCGAGCCGGACCGGTGTGTCCTCCCTGACGCGCCGACCGTAAACGAACGCGTCCCGCCGCCGTCACGCGCGGAGCGTGGCGGCGCATCTGACTGACGGAACGTAGCCGGCAGCCGCGCCGACTGCGGTATCGCATTTTTCCCAGCGTCGCCGATAGCACCGCGTAGACGCATCGACTCCTCGTTCAGTACACGGCTACAGCAGTTTGCATTGTCACATGTGGCTGTGGATATGCATGAAACAACAACCACGGGTAGAAACCATCGGAGCGAGTGGCTTCGACGTTTTGTTTCAGTCGCGTTTCACAGCAGATAGTCGCTATAAGTTATGAAGATAATGAGATCCGTCACCACGTACGTTCAGGGAACGTCACACAGACCAAATTTTATGTATTAGAAATAGGATAGTATACGGTGGGAGGTGAGCTACGTTGAGTACCAAAACTAACGGACCGGACGGTTTCAGCGGACAGTACGCCGAGCAACTGTTGCCGCGTCAGTCGCCGACGCGGCACGACCTCGTCCTCGCCGTCATCCCCGCGGTGTTCGCCCTCACGCTCGTCGCCGCGGTCGTTCTGGGCCTCTCAATCCAGGCGGCAATCGCTGGCGCATCGCTCGTCGGCGCAGTGGCCGTCATCGATGCGCTCTTCATTCACCCACCCACCCGCGGTCGACGGCGAGGCGATACGTGACATCGCGTTCCGGCGACAGGCCTGAACGCTGAGTTTTTAACCGATTTCGGAACGAACCGCGCTCTGCGCGTTCCGTAGTCAATGCCCGAAAAAGGCGGTCGCGTCGATTACTCCTGTTGAGCGTCGACGACGGCGACGCCCGCGAGGTTCACGATATCTTTGACCTCGTCGCCGCGCTGGAGGACGTGGACCGGCTTGTCCATGCCGACGAGCATCGGTCCGATGGCCTCAGCGCCGCCCAGTCGCTGGAG
>ENA-ORCS01000962-ORCS01000962.1-marine-metagenome-genome-assembly--contig:-NODE-962-length-14596-cov-2.746815_pt1 | contig 14596 bp, 9 predicted proteins | sample MGYA00237781_ERZ508513 | MGnify/ENA primary metagenome ERZ508513 (study PRJEB26184, sample SAMN06268793) | marine metagenome | isolation source: Eden Landing Ponds, San Francisco, CA, USA | place...
GGTGTCGATCAACTCCCTGGTGCTCTCACAGGAACTCGGGACGCTCGGCGATCAGCGCGAGCGGATGGAGGGCGCGATGTCGTTCCGCCGGGACCTCGAGGCGGAACTCGGTCGCAACACCGCGCCGGCGACCCCCGCGGCGTTCCTGCAACTCCTCGTCGATGCGCTCGAGTCGCGTGCCGAGCGTCTCGAGGAGGCGGTCGAGAGTGCCGCCGTCGACGATCAGATACAGCTGTACGCGGCGGATCTCAGAAACCACGCCGCAACGGTCGGTGACGACCTTTCGGGCCGCCAGTTCGGCACGTTCGGCGTCCTCTCGGCGGCGCTCGACTTCAACTACTCGTGGAAGATCCAGGAGGCGCGTCGCCTGCGAAACCAACTCGCCGCGGATGCGGACAATGGCGGCGACGACGGAGAGACGTCGACCCTCGAGGCCGCGACCGGTGGAATCGGCGACGTCTGGGCGCGTCTCGACGACATCGTGTCGCTGCTGACGCTCTTCGGCCCCGCTCGCGAGCACATCAAGACGCTGTACTTCCAGTGGGAACTCGTCGACCTCTCACGGGCGATGCTCTACAGTGCGGTCCCCGCTCTCATCGTCGCGACGAGTATGATCCTCTTCCAGGACGCACTCGACCCGCTCACCGGGACGACGCTGGGGGTCAATCACTTCGTCTGGGTGGTCGCCGCGGCGGCGTCGGTCGCGCTCGCGCCGTTCGCGATCCTGCTCTCGTTCATCCTCCGACTCGGCACGGTCGCCAAGCGGACGCTCTCGATCGGACCGTTCATCCTCCGGACCACGGCCGACGACGAGGCCGTTGCGTCGACGCCCGGGACCGACGAGGAGGACCGGGACGGCGGAGAGTAGCCGCGCAGTCGACAGTATCAGTACCCACCGGCCTCCACACCCAGGTATGACTGAAACGACCGACGCAGTCCGCGCCGCGCTCGATCCGGATCACTGCGCGGCGTTCGCGGAGCGGGTCGATGCCGAAGCAGAAGCGTTGCAGGGGGCGATCCGTGCGGGCGTCTTCGACGCGACGCACTTCGCCGTCGGCCTCGAACTCGAGGGGTACGTCGTCGACGGCGCGGGGCGGATCGCGCCGGCGCCCGAGCGACTCTTCGAGATCGACGGGTGTAGTCGCGAACTCGGGCTCCACAACGCCGAGTTACACACTGATCCCGACGTGGTCTCCGGGGCGGGTCTCCGCCGCCAGTTCGACGAGTTGCGGGCGACACACCGCGACGTCCGGACGGCGCTGGAAGGCGACGGCCTGGACTTCGTCCTCGACGCGATGTGGACACACGGCCCCGAGATGGGGTCGCTCGAGTACCTCGAAGCGGGCGAGGAGACCGACGGCGTGTTCCTCGCGACGCATATGCGTCCGGTGCCGCGGTACGTGGCGCTCGATCAGGAGATCCGGCGGCGCAACGGCGGGGTCATCGAGATGGACCTCCCGGGGCTCTCAGAGACCAGTTCGATGCTCGTCGAATCGCTGGCGACCTCGATGCAGCCGCACCTACAGATCCCCGATCCCGACGACGTCCCGGCGTATCTGAACGTCGCGACCCGAACGATGGGCCCGATCCTCTCGCTGACCGCTAACTCGCCGTTCCTGCCGGCGGACCGCTATGAGTCCGACCTTGGAGCGGACGTGCTCGATCGGACACCGCACGAACTGCGCGTGCCGATCTTCGAGCGATCCGTCGACGACGGATCGAACAAGTGTCGGCTTCCCCGCGACGTGGACTCGATCGAGGCGGTGATCGACCGAATGGCCGACGATCCGACCCTCGTGGCCGCCCCGGACCTCATCGACGACATCGCGGGCGAGAACGGAACGGCCGCCGCCGGCCCCGATTCGGGGGCCGCGGCCGCCGCAGAGTTCCCCGCGTTCGCCGCGAAGCGCGGCACGTACTGGCGGTGGGTCAGGCCGGTCTTCGGCGGCGACCACCCCCGCGACGCCGACGGCGAGCACCTCGCGGAGGCCGACGGCAACTCCGTCCGGATCGAGTACCGACCCCTGCCGACGCAGCCGACGATCCGGGACACCGTCGGCGTGCAAGCGCTCGTCGCGGGCGTCCTCCGCGGCGTCGACGCGGCGGGCCACCCGCTCTCGGACCTCCCGTGGGCGGACGCCCGGGACTCGTTCTACGCGGCGGTCGACGACGGCCCGGACGCGGAACTGCACTGGCTGAGGGACGACGGCGACGCGACGTCGGCGACCGCGCAGATCTACGACGAACTGTTCTCGCTGGCGCGGCTCGGACTGGACGAACTCGGCGTGGACGAAGCGTCGATCGAATGGGCGCTCAGCCCCATCGAAGCGCGGCGGGACGCGGAGTACACCTCACCGAGCGCGTGGAAGCGTGCTCGAGCGCAGAAGGCCCGAGAGGAGGGAGCCTCGCTTCCGGACGCGGTCCGGGAGATGCAGGCGGCGTACGTCAACCGGGCGGCCGGCGGCGTGCCGTTCGCAGAGTGGTGACGCCGACCGGACCGAGACGCGGCCATCAGGCGTCCGGCCCGGTCACCTCGTCGAGACGCTCGAAGTACGCCTCCCGCGGAATCTGGTAGGCGTCCCGGTAGTCGACCGCCCCGGTCGCGAACCGCCGCGCGAGGTCGTTCGCCCCCGCGATCGCCGCGTCCCGGCTGTCGTAGGACTCGGTGACCGCTTCGACTTCCGGCTCCAACGTGAGCACGACGTGCCAGGTCGACGTGGGCCGCCGGGAGGCGCCCGGACGCGGTGCTCGCGACCGATTCGAGATCAGAATCGTGGGGAGACACTCCGCGGGCAGTCCCGCCTGTTCGTTAAACACGTCCGGTCGAAACACGAGGATCCGTCGGCCCCGGGGCTCGTCGTTCCAGAGCGTCCATCCGCCCGGCGGCTCGTCGGCCGGCGACTCGTCGGGAGACTCACTCATACCGGTCGTTCCGTCTGCGCCTACAAATATCGTGGCCTCAGCGCCGATTCGGTGACCGCGCGGGCACGGATCCCAGAACCGAAGGAAGGCTTATGTGTGTGTGACCCTCACACACGTTCAGTCTCGGTCGATCGGATCGAGCGACGACGTAGCACGCACCGCACGCTGAATCCCGACGTTCTGTCGTTCCACGACGCCGTGTCGCTGTCGCCCCTGCGCCGTATCGTCGCCGCGTGAGTACCGGAACGTTCGCGTTCCGTGGACGTCGCGAACGCGCGACGCCGTTCGCCGCCGGCCGTCCGAACGCCGGCCCACGTCGCTCCCGAGACGGAGAAACAATGAACGGTGACAGAGCAACCCTCGAATCCCTGAGTCGGCAGTACAAGGACTCGGTGCCCGAAGACCTCCGCGAAGCGAAGTCGTTCGAGTGGTACCTCGATGCGGTGTACGAGGACCCCCGAATCGCTCGCAACGCCCACCAGCGGGTGGCCGATATGTTCGACCACTACGGCACTGACTACGACGAAGACGCCGGTGTCGTCGAGTATCGGATGGCCGCGGAGGACCCACTGCACGACGGCGAGAACACCTTCTACGGCCGGGAGGTCCACGAGTCGATCCACGAATTCGTGAACAAAGTGAAGTCCGGCGCGCGGGGACTCGGCCCCGAGAAGCGGATCAAACTCCTCTTGGGCCCGGTGGGCTCCGGGAAGTCCCACTTCGACTGGATGGTCCGCCGGTACTTCGAGGACTACACAGCCACCGATGCGGGCCGGATGTACACGTTCCGGTGGACGGACCTCTGCGACGTCATCCGCGATCAGGACCCCGAAGACGACGTCGTAACCTCGCCGATGAACCAGGATCCGCTCGTCCTGCTCCCGCAGGAGCAGCGCGACGGGGTGATCGAGCGACTCAACGAGGCTCTGGACGCGCCGTACACGATCCGAAACGATCAAACGCTCGATCCCGCCTCGGAGTTCTACCTCGACCAGTTACTCGCCCACTACGACGACGACCTCGAGGCGGTCTTGAACAACCACGTCGAGATCGTCCGACTCGTCGCGAGCGAGAACAAACGCCAGTGCGTCGAGACGTTCGAGCCCAAAGACAAGAAGAACCAGGACGAGACCGAACTCACCGGCGACGTCAACTACTCGAAGTTAGCCGTCTACGGCGAGTCCGACCCCCGGGCGTTCGATTACTCCGGGGCCTTCTGCAACGCCAACCGCGGCCTGTTCTCCGGCGAGGAACTGCTGAAACTCCAGCGTGAATTCCTCTATGACTTCCTGCACGCCACCCAGGAACAGACGATCAAGCCGAAGAACAACCCCCGGATCGACATCGACCAGGTGATCGTCGGCCGGACGAATATGCCCGAGTATCGAGAGAAGAAGGGCGACGAGAAGATGGAGGCGTTCAACGACCGCACGAAGCGCATCGACTTCCCGTACGTGCTCGAGTACGACGAGGAGGCCGAAATCTACCGGAAGATGCTCCGGAACGCCGACGTGCCCGATATGCACATCGAACCCCACGCCCTGGAGATGGCGGGGCTGTTCGGCGTGCTCACTCGGGTCACAGAGCCGGACGACAGCGTCTCGCTCGTCCAGAAGGCGAAGGCCTACAACGGAGAGATCGACGACGGCGACGACGTCGACGTCAGGAAACTCAGAGAGAGCGGGGAGGAGCGCGCCGACATCGCTGAGGGGATGAACGGCGTCTCCGCGCGCTTCATCGGCGACGAGATCGCGGAGGCGATTATGGACTCGACCCACCGCGATCGGTCCTACCTCTCGCCGCTGTCGGTGTTCTCACACTTCGAGGCGAACCTCGAGAACCACGGGTCGATCCCCGAGGAGAATCTCGATCGCTACTACCGCTACCTCGAACTGGTCCGCGAGGAGTACAAAGAGCGCGCGATCGAGGACGTCCGCCACGCGTTGGCGTACGACCTCGACGAGATTCAGCGACAGGGCGAGAAGTACATGGACCACGTGATGGCCTACATCGACGACGATACCGTCGAGGACGAACTCACCGGCCGAGAGCAGGACCCCGACGAGACGTTCCTCCGCTCGGTCGAGGAGAAACTCGACATTCCGGAGGATCGGAAGGACGACTTCCGACAGGAAGTCTCAAACTGGGTGTCCCGTCGCGCCCGCGACGGCACCTCCTTCGACCCGCAGGACAACGACCGGCTCCGTCGGGCCCTGGAGCGCAAACTCTGGGAGGACAAGAAGCACAACATCAACTTCTCAGCGCTCGTCAGCGCGAACGAACTCGACGACGAAGAGCGCAGCGCGTGGATCGACGCGCTGATCGAACAGGGGTACTCACCCGAGGGAGCCAAGGAGGTGCTCGAGTTCGCCGGCGCGGAGGTGGCAAAGAGCGAACTCGAGGGGTAAGATGAGTTCACACACCGACGCGGCGCGCGAGTATCTCGACCGCGCCGACGACCACCTCCGCGGCACGTACGAGGAGCCGATGAGCCTCGCGGCCTACGTCGACGCCGCCTTCGAGCGGCCCTCGATCGCTGCACACGCCTCGAAGTACCTGCTCGACGCCATCGAGTCGATGGGGACGCGCGAGGTGCTAGAGGAAGGCGAGACGCGCGAGCGCTATCGCTTCTTCGACGATCCCGCGAACGATGGGGAACACGCCGTGCTCGGGAACACCGAGGTGCTGAACCGCTTCGTCGACGACCTCCGAACGATCGCCGCCGGGCGGGGCAAATCCGAGAAGATTCTCTGGTTCGACGGGCCCACCGCGACCGGGAAATCCGAATTGAAGCGCTGTCTGATCAACGGCCTGCGCGCGTACTCACGCACCGACGCCGGTCGGCGCTACACCGTCGAGTGGAACGTCGCTGCCGGCCGGGAAACCCGCGGACTGTCCTACGGTGACGAAGCCGGACCGGAGCGGGAAGACGACTGGTACGAGAGTCCCGTGCAGGCGCACCCGCTCTCGGTGTTTCCCGAATCCGTCCGGTCAGAGCTGCTGGACGGACTGAACAGCGAGTCCGGTGACCACGTCCCGATCGCCGTCGAGAACGATCTCGATCCGTTCTCGCGGGAGGCGTACGAGCACCTCGAAGAGCAGTACCGCCGAGAGGGCACGCGCGATCTGTTCTCGGCGGTCACGGATCCGACGCACCTCCGCGTGAAGAACTACGTCGTCGACGTGGGGCGAGGGATCGGCGTCCTCCACTCCGAAGACGACGGCTCGCCGAAGGAGCGACTCGTCGGCTCGTGGATGCAGGGGATGCTCCGCGAACTCGACTCGCGGGGGCGCAAGAACCCGCAGGCGTTCAGTTACGACGGCGTTCTCTCGCAGGGCAACGGCCTCCTGACTATCGTCGAGGACGCCGCCCAGCACGCGGACCTGCTGCAGAAACTCCTGAACGTCCCCGACGAGGGGCACGTCAAACTGGACAAGGGGATCGGGATGGACGTCGACACCCAGTTGTTGATCATCTCGAACCCCGACCTCGACGCCGAACTGGACAAGTACGCCGATCGTAACGGCCGCGACCCGCTGAAGGCACTCAAGCGCCGACTCGACAAGCGGGAGTTCCGCTACCTCACGAACGTCTCGCTCGAAGCGGAACTGATCCGCAGAGAGCTCACCGACGAGACGGCGGTCTGGGACGTCGAAGACGAGTCGGACCTGCGCGAGCAGATCCGCGCGCCGCTCGAACTCGACGTCCGAAGCGCGCCGGGCACGGTCGACACGCGGGAACTCGCCCCGCACACCGTGGAGGCAGCCGCGATGTACAGCGTCCTCACGCGACTCGACGGCGACGACGTTCCCAGCGGTTACGACCTCGTCGACAAGGCGCTGCTCTTCGACTTCGGCTACATCCAGGAGGGCGACACCCGGACGGCCATCGACGAGTTCGAGTTCGAGGGCGAAGAGGGCGTCCACGGCATCCCGGTCACCTACACCCGCGACGTCATCGCGGACCTGCTCCACGAGGACACGGGTCGCCGCCACGCCGACCTGGACGTCGAGCGCGTGCTCCTCCCCGAGGACGTGCTGGACGCGATGGCCGATGGGCTCCGCGATGCCCCCGTCTTCTCGCGCTCGGAGCGCGCGGAGTACGAGGGTCGCGTGACCCAGGCCAAAGAGTACGTCCTCGAACGGCAGGAAGAGGACGTCCTCGAAGCGCTGTTAGCGGACCGCTCAGTCGAGCGCGAGACGGTCGCCGAATACGTCGAGCACGTCTACGCCTGGGCCGGCGACGAGCAGATCGAGACCGAGCGCGGCCCGGTCGACCCGGACCCGCTCTTGATGAAGTTGTTCGAAACCGAACAGTTGGGTCGCTTCACCGACGGCGACTACCTGTCGAACCAACCGACGAAGAAGGTCAAACAGTTCCGTCGCGAGAAGGTCATCACCGCGCTGAACCGCTACGCTTGGGAGAACCGCGACGAGGGCTTCACCGTCGACGACGTGGAACTCTCGGAGATCCCGGTCATCAGATCCGTCCTCGACGCGTACGACTGGGACGACGTCAGGCGACTCTACGAGGACTTCGATCCCGACCAGTGGGACGATCCGCCGGAAGACACCGAGACGGCGCGGCTCAAGGCCCAGACGATCGAGGAACTGACCGACCGCGGCTACACTGAGGCCTCCGCCGAACTGACGAGCCGCGCGGTCGTCCGGGAGGTGCGTCACCGATGGGACTGAGAGAGGATATCGAACGGTTCCGCGAAATCGGCGAAGAGCGTCGCGAAGATCTGGAATCGTTCATCCGGTACGGCGACCTCAGCGGCTCTCAGTCGGACACGATCCAGATCCCGATCAAGATCGTCGACCTCCCCGAGTTCGCCTACGACCGCCTGGACAAGGGCGGCGTCGGACAGGGCGGCGACGGCACGCCGGACGTCGGCCAGCCGATCGGCCAACCCGAGCCCCAACCCGGCGACGGGGACGGTGACGAGGACGGCGAGGAGGGCGAACCCGGCGAAGAGGGCGGCGAACACGGCCACTACGAGATGGATCCCGAAGAGTTCGCCGAGGAACTCGACGAGGAACTCGGTCTCGATCTCGAACCGAAAGGCAAGGAGGTAATCGAGGAGATCGAGGGCGACTTCACCGACGTCACGCGCACCGGCCCCAACAGCACGCTCGACTTCGAGCGGCTGTTCAAACAGGGGCTCAAGCGGAAGCTCGCGACTGACTTCGACGACGGCTTCGTGCGCGAAGCGATGCGTATCGAAGGCGCGACGCCCGAGTCCGTCTACGAATGGTGTCGCGAGGAGAACATCCTGGTCTCACTCGCGTGGATCGAATCCGAGTGGGAGGAGATCGACGAGGCCGAGCGCGACCGCTGGGCGTCCTTCGAGGAGATGACCGAGAACGTCGAGCGCACGACGCCGGTCCAGCGCATCCGCCGGAAGGGGCTCCGTGAGGTCCCGTTCCGCCGCGACGACGAGCGATACCGCCATCCCGAGATCGAGGAGAAGAAACAGAAGAACGTCGTCGTCGTCAACATCCGAGACGTCTCGGGGTCGATGCGGGAGACCAAACGCGAACTGGTCGAGCGGACGTTCACACCGCTCGATTGGTATCTTCAGGGCAAGTACGACAACGCCGAATTCGTCTACATCGCCCACGACGCCGACGCCTGGGAAGTCGACCGCGAGGAGTTCTTCGGCATCCGATCCGGCGGCGGCACGCGGATCTCCAGTGCCTACGAACTCGCAAAGGAGGTTCTCGAAGCGGAGTACCCCTGGTCGGAGTGGAACCGATACGTCTTCGCCGCGGGCGACTCCGAGAACTCCTCGAACGATACCACAGAGCGGGTGATCCCGCTGATGCAGGAGATCCCCGCCAACCTCCACGCGTACGTGGAGACCCAACCCGGCGGCACCGCGATCAACGCGACCCACGCCGAGGAAGTCGAAGACGCCTTCGAGGACAGCGGCGACGTGGTCGTCGCACGTGTCGGCGCGGCCGAAGACGTGACTGACGCCATCTACGACGTGCTCCAGACCGAATCCAGTTCCACAGGAGGAGACCGATGACGCCACCGAATCGCTTCAGACGGATCGCCCAGGACGAGGCCGATCGGCTCGAAGAGCCGGTCGAAGCGGCCCCGGCCCTGGCCAACAAACTGGGACTCGACCCGTACCCGGTGAACTACTGGGTGGTCGATCACGACGAGATGAACCAGTTGATCGCCTACGGCGGCTTTCAACGCCGGTATCCGCACTGGCGCTGGGGGATGACCTACGACCGGCAGAAGAAACAGGACCAGTTCGGGATGGGCAAGGCCTTCGAGATCGTCAACAACGACGATCCGAGCCACGCCTTCCTGCAGGAGTCGAACTCGCTGGCCGACCAGAAGGCCGTCATCACACACGTCGAGGCCCATGCGGATTTCTTCCGCAACAACGAGTGGTTCTCGCGGTTCTCCGGCGACGGCGACCTCGACGCCGCGGCGATGCTGGCGCGGCACGGCGAGACCATCCAGCGCTACGTCGACGATCCCGACATCGATCAGGAGGACATCGAACGGTTCGTCGACGCCGTCACCTGCCTCGAGGACACGATCGACCAGCATCAGCCGCTGGCCGCCGAGCGTGACACCGAGCGCACACAGCCCGAAGACCTCCGCGAGCGCCTCGACGGGATGGACCTCTCCGATACGGTCCAGGGGGAGGTCTTCGACGACGAGTGGCTCGACGAACTCGCCGAGGCGGAGGCCGCCGCGGCGAACCTCGACCGTCCCCGGTCGGACGTGCTCGGCTTCCTCAGCGACCACGGGATGGTCTACGACGAGGAGGCGGGCGAGGCCGTCGAAATGGAGTCCTGGCAGAAGGACGTCCTCGATTTACTCCGCCGCGAGGCGTACTACTTCGCCCCGCAGAAACTGACGAAGACGATGAACGAGGGGTGGGCCGCCTACTGGGAATCGCTGATGATGGGCGAGGAGCGCTTCGCCGGCCAAGACGAGTTCCTCACCTACGCCGATCACCAGTCACGCGTCCTCGGGTCGCCGGGGATGAACCCCTACAAACTCGGCAAGCAGCTCTGGGAGTACGTCGAGAACACGACCAACCGGCGAGAGGTCGCCGACAAACTCCTCCGCGTGGAGGGGATCACCTGGCGAAACTTCCACGACGCGATCGACTTCGAGACGGTTCAGTCGGGCTTAGCGCCGCATCCGGCGATCGACGAGATCCGCTCAGACACGCTCTCGGACCTCGCGGCGCTCCCCGAAGACGATCCGCGGGTCGACTGGGAGACGCTGGACCGAGCGCTCTCTGCTCCCGAATCGGTCGATGCGGACCGCTATCCGTGGAAAGTCCTGACCTACGAGGGACTGGCCGAGCGGCACTTCTCGCTGGTGAAGCCCCAGTATCGGGGATTCCTCGAACGGATCCGTCGCTCGGAACTCGAACCGCTCTCCAGATACATGTTCGACGACGCGAAGTTCGAGAGCGTCGACGAGGCCATCGCCGCCGTCGACCGGACCGCGGGGTGGGAGCGGATGCGCGAAGTCCGCGAGAGCCACAACGACGTGACGTTCGTGGACGCGTTCCTCTCACCGGAGTTCGTCGAGTCGAACGACTACTTCACCTACGAGTACACCCGTTCGACCGGCGACTTCCGCGTGGCCTCGACAGACCCCGACGACGTGAAGAAGAAACTGCTGCTCCAGTTCACCAACTTCGGCAAGCCGACGATCGCCGTCTTCGACGACAACTTCGAGAACCGCGGCGAACTCCTGTTGGGGCACCGGTACAACGGCGTGATGCTCGACCTCGACCAGGCCGAGGACGTCCTCGAGCGGGTCCACCAACTGTGGGGGCGGCCGGTGAACCTGATGACGATCCGGAAAGAGTACGACGAACACGACGTGGAGGTGGCTCGGCGTCGGAACCGCGAGCCCGAGCCGACCGAGGTCGGGGTCCGGATCCGATACGACGGCTCGGGGTTCGAGGAGTTCGACCTCGATCCCGAGTTGGAAGAACGGATCCAGGCGTCCGACGTCGACTACGACACCAAACCCGACGAGTGGCTGTCGTAGCGACGACCGCAGCGAGCGCCGATCGGGTTACGGGTCGGCGCTCGACAGACTCCCGCCGGTGACGGGCGGGAACATCGCGAGTTCGTCACCCGCCTCGACCTCGTCCGACTCGGAGACCGGCGTCCCGTTCCGCATCAGGTTCACGTCGTCCGCGAGGCTGTCGCCGTCGAGGACCCGATCGCTGAGTCCTGCTCGATCGTCTAACAGCGCCGCCAGTGCGTCTTCGACGGTTCCGCCGGATTCGATCGACACCGTGTGTTCTCGACCGCCAGCGACCTCGGCGAGGTCCGCGAACAGCCGCCAGTGTACCGTGTCCATACCTCCGTTCGCGTCCCAGCGGAGTTGAGCGTTACGCAGTCGACCGCGGCGGGCCGCCCGTCACTGACCCCGGCCGTCGTCCGCCGGGGTGCTGGCCAACTCCGCGGCCTCGCGAAGCCGTTCGGGACGGGCAACGAGATAGACCGTCTCTCCCGGTTTCAGCTCCCGCGACCGCGGCGGACTCGGTTCGATCGGCCCGTCAGAAGCCCGGACGGCCGCGACCGTTCCCGGCACCGTGCGGAGCGCGGCGCCGTCGAGCGCGCTGCCAGCCTCGATCGTCACGACGTCCATCGTCTCGTCGGCGGCACCCAACAGCGACGTGAACTCTCGTTCTGCGCCGGGGTCGGTCGGCACGGTGAGGAGTCGATAGCGCTCGTCGGGATCGAGCGCGGCTGCGTCAGCCTCGTCGAGGATCACGGTCGCGACGTCCTCGCCCGCCGCGCGGAGTTCGCCGCTCGCGACGCGCTTTGCGGACCCGGCCTCGACCGATTCGTCTTCGGCAGGTCGGTCACGCTCCGCGGGTTCGACGCGCCGCCAGAGTTGGACTGCATCGCCCGCGGACGCGCCTGCCCCGGGGTCTGCGTCGACCGCGACGGCCGCGAAGCCGGGGGCGAGCGTGGTCCCGATGCCGGCGACGCGGCGGCCGAGTCCGAGCCGGGTGACTGTCCCGTCGTCGTCGAGTTCGAGATCGACGTAGCCGACGCCGTAATCCTCTTTGATTCGGGTGACGACGCGCTCGCGGAGGCTCTCACCCCGGAGATGTCGGGGGACGAGCAGCGTCTTGCCGGCCAACTCCGCTTTGATTGTCGGCCGAACGGGGTCGTAGCCCTCGATGTCGTCGACCTCAGCGGCTGATTCGGGGAGTTCGATCGGTCGGACGCGCCCGACGCTGCTGACGAGTCGGCTCACCTCCGTATCGAGCTGTCGGGACCCAGCGACGGCGAACGCGCTCGTCGTGAGGCGATCCCCGACGGCCCGTCCGGCGGGCGAGACCACGATGGCCGTCCCGATCGTGACCGCGTTGACGAGCACTGTCGTCGGCGCGAAGATCTCTGGTGCGCCGGTCCCCACGGCGCGCTGGAAGAGTCCGACCGCGTTGAGATACAGGGCCACCCCCGACGCGCCGACCAGCGTGGCCAACCAGGCGGGGATCTCCTCGCGGGTGTACCATCGATAGAGGACGGCCGCGAGTCCGGCGAGTGCGGCCGCGAGCGTCGCGAGTCCGAGGACGCCGAGACCCGCGCTCACGAGCGTCTGTTCGTCCGCGAGGGCACCGAGCTGCAGCGACGAGCGGAACGGCCTCACGCGACGACCCCCGCGAAGGTATCGAGGTCGCTCTTAGTCCCGACCACGAGCAGGTCGTCGCCGGCGTTGACGGCCTGCGTTCCGGCCGGGGCGATCACCCAGGAGCCGCCCTGGCGGACGGCGAGCACGGCGACGTCGTAGGCGTCGCGAACCGCCGTTGCCCCGAGCGTGCTGCCGGCGATGCTGCTCCCCTCCCGAACGGTGACCCGGCGGAAGCGGTTGCCCGTCCGCTTGAGGAGCCCGACGAGTTCGAACTCCCGGCGGACGCCTTTGGAGCGGACCGCCAATCGAACGTCGTCGGCCCCGAGCAGCGCCGTCGCGTTTGCCCGCGTCGTCGCGAGGGTCACGCGAGCGCGCCCGCCGGCCGCCCTCGGAGCCGTCGGTTCAGCCACTGTCGGTTCGGCGGTCGCGTCCTGTGACGGCTCGAGGTCCGCGGACCGCTCGTCTTCTGGCGCTTCGTCGACGACGCCCAGCAGACTCGCCTCGAACCGGTCGCCGTCGGCCCAGACGACGACGTCGTCGCCGCGGGCGGCCCCCATCGGAACCAGCGCGTCGACGGAGACGGCACGCTGGCCGGACTCCAGGTGCTTCGAGAGGCCGCTCGTCGGGGGCGCGGCGGCGACGGTGGCCCGCCCGCGCTCGTCGAGCGTCACCGACACCTCGGTGAGGTCGTAGTCGGTCCGGAGCGCAGCAGCCACCCGAGACTCCAGTTCGACGAGCGGCAGGTCCGCCGGGAACGTCCACGTCTCGGTCCGGATCGCTTCTCGGAGTGCGGCCGGCAGCGGCGGGAACCCCTCGACGTCACCCACGTCGCCGGCGATCGAGATCCGCACCTGCCCGCGGCCGCCGACCAGTTCGACCACGTCTGCCGACAGCGTCCGCTTCGTGAGTTCCCGCAGGCTGATTCGCTTCGGGAGCGCCGCCCCCATCTTGTCGCCCTGTCCGTGGGCGTAGAGCGTCGCCATCAACACGACCAGGAGCGCGATGGTGAGACGCAACTGATTCGCGGAGCCGGTGAGACTCGGATCCGCGAGTGCGAGGAGCCCGCCGTTGAGCCCGGCGATGGCGACGCCCAGGGCGACGACCCCCAGCCCCGGGATGGTGATCCCCGTGAAGTACTTGAACCCGAAACCGAGGAGCCAGGCGATCAGTGCGGGGACGAGGCCGGTCAGCACGCCAAGGTAGAGTCCGTAGAGTATCTCGATCGGTAGCGACGCCATCGGTCCTCACTCTCGGGGCATCGGCTTACCACTTTCGAGGGCGAATGACGAGACGCTTAAGTCGACGACACTGGAGAGACAGGTATGGCCACCGTACGGGACTGGAACTGGATCGGTGCCCGTGCCGCGGTCGTGCTGACGCTTCTCGTCGGTGCACTCTCGGTCGTGACGGGCATCGCCAACATCGGCGCTGGAGCGGGCGCGGACTTCAGGGTGATCGGCGTTCTCGTCCCCGGCATCGCCAGACAGGTGGCCGCCTTCACCGGGACGCTCACGGGATTCATCCTCCTCCTGTGTGCGTTCGGACTCCGGCGTCGCCTTCGGGCCGCGTGGTTCGCCGTGTTGGTACTCTTTCCGATCACCGCGGCGCAGGGAGTGCTGCAGTCCTCACAGTTGTCCCTGCCGCTGGTCGGACTCTCGGCGATCGCGCTGGTCGTCGTGGGACTCAACGTCCGGACGTTCGACCGCGCCGTCTCACTGACGACGACACAGATCGCGTCGCTTGCGGCGCTGGCGGGCGCACAGGGCTACGGGACCGCCGGCGCGTTCGCCCTACAGGAACACTTCGATGGCGTCTCGACGCCGCTGGACGCGTTCTACTTCACGCTCGTCACCGGTAGCACCGTCGGCTACGGCGACATCACTCCGAACTCGGCGATCGGCGAACTGTTCGCGCTGTCGGTCCTCCTGGTGACCGTCTCGTCGTTCGCCGTGGTGCTGGGTGTCGTCTTCACGCCGCTGATCGAAGCGCAGTTTTCGAAAGCACTCGGACGTATGACAGAAGAAC
>ENA-ORCS01000964-ORCS01000964.1-marine-metagenome-genome-assembly--contig:-NODE-964-length-14589-cov-3.344680_pt1 | contig 14589 bp, 11 predicted proteins | sample MGYA00237781_ERZ508513 | MGnify/ENA primary metagenome ERZ508513 (study PRJEB26184, sample SAMN06268793) | marine metagenome | isolation source: Eden Landing Ponds, San Francisco, CA, USA | place...
AACCCCATCCTCGGGGGCGTCGACGAGGAGGGCAGCCACGTCTACAGCATCGACCCAGCAGGCGGCGTCATGGAAGACGACTACACCGTCACCGGCAGCGGGATGCAGGTCGCCCACGGGAAGCTCGAAGACCGCTACCACGACGCCCTCTCGATGGAGGAGGCAGAGGAACTGGCCGTCGAGGCCGTGTACGCCGCGACCGAGCGCGACACCGGCTCCGGCAACGGCGTCTACGTCGCCACCGTCACCGGCGACGGCGTCGACATCACCGGCTACGACGACTTCGAGGGCGCGCGGTAGGCGCTCCGTTTCGTTCTCTCTTATCGCTGTTCGTCGGACGGTCGTCGTCTCCCGGAGTGGCACCGCTACGGAGTGGCACCGCTAGCCCTATGTGCGCGCCGCGGCGAGACCCAGCAAGACCATGCGCCCAGCCCAGTCGATCGAGCAGGCCGTCGGAATGCGCTACTACGTCAGCGACGGCGACGGCATCGGTGGCCGACTCCGTGCCTCGCCCGAGGACTTCGTGGTCCGGGAACTGGAGGCGTTCGAGGCCGAACCCGCCGACGCCGACAGCGGCGCGTACGCCCACCTCGTCGTGCGCGCGACGCTACACAACTGGGACACCAACGACTTCGCGTCGGCGCTGTCGGATCGTCTCGGCATCTCTCGGGAGCGCGTCTCGTGGGCGGGGACGAAGGACAAGCGTGCGGTGACGACCCAGCTGTTCTCGATCGCAGACGCGGACGCGGCCGACGTGCCCGAGATCGACGGCGCGGAGATCGACGTCGTCGGGCGGGCGGGACGACCGGTCCTCTTCGGTGACCTCGCCGGCAACGCCTTCGAGATCACCGTCCGGGACGTGGGCCGCCCGGAAGGTGTCGACGCGATCACCGAGCAACTGCGCGAGTTCGCCGGCAGCGCCGACGGCGACGAGCCGACGGTCGCGGTGCCGAACTACTTCGGCCAGCAACGCTTCGGGAGCAAGCGCCCGGTCACCCACGAGGTCGGCCTCGAGATCGTCCGCGGGAACTGGAAAGGGGGAGTTCTGGCCTACGTCGGGACGCCCCACGAGCGCGAACCCGAGGGCACCCGCGAGGCCCGCGCCTACGTCGACGAGACCGAGGACTGGCAGGGCGCGCTGGAGCGACTGCCGAACAGGCTGGGCTACGAGCGCTCGATCTGTCACCGACTGGTGGAAAACGGCGCGAACGAGCCCGAGGACTTCCGCGCTGCACTCGAAGCCGTCCCCGCGAACCTCCAGCGACTGTTCGTCAACGCCGCCCAGTCCTACGCGTTCAACCGGGTCCTCTCCGAGCGACTCGAACAGGGGCTTCCCTTCCACGAACCCGTCGCGGGCGACGTGGTCTGCTTCCGAGACGCGGACGCTCCCGAGGACCTGCCGTTGCCCGATACCGACCGGACCCAACGCGTCACCGAGGACCGCCTCCGGACGGTGCGTCGCCACTGTGAGCGGGGCCGGGCGTTCGTCACCGCGCCGCTGGTCGGCACCGAGACCGAACTCGCCGACGGCGAACCCGGCGAGATCGAACGCACAGTATTGGCGGAACTGGACCTCGCTCCCGAAGACTTCGACCTGCCCGAGGAGTTCGACTCCTCGGGAACGCGGCGGGCGATCCTGTTGCGGACCGACCTCACCGTCGAACACGACGGCGATTCGCTCACGTTCGATTTCGCGCTCCCGAAAGGGTCCTACGCCACAGTCGTGCTCCGGGAGTATCTGAAGGCCGACCCGGGCGATCTCTGACCGGCGTCGCTCGGACCGTCGGGCGGGATCGGCCCGTTTATCCTCGCCAAGTCGCTATCCCGCTACATGGAGTGTCGGCGCTGTGGCTCCCCGCTGGACCGGCCGGGCGACTACTGCCTGGTCTGTCGCTCGGAGAACGCCGACGCCGTCGTCCTCGAACTCGACCGGGACCGTGCCCGGGTCACGACGCTCGTCGACGAAGCGGTCGTCGGCGCCCGCGAGGTGACGACCACCCCCGAAGACGGCGGCGAGACGGGCGTCGTCGAACTCCGGAACTTCGCGGGGCTGGTCGCCGACGAGGTGCGCCGCAAGCGACCCGAGGAGGTGTACGCGACCGGCGACCGCGAGGTCCTGCGGGCGGTGCGTGACCAGCTCCGCTACGAGTTCTATCGTGTCGAGGACGACGACCCCGTCGCCGCAGTACTGGACCGCCAGGGCGAGGCGCCTCTGGACGTGGTCGACGCGGCGCCGAGCGAGAAGATCGGCGGGAGTCACTCGACGCTCGTCGGCGGCCGCGAGGGCCAGCGCGCGATCTTCACTGCCGCCGGTCACCCCCACGTCAAGAAGGTCATCCCGGGCCCCATCGACGCCGGCGGGTCGGGGTCGCGCTCGGGCGTCCGGGCGAAGGCGACCCGGGCCGACGCCAACGGTAACGTCCGCCTGCTCGTGCGCGACGGCTCCAGCGTCCAGGAGAACCGGATCGTCACGACCGCCCGCGAGAAAGAACTCGGCGAAGTGGTGCGCGAAGACCTCAACGAGGCGCTCCGCGAGGCCGACCTGCAGGAGTGAATCCGGTCGAATCCGGGGTGTGACAGACCCGAACAGCCGGCCGCCTCAGAACTCCGCGCCGAGCGAGTCGGCCACCCGCCCGGCGGTGTCCCGGAGGAGGTCGACGTCGTCGGTGAACACCTCGACCGCGACCGTGCCGTCGAAGTCGGCGAGAGACTCCGAGAGGAGTCCGTAGTCGATCTCGCCGGCACCGACCGGCATGTGCGTGTCACCGCGACTCCGCACGTCGTGGACGTGCAGGTGCGATATCCGGTCTGCGTAGCCCCGCAGAAACCGTTCGATACCGTCGTCACCGTCTTCCATGTAAGCGTGGCCGACGTCGAAGCAGACGGATGCATCGACCTCTTCGGCGATCTCGCCCAGCACCGATAGCGGGAGCCCGTGGGCCTGGTGGCCGACGTTCTCGACGACGACCTCGACGCCGGCGTCCTCGCCGACGGTGACGATCTCCGACAGTTGCGAGGCGAACGTCGGGCGCTGGTCGGTGTCGTGGGGGTTCCGGACGGTCCCGTGGAGGACGGCCTTGCGGGCGCCGAGCCCGCCCGCCCACTCCAGTAACCGTTTCTGGTGGGCGACGATCGCCTCGTTGATCTCGGGCACCGGCGTCGAGGCGTCCTGCTTGAACGGGAGGTGGACATCGAGTGCGAGGTCACGGCCGTCGAGCGCGTCCCGCAAACGGTCGTCGTCGATCGATTCGGGGACGTCGGCGGCCTCCGCGAGACCGAACTCGGCGAAGTCGAAACCCTCGGCGGTCGCTTCGAGCCGGTCGATCGAGTCGCCCACTGTCACTCCGATCTCCATACCTGTCTCTGGAAGCGGGACTGTCATTACGCTGGCGTCGACACCTGAATCCGCCCCGTCAGTCCGTCCGGACGGAGACGAACAGCCCCTCGCCCACGGGGAGGACGGTCGTCTCGAAGCCGTCGGCCGCCCGGACGTGTCGGTAGTAGTCGGCGATCCCGGCCAGTTCCGCGTTCTCGCCGGTCGACCCGCCCGAGAGCGCCCTGTCGAGGTCGGCGGGGTCGAACCCGGGGTCGCCCGAGGAGTGGAGGACGTTGTCCGCGACGACGGCACCGCCGACCGGGACGGTCCCGCGGACGGCCTCGAACCCCTCGACGTAGCGATGGTTCTCGTGGTCGAGCAAGACGAGGTCGAACGGGCCGTCGTAGGCCTCAACGAGCGAGACGGCGTCTCCCTGCTCGAAGCGCGTGCGGCCGGCGTAGCCGCCCCGTTCGAAGTACTCGCGGGCCCGGTCGAGTTCGTCGGTGTCGACCTCGGTGAGGACGATCTCGCCGTCGGGTCCGACGACCGGTGCGACCCAGTACGCCGAGTAGCCGAATCCGGAACCGAACTCGAAGACCGAGGTCGCACCGGTCAATCGCGCACACAACCGGAGCACCCGACCGACCTCTCGACCGACGGTCGGGAACCCCTCCCGGTCGGCGTGAGATTCCATGTCCGCGAGGACGGGGTCGTCCTCGGACTCGATACCGGCGAGCGTCGAGAGCAACTCGTCGACCGCGTCGGTATGCAACAGCGACATATCTCGAAATGGACGGCCACACCCATAGGCCCCCGCCCGAACGCAGTCGGTGTCGACGAGTGGTAGCGTAGTTATCATCTGTGTTCGGATTTTTCAGTGTGAAAAAATGTCGACCGTGGCCAGCACCGCACTCGAAGTCGTGGGTTGAAAGCCCTCGGGCCGCTTGCGAGTCGCTCCGCTCCTCGCTCGCAATAGAGGCGCGTGCGCCTCGCAGCTCGCGGTCGCGGGATCTCTATCCACCCCGACTGCTATCTCTACAGCCTCTCCCTAACGCTCGGACTGGGGGTCAGTTCCACGAAAAACAGTCCGAGAGCGGTTCTGTACCGCCCTGGCCCACATCTTCCTTGCGTCACTCCCGGGAGCCGAAGGGGCGCCAGACCAGCAGCCCAACGGTGGCGACGAACACGACCGTCGAGAGGCCGTACGAGCCCGTCGAGACGGCGGCGGCGAGGCCGGACCCGCCCCCGGCGACGCCGGTCGCCAGCGACGCGAGGACGGGCCAGCTACAGGAGACACACGAGAGCAAACCGAGGACGCCGGTCACGGCCGAACGAGCGGCATCCAGCACCGTGGCGTACACCAGATACGCGAGCGCGAGGTAACCGACGATTTTGTAGGGGACGAGCGTCAGCGTGGCGAGGTCGCCGGCGTAGGTGACGGCGGGACCCCACCCCGGCGGGATGGTCGTCCAGACCACGCGGACGACGCCGGCACCCTCGGCCATCCCTGCGCCGACGAGTCCGCCCGTGTAGGCCAGCAATCCGAAATAGCCCGTCGCCAGTACGCCGGCGAGCGAGCGGTGGCGCGTGGACGTCCCGGAACCGGCCGGGACCGTCCGAACGACGGCCCAGAGGCCGACGTTGATCCAGACGAACGGATAGATCCAGATGCGAACGCCGGCGAGCGAGACGGGCGAGGAACTCCCCAGCAACGAGTAGGCGGCGAGCACTCCGAGTTCGAGCGTGACGAGGAGCGACCCCCACAGGAGCGTCTCGCGACGGGGACGCAGTTGCGCGAGCGGTGATGTCCGGGTGTCGGTGGCCATAGAGAATCAGACGGCGAGCGCGTCGACGACGACGGCTATCAGGACCGCACCGAGGTAGGCGTTCGAGGCGTGGAAGGCGCGGAACGCCGCCGCCTCGGTGCGCTCGCGGTGGAGTCGGACCACGGCCCACAGGAAGACGGCGCCGAAGACGCTGGTCGTCGCGGCGTAGAGCCACCCCAGTTCGGTCACCGCCGACAGCGCCACGGCGGCCAGCAGCGTCGCTGCGAGGTAGTAGAGGATGTGTTTCCGGGTTTCGGCCTCGCCGCGGACGACGGGCATCATCGGGAAGCCCCCGCGGGCGTAGTCCTCCTTGTAGGCGAGTGCGAGGTTGTAGAAGTGCGCCGGCGTCCACAGGAAGATGACGGCCGCGAGCACCACGCCCGAGAGTTCGATGCGCCCCGTGACGGCGGCCGAACCGATGAGTGCGGGCAGTGCACCCGCTGCGCCGCCGATGACCGTGTTCTGGACGGTGTTCGGTTTCAACACGAGCGTGTAGATCACGCTGTAAAACAGGATGGCGACCAGACCGAGCGCGGCGGCGAGCAGGTTCACGGCAGCGAAGACGGCCAGCGAGGCCACGGCGAGAGCGAACCCGAAGACGACGGCGTTGCGGACCGGTACCTGGTGGGTGACGGTCGGACGGTCGTTCGTCCGCGACATCCGCTTGTCCTTGTCGCGTTCGAGGACGTGGTTGAACGTGCCGCTGGCACCGATTGCGAGCACGCCCCCACCCAGCGTGAGTACGACCGTGCGGACGGTCAGGGCGCCGGGTGCGAGTGCCATCGCCGCGGCGGCGACGAGACAGAGCAACCACATCAGGCGGGGTTTCATCAGCCGGAAGTACGCGAACGCCGTGGTCTTCAGCCGAGTTGAAAGCGCCGCGTCGGCGAGTGCTGGCGTCGGGTCTGTGGGGGCAGCCGGGTCGGTTTCGGTCTCGACTTCAGGTTCGGCGTCGGGACCACCGAGCGAGAAGCCGATCCCTTCGTCGGCCTCCTCGGGTTCGAGGTCCCAGGCGAGCGCGAGCGAAAGCGCCGTGAAGATGCCCATCCCGACGGCGAGGTGGGCGCCGGAGGAGACCACGGTCGGGCCACCGGTCACGACGAGCGCACCGAGCGCGATCTGAACCGGGAAACAGACGAGGGCAACCCCGAGCGCGGCGAGGACGCGGGAGCGGGTCTCCCCGCGGTGGACGAACGCGGCGGCGGCCGTCCCGAGCACGAGCACGCCGACGGCGACGGCAGTGAGGCGATGGCCCCAGGCGACCAGGAGTGCGGGGTCGGAAAGTGTCACCGGCCCCTGGCAGAGCGGCCAGCTCGAACAGGTACGGGCGGCCTCGGCGATGGCAGCCGTTGCGCCCGCGACGACGAGCAGATAGACGCCGACGGCCGTCGCCGCCAGCAGGGCGGGCAGCGGCTGTCGGTTGTCCGTGTCGAACACGAGTGTTCCTCTCGTCCGGTCTTGGCAACGTCGCCACTTAGTTTGCGCGCTTCCGCGCCGTCGGCCTCACGCGCTTTCGAACGGACGTCTCCCGCCTGCCCCGGCCGCCGAACTTTATCGCCTTCGGGACCGAAGATAGCCCGTGAAACAGTTCGAGGACATCTCGGTCGGCGAGACCGATTCTTTCGGTGGCTACGAGGTGACCGCCGAGGAAGTCGTCGAGTTCGCCGAACGCTACGACCCACAGCCGTTCCACACGGACCCCGAAGCGGCCGCCGAGACGCCCTTCGGCGGACTCGTCGCGAGCGGCTGGCACACCGCCGGGATGACGATGCGACTGCTGGTCGACAACCTCCTCTCCGGGGTCGCGACTCGCGGCGCGCTCGGCGTCGACGAACTCCGCTGGCGCTCACCGGTTCGTCCAGGCCAGACGCTGACCGTCGAAACCGAGGTCGTCGGAACCGAAGACTGGGACGAAGACGCCGGGAAAATTGACGTCGCGATCACGACGCGCGCCGACGGCGACATCGCGCTCTCGATGGTCGGATTGGTGCTCGTCGACCGACGGAATTGACTGTCGACCGAGCCCCACCCCGCTCGTCTCAGTCGTCGGCGACAGCGCCGGTCGCCCCGTCGCGGTGGGCTGCCAGCCGCCGTTCGCCGTGCGCTGTGACCCGGTAGACCACTTCGGGACTGACCGGTTCGACGAGCCCCCGACTCGCGAGCGCGTCGGCACGCCGGGCCGTTCGGCCGGTGCTGGCGGAGTGTGCCGCGGCGATGACCTCGGGATAGTCGAGCCCGTGCTCGGACAGGTGGTCGAGTATCGCGGCGTCCGTCGGGCGTAGTCCGTTCTCCTGGTGTGACATCGGAACGCTCCGTCGTACTGTGTGTGTTGTTCACATATAACATTGTCGGTGGCCGGGGTTCGGAGAGGGAACCGACAGTCGATCCGTGTGCGAGGTTCGACCGTCGGAGCGCTCCGAGAGCCGGTGTCGTGGGTCGACCGGAGGACGTGAAGCTATAACCACTCCCCGGCCCGAGTCACGGGTACGTGTCAGAGAATGCGAGCGGACGGGCGACGGTACTGGTCGTCGACGACGAGGAGAAGGTGGCAGACGTCCAGGCGCTCACACTCCAGCGCACCTACGAGACTCGCGTCGCCTACGGTGGTCAGGAGGCTCTGGAGGCGTTCGACGAGTCGGTCGACGCGGTCGTGCTGGACAGACGGATGCCCGATATCAACGGCGACGAGGTGCTCGCGCGGATCCGCGAGCGTGACGCGGCGTCGGGAGGTGCAAACCCGGACACGGTCGTCGTCATGATGACCGCGGTCGACCCGGACCTGAACATCCTGGAGATGGAGTTCGACGACTACCTCACGAAGCCGGTCGACGCCGAGACGCTCCACAGTTCGCTGGAGCGCCAGCTCGACACCCGACAAGAAGAAGACCCACGCTTGACCGAGTTTTTCTCGATCGTCTCGAAACTGGACGTCCTCGAATCCGAACTCCCGTCGTCGGGACTCGCGGACAGCGAGGAGTACGCGCGACTCGAACGACGCGCCGAGACGCTGGGTGAGGAACTCGACGCGACCTACGACGACTTCGACGAGATCGTCGGCACCTTCCGGGAGATCAGTCGCGGCTCGTCGTGACGGGTCGTGGCTGCGTGTGGTCGGTCACCACGGCGGAAGACCGGTCGCCGGCCAGTCAGGCACCACGGCGGAAGACCGGTCGCCACCCTGTCAGACGACGGAAGCGGACTCGTCCTCGACGGGGACCAGGTGGGTCTCGCCCCACTCGGCCATCGCCTCGATGACGGCTTCCAGGTCGGCGCCGCGCTCGGTCAGCGAGTACTCCACGCGGAAGGGTTTCTCGCTGATTATCGCCCGGTCGACCAGTTTGGCCTCCTCCAGGTCGTCGAGACTGTCCGAGAGCACTTTGCTGGAGATGCCGTCGACCTCCGATTCGAGGTCGTTGAATCCCATCGGGCCACTCTCCAGGAGCCTGTGGACGATCACCGGGTGCCACTTGCGCCCGATGAGCGTCGCCGTCGTCGTCACCGGACACCACTCGTCGCCCGCACACCACACCTCGATCTTCTCGTCAGTTTCGGCCATGTCTTCCATTCTCACGGGGCTCACTAATAGTTATCTGCTGAACGTAGGTTACCTATCGAACCACAGAGACTGTGCCCCTGTTCCGTTGCCGGGTCCCACCCGACGTCGGGGTGGACGACCCCGTTCGGTGACCGTTCGAGGGTGTAGGTTAAAACTACAAACTATAGTTAGGTTTCTGAGCGTTTACAATCGCTTAGGTACCGTGAGTCACAACGAGTTGATATCCCGAGAAGCCGTCAGTGGTCCCCGGTTCGGTGAGCCAGAGATAGTATGCAACGGTCACAGCTCCTAATCGTCGCGGTCGTCGTACTGGTACTGGTGGTTCCCGGCGCGTCGATGGCAGCGAGTTCGAACCACGAGGTAACGGGCCATCCGAACATCGACGTGTTCCTGCCGGACAACGAGGTGACGCCCGGGACGACGACACCGGTCACCGTCGTACTGGTCAACAACGGGAACGTCACAAACGGGTCGACGACGAACCCGCAACTGGAACAGCAGGTCACGACGGCGCGAGCGGTTCGCGTCCGGTTGCGCGCGCCCGAGACGGGCGAACGCGAAAAGACCGGCGAGTTCGTCGTCCGCAACGGCGAGATCGTTCCGGTCACGACCCCCGGCGAGGGGACGATCTCGGTCAGTACCAACGAGCAACCGGTCCCGACCCTGCCCGACACGACGAGTGCGCGACTCCCGTTTCAGGTCACGGTCGACAGGGACGCCGAAGCCGGCCGGTACGACCTCCCGCTGAGCGTCTCGTACAACTACACGCAGTCGGTCGACCCACGGACGGGTGAGGAGAACCGGACGACCGTCGACAAGACCTACAACGTCACGCTGGTCGTCAAGGAGACCGCCCAGTTTTCGGTCGTCGACGTCGACTCCAACACCCGGGTCGGCGCGACGGGCACCGTCGAGGTCACCATGCGCAACACCGGTTCGGAGGCCGCCCGGAACGCCACGGTCACGCTGAGCTCGCGCAACAGCGATATGACGTTCGGACAGGCCACCAGTTCGAGTCGGTTCGTCGGCGGCACCTGGGCCCCTGGCGAGAACCGGACCGTCTCCTACCGGGTACGTGCGGCTTCCTCGGCCAGCCAGCAGCAGTACGCCTTCGAGGCGTCGGTCAGCTACGACGACGCTAGCGGCGTGACGAGCCAGGCCCAACCGGTGTCACTCGGTGTGACGCCCGCGCCCGAGCAGACGTTCTCGCTCGTTTCGACCGAGCACTCGGTCAACGTCGGGGACGAAGGGACCGTGGGGCTGACGCTACGCAACGACGGGCCGATCACCGTCCGCGACGCCACGGTGACGGTCCAGTCGACGACCAGCAAGCTCGTCTTCGGTGGCTCGGCGTCCGCGAGTCGGTACGTCGGCGCGTGGGACCCCGGCGAAACCCGTCGAGTGTTCGTCAACGCTACCGCGCTCCCGGAGGCCGAGACGCGGAACTACTCGATACAGACGTCGGTCGCCTACGAGGACGGCGAGGGCGACCCCGGCCAGTCCGGGACGCTCCAGTTCGGTCTCCGCCCCGGCTCCGAACAGACCGCCGAGTTCTCGGCCAGCGACGTCACGTCCACCCTCAGAGTCGGCGAGGAGGGCACTCTCTCCGGCACGGTCACCAACACCGGTGACGAGCGCGCTTCGAACGTGGTCGTCGCCTTCGAGAGCCGGAGCGAGAACGTCTCGCCGCTCGAACGGGAATACTCCGTGGGCTCGCTCGACCCCGGTGAATCGGCGACGTTCGCCTTCGACGTCGAGGTGAGCGACGCGGCAGATTCGGGACCGCGCCAGTTCACCCTCCGACCGACCTACCGGAACGGCGACGACGAACAGCGCCAGGGCGAGAGCTTCGACGTCCGCGAGGAGATCCGTCCGGCCCGGGACCGCTTCGACGTCTCCGCCAACGGTGCGGACGTCTCGCAGGGGGGCTCGACGATCCTGAACGTCACGGTCACGAACAACGCCAACGAGACCGTCTCGGACGTCTCCGGTCAGTTGTTTGCGGACTCGCCCATCTCCGTCTCCGACAGTGACGCGTTCGCGAGCGAACTCGGCCCCGGCGAGTCGACAGTCCTGAAGTTCCAGATCAGCGCCGACGGGGGCGCACTCGCGAAGTCCTACCCCGTCGAGATCGACTTCCAGTACGACGAGGCCGACGGCGACCGCAAGCTCTCTGACACCTACAAGCTCGCCGTCGACGTGACCGAACGCGAGAGCGGCGGGCTGGGTCGGCGCGGGGCTTCGATGGCTGGCCGTCGCCGCCGTCGCCTACCGGACCTTCGGGTAATGGATTACCAGCGCCTCATCGACTGGACCGACGACAAGATCGTCAACAGTCCGGGAAGAGTCGTCCTCGTCTTCCTCCTCGTGACCGCCGTATTCGCTGTCGGCCTGGGCAACATCTCCACCGAGGCGGGCACCCAGCAGTTCACGACCGGCGTCCCCGCGGAACAGGCACTCGAAGACGTCCAGCGAGAGTTCTCCCCGAGCTTCAGCACGGACACCGGAGGTACACAACTCATCCAGCACGAGCAGAACGTCCTCTCGAAGCCGAGTATGCTGCGGATGTTGCGTGCACAGGAGGCCCTCGAAGAGCGCGACGGTCTGCGCGTGACCGGCACCGCCAGCGCTGCCAGTATCGTCGCACAGCGTCTCGACCCGACGGCCCGCACCACCGGGGAACAGATCGACGCCGTCGAGGGCGCGACCCCGAGCCAGATCGACGCCGCGGTGCGCGCGTCGGCCAGCCAGAACCCCCAGTTCACGGGCCTCCTGAGTACGGACTTCAACCGCGGGAGCGCCTCGGCGTCGGCGACGATCGGCACCGTCACCCACCAGGTGCCCGGCGGCGTGAGCCAGGGCTCGGGACAGGGCGGGACGAGTCCCCTGACGCCGCTCCAGACGGAGGCACAGCACGTCATCGCGCCCATCGGCGGGAACATCGAGGTGTTCGGCAACGGCCTGTTCGCCCAGGAGTTCAGCTGGGTGATCCTCGATTCGCTGCTCATCGTCGTCCCCGCGGCGGTCGTACTCATCACGCTCTTTCTGGTGGTGGCCTATCGCGATTTCGTCGACCTCGTGCTGGGGGTGACCTCGCTCGGGATGGCGATCGTCTGGACGTTCGGCTTCATGGGCCTGGCGGGGATCGCCTTCAGCCAGTTGCTCATCGCCGTCCCGCCCCTGTTGCTCGCCGTCGGCATCGACTTCGGCATCCACGCTATCAACCGCTATCGGGAGGAACGCGAGCGCGATACGTCCATCGGCGAGTCGATGCGGATCACGACCGACCAGTTGCTCGTCGCCTTCTTCATCGTCACCGGCACCACAGTGATCGGCTTCGCCGCCAACTTCACCAGTCGGCTCGCGCCGATCCGGGACTTCGGTCTCGTCGCCGCCGTCGGGATCACGTTCACTTTCTTCATCTTCGGCATCTTCCTCCCCGCAGCGAAGGTCAAGACCGACTACGCCCGCGAGCGCTACCCCATCCCGACCATCTCCGAGCGCCCGCTGGGCTCGGAAGGATCGCTCCTCGGGCGAGTCCTCCAGGGTGGCGTCGTGGTCGCACGGTACGCCCCCGTCCTCTTTTTGATCGTGCTTCTCGTCGGGAGCGCCAGTGCTGGCTACTACGCCCGCGACATCGACACCAGCTTCAGCCAGGAGGACTTCCTCCCGCCCGAGCAGACTTCGGACCTGTTACTCTCGCTGCCCGAGCCGTTCCGTCCCCACGACTACACGGTGACCGCCCAGTTGAACTTCCTCGAAGCGAAGTTCGCCTCGACCCAGAGTGACCAAGTGACGGTCTACGTCGAGGGACCCTTACAGCGTGACAACGCGCTGGAATCTATCCACCGCGCGAGCGAGAACCCGCCTGCCACCTTCGTCGAGGACGGGCGCGTCGCCGACTCGCAGTCTATCGTCACTGTCATCGACTCCTACGCCGCCCGGAACCCCGAGTTCCGCCGACTCGTCGACCGCAACGACCGCAACGACAACGGGATCCCCGACGACAACCTCGGCGAGGTCTACGACGCTCTGCTCTCCTCGCCGGTGCGCGACCAGGCGCTTTCCTACATCACCGTCGACCGCCGGAGCGCCAGGGTCGTATACTCGGTCGAGGCCGGGAGCGAGCAGTCCGCCGTCGTCGCGGACGCGCAGTTCGTCGCCGACCGCTACCGCGACGACGCCACCGCTACCGGTCAGGTCGTCGTCTTTCAGGTCATCTCCGATCTGATCCTCCAGTCTGCGCTCGTCAGCCTCTTTGTCGCGCTCGCGGGTGCCTCGCTGTTCCTGGTCCTCGTCTACTGGCTTTTCGAGGGGTACCCCTCCCTGGGCATCGCGAACGTCGTCCCCATCCTGGTGACGGTCGCGCTGGTCGCCGGGTCGATGCGCTATCTCGGGATCGCGTTCAACGCCATCACGGCGACGATCCTCGCGATCACGATCGGACTGGGTATCGACTACTCGGTCCACGTCACCCACCGCTTCGCCGACGAGCGCGAACACCACGACCTGACGACCGCGCTGGAGCGAACGGTCAGGGGAACCGGCGGCGCGCTGCTGGGGAGCATGTTGACGACCGTCTCGGGCATCGGCGTACTCGCACTGGCGGTGTTCCCCGCTATCGGCCAGTTCGGCGTCCTCACCGGACTGAGCATCCTCTATGCCTTTTTCGCGTCGATGGTCGCGCTCCCCTCAACGCTGGTCGTCTGGGACCGCGCCGTCAACCAGTCCGGCCCGATCACCCGACTGTTCGGCCCCGTCCGGGAGTCGCCGGGCGACCAGTCGGGTATCGAGGCCGAGGCCGAGAGCGAACCGACGCCCGACTGACACCCGCTCGGCCGACGCGCGTTCGCTTCGACCGCTCGCACGACCCCAGGGATACTTTACGGTATCACACCGGAGACCCGGTATGGTTCACGTAGTGGTAATCGGTGCCTACGGGAGCGCCGGGGCGGCGGTCGCGGGCGAACTCGCCGACGAACCCGATGTCGAACTCACACTCGTCGACGACGGCGACCCGGGTGGCGGGCTCTGTATTCTCCGTGGCTGTATGCCCTCGAAGGAGGTCCTCTCGGCCGCGGCCCACCGCTTCCAGGCCCGCCACGACGACCGTCTCGTCGGCGAGATGCCGACGGTCGACCTCGAACGGACCGTCCAGCGCAAGGACGACCACACGCTCGGGTGGGCCGGCCATCGTCGCGAGAGCGTCCACGAACTGGCCGAGCGCGACGACGTCGAGTTCGTCCACGACACCGCCCGATTCGTCGACGATCATACTGTGGTCGCGGGTGGCCGCGAGTTCGAGGCCGATTACGTCGTCGTCGCCACCGGGTCCTCGGTCAACGTCCCAGACACCCCCGGCATCGGCGAGGTCGATTACGTGACCAGCGCCGACGTCCTCGACGCGACCGAGTTTCCCGACTCGGGGATCGTCATGGGCTTCGGGTACATCGGGATGGAACTCGTCCCCTACCTCACGGAAGCGGGCGGGATGGAGCTCACCGTCGTCGAACACGACAACCGGCCCATCGACGAGGCCGACCCCGAATTCGGCGACGCCGCCCTCGCCCTCTACGAGGAACAGTTCGACGTTACCATCCCGACCAACTGCTACGAACGACGCCTCGAACCCACCGACGACGGCGGCGTTCGCCTCCACGTCGAGTTCGAAGACGGCACCACGGACGCCTACGAGGCCGACCAGCTCTTTCTGTTCACCGGGCGTCGGCCCACGCTGGCGGGGCTGGGTCTGGAGCACACGCCCATCGAACCCGACGAGTACACCGGCCAGTCACAGGACTGGGTCAGAGAGACGATGCAGGCCCGCGACGACGACCGGGTCTTCGTCGTCGGCGACGTCAACGGCAAGGAGCCGATCCTCCACGTCGCCA
>ENA-ORCS01000968-ORCS01000968.1-marine-metagenome-genome-assembly--contig:-NODE-968-length-14546-cov-3.605916_pt1 | contig 14546 bp, 11 predicted proteins | sample MGYA00237781_ERZ508513 | MGnify/ENA primary metagenome ERZ508513 (study PRJEB26184, sample SAMN06268793) | marine metagenome | isolation source: Eden Landing Ponds, San Francisco, CA, USA | place...
GAGAGGCGCTCACCCACGTCGGTAGCGCTCGACACCGACTCGAAGACGGTCCGCGTGTAGAGCGCGAGGTCGAACTCGGGGTAGGTGTGGTAGGTCTCGTAGCCGTCCGGGCGGAGGTCGATCGTCGTGACGGCGTCGTCGTCGAACCAGTGCGCCAGGTCGAACGATGCGTCGGCCGGAAACGCCGCCAGCGGTCGCCGCTCGACGACGGTCTCACACCGTAACGCGTCGGTCTCGTGGCTAAGACGGCGGGTCGACCCGGCAGGCGTCCCGTCACTCTCGGACGATTTTGCCGAAACCTGTCCGGCGTCGAGTCGGACCGTCGCCACGTCCTCGCCCGGGACGGGCTCACAGGAGGAGAGTTCGTGGAAATCGTAGGCCGGTGCGCTGACGTAGTGGGAACTACCGACGACGCGGAAGGTGAACTCGGCGCCGAGGAAACGTCGCGTGAGCGAGTCGAACACGCGGACGTCGGTCGCCGGCGGGGACGTGCTGTGGACGAACTGGAGGGTGTTTCGTGCCATGATCAGAGGTCGACGATGATGTCGTAATTGGGGTCGAAGACGCTGTTCGGTTCGACACCGCGGTAGTGGGGGAAGCGCTGCCACTCCCAGCCGCGCTCGGCGTACTTCGCGGCAGTCGCGTTCAGATGGGGGCTTTTCGCGCGGTCCAGCACCGGTTTCGGCCCCGCGTCGTCCGAGAGAATGTAGAAGCGCTCGCCGCGTTCGAGTTCGCCGTCGCCGTCGAGGTCGTCGTACGCGGAGTACTCCAGGTTGTACGCGAACCCGGCCGCTCGCACCGTGTTCGCGTACGCCTTGGCGTGTTCCCCGTAGAAGTACGGCGAGTACGTCCAGGTGGTGACGATCCCCCGGTCGGTGAGACTCTCCCGGAGGAGTCGGTAGAACTCCACGGAGTACAGCGGCAGGGAGTCGTCGCTGCGGGCGCCGGGTATATCGAGTAGTATCAGGTCGTAGCGCTCGTCGCTGTGGCGCAGGTGCGTGAACGCGTCGCCGACGGTCGTGTTCAGTCGGTCGTACTCGTCGGCGCCGTCGTTGAACTGTGTGAGATACGACCGGTTGCGCGCCATCGCGAGGAACTCCCCATCGATGTCGACCTGGTCGACTGAGACGTCGTACTCGCGGAGGTAGTCGACGGCGACGTAGTCCCCGCCCCCGACCAGCAGGACGTCGACCGAGGAGGTGTTCTCGAACGTACTCATCGGGACGTCGACCAGTCCGCTGTGGTAGGACCGTATCCAGCTATCACAGAGCTGTACCGCCTGGTCGAGGCGGAGGCACTTCTCTGTCCCCTCGTGGGACACCACATCACGCTCGTAGGTCGTCACTCGCTGGTAGCGCGTCCGCTCGAAATCGGTCACCCGAATGTCTGCTCGACCCGGCTGGTACTCGCTCTCGATCCGGTCGGCCATGTACGACCCGGTGACCGCCCGGTCGACGGCGCCGGCGTTGGCGACCAGCCCGGCGTAGGTCCCGGTCAACAGGAGCCCGGCGAACAGGACGCCGCGCCAGCGACCGAGCGAGGGCGAGGACACTCCCGCCATCGGCGTGGCGCCGCCCCACAGTCGCCAGGCACCAAACGAGAGCGCCGCGAGGGCGTTCAACAGTCCGAGGACGAGGACTGCGACGACCAGTCCGTACGTGGGATAGAGTACCAGCGCGTAGACGACCGTCCCGGCGAGACTCCCCAGATAGTCGACGCCGAGCACTTCCGAGAACGATTCCCCTTCCGGCTCGGAGACGTCGAAGAATACGCCGAGGACGCGCCGGACGACCGTTCGCGGGTAGAGCCGGCCCAGTGACGCGAAGGCCGTCTCCTCGCGGTGTTCGACGAGTTCGTTCAACAGCGGGATCTCGAAGCCCGAGAGGAACCCGACCAGGAGGATCGGGATGTGTGCGAGCAAGAGCGTGACAGTCGCTTTGGCCGGGAAGACGACGTCCGGGAAGGAGTTGAGCGCGACCATGAACCCCGCCCCGGCCGGGCCGGCGACGGCGAGGTACACCTCCGTGCGCAGGAAGTTGTCAGCCGGGTCGTCCAGATACGTCGAGAGCAACGCACCCACGCCGAGCGAGAAGAGGTAGAGCCCGATCGTGATCGAGTACCGGAGGACGGTCCCGCCGTAGAAGACGGTGAGAAACTCCGAGTAGACGAGTTCGTAGGCGATAGAACAGAACGCGACGACGAACGTGAGCGCGAGCGTGACGCGGCGGTCGGTGACGGCGTCCCGCGCCGCGACCAGCGGTGGCTGGTCGTCCGACTGCGGGTCGTCCGTGGCCGGATCGGCGCCGCCCGACCCGGCGTCAGGCTCGCTGTCCATCTGGGCAGGCGGTCACACCCGGGGCGCGACGTACCAGGCCTTGTCGACCCGCCAGCTGGCGTCGTTGTCGACCTCGAAGTCGACGGCCTGCCATTCGGGTTCGATCGTCCCGTTCGAGGACTCGAACTGCGTTCCGATACGGTACCAGCCCTCTCTGGGGCCCGACCCCGGCGAGAGCGCCCCGATGTCGGCCGTTATCTCGGCGCCGCCCGACGGGTCGTCCCACGTCCGGTCCCAGTCGACGGGGCCGGGCCCGGGCGTGTTGTTCTCGTAGTCGTTGTCGCTCCCGATATAGGCCACGCCGAGGGTCGCGACGCTGGCCTGGACCTCATCTATCTCGTCGTCGTGGTCGTCCCGCCAGTCGTCGGTGTAGGCGCCACCGTGCCAGACCGCCCAGCTCCGGTGGCGCCAGTGACTCGGCGCGTTCGAGTAGCCACCGGCCCCCCGGCTCCCTGCTCCTTTCGCGGCCCGTGCGACCCCGACCGGCAGGAGAGCAGTAACCACGCCGCCGGCCGCTATGTCACCCTGGACGTTCTCGGCCCGGGTCTCGACCCGCGGGTTCGACATGAGCGATATCTGCATCTCTCGTCCATTCAGCGACACGTCCTCGAACACCTCGGCCCGTCTGGGTGGTGGCGAGTTGTTCCCGCCGAACCCGAGACACCCGGCGATACCCAGCCCGGCGGTCAGTCCGGCGCTCCCGCGAACGAACGTTCGGCGCTTCATACCACGGATCCTTTCTCTCATCTGCTATATTCGTTTCGGTGCCAGCACCAGTGTCACCGACCAGATGTTTAAGTGACGACAGGCTGTACGTCGGCCAACGATGGGAGCGAACGGAGCGAACTGGGACGCACCGACGGAGCGCCTCTCCGGGGACGTCCGACTGGCGGGCGGCCACGACGCGCCGGTCGGACTCCGCGGAGCCGAGGACGTCTACGTCGGCACCGGAGGGGTCGACGGGGTGCTCAGAATCGCCGACGCCGAGTACGTCTTCACCGACGTGGCGCCCGGTGGGAACGGCGACGGGGACCCCGTCGCGACGGACGTCACCGGTGACATCGAGGACGGCTACGTCGAGGACGCGAACGGCGACGTCGTCGTCAGGAACGTCGAGGACGTGTTCGTCGAGTACGGCGCCGCGGAGGCAGTCAGTGACGTCGGCGCCGAGCAGGTCTTCTACGACGACAGCGCGGCGCCGACCAAGTCACCCGAGGACTACGAGATCCGGGTGACGGGCTGGAACCACTCGCGGGAGGCGCGCGACCCCCGAGACGGCGTCTCCGTTCGCGGTGCGAACAACGAGGTCACGATACGGGAAGCGAGCCACGACACGACCGTCTACGTGACCGGCTGGGGCAACGAGGTCCGCGTCGAGGGCCGTGGCGCCGACGTGACGGTCTTTTTCGTCGGTCGGGACAACAGCGTCAGCGTCGGCCCGTACCTCTCGGCGACGACCGCTGCGGAGAGTGGCTTCGACAACGTCGTCGACGTGGACGCGCTCCCCCCCGAGGCAGTCATCCAGACCAGCAAGAAAGAGGCCTTCGGCGACGCCACCATCGGCCGCCACAAGGTGACCTGGCAGGAACCTGCCGACGGGAAAGACTGGTGTCCCAACTGCGGGAGCGACGCCGACGCAGTCGTCGCTCGCCGGCAGAAAGACGCGTTCTTCCTGCTGGGGACGCCCGTCCGCACCTACGACGACGGCGGGGCTTCCTACGAGTGCGAGCAGTGTAGCCCACACGCGGTCGACCCCACGCTCTCGGAAGACGAACGCAAGGACGCGCTGCGGTGAACGGCGCGCTCCGAAGGGAGAACCAGTGGGCAGAGACCGGTCAGTTGCGTGCGTCCTCGACGGCCTCGACGAACGCCGCGGCGGACTCGCGGACGCCGTCCCAGTCCTCCTCGGCGATGGCCTCGTAGTCGACCAGTGCCGAACCGGCGCCGACGGCCACCGCGCCGGCGTCGAAGTAGTCGGCGACGTTGTCGGTGTCGACACCGCCAGTGGGCATGATCGGGATGTCACCCAGCGGGCCCTGAAGCGCACCGATGTGACCCGGGCCGACGGTGGAGGCAGGGAACATCTTCAGCATGTCCGCGCCGGCAGCCATGGCCTGGTCGGCCTCGGTGGGCGTCATCACGCCGGGGACCGCGACGACGCCCGCGCGGTTGCAGACGTCGATGACCGCCTCGTTGAGATTGGGCGCGAGGACGAACTGGGCGCCGGCCTCGATGACGTTGCGCGCGGCCGCGGCGTCCATCACCGTGCCCGCACCGACCATCGCGTCCGTGTCTTCGAGCGCGCGGTCGATGGCCGCGATCTTCTCGCTGGCGCGCTTGCCGTCGGCCGTCACTTCCAGCGCCGTCACGCCGCCCTCGTGGATGGCCTCCGCGACGGGGACGATGTCCTCTTCGTCGATCCCTCGGAGGACCGCGGTCACGCCGCTGTCGACGATGCGCTGCTGGATCGCCTGCTTGCTCATATTCCCACTGCGACAGGCGGGGGCAAAAGGATACCAGTCTCGACTGCAGGGGTTCTGTCCCATCGACGACCTCAATTTTTTTGCTGTCGGCGCGACCAGTATCGCGGGCAATGTCCGGATCCCTGCCGCTCGAAGAACTCGCGAGCCTTCCAAGCGTCTACCACCCACGACTCGACCCCGATGGCGAGCGGATCGCCTGCTACTACGACGGGAGCGGGCGTAACGAACTCTGTCTGCTCGACCCCGAGACCGGTGACCTGACACAGGTCAGTGACGGCGACGTGCCGCGCAACGCCCGCTATCCTATCGAGTGGGACGCCGAGGGCGACGCCGTCTACTTCCACCGGGACCAGGGCGGCGACGAACAGAACGATATCTGTGCGTTCGACGTCGACGAGGGGTCGGTCCGCGCGGTCGTCGAGAACGACAGCCAGTGTCTCCTCTACGACGTCGCGCCCGACGGACGCCTGCTGTACGGCAGCGACGCTGGCGCGCAGATGAACCTCTACGAGCACGACCCCGCGACGGGCGAGAGTCGCCAGCTCACTCGCTACGCTCGCCCCGTCTTCGGTGGGCAGTACAGCCCCGACGGCGAGCGAGTCGCCTACGTGACCAACGAGCGCGCGGACCTGGAAAACCGAGACACCTACGTCGCGAGCGTCGCCGACCTCGCCGAGCACCCGCCCGGCAGCGACGAGGAATCGGCCGAGGGCGAAGGCGAAGACGAGGACGACACCGTCGCCCGCCGCCTCGAGGTCAGCTCCGAGGGTTACGAGACGTTCCTCAGCGACTGGGCGCCCGACGGGGACACACTCCTGCTGACTGACAACGAGTCCGACCGTACGCGCGCCGGGCTGTACGACCTCGCGACCGACGAACTGACCTGGCTCAGCGACGGCGAACGCGAGGAGAGCGGCCACTTCGTCCACCCCGACGGCCACGTCTTCGCCGAGCGGACGACCGAGGGGACACAGCAACTGGTCGTCTACGACCGCGCGGGCGCCGAACTGGGGACCCCCTTCACCGACGGCGTCGCCTGGACCGTCGGCGGGCGGCGGTCCGGCGTCTTCCCCGACGGGAGCGTCCTCACCGGGCAGAACACGGCGACGACGCGCAACACCTACTATCGCTACGACCCAGACGACGGCGAACGGACGGCCCTCCGCGAGCCCGAGTACGGCGATATCGACCCCGACGTCTTCAGCGACGCCGAGTACGTCACCTACGAGTCGACCGACGGGACGGAGATCGGTGGCGTACTCTACGACAGCGGCGAACGACCCTCGCCCGTCGTCGTGGCGGTCCACGGCGGGCCTCACGGCGACGTCAAACAGTCCTTCGACGAGCGCACGCAGTTTCTCGTCGACCGCGGCTACACCGTGTTCTGGCCCAACTTCCGGGGGTCGACGGGACGCGGTCGGGAGTTCAAAAACGCCATCCACGGCGACTGGGGCGGTCAGGAGCAGGCCGATATCGCTGCCGGCGCCCGCTGGCTCGCCGGGAAAGACTGGGTCGACGAGGACGACCTGGCCGTCTTCGGCGGCTCGTTCGGGGGGTATTCGGCCTACTGGCAACTGGTCGACTATCCCGATCTGTGGGACGCGGGTATCGCGTGGATCGGCATCACGGACCTGCCCGCTCTCTTCGAGGAGTCGATGGCCCACTTCAAGACGATCCTGCGCGAGAACATGGGCGACCCCGAGGAAAACGCCGATCTCTGGCGCGAGCGCAGTCCGATCACCCACGTCGAGAACATCGAGGCGCCCCTGTTGATACTCCACGGCGTCAACGACCCGCGGTGTCCCATCTCGCAGGCTCGCTCGTTCCGGGACGCTCTCGTCGAACGCCGGGGCTGGACCGAGGGCGAGGAGTTCGAGTACCAGGAACTCGGCGAGGAAGGCCACGCGTCGACGGACATCGACCACAAGATCCGCGTCTACCGACTCCTCGCGGACTTCCTCGACGAGCGGTTCCCCGCCGAGGAGTGACTGGGTACGGCCGAGTGAGTTCGTTCGCTCCGTGGATCTTCCACCGTTGGCGCGCGCCGTCGAGTCGTGCCGAGCGACGCGAGGCCGCGAGACGTATCGTGCGAGGGACGAGCATCGCAGCGAGCGCAGCGAAGCGAGAAGCGCAAGAGGGTGGGGAGGTATGAGGTTCTCTCCAGTTCCATACAGTCGCACTCGACATCGTGAGATGGAAGCCCTGGGCGGGCTCGCTCACGGCTCCCGCTGGTCGCCGTTCGCATCGAGGCCTCCTTTCGGTCGGCCTCGCTCTCGCGGTCGCTGAGCGGGATATTCTCGCTCGGATACCCACACTGCCCCGCACTCGCTCGAATAGAGCCCGCTCAGGCGACTCCGCTCCCTGCAGTCGCCGCGACCCCGCTTCGCCCTTCCAGTCCGCCAGGCAGAAGTCTGTGGGGTCAGCTACTGACCGTCCAACGTCGAGACGGCCCGTGGGGCACATTTCCCCCTGGCGGATTGAAAGGGCGAGGGTCGCTCGCGTCCACTTTAGTCGTCTCAGCGACCCCTATCCGAGCGAGCGAAGCGAGTGAGGATATGTCGCTGAGCGACCGCGAATGCGAGGCCGACCGGACGGAGGGCTCGATGCGAACGGCGACTAGCGGGAGCCGTGAGCGAGCCCGCCCAGGGCTTTCAACGCACCACATCGAGTGCGATTGCGGTCGAGCGTCTTTTTACAGCTAGCGAGCGTCCCGAGGGCTTTCATGTCTCAGCGTGAGTAGCGGACACGACACCCACACAGAACGAACGGCAAATCAGTGAGCGGGTGCGTAGGCTTCGGAGAAGACGTTGAGGACGAGGACGCCGGCGACGACGAGCACGAGTCCGACCACGCCCGCCGGGTCGAGCGATTCGTCGAAGACGACCAGTCCCACTCCGACGGTGCCGACGATACCGACCGCGGCCCAGGTCGCGTAGACGAGGCCGACGGGCAACTCTTCGAGCACGAGTCCGAGGAAGTAAAACGAGGCGAGGTACCCGACGACGACGCCGACGCCGGGGAGGAGGTTCGCGAAGCCGTCCAAGAGTTTCAGGGCGGTCGTGCCGGCGACTTCGGAGGCGATAGCGAGCGCGAGCGCGAGGTACGGACGCATGAGCGACCCCCCGGGGAGCGGGGACAAAACCGCTGTCAAACGTGGCACACCTTCCGGTCAGTTGTCCGGACAGCCGACCGACAGGACTTATACCACCGCGGTCCACGGCCATCGACGATGAGCGACACGGGGGACTACAGCCGGCGAAGGACCGCGAGAGACGGTAGTCGACGAGCGAAGCGGGAGACGAGAACCGATGAGTGACCTCGGAGACCTGGGACTGTCGAGTTACGAGGAGGCGGCCTATCGGGCGCTCCTGCAACTGGGGCGCGGGACGGCGAGCGAGGTTGCGGAGACGGGTGACGTCCCGAAAGGCCGGATCTACGACGTCCTCAACGGCCTCGCCGCGCGCGACATCGTCCGTGCACACAGCGGATGCGAGCCGTGCCGATACGAGGCCGTCGATCCGGAGGCGGCCGTCGACCGACTCCTCGCGGAACGCGAGCGGGAACTCGCCGCCGAGCGCGAGCGCTACGAGGACCTCGCCGACTCGGTGAGCACCGAACTTTCCCAGACAGTGCCCGTCGAGGGACAGTTCTGGGAAGTCGGCATGGGCGCCGACGACGCCGTCGCCGCGATGGGCGAGCAGTTCGACCGCGCCGACGACCGTCTGTACTCCGTCGTCGGCCCACCCTACGGCGACTCCTCACCCGAGGCCGTCCGTCGGGAGAGCGAGGCTTACGCCGACCTCGTCGCCGGCGACGTCGAGGCGAAACTGCTCACGACGCCCGCACTGGCCGAGGCGAACCCGACGGAGTCGCTCGTCGAGGCACTCGGTTCGGTCGAGGGTTTTGCCGTCCGGACGACGCCGACCATCGATCTGACGTTCGACGTCCTCGACGGCGAGGAAGTGTATCTGAACGCACCGGCCCCGTTCTCGCCCGGCGAACGTGTGGGCGCCGTCGTCGTTCGTGATTCGGAGTTCGCGACACGGATGGAAGTGCGCTTCGAGGAGGCGTGGGCGAAAGCGAAGCCTGTGGTATCACTTCCGGAGTGACCGGGACCGCAGGCCAGCGTGCCGGCTGGAAGCACTCGACGTGCGCGCTCGGAGTTTCCGTGACCGCTACTCGGACTGAGCGGGGATATTCGCTGAGCGACCCGTGAGCGAGCCCGCCGAGGGCTTCCATCTCAGAACGATGACTGCGGTCAAACGGTAGTCTGCGACACGATACTCTGGGAACACGGGGATCACCTGTGTCTCACACCTCCCCACCCTCTTGCGCTACTCGGCCTTCGGCCTGCGTTGCTCGTCCACCGGAAGACTCACTCCGTTCGTCTTCCGGGCCTTCGTTCGCTTCGCTCACGAAGACCTCGCGCGCCACGGTGGCTGTGTGGGCGGGAGACGGCGATACCGTTGTCAACCAGGCACTGTCGAGATCGATTCCGTTCACTCCCCGTCGAGACGCTTCGCGTAGTGGCGGAGGCGGTACTCGCCGTAGCGGTCGCGCCCGGTCTGATCGTAGCCGTGGCCGAGGTAGAAGTCGACGGCGGCGTCCTGTCTCCGGGCGGTCGTCAGGACCATTCGCTCGACACCGCGTTCGCGGGCAGCGTCTTCCAGTGCCGCGAGGAGTCGCGACCCGTGGCCCGCTCGCTGGTGGTCGGGGTCGACCGCGACCCGGAACAGTTCGCCCACGTCGCCGTCGACGGCCAGGCCCCCGGTCGCGACCACTTCGCCGCCGACCTCGACGACGAGGAACTCCCCGCCTGTGTCGAGGTACGCGGCCTCGATCCAGTCGAGGTCCCGGGTGCCCGGCACGTCTGTCGGGTCGGTCCCGGCCTCGCGCATGGCACGACGGAAGACGCGCTGGACGGCCGCCTGGTCGCCGGACTCGTACCGGCGGACGAGCGGGCTGGCGGGCGGGCCGTCGCCTGTCGACGCTGTCGACGACTCCGACGACGACTCGTCCATCAGACGTACTCGATCTCGGCCAGCGGTGTCACCTCGCCGAACAGGAAGTCGGCGTGTTCCAGTGCGTACTCGCGATGGGACTCCTCGATGTGACCGACCGCGTCTTCGAGGAGCACCGGGCGGAAGTCGCGCAGTCCGGCGCTGGAGGCGGTGTGCAGGACACAGACGTTGGCGAGCGTGCCGCAAACGACGAGGTCGTCGATGCCGTGAGCGTCGAGCCACCCCTCAAGCTGGGTCCGGTAGAAGGCGTCGTAGGTGTGTTTGACGACGACCAGATCGTCCTCGCGGGGGGCGAGTTCGTCGACGATCTCGGCCTCCCAGGAGTCTTCGAGGACGTGCTCGCCCCAGCGCTCGAACTCGTCGTAGTAGTGGGCGTCCTCGAACTGGTCGGGCGGGTGGACGTCCCGAGTCCACACGACGTCGGCACCGGCCTCGCGGGCGCGCTCGACTGCGTCGCCGACGGGGGCGATGGCGTCCTCGCTGCCAGGTGCGTAGAGACTCCCGTCCGGGTGACAGAACCCGTTTTGCATGTCGACCACCACGACGGCCGTGCTATCGGCGTCGAGTCGCATACCTGGTCGTAGGTGGTGGTCCCTCAACAATCGTCAGCCCCCACAGACTGTCGCCTCGTACCCACGGTCGTCGACGGCGAGCGGACGGATTTTTGTGTGTGTGCGCCTTCGGTCCGGTAATGCGTTCCGCCCTCTCGCTCGCGCTGGCCGCCCTGCTCGTGCTCTCGGCAGCCGCCGTCCCGACTGCCGCCGCCACGACTGGCGACACGAACGCTCTGGAGAATAGCTCTCCAGCGACTGACGTGAACCCGGTCACGAACGCCGGCGTCGTCTCGAACACGACCGCGGGCGCCGCGTCGAACCACGACGCCTGTATGGCACTGGCCGAGGACCCACGTGAGAACCCCGACACGGACCGCCTGGGCTGGGAGAACGGCTGCTGGGCCAACGAGACGCTGTCGGTCACGCGCGGGGACGGCCTGAACGAGACGGAACTCGACGCGGTCGTCGGCCGCTCAATGGCCCGCGTCGAGGCCGTCCGCGAACTGGAGTTCGAGACGTCGGTCCCCGTCGAGGTCATCTCCCGCGAACAACTCCGCGAGCGCCGGAGCGGGAACGGCAACGGCAGTTCGAACGGCACTTCCATGGCCAATCGCCTCCACCAGAACGTCAAGTGGGAGGCGATGTTCTCGATCGGCGAAGACGAGAACGCACTGTCGGCGTTCGAATCGACACAGACGGCGACGATCGGCGGTTTCTACAACTACGCTCAGGACCGCATCGTCATCGTCTCCGAGAACACGACTGCGCCGAAGATGGACGAGATCACGCTCTCCCAGGAGCTGTTCCACGCCCTCCAGGACCAGCGCCTCGCCGTCTCGTACAACCGCTCGACGAGGGAGGACAACAACGCCGCGCTCGGCATCATCGAGGGTGACGGCAACTTCGTCGACCTGCTCTATCAGCGACGCTGTGAGTCGGGCGAGTGGAACTGTGTCCTGCCCCAGGCCTCGGGCGGTGGCGGGGGGGACAGCAGCGACATCAACTACGGTATCTACCTGACCCAGTACCAGCCCTACAGCGACGGCCCACGGTTCGTCCGCAGTATCTACAACGACGGTGGCTGGGACGCCGTGAACGCGGTCTACGAGAACCCGCCGACGAGCACCGAACAGGTCATCTACCCCGAGAAGTACCCCGACGAGACGTCGACCGAGATCACCTTCGAGGACACGAGCAGCGACGAGTGGACGATCCCCGACCTCGGGAACGGGAGCGTCGACTACGCGCGGTTCGGCCAGGCGGGCCTGAGTGCGATGTTCATGCGGCCGGTCTTCGAATCGGGCGGCAATGCGGCGCCGGTCGTCACCGCACGCGAACTCTACAACCTCACGGCGGCCGGCCAGCCCAGCAGCTTCGACCCGCTGAACTACGGTCTGAGCGTGACCGACGGCTGGGAGAACGACCGGCTCTACCCCTACGTCACCGAGGATTCGGCGTCGACCAACGAGACCGGCTACGTCTGGCAGACTGCCTGGGAGAACGGGAGCGAAGCCAGCGAGTTCCGCAGGGGCTACGTCCAGTTACTGACTTACTACGGCGCCCGGGAGGCCGAGGGGCGGGAGGACACGTACCGGATCCCCGACGAGGAGCCCTTCGGTGACGCCTTCGCAGTCGTCCAGCAGGGCGACACCGTCGTGCTCGTGAACGCGCCGACGGTCGAGGAGCTGAGCGAGGTCCGCGACGGTGCCGGGGCCCAGACGCCCACCGAGACGCCGCCGCCGACCGACGCAAACAACATGCCGACGCCGACGGCGACCGCACCACCCACGCTCGACCCCACGGCCCCACCGACCGCTTCGCCGACCGACGAGTCTTCGACCGGCGGTGCCACGACCACCACGAACGGGCCGGGCTTCGGTGCGCTCGCGGCCGTGCTGGCGCTGGTCGCACTCGTTGTCGGCTCGACGGCCGCCCTCCGGCGGCGTGAAGGTCGGTGACGGGAACGTCGACGGTGCGGCGCGGGCGCGCCGGTCGCCGCCGACTCCTCGGCGGACTCCTGGCGGTGCTCGTCGTCCTGGCGGGGTGTTCGAGCGTTCCGCTGGTCGGCCACTCGGGCGAACCCGGCGACGACCAGATCGGCTGGGAGAACGGCTACTGGTACGACGACCCGATATCGGTGACGCCCGGCGACGGCTACAACGCGAGCGAGCGCGAGGCGGTCGTCGCGCGGACGATGGCCCGCGTCGAGCAGATCCGACAACTGGAGTTCGACCGCACGGTCCCGGTCGAGGTCATCACCCGCCAGCAGTACGTCGACAACCGGAGCGGCGGCGGGAGTTCGGACGCCCACGAGGCCTGGAACGACCAGGTCTGGGAGGGGCTCTTTATCGTCGGCGAGTCCGCTGGCACGGAGGAGAGTTTCAACTCCACGCTGGGTGCCTCGGTCCAGGGCTACTACTCGCCGGGTGACGAACAGATCGTCCTCGTGAGCGACTCGGCGACGCCGACGGTCGACCGCGCGACGCTGGCCCACGAACTCGTCCACGCGCTCCAGGACCAGCAGTTCGGCCTCGGCGGGAGCGGCGACACCCAGGACCAGCAACTCGCCACCGACGGCGTCGTCGAGGGCGAAGCCAACTACATCGAGAAGATCTACACCCGCAAGTGTGACCGCGGGTGGAGCTGTATCCCGGAACCGTCGAACGACGGCGGCGGTGGCGGTGCCCCGGCCGATTACAACCAGGGACTGTTCCTGACGATTTACCAGCCCTACGCGACCGGGCCGACGTTCGTCGACACGGTTCGGGAACGGGCGGGCTGGGACGGCGTCGACCGCCTCCACGAGCAGTTCCCCGAGAGCACCGAGCAGGTGATCCACCCGCAGGCCTACCCCGACGAGAAACCGATAAACGTGACCGTCCGCGACCGGTCGAGCGACGAGTGGAAGCGCTTCGACGTCGACCCGGTCGCCGACACGGTCGGTGAGGCATCCATCTACGCGATGTTCGTCTCAAACGACGTCACCAGCCCCGACGGCGGGCGACTGAGCTACCAGTCGACGCCCTCCGAGGGGTGGGGTGGCGACTCGCTGGTGCCCTACACGGACGGCGACGGCGACGAGGAGGACGGCTACGTCTGGGTGACCGCCTGGGACACCGGGCGCGACGCCGGGGAGTTCCACCGGAGCTACATCGACCTCCTGGAGAGCAAGGGTGCCACCAATCCGCGCGCGAACGTCTACGTCGTCCCCGACTCCAGCGCCTTCGGCGACACCTTCCGCGTCGTCAGAAACGGCGACCGCGTCCGGGTCGTCAACGCACCTACCGTCGACCAGTTGGACGAGGTTCACGAACCGCGGAACTGACGCGGACGTGGACTGGTCGTCGCCCGGTGGATTCGGTGTTCAGCGTCCTTCGAAAGTGAGCGTGAACGTGGATCGGAGAGACCACGGGCCTGTGGGTACTGACTGGTGGAGAAGTCCCACGACGTACTCACGACTCACCCGTCGAAAGGCAGGTCGGGTTCGTAGCCGACGGCGTCGATCGCCGCTTCGAGGACGTTCTCGACGTTCTCACCCTCGGTGACGCTCATGTAGTGGTCAGCTTCGACGTCCCGGGAGCGGTCGGCCTTGTTGCAGACGGTGAGAACGGGGACGTCGAAGCGCGTGGCGACGGCGTCTCGAAGTGCGAGTTGCGCGTCGAGGGGGTAGCCACACTCCCCGCTGGCGTCGACGAACACGAGCACGCAGTCCGCGAGGTGTTCCAGCGCGCTCACCGCCTGTGATTCGACGTCGTTGCGCTCCTCGGGGGGGCGGTCGAGCAGTCCGGGCGTGTCGACCAGCTGGTAGCGGATGTGTTCGTGTTCGTAGTGGCCCACGCGGATTTCGGTCGTGGTGAACGGATAGGAAGCCGTCTCGTTGCTGGCGTTCGTTACCTCGTTGACGAACGAAGACTTGCCGACGTTGGGGTAGCCGGCGACGACGATGACGGGTTCGTCGGGGTCGATGTCCGGTAGCGTCTTCAGCGCGTCGCGAGCCGCACCGATGGCAGCGAGGTCGTCCTCGACCTCCTCGACGACGTCCGCGATGCGGGCAAAGGCCTGCTTGCGGAGTTTGACCGCGACGTCGATGTCGTCGAAAAAGCGGCCCTGGTACTCGTCGCGGATCTCGTCGACCTTGCGGCTGGCCCAGCCC
>ENA-ORCS01000969-ORCS01000969.1-marine-metagenome-genome-assembly--contig:-NODE-969-length-14538-cov-3.462347_pt1 | contig 14538 bp, 18 predicted proteins | sample MGYA00237781_ERZ508513 | MGnify/ENA primary metagenome ERZ508513 (study PRJEB26184, sample SAMN06268793) | marine metagenome | isolation source: Eden Landing Ponds, San Francisco, CA, USA | place...
GACGACCGGAACGGTCCGATACCCGACAAAAAGTGATTTAGCCCTCAAGTCGAAACCCTTGGTAGATGACAGCAGACGACTCGCGCGGACTCTCTCGTCGCGACCTGGCGAAGGCCGCACTCGCCATCGGCGGAACGAGCGCGCTCGCGGCCTGTCAGGAGGCCGAGCGCGCGCCGAGCGAGGGGGAGACCGACCAACCCGAGTACCCGCGGGGCGTCGAGGACCCCGCGGAACTTCCCGACCGGCAGCACGCGTGGGACGACTACCTCGTCCACGGCGTCCACGGGACGGTGACGCAGAGCCAACACCAGTTGCTCCTCGGCCTCTCCTACGAGGGATCGGTCCCGCCCACCGACGCCGAACGCGAGACCGTCGAAGCCGCGCTCGCGGGCGTCGAGCGCGCCTACGAGCGGTCGGCCGCGGGGCTCCTGCTGACGGTCAGCTACTCCCCCTACTACTTCCAGCGGTTCGACGAGGACCTGCCCGAGAGCGTCGACCTGCCCGAACCACGCGCGCTCGCGGATTTCGAGGACCCCGACCCCGACGACGTCGACGCCATCGTCCACCTCGCCAGCGACCACGGCGAGGTAGTGATGGGCGCCGAGGAGGCGCTGAAAGGCGAGGTCGACGAACTCAACGGGGTCTCCCAGCCCGAGGCGTCGCTGACGGACGTGTTCACGCTCGGCGAGACGGGTGTCGAATCGGTCCGGACCTACACGAAGTGATCTACTCCGGAGACCCCGTCGTTCCGGCTGAATATATTGATTGGCTCGTATGCACGTACTGTTTTCCATTCCAAACAATATAAGTCCCCTGAGCGTGATCCCCCGTCAACCCACCTGACTACAGTCGACCGGAGGTGTGGGGGAACGGAGCGTTCCATGTCCGATACGAATCAAAACGAGGATGAGACCGAAGCGGAACAGACTGACGATAAACACTCAAGCACCGGCGAGAGTCCCTCCGCGAGTGATCGAGCGGGTGAGCGAGGCCAGCCGGAACGTGACAGTCACGCGGGAACGGGACGAGACGGACAGACAGACGGTGATCGACCACCTCGCAGTGGACAACCAGAGGACGGTGGACAACAGTCGTCGCAGGGTCGACAGCCCGTCGATGACGGACAGCACGGTCGGGGAGGGAGACAGCCGGGTGGACGCACGAGGGGGGCCACAAACGGACACGAGCAGCCCGCCGGAGGCTATCAGGCAACTGCCGGAACGGGTCTGGATTCGAACGTGGCCGCCGCCCTGTCGTACCTCCTCGGATGGGTGACAGGGATCGTCTTCTTACTCATCGAGAAAGAGGATGATTTCGTGCGGTTTCACGCCGCTCAGAGCATCGTCGTTACTGGGGCTTTGACGGTCGGCTACTTCGTGTTCTTTCGGCTCTTCATAGAGCTATTGGGCGCGATCGGGATATACAGCGTTCTCTGGATTGGGGCCCTCATCCGACTCGGCGGCTTGGTTGCCGTGGTCGTGTTGATGTACATGGCCTACGACGGCCGCTGGTACCGCGTGCCGATCGCCGCGGACATCGCCGACGACATCATCTCGGATCAGAGTCGCACCGTCCAGCCGCGACAACCGCGCGGCCAGCACTCGGCAGGCCATCAGCAGGCCGCCGGGCACCAATCAACCACCGGTCGGCCCGCGTCCCGCGGCCAGCAATCCGAACAGCGGACACGGGCCGGCGAACAACCCACGAACCAGCAGCGATCGACGCAGAACCAGTAACTCTCTGAAGCCGGCCGTCGCTTTTCACCGTCGGCCACTTCCAGTCGTCGCTCGGCGGCCGTTCTGTGGCGTCGTGACGACTCGTTCCAGCGCTTGTTCGCACAGCTGTCCCGTCTTGCGCAGTCCCCATTGGAACACGATTACGTAGCTGACGACGAAGACGACGATCCGGACGGGCAGGTATATCCACGAGAACCCGGGAGCGAACAGCCACACGAAGGCAAGCGGGCTGAGGAACAGTGTCACGAGCAAGAACACGAACGTGCGCCCGACCGACGGGCGGCGGTCGAGTACTTCCGTCGGAACGAGGGCGCCGGCCACGAATACGGCCCCAGAGACACCGGCGGAAAACGCTAGACTCAGACACAGCCAGACCGCAAGCAACGCAACGTAGTCGATCATCTCGTCGAGGATGTGGACAGCCAGCCCGATCGATCGCCCGTCCGACCGCACGACGGAACGATCGTGGCACTATCACATATTTCTATCGGTCAGTACGAGTCGGGAACATTTAAGGCCATAATACCCCCTCGTTCGGTCGTTCAAAATGCATCCGGGGATCGAATCACGGGAGATTCGGGTGGTGCCGGTCAATCGGGACTGGGGATCAGCCTGTGAGGCCGCCCGGAACGCGATCACGACGACGCTCGACGTACCGGCAGTGAGGGGCGATCGAGTCGACTTTCCGATCGGTGACGGTGCTGAAACGCTCTCGGCCGCGGAATACCTCGGTAAGGTTATGGAGTCAGTCGAGACCGACGACTGTCCCTGTATCGGTATCACGGACGATCCGCTCTTCGAAGATCCCGACTCGTCCGGCACGACGTATTTCGGCATCGGGACGGTCGGGGAAGAGGCTGGAGTGGTTTCGACCGATAGACTGCAGCGATATACCGACGACGAAACGAAAATACGCGCACGATACCGAAAAGAGACCCTCATCGTCGCCGGGAGATTGCACGGCGTGGAGAACCATCGTACGCCGGATGGATCGTGGGTCGACATCGACTCGACGGAGTCCTGTGTGATGGTCGGTAGTCGGGGGCTGCGTGCGATCGACGATGCGCCCGAGGACTATTGTGAGGAGTGCTGGGAAGACATCGAAGCGGCTCACAATCCGGGCAGTTTCCGGGACTTGGTCCCCGATCGTCGTCTCTTTGCGTGGTTGCGAACGGCGATTCCGTCCGTCCGCCGACCGGCCCGGGAGTATCCGGGATGGATGCACGGGCTCGTCCGTATTCTCCGTTTCTGGACGACATTGGCGCTATACGGGCTCGGAATCGGAACGTGGCTCGTTGCCCTCCAGTCGGGTTACGAGAGCGTTTTCGGAGCACAGCCGGCGATCGAAATCGGGTGGCTGTTGATCGCCGGCAGCATTCCACTCGGGGTTGTCACAGTCTGGTTCGCATCGGCGATCGTCTCGGGTCTGTATATCGGATTGACCCGATCGGACGCGGACTGGGACTGATCAGGCCCCGAGGAAGAGTTGAGCGATCCCGGACAGCCAGAGGAACACCGCGAGTCCGATCCCCGCTTCCACGATACCGACGGCGACGTCTTTCATGACGGCCCGCCGCCGCTCGGACAGAAGCGTCTCCATAGGTTTGTTCGAAATAAATCCGTGATTCTCCTCGGCAGCCACGAGAACCCCTTTCTCTCTCGGCCCGGTCGCGTCTTCCTGGGGGACCGCCCGTCCGAAGACGTATATCGTTTCCCCCGGTGGCAGATATTCGTACTCGAACTGCCGATCACGATCGAATCCCTGTTCGGGGAGATCGTGTTCCACCACGTAGGCCTTGAGATTTTCCGGGATCGGATCGCTGCTCTCGATCGTTTCCGACCACGTGTGTTCCTGATCGATCTCTAGCGTGAACCCGCCCGGGTCCACGTACACTTCCTCGTCATCCGAAACAAGGACAAATCTCGGTGTGTGTCGATCCTCGACCAGTTCCGACTCCAGTTTGTTCGTATCGTCGACGGTGATCCGATAGAGGATCGCGTCGGGTTGTTCCCCGATCGGGACCTTCGAACACTCGCCTTCCGCCAGAGCCGTCCCCCGTAACGCGACTTCGCCCATCGCCACCGAGTCCAGTTCCCCAACGGGTCTGTCCACGATCGCTTTCCGCTCGCGATATTTCTCGAAGCCGTCCTGTATCCCGATACCGCCAGCGACGACGAACAATCCGGATCCGGCCAGCAGACCGAGATAGATCACGACCGCGAGAAGCACGCCTGCTACCATCGGCGTTCAATCCTGCGTCGCCGTCACGTCGAGACGGTCCCGGAGTTCGAACCCGGATTTCGCGTCTTCCGATGCCTCGAAGGGTTCCTTCCGGGTGAAACCGTGCCGCTTCGCGAAGTACGACTCGGGAAACGATTGTACGCGTGCGTTGTACGTCGCGACCGCTGCATTGTACTGCTCTCGCCTGTTTTCGAGGCGCTGTTCCAGATCGGTGATCGACTCCGACAACTCCTCGAACCGATCCGTCGAGGCTAGCTCCGGATTTTCGTCGGCCAAGGAGTGGATCTCGTCAGTCGCGTCCCTGAGAGAGTTGAGAAACTCGGCCGCCGCCTCGGGGGTCTTCGTTTTGACGCTCTTTCCTCTCGCATCGAGAATATCGTCGATCATCTCTTTCTCGTGCGAGACGTGCTCGTTAGTGAGATCGACTAACTGCTGTAGCTCGGAGTGTCGTCGCTCGATGAGGACTTCGATGTCGCTCCAGGCTTTGTCACATCGTTCCCGCGCCTCGATCAATCTGCGTTGAGCTTCGCTGACGTACCGGAACAGACTATACAGCAGGAGGATCACGACGAATCCGACCACGACGTAGAGATACAGATTCATGTCGATTCGTTTTGATTGACGGTCTAATGAAGATTGGGGGAACGGCCGACTGGATGAGAACGCTGCTCTGGAACGTGCTCGGCGACGATCGATACGGTTCAATGTCCGTCGTCGTGAGGATTCAGCGTCGTCCCGTACTGGTCGACGTGATCAGTGTACTCGATGAACCGCGGGGAGTCGGAATCAAAAGGGCGCTGTAGGGCCTCGAAAGCCTGTTTCTTGTCCCAGGACTGCAGGCCGCCGATCGCCGAGCGATCCTCCAGATCGTGATAATCCAAGTCATCTTTCGTCATATCCCAGGCGTCGAGCCCCGCCTCGGTGCGGACGATGACTGAGGAGTACTCCTCGCTCGATCCGACGGAGCCGACCGTCAGGTCCGCGCAGTAGCCGGTGAAGTCCGCACACTCGTCACAGCCCTTCAACGCGGCGTCGTGGAAGTGTTCGACGTCCTCGTTGACGATCAACTCGCCCGCTCGATCGTAGACCATCAGCTTCCCGTCGAGGACGTCCATCTTGCCCACCTCATCGAGGTCGATCCCGCGCTGTTCGACGAGTTGCTCGCCCATGAGCCTCTCGTAGTTGAAGTTCTTCGTACACATCAAGGCGATGGCGTAGTCGATCGCCCGGACGCCCTCCTCGTGGCTGCCGTACTCCCACTCGAAGTCCTGCAGCGCACGGATCCCCTCGATCTCGCAGGGCGTGCCCACGAGGGCAAGTGAAGCGTCCTCGATCGGCCTGTCGATCTTGTAATCCCACTGCTGCAGGTCGAGGTTGCCCAGCGCCATCGTCTGGGTGTAGATCGAGCCCGCGTTTGCGATACACTCCTCGGGAGTGGTGGCGAGAAAGGCCTCGGCCTTCCAGGGGTCCTCGTCGCTCTCGGTGGCGATGAGTGCGCCGTCTATCTCACCTGCTTCCAGCAGATGGATCAGGACGCTCGTCACGAGGCCGCCGTCCTGGGCACCCTCGCGCCACTCGTCCTCGACTCTGGCGCTGAACTCGGTAATCGGATCGCCAGCCCCAGAGACGTTGTCGTCGCCGCCGGTGATCTTCCACTGGCGCTCGTAGCGCAGGCCACCGCGGGGACAAAAGTCCCAGCACAGCGAGCAGCCGGTACACATCTTGACGAGTTCCGGCAGGCCATTTTCGTCGACGCCGATCGAATCCGAAGGACACGAGGCCACGCAGGTCCCACACTGGATACACCGGCCGTCGTCGATGACGGCATCGTCCAGTTCCATGAACCACGTCTTCTCGTCGGGTTCCTCGATGTCGCTCATCCGCGAGCGGATCTCGTAGGACGGTGTGTCGAGGTCGAGATGTTCCTCGCCGGGGCGCTGGACGCGCTGATCGGGTGGCGTCTCGTAGACGTCCTGGCTCGCCGCTTCGGCGGGTTCGGTGAACTCGACGTCCCGGAGCTGTCCGTTCTCGTCGACGTTCGCTGGCGTACTTCCGCCATCAGTCGCTGCATCACGGCCACACCCACAGGACGATCCACAGCCGCAAGCTTCGCCAGTGTCGTCACCGGGTTCGTCGCTGCCACCGGGCACGCCCGGGAGAGGATCGTCAGTCATCACTCGACCCCCGTCCGCCCGTCTCCTGGGTGACACCGGCCGCGACGGGCGCGTCGGCCCGCTGCATGATCGAGCGCAGGCGGTCGTTCTCGACGCGGCGACACCACGCGTAGAACCGTTCACCCTCGTCGCGGTCCTCGGCGTAGGCCGCGAACAGTTCCTCCAGGGCGGGAATCACCGCTCTGGCGGGCACCGCCGTCTCGACCCAGTCGAGGAACTCGTTGTCGGTCCCGAGCGCGCCGCCCAGCCCGAAGTCCATCCCTTCGACGATCGCATCGCCCTCGAAATTCGTCGAGTCCTCAGGGTCTCGCGGTTGGTCACCGCTCGACCGTTCCGAGGCGCTGCGCGCCTCGCGCTCGTCGACTTTCACCGTCTCCCCACGGAACCCGATGTCGGCGATCTGGGGCTGGGCACAGGAGGCCGAACAGCCCGACATGTGCATCCGGACGACGTCGAGGTCGTCGGGCGTCTCGATGCGGCGGTCGAGCGCCTTCGCCCACTTGTAGACGCGATTTTTGGTCTCGATAATGCCGTAGTTACAGAACTCCGAGCCAGTACACCCGACCGCGCCACGCGAGAACGGTCCGGGATCGGGGCTGTACTTCCGGGCGAACGGTTCGGCCAGCAGGTCGCCGACGTTCTCGGCCGGAACGTGGGTGATCAGGAAGTTCTGGTCGGTCGCCAGCCGGATCGAGGCCTCGTCGGTCCCGTACTCCTTCGCCGCGCGGGCGGCCTCGACGAACTCCTCGCCGCTCATCCGGCCCGCGATCACGTTGAAGCCGACGTACTTCAGTCCGTCCTGTTTCTGGTCGTGGACGCCGACGTGATCGCCGGTGTAGCCCTCGGTGAGGTCGACGCCGCTATCGGGCAGGTCGACCGAACAGCGCCGCCGGACCGCCGCCTCGAACTCCTCGGTCCCCAGTTGTTCGACCAGATACCGCATCCGACAGACTCCGCGGTTGTTCCGATCGCCCAGTTCCTTGAACGTCTGGGCGATGGCGCGACAGAACTCCACGGCGTCCTCGGGTGGCACGAAGACGTCCATCGTCGTCGCCATCCGCGGGCCATCGGAGAGGCCGCCGCCGACCTTGCAGTGGAAGCCGTAGATGTCTTCCCCGGCTACCTCTTTCCGGGCGGGCGTCAGCCCGCCGTCGTTGATCTGGGACTGGGCACAGTCGTGTTTACAGCCCGTGATCGTCATCTTGAACTTCCGGGGCAGGTTGGCGTACTCCCGGTTCTCGGTAAAAAACTCGCTGACGGCGTCGATCACCGGCTGGGCGTCGAAACACTCGTGATCGTCCAGACCGGCGGCGGGACACCCCAGGACGTTCCGCGCGGAGTCACCACAGCCCTGGATCGTCGTCAGATCGACCTCGTCGTAGGTTTCCCAGATATCGGGGACGTCCTCGACCTCGATCCAGTGCATCTGGATGTCCTGGCGCGTCGTGATATCGAGATACGCGTCGCCCCAGATTTCGTTCTGTTCTTCGCCCCCGTGTTCGTCGGGTGCGGTGGCGTACGCCGTCGCCACCTCGCCGATCACTTCGGCTTGCTCGGGCGTGAGATACCCCCCAGGGACCTTCGTGCGCTTCATGAAGAAGTCGTCGTGCTCGCCGTGGGCATACAGGCCAGCCCACTTCAGGCGCTCCCACTCGCCGTCGCCCGCCCGGTCCTCTATCTCGTCGAAGGAGAGCCCACCCGCCGCGTACTCGGTGACGTCCTCGATCACGTCGAGGGGGTGTTTCTCCTGTTTCCAGTGCTCTACTGTATTCATATGAATGACACGCGCTTCCAGTCCCGGACGGATAATCGTGATTGACACGGCAGTACGTGACAATGCTCGTGGGTAGGGGCGAGGCGTGCCGACAGCTACGAGGTGGGCACGAAACTATCCGAGTGGGGACTCACTCGCCGAGAGTCAGTTGATCGACGACTTCCTCGGGGTCGAAGCGTTCGAGGTGGTCGTAGCCCTGCCCGGTGCCCAGAAAGAGGATCGGCTTGCCCGTGACGTGAGCGATCGAGATCGCCGCTCCGCCCTGCGGGTCGGCGTCGGCCTTGGTGAGGATCGTCCCGTCGATCTCGGCGGCGTCGTCGAACTCCGTCGCGCGGGTGACGGCGTCCTGGCCGGCGACGGCCTCGTCGACGAACAGCGTCATGTCCGGGTCGACGACGCGGTCGATCTTCGAAAGTTGATCCATCAACCCCTCGCTGGTGTGGAGTCGTCCAGCCGTATCTCCGAGGACGACGTCGACATCGTGAGCCTCGGCGTATTCGACGGCGTCGTAGAGCACGGCGGCAGGATCGCCACCCTGTTCGTGAGAGATGTACGGAACCGAAAGCGCCTCGGCGTGTTCGCCGAGTTGTTCGTTCGCGCCTGCCCGATACGTGTCGCCGTTGGCCAGCACCGCCGAGTATCCTCGATCCTCGAGATACCGGGCGAGTTTCGCGATGGTGGTCGTCTTGCCGACGCCGTTGACGCCCGTGAAGACGATCACGACCGGTTTCCCGGCCTCGGCGATTCGCGTCTCGAAGTCGAACTGGCCGACGCTGATGACGTCGTACAGTGCCTCCCGGAGCGCGTCCCGAGCGAGGTTGTCTGTACTTTCGAGTCGACGACGGGTATCGCCGACCAGATTCGCCTCGACGCCGTCGAGAATCTCTCCCGCGACGCTCATCTCGACGTCGCTGCTCAACAGCGTCAGTTCGAGGTCATCGAGGTGTTCGGAGAGGTCGTCCTCGTCGATGACTGTCTTCCCGGTAGCGAGGATTTTCGCCCGTTCCGTGAAGCCCCGATCGTCCTCTTCGGACTGGGGTTCGGACGCGGATTCCTCCTTTTCGTCGGCTCCCGGATCCGTCTTGCCGTCGGTAACTGGCTCGTCGTCAGTTGCCGGCTCGACGGACTCATCGTCGGCTGGTTGGGAGTCGCCGGCTCCGTTGTCCGTCTCGGGTTCGGTCTCGACGTCTTCTTCGACGTCGCTGCTGAACTTCCCGAGCTTCTCGCGCAATCCGTCGAACATCGCCTACTCGTCGTCGGCTTCCTGCCCTTGCATCTGCTGCATCTGCTGTTGCATCTGCTGCTGTTGCATCTGCTGGGCGCGTTGTTCTAAGTTCTCGCTTTCGGATTCGAGTTCCGCGATCTCCTCGTTGATCTCCTCGACGCGCTCGTCGATAGTATCTTTCTTGGATTCGAGGGTATCGACGGCGTCGTCCTGGTCCAGTTCGGCCGCATAGTCGGCACCGAACCCGACGATGATCTCGTCGATGTCCTGGATCTCGGCACGGACGTAGGCGTCCCCACCCAGCGGTACCTGAACCGTCTCGCCGCTCTCGACGGCTTCGATGGCCTCGATGGCCTCGTCGATCTCGGTCTGCTCGTTACGCAGCGACTGGATCTCCGCTTCGAGGGCTTCCTGTTCCTCCTCGATGGCCTCGATCGCCTGGGCCAGTTCCTGGAGTTGCTGCTGGCCGCCGCCTCCGCCACCGAGGCTCATGCGTCGACCCCCTCGATCTCGACCTGCGTGCGCTTCAGTCCGTGCTGGGAACCGAACTCCGAGAGAACGTGCTCCTCGGCGACGTCCTCGTTTTCCGCCTCGATTTCCTTCTCGAAGGTCTGCCAGCCGTCGCGGGCCTGGAAGGTCCCGGTGACTGTAAACTCACTCATACCCGAAAATGCGGTGATCGACGGGGAAGTATCTTCCCATCCACCTTTTTGTTCGGGGCCTCGTGCGCGCCGTCGGCGCGCACTCAACCCCTCGAAAAAAGCTGGACCAAAAAGCTGAACGCGCGACAGGCGCGCGTTCAGGGAAACGCCTCGCTGGCTCGCGGTTACACCGCTCGCCCCGACGAGGTCGCTTCGCGATCTTGCGACACTCGGCGTATACACGAGTTTGCCTCTACATATCGTAGATCGATTGGCATCCCTCTCATCACCTGAGCCGCTCAATACGGATCGTCCACCGATCGGAAAGCACTCCCGTCCACGCTTTCATCCTCCGTGTGGCGATGGATAGAACCGAATTGGTCCAAACCCTCACGCTCTGGTTCGTGGTTTTGATTTTCATTCAGACAGCCTCCGGAACCTCCGACAGTCAAGTGTTAGATGCAATCGGGATCGTCGCAATTTTGCTCATGTACTTCCTTCCGGTGTGGATCATCGTCGAACTCGTCTTGGAGCTCATCGGGCAACAGTGATGTTCAGTACGCCCACCTACTGAACGGGTAGTTCACGGTGATAACAGCGCGCAAGCCCACGCTTTGTGGGTCGTTGACCACAGCTCAGACAGAAATCGGCGTCTTCTGTCTAGTTAGATCACATTCTCCACGTCAGTTGGAACTGACAAACGCTCAGTCAATGTATCCGAGTGCGTTCTCGATCCGGCCGAGTTCCGGACCGGTAGTGTCCTGGCCGATGACGTAGCCGTTTTCGTTGGCGACCAGCCCCGACCCGACCAGGGGACCGCCGTAGTTGATCGTCCCCACGTCCGCCGGCACGTCGAGGACTTCTTCCAGGCGATCGAGCTCGTCGTCGGTCGCCTTCGGGTGGGCGAGGACGCCGCGGTTGGTGGCGACCGCTGCCGTGCCGACCGTTCGGACGCCGGCCAGGTCGCCCCGTTCGATGGGAACGTCGAGGGCGTCCTTTACTGCCCGGACGGCCTCCCGTGGCAGGTCGGGATGGACGCACGCCCCGTTGTCGTTGGCGAGGACGACGTTTCCGGCGGCGTTGATCCGGCCCGGGAGTTCCACGACGGGCCGGTCGATCGCCTCGGCGAGTCGGTCACGCTCGGTATCAGTGACCCGACTCGTCACGAGCAGGCCGTTGTCATTGCCGGTCGCGAGTGCGCCGACGGTGCTCGCGCCGCCGATCGTCGTCTCGATCGTCGGGACCGCGAGTTCCTCGCCGAAAGCGGCTTTGAGATCAGCCTCGGCGTCAGGTCGCAGGAGTAGGTACTCGTCGGTGGCACGCGCGTAGACGCCGACGTACGTCGAACCGGCGAAGGCCGCGCGGAGCAAAGTTACTCTGCGGGTTCGGCTTCGACGACGCTCTCGCCGTCCTCGTCGAAGCGGGCGGCCCTGATTCGGACCTTACTCGGCGGGTTCGATCGACCTTGCGACCAGATTTCCTCGTTGACCGAGGGATCCAGTCGGACGGCGTCTTCGGCCACCGAGAAGTGCTGGGCCAGGTGCTCGCGGACGAGGCTCATCGCCTTGTCGGCGCGTTCGCCCTTCGGCTCAGCCCGGACGTCACGAAGCGGGACTGTCAGGACCCGCTCTTCGAACTCGTCGGCGCTCATTCGTCGGTGTCGCTCCGCCGCCAGTGACGCCGCTTGGGGTTGCGCTGGACGTCCTGATCGGTCTTCATGATGACCCACGCCGGGACCCGGCTTTTCTGGCGCTCCAGTTTCGCCAGCCGCTTCTTTTTGCCCTTGGATTTCTTGCCCATGGTGTCGATCTGTTCGCCGCCGCGGTTTAAATGACTGTTCTTTTCTCGGAGTCACACGAGCGCCAGTGGTATCATCAGCGCCACGCCGACCAGCAATCCCACTGTAAGTTCGAGCCTCCCCTTCCACCACAACGGCTCGCCGGTCTCCAGAGCCTCGGGGATGAACTCCGTCGCGACGAGATAGATCATCGCCCCGGCGGCGAACCCGAAACCGTAAGGCAGGAAGTCCCGAGCGAGTCGAACGAACGCGAACGCGAGCACCGCGCCTATCGGCTGGGGCAGACTCGAAAAGACCGCCCACCAGGCCATGCGCCACTCGGAGACGCCCATCGAGCGCAGCGGGATCGAGATCGCGACGCCCTCGGGGATATTGTGGATCGAGATCGCGACCGTCATGAAGATCGCCAGGATCGGGACGGTCACGCCGAAGACGAGCGGCCCGCTGGCCCCCTCCAGTCCCAACTCGGCGAAGGAGACGCCGACCGCCACGCCCTCCGGGAAACTGTGGACGGTCAGAATGCCCAGGATGAGCACGAGCTTCTTGAAATCGGCCTCGGCGTACTCCTTGGGATCGAGGTCGACGTCGTCCAGCACGCGATGGGCCGCGATCACCAGGAGGACGCCCGCGCCCATGCCGACCGCGATCTCGACGGCCGTCCCCTCGGCCAGCCCCTCGAAGATCAGGCCGAACAGCGACGCCGCGAGCATGATCCCGGAAGCAAGACCCCACAGCGCGACGTACCACCGGTCGCTGATGTCATCGACGAGGAAAAACGGGATCGCACCCAGCCCGGTAGCCAGCGCCGTGATGGATCCCGCGACGAAGACCAGCGTCAAGTTGGCCAGCAATGCCATCACTCGACTCTACGTGCGTGACTCACTTAATAATTATCAATTTCTCTACCTATTTTGGCCGGCCTAAGTCGTTTGGCGGGCCTAGATAGTTCTGTCGCCGATAGAGAACAGGTAATTTTTGTCAGAGCTCAGAGTTCGAACGCTCGGACGGTCGAGTACTTGGGGCCATCGTCGGTCACGACGCTCTCGGTCAGCCTGACTTCCTCGACCCCGAGGGTCCCGACGGCGGGATCGTCTTCCCGGAGGACTTCCTGGACGAGTTCTTTGCCACCGGCGTGGTTCATGCGTGCCAGTGTCACGTGGGGCGTGAAGTCGTGGTCCTCCGGTTCAAAACCCATCGCGACTGTACGCTCCTCGATGGTCTCGTGCAGGCGGGTGAGTTGTTCGCCGCCCTGGCGGACGCCGAGCCAGACGACTCTGATGTAATCAGTGTTCGGAAACGCCCCAAGACTGCCGAACTCCGCTTCGAAGGGATCGACGCCGCTCTCGTCGATCGCCGCGGCGAGTTCGTCGGCGAGTTTCGGCAGGCGGTCGGAATCGGTGTCCCCCAGGAATTTCAACGTGACGTGTGCTTGCTCAGGGTCAACGAAGTTCAATCCCGGCGCGCCCTCGAAGCGTTCCTGGACCGCGGCGACTCCCTCTCCGAGACTGTCGAGGTCGACGCTGACGAACAGTCGCTTGGCCATACTTCCCCGTCCGGTGGCATCACCTTCAGGGTTTCACTCGCCTGGATCGCTCCTTTCCGCCGCGTGAAACCCATCTTCTGACAGCAGGGGAATTTCGACGACGCCCGCACGAATCCCGGCGACTGCGGCGTACAGCCCCCGGTCCAGTCCGGCGTTGATGGCGGCGATCGAGACCGCAAGCCCCTCGGGGACGTTCTGAATGCCGATCGCCAGCATGAGCGCCAGCGCCCCGCCGACATCGTCCGAGCCGAAGCCGACGCCCACCGCGAGACCCTCCGGAACGTTGTGGAGCGTAATCGCCAGGATAAAGAGTACGACGCTCGCAATCCGCGGGTCGTCGATCGGAAGCTGTTCGGACTGGCCGGCCGCGTCGGCACGCTTGCGGCCGGTCAGCAGAATGTGTGCGTGGGGAACCAGCGCGTCGCCGCGATCCAACACGATGACACCGAGTGCGAGCCCGATCAAAACCGGGAGCGGCCGGAGCAGTCCGTCGGCGACGATGCCCGGAACGAGGATCTCCGTCGCTTCGATTCCGGGGACGATGAGACTGGTGAACGCTGCCGCCATCATCACGCCGGCGGCGAAGCCGAGCGCGCCGTCCAGGGCGCGTTCGCTCGGATCGCGCCAGACGAGTACGAGCGATGCGCCCAGGAGGTTGAGCGTCGCGATCACGGTCCCTCCAACCAGCGCCTGGACGAGGACGTTCTCGCCGACGAGGTCGACGAACCCCTCGGTTACCACCGTCGTTGCCCCCCACGGATGTGCATCGTGATAGCAGTTGACGGGAAATCATTTGTACTTTACCCGTCGCGGGGCGATCAGCCGAACGCCGGGCGAAAGGACATGGCTGTCACGGGACGTCCCGCCGGCAGCCGTCCGCGACACCGAGCGATCGAATCCTGTCACTCGTCCCCGTCGTGCAGTGCCTGTAGCGGCGTCACCCGCGGCCCGTCGTCGGTCACGGTGACCCGGGCGTCGACACCGAACACCTCGGCGAGCAAGTCCTCCGTGATCACTGCCTCCGGGGGACCGCGATCGTACACCGTGCCGTCCCCCAACGCCACGACGTGATCGGCGTAGCGGGCCGCCTGCTCGATGTCGTGGAGCACGATCCCGATTGTGACGTCGCGCTCGTCGCGGAGCCGCTCGACGATCCCCATCACCTCGAGTTGGTGGTGCATGTCCAGAAACGTCGTCGGCTCGTCCAGCAGGAGGACGTCGGTCCCCTGGGCCAGCGCCATCGCGATCCAGACGAGCTGTTCCTGGCCGCCGCTGAGATTCCCGACCTCGCGGCCGCGCAAGTGATCGATCCCGGCGAGATCGATCGCCTCGTCGATGGCGTCTCTGTCGGCCTCGGTGAGCGAGTCGAAGAACCCGCGGTGGGGGTACCGGCCGTGGCCTACCA
>ENA-ORCS01000971-ORCS01000971.1-marine-metagenome-genome-assembly--contig:-NODE-971-length-14509-cov-3.325527_pt1 | contig 14509 bp, 13 predicted proteins | sample MGYA00237781_ERZ508513 | MGnify/ENA primary metagenome ERZ508513 (study PRJEB26184, sample SAMN06268793) | marine metagenome | isolation source: Eden Landing Ponds, San Francisco, CA, USA | place...
ACACGACCCGCCAGTCCGTGACGAGTCCGTCGAAGCCGACCGCCAGCGTCGCAGAGACGTTGTGTCGGTCGTTGACGTACGACGGGCCTGGTAGTCCCCCCGAGTCCTCCGACGCCGACCCGACCAGAACGACCCCCGCCTCGCGCCGGTCGGCGACCGCGAGCGATAGCGTCTCGAGGGCGTCGGTCAACTCGGCCGACCCGTCGACGTCGATCGACCTGTCGCCATCGGTCGACCAGTACAGGACTGGCTCGCCTGACCCACCCGAGAACCGCGTCGCGAACCCGTCGGTCCCCGACCAGTAGGTGAGTCGGTCGACCGGCCTGCGGGTGCCAAAGCGGTACAGTGTCAGGTTGTACCGCCCGTAGTACGGTTCGCCGTCGACCGAAACGCGGTGTCGCCGTGTCGACCGCATGATCGTCCCGTTCGAGTCGACGACGCGCTGTCGGACCACCATCGTGTAGTTCGTCGACAGGAGCCGGTTCCGATGGGCGGTTGCGAGCGCCGCTGGGGAGACGTCCGCCTCGCTCACCCCGGGCGGGAACGGCTGGTCCGTGGTCGGGACCGGCGCGGGCGTCAGCGACGACGACCGGGCCGGCGTGTCGCCGACCAGCCCGCCACAGCCCGCAAGTACCGCCAGGACGAGGAGACAGACCGTCCCCAGTGACTGCTTCACGGTCGCGGTTGGGGGTGGATCGTCAAACAACTGCCGGCCGCTCGCGTGGAGCGACGACTGTCGGCCGTTCACGTCGAGTGACGACTGTCGGCCGTCGTGCGCGGGAGTCGCCGCCGGTCACACGCCGGTCAACCTGGCCTCGGCGGCCGCTCCCACCCAGTCCGGATGCTCGACAGTGGTTCGGCCGACGTCGGTGATCCGTCCCGTCTCGACGACCCGGACAGTCCGGTTCGCAACCGTCCCACTGTAGGCGAGGCGCCAGCCGGTAACGAGGCCGTCCGCGCCGACGCGAACGGTCAGGGAGACGTTTCGTGGCCGCCCCACATCCGGTGGCCTCGGGATCGCACCGGGCTGTTCGACGGTCGACCCGACCAGGACGACGCCGCGGTCACGCTGGCGGACCGTCGTCTCGACTGCCGTGAGGTACCGCTCGAGTACGCGAGCGCGGGTGACGTCGAGCGTCGGCGGTTCGCCGCGCACCCAGGCGTAGGACTGGGGTGGGCGCGCACTCTTGCGGTTGTAGGCGGTGACGGTCCCGTTGGTCCAGTAGCCGAGCGAGAGTCGCGGGAATGACTGGAGCGGGTACTTCGGCGCGCTCTGCGTGAACTCCCCGACGTAGGTCTCGCCACCGGGCGCGACGCGACGTGTCTGGTGGGTCTGGCCCAGCGTCCCTTCGGGGCTGACGAGGCGTCGGTGACTCGTGAGCGTGAACCCCGCCGACAACAGCCTGCTCTCGTGGGCGTCTGCGAGTACCGCCGGAGCGACCCCGGACGCGGTGACTCCCGGCGGGTACGTCGGACCCGCGGTCGGGACCGGCGCCGGTGTCAGCGTCTTCGCACTGCTTGAGTCGTCCCCTGCGAGGCCCGCACACCCGGCGAGGACGACCAGTACCGCGAACACCAGTGACCGCGCGAGTTGACCGCGGCCCATCGTTCGACGTTGGTGACCTGACCGAATATGCCTGTCGGGGTCGTCACCCTCCGCCCATCCGGTCCTCCCTGTCGGAAGGTTCAATTCGACACGGACCTGCGGTCCGACGTGCGACGCCAGATCGTCGACCGGCCGCGCACGGTTCGCGGAGGGAAAACGTGAGCGCGTCGTTCGACCTGGAACCCGGCCCGGTCGCCGTCGGACTCGTCGTCGGGCTGGGTGGACTGTGCTTCCTCCTCGAACCGGTGGTCGGCCCTGTCCCGGTGGGCGGACTGGTCGTCCGGCCGGTCGCACTGTCGGCCGTCGCGCTCGCGGTCGGGTTCTCCCTGGGCGCGGCCGTCTTCTATCGTCGCGGCCGAGAGCTGTTCGCGCTCGCGCACGGGATATTCGGGTTTGCCTGGACGGCGGTAGTGGTGGGGACGCTCGTCGGCGCCGGGTGGCTGGTCGTGGCGGCGGTTCTGCTGGTCGTGGCTGGCGTCGGGTTCCTCCTCGAACAACGACGGCGGTGGGAGACGTGACGTCTCGAAGACCCCGAAATCACCACCGAACGGTTGCATCGGTTGTGTCCGACAGTATCAATTCGCCACGCGCACAAAGAAGACGGCCTCGTTGCCGGAGGTCCGCAGGCGGTAGGTGGTGGCGCGGTACCCCTCGAGCTGGTCGGTGAGACGCGCTTGCATCGTCGGCGGCGCGATGACGACTGTGGGCTGTTGCTCGGCGACGATAGTGGTCGCGTTCTCGACGTTCACCGCGCAGGTCCCCTGGGCGTCGTGTATCTCGATGTACCACTGAAGCGGGAGCGTGTCCCCGATCGACGTACACCGGGGGTCGATACCCGCCCGTCTCGGGTTGAGGACGGTCTGGCCCGTGTCGTTCGTCCTCGTGCGGACGTAGTCACCCCCCACGACGAGGACGTCAGCCGACTCGTCGGCGGTGTCAGTGTCCTCGAGTGCGGCCATCGCCGGCCGGAAGTCGTCGGCGGGTTGGGCGAACTGCACCAGCGTGTTGTCGTCGCTGGTCGTGTTCGTGTAGACCCCCCCGCCCAGCGCGAGCGCGAGTTGCCCGACGACGAGAAAGAGGACGAACACCGAGATGCCGAAACGGAGTGCGTCGGCGTGGAGCGCGTCGCGGGTCCACCGGACGACCATCGCCAGGCCGACGCCGGCGGGGATCGACAGCGGAACGAGCGCGTTGACGAGGATCCACGCCCCGTAGATGTCGGACCCGAGCGGGTAGCCCAGCACGGAGACGAACCCCCAGTAGCCCGCAAAGAGAACGAGCATCCGCGGGTGGGCCCGAGTGTAGCGCTCGGCGAGAAAACCCGCCACAGAGAGCACCATCAGCGGGAGGGCGTACTGGGTGAGCGTCTCCAGGGACTGGCCCAGATAGCTGAGATACTGGTCTATCACCGAGTCGAAGCGGCTGCCGTGGTCGGCGCTGCCGCCGAACCAGTAGCCGTAGCCGTTGGCGACGTCGTCGATAGTGCGCCCGACCAGCTCGGGGAACTGCGTCGGATTCGTCAGTCCCTGCCAGAAACCGACCGCCCCGGGGTCAGGCGAGCGTGGCGCGTAGAAATACAGCGAGATACCGAGGAAGACGAGCGCTCCCAGGAGGAGGTGACCGGCGTAGCGCCAGACGTTGTCGCGGACGTACGCGACGGTGTCGTCGTCGGGCAGGCGCTCCAGCGCCCAGTCGAGGCCCGCGACGTCGCCGCCGGTCCGGAACAGGGAATGGTCGACGACCAGGGCGGTGGCGCCGATCCAGCACAGCAGGTAGACGGCGGCGTTCTCCTTGGCGGCGAAGGCCAGTGCGACGAATACGACGCCGACGTGTGCGTAGCGAAACGAGCGGTGGTCGATCGCCCGGACGAAGAGTCCGAACGCGACCAACGCGAACGCCGCGATGAGGAGTGAACTCCGGAAAAAGCGGGAGTAATAGACGAGGACAGGGTTGACCGCGAGGAACGCGGCGACGCCAAGCACCTCGTCGTCACGGAGGTGCTCGCGAAAGAGCAACGCCGCCAGCGGGAGGGCGGCACCGACGAGCGCGACGAACAGGCGCAGCGTGAAGTCGTTGGCGCCGAGGACGTCGAAGAGGACGCGGTTGACGTGCTGGACGAGCGGGCCGTGGATGATAAAGCGGTACTCGAACTGGCCGGTGTCGAGAAAGTGCAGCGACCACCAGCCGACACGGCCCTCGTCGTAGTGAGAGATCCGGCCACCCAGGAAGAGGAGTCGACCGAGCAACGCGACGACGGCGACGGCGACGACCCGCAGCGTGAGCGTGTCGAAGCGGTCGGCTCCGGGGAGGTCGGCGAGCACGTCGCGGGGAACCGCGGACATACCCGCCGTGTAACGCCGTCACCGCTTGAACGTTGGGTTTCGGGGCGGGGTCGGCACGCTTTCGAGACGTGGTCTCCACCGTCTCGATCACCGACCGGGGAGAGAACGACCGGCGTCACGTCCGTGCGACGACCCAGAGAGCAGCGATCCCGCCGACGCCGACGGCGAACCAGTAACTGGCCAGCCGATAGACGGTGGCGACGGCGTAGCCGGTGGCGCTGGAAAAGCCCGCGAGCACGCCCAGCAGGGCGACTAGCGCCGCAGTGACACCGCCGAGTCCGCCGGGCGAGGGCGTGAGGCCGGCGAGCGTGCTCGCGGGGACGATGAAGAAGACGAGCAACAGCGCCACGGGTTCGCCGACGGTGAGCGCGGCGAAATAGAGCGGGAGCGCGAAGAAGAGCCAGCCGACGTAGGAGTAGACGAGTGCGTGAGCGAGCGCGCGCGGGTCGGCCGCGATACGCTCGAAGGCCTCGTTGAGTTCGGACAGCCGCCGACGGATACCCTCGACGCTGAGAAAGCGCGTCCGGCGAGCGACGGGCGCGACCACGCGGAGAACGAGACGGCCGAGTCGACGGCGGACCCGCCAGCCGGCGGCCGCACCCGCGGGCACGCCCACCGCGAAGACGACGAGTGCGACGGCGACGCCCCGGACCTCGTCGGGCAGCGTCGTCCGCACGAAGAGAACGGCCGTGCCGACCGCGGCGAACGTGAAGAAGGGCAGGAGGTTGAGGAGATCCGCAGTGACCACGGAGGCCAGCGAGTCCTCGTAACTCGCCTCGGTGTCCCGGGCGAGGACGTAGGCGATGAAGGGTTCGCCGCCGGCCTGGCCCAGCGGCGTGACGTAGTTGGCGAACGTCGCCGCGTAGTAGGTGACCACCAGTTTGCGAAAGCGGACGGGGATACCGACCACGCCGAGTACCACCTGCCAGGCTTTCGCCCACGCGACGAGGCCGACGGCCGTCGAGAGACAGCCCAGTGCGAGCCACCGGAGTTGCGCACCGGCGAGTTCCTGCCGGATCGCCTCGATCCCGATACCACGGGCGAGCAGGTAGAGTATCACCGCCGCGAGGACGAACCCGACACCGGTCTTGAGCAGCGTCTGCCGGTCGAGGAGTTCCAGGAGGCCGTCGCCGTCCGGCACGGTTATTCGAGATACCCGAGGTCCTGCAGGCGGTCTTTGGCCTCTTCACCCATGTCGTCCAGGACGTCCTCGTCGTCGACGTCGTCCCATTCGCCGTCGATCTCGCGCTCGAAGACGCCCAGCGCGCTCTCGACGTCACCGATGGCTTCGGCGTCGGCCTCGTCCCCGTCCGCGCGGTCGTCTCGCATGTCCCCGTCCGCACCCAGCAGGTTCTCGGTCTCGCCGGGGTCACGGTCCAGCCGGTAGGCCTCGTCGGGGATGCGCTCGTTCCGGACGAACTTCGCGTCCGTTCGGCGAGCGGCGCGCATCCGCGAGTAAAAGCGCGAGTCCGTATCGAGCGTGATCCCGGCGTCGCTGGCCTTGCTCTCCAGCTGGCGCAACTCGACGACGGGCTGGTGGTAGTCGACGAAGGCGATATCGTCGAGGTTGCCCTCGGCGTGGGCAGAAAAGCGGGTCCGGTCGGGACCGGACGTGTTCGCGAAGTCGCGGTAGTCGGCCGACAAAAGCGAGCGGGCGGGGTCGAGCGGTTCGCCGTTGTTCGTCGCGCCGGTTCCAGTGTAATCGAGCACCGTGTGATAGAGGTCCTGCAGTTCGACCTGTGTGTCTCCGTCGCGTTCGGCGTCGAGACCGGGACCTTTGACCATGAGCGGGACGTTCACGAGGGGGTCGTAGATACAGAACTCGTGGCCGTAGAGGTCGTGTTCGCCGTGGAGTTCGCCGTGGTCGGCGCAGACGACGACCATGGTGTCCGCCCAGCGGTCGGTCTCGCGTAGCCAGTCGAACAGGCGCCCGAGGTGGTGGTCGATATGGGCGATCTCGGCGTCGTAGAGGCCGACGATGTCCGCCCACTCCTCGTCGTCGATCTCCCGTGCGCCGGAGTTGTACTCCTTTGAATTCTGGCAGACTTCGGTGGAGTCGACGCCGGGGGCGAACTCCTCGGCGAACTCCTCCGGCGGGTGATACGGGAGGTGAGCGTCCATCAGATTGACGAACGTGAACCACTCCCTGCCGTCGTCCTCGGCGTCTTCGACGAACCCCTGGACGCGGTCGACGATGCCGGGGGTCTTGGAGTCGCCGCCCCCTTCCTTGGCGAAGAACTCGTGGGCGGTGTTGCCCATCTTGACGAGCAGGTCCGCAAAGCCCCGGAGCGTGTCGCTGTCGTTCATCGTCTTCCAGGCCTTCGAGAGCGGGCCCGAGAGGGTGTCGCCGGGCATCACCTGGAAGAAGTTGTCCTGGTCGTCGAAGCCGTCCGTGAGGTTCGTGTAGGGGGTGATCCAGGCGTTCGAGGAGTAACAGGCGGTGGCGTACCCGGAAGCGGAGAGGGATTCGGCGAGCGTGGTGGCGCCTTCGAGATAGGGGTTCTCCTGGGTCGCCCCGTGCTGGGAGGGATAGAGACCGGTAAAGAGGGAGGCGTGGACGGGCAGGGTCCAGGGCGCGGGCGCGACGGCCTCCTCGAAGACCCGCGCATCCTCGGCGAAGTCCGCCAGATTCGGCGTCGTCGGCCGGTCGTAGCCGTACACCGAGAGGTTGCGCTTGCGGACCGTGTCCATCACCACGAAGAGGACGTTCGCCGGCCCGTCGGTGTCGCTCATGGAATCAACGAGGGGGGTCGACGGAATTAAATGACGTGATTCCGCCTCGGAGCGAACTGAGACACCGGCCGTCCCGGAGACGGACAGGGTCCTCGCGCTCTCCGGGACCGTTTAGTGGGCGAGGGGCGACGGGACGGACATGCGACACAGGACGGGGGACCGGCGATGAGCGACGGCGAGCCCGCCGAGCGACGGGCAGAGGTGACCACGGACGACGCCGCCGGATCGTGGGTCGACTGGCTCCCCTACGCCGGGATCGTCGCCCTCTACACCGCGACGGTACTGGGCGGGCTGGCACTCGCCGACGAGATGCGCGCCCTGGGACTGGTGCTGTTCGAGGACCCCAGCAACGTCGGGAACGTCGGCGTCTTCGCCGTGCTCGTGCTCGTGGCGACCGGGATCATGGTCCTCGCGTTCCGCTACGAGGTGGGAGACCTGCTCGTGCGTGCGTTCCTGCTGGGTTCGGCGGGGTCGCTGACAGCGGTGGCGTTCGTCGCGGTGACCGGGATCGGCACGATCGCCAGCGAGGGCGCCGCGATGGGGCTGCCCGCGGGGCCGGTCTCGGGCGCGGTCGCCGTCGGAACGGCCATCTTGCTGTGGGTCTACCCGGAGTGGTACGTCAACGACCTCGCGGCCGTGCTCTTCGGCGCTGCCGCCATCCCGATGCTCGGACTCGGCTTCGGCCCGTTCCCGGTGGTCGTCCTGCTGGTCCTGTGGGCGGGCTACGACGCCTACGCCGTCTACGTCTCCGGCCACATGCAGGAACTCGCCGCCGGGCTGGGCGACCTGCGCGCGCCGATCGTCTTCGTCGTCCCGCACTCGCTGTCGTACTCGCTGCGCGAGGAGGGGCTGGATCTGGCCGACCCGGACGAGGAAGGCGAGTCGAGGGAACTCGCGGACGACGTGCCGGGGACGGAGGAACCCACGGACGGCGAGCCAGCGGAAGACGAAACCGCTGACGAAGGGATGCACAACGTCGCACTCCTCGGCCTCGGTGACGCGCTGATCCCGGGGATGCTCGCGGTCAGCGCGGGCGAGTTCCTCGACGCGCCCGTCGTCGTCCCGGCACTCAACGCCAACCTCCCGGCACTCGGCGCGTTCGTCGGCGGCCTCGTCGGGATGGGCGGCCTCCTCTATCTGGTTCACCGGGTCGAGGGCGCCCACGCCGGCCTGCCGCCGCTGAACGCCGGTGTCCTCGGGGGTTATCTCGTCGGTGCCGTGGCCGCTGGCATCCCGGTCACGGCTGCGCTCGGACTGTAAACAGGGAGCAGTGTCCGGTTCGGTCGATGCCTACCCGTCGACGACACCCGCTTCGACCAGCGACGTCTCCAGCGGACCGCGGGCGATGCCTGCGGCGGCGTCGATCGGTCGGATCGCCCCCCACTCGGGGACCGGGTCGTCACAGGCGGGACAGCAGCGTACGACTCTGTCGCTGTCGCGCTGGACGTCCCAGCGCTCGACGTCGTCGTCGTGGCCCTCCCAGCCACAGCGACACCGCAGGCGGGTGTGGGGTTCGCTGAAACTCCGGCCGACGCTCGGTTCGGACATGGACTACGCGGCGTGTCGCGACGGGCATAAACACGGCGGAACCGCCCTCGACCGCCACTGGCGCGCCGGGTCGCTCGACCGTCAGCCCCACCGAGTCAGACCGACTGTCGGCCCCGAACGGGGTCGAAACGACCGGCTGTTGTGGTTTTTTGTCGGTGCGACCACAGCCTGTTCCCGTGCCCGAGTACGACTACCTCGTCGTGGGTGCGGGGTCGGCGGGGTGTGTCCTCGCGAACCGGCTCAGCACGGACGGCGATGTGCTGGTGCTGGAGGCGGGTGGCCCGGACGAGAAACGGGAGATCTCGGTCCCGATCGCGTATCCCGAGCTGTGGGGGTCGACCGTCGACTGGGACTTCCGGACGGTGCCCCAGTCGGCACTCGACGACCGGCGAGTCGACGTCTCCCAGGGCAAGACCCTCGGCGGATCGAGTGCAATAAACGCCCAGCTGTACTTCCGTGGCCACCCCGCCGACTACGACGGGTGGGCCGGGGCCGGCAACGACGGGTGGGACGACGACGCGGTCCGCGAGCGCTTCGAGCGGATCGAGGACGGGCCCGGCGGGCCCTACGGAACTGGCGGGCCACAGCACGTCGCCGAACAGAGCGATCCGCACGCGCTCACCGGGGCGTTCGTCGACGCGGCGGTCGAGACAGGACTCCGGCGCCGGGCGTCGTTCAACGGTGGCGACCTCGACGGTGTCGGGTTCACCGACGTGATCCAGAGCGACGAGAAGCGCCACAGCGCCGCGGACGCGTTCCTGAAACCGGTCCTCGACCGGGCGAACCTGACGGTCGAGACGGGGGCGCAGGTCCGTCGCGTCACGCTCGACAGCGGCCGGGCGACCGGCGTCGCGTACGAACAGGACGGCGAAGCCAGAAAGGCACGGGCGGCGGAGGTCGTTCTCTCGACGGGCGCGATAAACTCCCCGCGCCTGCTCATGCTCTCGGGGATCGGACCGGCAGACCACCTGCGAGAGCACGGTATCGACGTCCGCGTCGACCTCCCAGGGGTCGGCCACAACCTGCAGGACCATCCGATCGTCTACACGGCCTACGAGACCGACCGGAACGACACGTACGGCGGCGCCGACACGCTGGTGAACCTGCTGCGGTACCTCGTGTTCAAGCGCGGGCCGCTGACCTCCAACGGTCCCGAAGGAGCGGCCTACTGGCGGTCCGAGGACGACCTCGCCGCGCCGGACGTCCAGTTTCTGTTCCTGCCCGTCGCCATCGAACGGGGTGACATAACCGAGGAGGTCCAGGGCTTTTCGATCGCGACCTCGCTCGTCCACCCGGAGAGTCGCGGTCGGGTGTCACTCGCCTCGGCCGACCCCGACGACGACCCGCGGATCGACCCGCAGTATCTCGCTCGCGGGGACGACTTCGAGACGCTCGTCGACGGCGTTGAGCGCGCTCACGAGATCGCCGAGGCATCGCCACTGGTGAGCGAGCGCGTTGACAGGGGACGTCCCTTCGGCGACGCGACAGCCCACGTCCGCGCCGAGACTGTCCCGTACCAGCACTTCGCCGGAACCTGCACGATGGGCGACGACGAGCTGGCCGTCGTCGACGACCGGTTGCGAGTCCACGGTGTCGAGAACCTGCGCGTCGTCGACGCCTCCGTGATGCCGACGATCACCCGCGCCAACACCCACGCACCGACCCTGGCGATCGCCGAACGCGCCGCCGAGTTCGTCACCGGCGAGGCGTAATCGTCCGCGTCCGGGCGGTTTCCGGGCTACCCCCTGCTCTCACCGGAACTCCGCCGCCCAGTCGGCGGTGTCGACGCCGCTCTGGATACGCCACTCCAGCAACCGGTCGAGCAGTTCGCGCTTTTTCTCCTGGGCCCCGGGGTCGTCCCAGAGATTCGTTTCCTCGTCGGGGTCTTCGGTCAGGTCGAACAGCTGGCCCTCGTCGTAGTCGACGAAGTGGACGAGTTTCCAGTCGTCGGTGCGAACCATCGTCATAAACTCCGTCTCCCGGAGGATGCCATCCCGGCGATGTTCGGCGTAGACGGTGTCCCGACCGGACCAGCCGTCGTCGCCGTCGAGCGCGGGGACGAGCGACTCGGCCTCCAGGCCGTCGGTCTCGACGCCCGCGATATCGAGCACCGTCGCGCCCAGGTCGAACAGCGAGACGAGGTCGTCGACCTCGCGGGTGTCGAAGCGGTCGGGCGACCAGACGATGGCGGGGACGTTCGTCACCTCCTCGTACATCGTCCACTTCTGGACGTGGCCGTGGTCGCCGAGCATCTCGCCGTGGTCCGAGGCGAACACGACGACGGTGTCGTCGTAGCCGTTCCGTTCGAGGGCGTCCATGATCTCGCCCACCTGCTCGTCTATCATCGCGACGTTCGCGTAGTAGTAGGCGCGCTGGCGGTGCAACTGTTCCTCGGTCGCGTCCAGGTCGTGGGTGACCGAGTCGTGGTCGACTGCCTCGTTGTGTTCACGGAGGGCTTTCAGCGGCGGCGGCTGACTGTCGCGGTCGTCCTCGGAGACGTCCGGCAGCGGCAAGTCCCGGTCCATGTACGCCTCGGCGAACTCGGGAGTGGGGTCGAAAGGCGGATGTGGCCCCGGAAAGCCCACCGCGGCAAAGAGTGGCTGGTCGAGTTTCGGCATCCGGTCTAACCACTGGGTCGTGAACTGGCCGACGAAGACGTCCGGATGGGCTTCTTTCGGGAGTTCCCACTCGAACGCTCCGAGCCTGTCCTCGTAGTCGTCCCACTCGCGGTAGAACTCCCGCTGTTGTTTGTGCAGGCCCTTCGCCATGAGCGCGCGGTCCCAGGCGTCTACGTAGTATTTCTCGCCGGGGAGCGGTGGTTCGCCACCGGGGACGGGCGCGAGATAGCGGTCCTTGTTCTCGACCTCGTAACGCTCGTCGAAGCCCGCCGGGGCGTCGTAGGGCGCGGTGTGCATCTTCCCGACGTTCAGCGTGTAGTACCCCGCCGCCGAGAGGTCCTCGACCCAGGAGTGGGTCCAGCGGTCGCCGTTGCGGTAGATACCCGTCGTATGCGGGTAATACCCGGTAAAGAGCGAGGCTCGCGAGGGGGCACAGGAGGGCGCAATGACGTGACAGTCGGTGAAGGAGACGCCCTCAGAGACGAGTCGGTCGAGGTTGGGCGTGTCCATGTGCGAGGCCCCGAAGGCGTGGATCGTGTCGAGGCGCTGCTGGTCGGTCGTGACGAAGACGACGTTGGGGGGATCCTCGGACGTCGCGTCCCCGGCGGACGAGTCGGGCATTGGACACGCACTCGTCGGCCGTCGTGTTAGAGGCTGGGCTGCCGGCAGGGAGAGGGGAGAGACCGGAGGGATCGGTAGCTGTCGCTACGGGAGTGAAAACCAGAGAGGAGAGGATTCAGAAGGGAGCCTGGGGGCCTTCGTCGTCGCCGTCGTCGATGTCGCCGCCGCGGCTCTCGCCGGGCATCGAGGGACCCGTGTCGGCGCCCGCCATGCCCTCGCTACCGCCCATACCGCCCGTCTGGGCGTGGACAGTGTCGATCTCGGGGATCTCCTTGGTCATGCGGGTCTTGATGGCCTGGATGGTCATCGGGGAGATGCCACAGCCCGAGCAGGCGCCGCCGAGCTGGATGGTGACTTCGCCGTTCTCGCGGTCGATCTCCGTGATGGCGGCGCTGCCGCCGTGCATCTGGATCTGGGGGAAGTTCCGCCGCAGGAAATTCGAGATACGCTCCTGCAGGTCGTCCCCGTCCTCGGTTTCGGTGCTCATCGTACCCCGGAATTGGCGGTCACCGGGTATAGACCTTTGGTCTCACACGTTTTTCCGTCGCGCACAGTCGCCGACACGCCGTCGACCGTGACGATCCGGTCTCGTATTTAAAATCTTCTGTCACTTGCCGACCCGGAAGCCCGCGAGCGGTTCTTACCCCGGTCCCGGTTCACCGGGGACGTGTATGCGTGAACGGACCGGGGGAGACGACAGCACAGCAGACACGCACCGGCAGACACCGGTCGAACGACGAACCGTGACCGACGCGACCGGTCCGTTACTGGGCCGTCGCGCCGTTCTCGCGGGCGCGGTGACGGTCGCGTTCGGCGGGCTGGCCGGCTGTGGGAGCCGGACCACGGTCGAGGCGGGGCGACGCCCACTCTCGGAGAACCCCGTTGGGGAGGGTCTGGACGACCAGCCCCGACTCGGGCGACCGCGTTCGGAGACTGATATCACGCTCGTCACCTTCGACGACCCCCACTGCTCGTACTGTGCGAGCTTCCACGAGAACGGGTTCCGGGCGATAGAGTCGAAGTGGGTCGACACCGGAACGGCGACGCTGTACGTCCGCGGTCACAGCGTCACCGGGGGGTGGGGTCCGGCGGCGCTCCACGCACTCGAAGAAGCCTATCGGCGCGACGAATCGCTCTACTGGCAGCTCACCGGCCAGTATTTCGGGCACCAGGACGAACTGACCGGCGAGACGCTCGTCGACCGGACGCGCTCGTTCGTCGCCGACGCCGAGACGACGGTCGACGCCGACGCCGTCGCGCGAGCGGCCGCGGACCGACCACACACCGACGCCATCGACGCCGACGAGCGAGTCGCAGAGAACGCCCTGTCGGGAGACGGCGACGCGACGCCGACGACGTTCGTCTTCGAGGGCGGCGAGTTCCGGACGACCCTGGGCGACGAGGACTTCTCGGCGTTCCGGGCGGCGATAGAGAGCGATGGATAGCCCTACTCTCCCAACCGCTCGCGCCGACTGGCTGCGGCTGGGCCGGACCGTCCGGCGAGTGCTGACTCGACCGCGCTGGCTGGCGGTCGCCGTGCTCGTCGCGCTGGCGACCGTCTCGGCGTTCGCACTCCCCGGAAACCTGACGTTCGTCCGGACGGTCGTCCTCGGCGGCTCGCTCCCGTACGTCGAACGCCTCGAAGCACTCGCAGTCCTCTATCCGCTCGCCGACGGCGACACACCACTCCGCGGGGCCGTCGTCTGGCTGGTCGGCGCGACCGTCGGGACGAACCTCGCGCTGGTGGGCTCGCACCTGACCGAACACGAGGTCGGTCTCCGCGAGAGTTCCCACGGCACGGCTGGACTCGTCCTCGCGGCCGTCGGCGCGGGCTGTCCGACCTGTGGCGCCGGTATCGCGGCCGGCGTCCTCTCGGCGGCGGGCGTCGCCGGCGGGCTCGCGGTCCTGCCCCTCCACGGCTTCGAGCTGGTCCTCCTGGCGCTTCCTGCGGGGCTCCTCTCGATCCACTGGACGGTCGAGGGGATGCGCGGCGGCGACCGGCGGGGCTGTCCAGTCGACCTGGAGGGGTGAGTACCCGACGGGACCGCGCCCCGTTCCCGGTCAGTCCTCCCAGTCGGGGTTCGCACGCGGCGGCGCGAACACGTCGATACCGTCGAGCGGTTCCTCGCTGTCGTTCACGAGACTGTGGGGGACGTTCGAGTCGATGGCGTAGGAGTCGCCCGGACTCGCGGGGTACTCCTCGCCGTCGACGGTGAACACGCCCGACCCCGACATGACGTAGCCGACCTGCTCGTGGTGGTGGCTGTGTTCTGGGACGACCGCGCCGGGTTCGATGTGGAAGTGCTGGACGCTCATCTCTTCGCCGACCGCCAGCTGGGTGAGATGGACGCCCTCGACGGCTTCGACCGTTTCCTGTGCCGAGTGCTGGAGGAACTCCATGTCGCCCACTGACGGCACCCGGCGACATAGACGTGGGTGGTCGCCGGGAGCCCTCACGTCCTGGTTGCCGCCACACGAAGCCAAGCGTTCATATCCGACGGCGCGAAACTCGCTGACGTGTATGCCGTCGTCGGCTGTAGCGAGTGCAGCATGCTCTGGGTCGTCGAGGGTCGTCCCGAGACCAGCCAGTGCCCTCGCTGTGGGAAACGCCGGCCCTACGCCAAACGCCGGAAGTTCGTCTCCACCGAGAACGAGGACCACGCGCGCGAGGTGCGGGCGTCGATCCTCGCCAACAGGAGCGGTCACGGCGATGCGTTCGCCGAACTGGATTCGTTCGCCGAGATGGAGGACTACGTCGACGACGTCGGCCCCGACGACGAGGCGTACCTCGAAGCGTCGGGGGTCGACAGCGACGCCGTCGACGAGGCAGGAAAACGCGCCAGCGAATCGCGCTCGGGGGCCAGTCAGAGCCGCCGGGAGACGGTGCGGACGGCGCTCCGGGAACTCGACGATCCGACCGAGGACGACGTCGTCGCCTACGCCAGCGAGCGCGACGTCCCCGCCGACTACACCCGCACGGCGCTCCGGAAACTCGTCCGCGCCGGCGAGGCCACCGAGAACCGCGGCGTCTACCGGCTCGT
>ENA-ORCS01000972-ORCS01000972.1-marine-metagenome-genome-assembly--contig:-NODE-972-length-14494-cov-3.078727_pt1 | contig 14494 bp, 11 predicted proteins | sample MGYA00237781_ERZ508513 | MGnify/ENA primary metagenome ERZ508513 (study PRJEB26184, sample SAMN06268793) | marine metagenome | isolation source: Eden Landing Ponds, San Francisco, CA, USA | place...
GAGTTTCCTGCTCAGAAGGTAGTCCCGACAGCGTAGCGGTACTTGTAGTGATAGTCGAGACAGGTCAGATCGCGCCAGCAGTCGTCACCGCGGAGTTTGATCAGCCCGGCGCCGAACATATTCCTGAACTCGACCCACCGGAAGAGGTAGATCACGACCGCGGGGGCGATCAGGTCCGGGACACCGAGAAAGATGGCGAGAAAGCCACACTCACAGAGCATCGACTCCCAGCCGTAGCCGTAGAAGGTCTGCCCGGCGTTGACGAAGGAGAGATACAGGACCCACATCGCCGTCCAGACCGGGACGGACGCGGCCAGTCCCAGTCGGCCCGGGACCCCGAGCAGTGCCAGGGCGGCGAGGCCGACGCCGAGCCAGGCACCGACGCCGAGCGCGCGGTCGCTGTCGAAGTAGTAGAACAGGGAGGGCTTCTCGCGGACGTCGACGCGTTCGGTGTACTGAGCGAGGGGGAGCAGGCCGTCCTCGCCGGCGAGGGGGCGAAACTGGCGGGCGGCGACGAGGAAGGCGGCGAGATACGTGAGCGCCAGCCCGCGCTGGAGGAGGAAGCGAGCGACCCAGAACTCGCCGCCCCACGGCGTCCAGACGTACCACGGTGCCATCGCCCGGGTGACGGACGCCGACCGACATAAGTGGGACGGGTGGGCGGACTGGCTCGTCGAGCCGTCGACTCGCCGACCGGTTACACCGGATCGAGACCGAGCGTCAGTTCGTACGGGTAGATGTCGGCGTTCCAGTCGCGCACCCGCTGGCCGTCGTGGCTCGGCCACCGCACCCAGAGGACGCCCCAGACAGAGTAGTCGGCCGCGGCGAGCGCGTCGACGTCGCGACCGAACGCGTACGTCTGCGAGACGGTCTCGCCGGGATCGACGGTCCGCTCGTGGCGATACGAGTCCGGACGCGCGACGCCGTCGTCGACCGCGACCAGGTCCGACCGCTCGTAATCGTCCGTCCACAACTGGACTGGGGCACCGCCGTCGACGGGCGCGGCCCAGAGGATCCCGAACGCCAACAGCCCGGGGACACCGACCCGGACCGCGTGGTCGCCGGCGTTCGTCGCCGAGAGGCGTAACTCGGCCGGGTCGTCGCGAGCGACCGTCCCGTCGGCGAGCGAGGCGGCGAGGTCTACCGGTTGCTGGTCCCAGTGCGCGTGGCCGACGCTGAAGTGGTACAGCGAGCCGTCGGCCCTGAGGAGGTCGCCCCGGCGGACGCCGCGTTCGAGTTCGTACGGGACCGACTCGGGGCGCAACGCCCCGACGCGGCGATGTTGTTCGTCGAGTCTGATGGGGGTTCGGCGGTGAGTGTCGAGCGTCTCGCGGACGAGAGCCTGCGTCTCCGGCGCGAACGACGACGCGTCGACGACCGGTCGCCCGAATCGCTCTTCCTCCCTGGCTTCCCGCGCCGACAGCGTGAACGGCGGGTACTGGCGTTCGACGGCGTACTCGAGGCGGCCGACGCCCGCCGCGTAGCTGACGTAGTCGTACTCTTCGAGGAAGGCCGCGAGTTCGCCGGTCAGGACCAGCGTTCGATACTCCTGGCTGGGTGCGTGGGTCCCGTGCGGTGTGACGGTGTCGACTGCCTCGGCGACCGAGGGCCGGTCCCGGACGGCGTCGGACTCGCGGTCGACGACCGCGTCGTCGGGCACGGTTTCGGGGTCGACGCCGAGCGCGAGGTTCAGCACGTGCTCGGTGAAGGTGTTGGAAAGCAGGTAGTAGCCGTCGCCGTCTGCGACCATCCCGAGGGCGTCGACGCCGTTCAACAGCGCTCTCGACGGGTGGTCGGTCTCGTAACGGTCGGTCTCGATGGCCGTCCGGACAGCCTCGCGGACGGGCGGTTCGAGGTCGGAGACGGGCGTTGTGTCCGCCACCGGGAGGTGTTCGCTCGGTTCCAGGCGTGCGGCGAGTCGGTACTCGTTGCGGGTGAGCGCCAGGTCGACGGTGTATTCCCCCACTGGCGTCGACCCGCTGGCGTCGCTCGTGGTCGCCGACACCGGTGGGTCGGTTTCGGTGGAGGGCCGCCCGGCAGTCGCAGGTCCATCGTCGGTGGGTCGGCCGGTGGGGGTCTCGGCAGCGTCCAGGGCGTTACAACCGGCGGCGGTGGCAGCGACCGCCGCGACGCCCAGCCGTTCGAGAAGCGCTCGTCTCGTCGGAGACATGCACGCGACTCGTTCCCGGGGAGGGCAAAGCCTGGCGTTGGGTTCAACCGTCTTCTAGGCGTCGGTCCGGGCCGGTCGCCGCCCGGACCGACGCCGGCGGTTGCCGCCGGTCCCGGGACCGACCGCGAACGCGCTTCCGGGGAGAGGCGACTCGTCACCCGGAAACCGGTGGGCTAGACGACGGTTTTAGCCTCGGATACCTATTTACTCGCCCCGTCACAACGTGGGACCAACCAGCGGAGTATCGCACCTGTCATGATCGAACGATTGCAGTCGCTCACGGTTCAGGACACGCCCCCGAAGGAGCCGCGGGTGGAGCGCATCGACAGCGAGTCGGCGACGACGGCGCTGAATGCCATCTCCGCCGAGACGGCGCGCGAGATCATCGCACACCTCCACGAGGAGCCTGCCCCCGCCTCGGAGGTCGCCGAGGCGGTGGACACCTCCCTCGCCAACGTCAATTATCACCTCGGGAACCTGGAGGCGGAGGGACTCGTCACCGAGGTCGACACGTGGTACTCCGAGAAGGGGACCGAGATGCGGGTGTACGCGCCCGCCGAGGACCCGATCGTCTTCTCGGGGACCGACGAAGAGACCCGCAGCGTCCGGTCGCTGCTCGGGCGGGCCGCCGCCGTGGTCGTCGTGCTCGGCCTCGTCAGCGTCGCCGTCCAGTGGCTCGTCACCGCGGTGCTCGTCCCGCGGACGGTCGGGGAGGGGATCCGCAAGGCCGCGTCGGCCGGCACCATCGAGAGTGCCGCCGTCTCGCCGGTGCCTGCCGGCTTGCTCTTTTTCTCCGGCGGGACGTTCGCACTCGCGGTCATGCTCTCGGCGTGGTACGTCCGCCGCCAGAGGTGAGACGCGATGGCCCGACTACCGGTCAGTGAGTCGTCGCTCGTCGCACTCGCGGTCCTCGGACTGCTCGTCGCGACGGGGGTCCCGTTCGTCCTCCCACTCGTCGCCAGCGACGTCCCACCCGAGTCAGCCGGTGTCGGGAGCCCCACGACCCCAGGGATGGCCACCGACGGAAACCCGCCGGCGAGTCGCGGTGGCCCCCCGGTCGACCGGGACACGCCCGTCGACGACCCGCGTCCGGGCGTCCTGACCGTCCCACCGGACGCGAGACGGGACGGCGACGGGGGAACCGAGACGTACTGCACGGCCGGCCCGGCGGGGACGGCCGACGCGGGACTGGCCTCGCTCGCCCGCCTCGACGCCGACGACCCGACGGGCGCGAACGTCACTGTCGCAGTTCTCGACCCGACCGGGTTCGACGTCGACGACCCGCGGGTCCGCGACAGCGTCGCGGGGACCGCCTCGTTCGCGGCGCGGGGGGAGTCGTCGGTCGGCAACGACGGGTTCGACCAGCACGGGACGGCGAGCGCGACCCTCGTGACCCGGGTCGCGCCCGACGCGGACCTCCTGCTCGCGAACTTTCGGACGGCCTACGATTTCACCCGCGCGGTCGAGTGGGCGCTCGACCGGGGAGCCGACGTCGTCGTCGCGCCGACAGTGTTCTACGCGAAACCCGACGACGGCTCGGCGCCGGTCTCGCGAGCGGTGGCCGACGCCGCCGACGCGGGCGTCCCCGTGACGACCACCGCGACCACCGCCCTCGGCGCGGGCGTCCCGGTCGTCGTCCCGACCGGCAACGCCGCACAGCGACACTGGGCCGGCACCCACGACGGCGGCGAATGGGTCGAGTTCGGCGACGGGCGGACCCGCATCTCCCTCCAGGGGTCGAGCGAGCGGGTCCGGCTGTGGCTCTGGTGGAACGAGAGCGACGCGGGCGACCACAACGTGACCATCCACCTCTACGAGGAGACCGACAACGGGTCCCGCCAGGTCGCTCGCTCGCGCGCATATCCCCGCGGACCGGTCGGGACGAACCAGGTGCTCGCGGAGTCCGTCGAGACTAACGACCTCCTCTCGCAGTCGGTCCCGGACGGGACCTACCACGTGCGGGTGAGCGCTCCGGCGAACGCGACCCATCGCCTCGAACTCGTCTCGACCACCCACCGGTTCGCCGACCCCGAACCCCGCCAGAGCATCGCTGCGCCGGCGACGGCCCGCGCCCCGGGCGTCGTCGCGGTCGGTGCCGCCTCCTCCGGCGAACGCCGTCCGATGGACCGATCGGGCCGTGGCCCCACCAACGACGGTCGCCCGGGTATCGACCTCCTCGCCCCCGGAGCGACCCCAGTGGGGTCCGGCCTCTCCTTTACCGGGACGTCCGCCGCCGCGGCCTACACGGGCGGCGTCGCCGCCCTCCTCCAGGAGGTCGACCCAGGGATCACGCCCGGGGAGACCGAACGCACGCTCGAAGCCAGCGCCACACCGGTCGACGGAAACCGGACACTCGCCGCCGGACACGGCCTGCTCGACGCCGACGACGGCGTCGCGTGTGCCCGAAACGCCACGGTGCCGTGACTACTCCCACGAATGAACTCGTGGGCGTCCCTCACTGAGGGCGAGGCCCACGTCGCCTGGGGAGTTCGCAGGTTCTGTCTCGCCGTCGGATCCCTTGAGTCTGACCTGCGTTTCGGGCTGAGCCACAGCAGCCCCCGCCGTCGATAGCGGGCTCTGAATGTCCTTACCGACGGCTCGTTGGCCGATGTTCGACGCACCGTTCTTGTCCGCATTATCCTCCAGCCCACATTCGTGACACTCGACACACCCCTGTACCTCACGACTCGTGCGCTGGGATCCACACCGCCAACACGTCACAGATGTATCGTACTCTGGCACCGGGAGACATTCTCTCCCGTCGAGGTGGGCTTTGTACGTGAGAAAGTTCGCCATCTTCGCGTACGGCATCTTGTGGGTCTTGTCGTTCACGTACCGACCCTCGTCGGTGTCGAAGTGCAACCCCGTCATGTCACCGAACACGATGACGGCGTTGCGTTCACGGGCACGGGCAACGAGCTCGTTCGCCACCTGATACAACTCATGTTCGACTGTCCGTGATTCTTTGGCACCGATACGCTCGATGACCTGTGCGCCCTGTCGGACTTTCGCCTTTCCGATGGACTTGCGCAGTTGCTTGTAGTGTTCGCGGACACGGCGGACTTCCGCGCCGTGGAATTGCGTGTCACGATCAGACAAGAACGTACTGACGGCGATCCATTTTGCCCCCATATCGACGGCGAGGACGTCGTCGTACTCGTCTTGGACGGCCACAGACCGCTTGCAGACGAGGTGGACGTACCACTCGCCGTCTCGGCGGACGAGTTCCGAGTCGCGGATGTACTCGTCGTCGAGGAGGTGCGTGTCTTTCTCGGGGACGTGAACGGGCACCCAGATGCTATCACCGCGCTCTCGGTCGGGATTGTAGACGGGGAGTTTGAACCACCACGACGAGAGCACAGTGTCTTCGTCGTGTTCGATAGTGATGCAGTCGTTGCGGAGCACCACGGGTTGCTCGGTGTCCGCTCGTGGATTCTTGTTCGACCGGACTTTTCCCGCCTGTTGTTTGGTAGCGGAGTAGAGGTTCGCACCGTCGTCACCGTGAACGGCGTCTTGGAACGCGCTGTATTCCCGGTCAATTAGGCGGGCTTTCCGCTCGGTGAGTGAGTGGAGTTTGACCCGTACCGTCGTGGTGACGTCGCGGTGCATCTTCCTGTCCAGTCTGTACGTCTGAGTGATGAGTTACACGCTTATATATGGTTGCCAGCCGGAGTGAAAGTGGTCACAGAGCAGGTGTCGGATTCATTCCACGACTGAACTCGTGGGCTTTCCCCTCGAATCTCTGTAACGCGGACCGGACCCTGTGCGGGATGCCACGAAGGTGCACCCGTCCATCTCAGGGTCCCCCTGGCTGTCCTGGCAGGCATCGCACTCACCGGTGCGCTCCTGCCGGCACTCGGTCTGGGTTACCTGCTCGCCACTCCCACCGACACCGCCGGGCGAGTGTGGAATTTCATATTCTGATATTTAGGGGTGCAAAGAACTAAGTCGAGGAGTCCTAAGGCAAATCAATGGGCGAGCGTTCTCATCGAGAGCAACTGTACGAGGCGTTCGCCGAACGGGAGAGTGACGTCGAGGAGCGGGCCGCACGGGGGCTGGACGTGGGGACGGCGGCGCTGGAGTTGCCGCTGGGATTTCTCACGCGGATCGACGACGGGACCCAGCGGATCGTCCAGTCGACGGGGGACCACGAACTGTTGCAACCGGGGGAGACCTGTCCGCTGGACGAGGCCTACTGTCGTCGGACCGTCGAGTCCGACGGGCCGCTGGCCGTCCAGCACGCCGCCGAATCGGACGCCGTCTCCGATACCGCACTCGAAACGTTCGGTCTGGAGACCTACATCGGCGCGAAAGTACACGTCGACGACGAGGTGTACGGGACTGTCTGCTTCGCCGACCGCGAGGAGCGCGTCGACCCCTTTTCCGAGGCCGAGACGATGTTCGTCGAGTTACTCGCCAGACTCGTCGGGCAGGCGCTGGAACGGCGCGAACGCGAGCGAGAACGCCGCGAGCGAAACGAGCACCTCGAACGCGAAAAGCGTCGCTTCGAGGGGATCGCCGACGCGAGTTTCGACGTCATCTTCCGCATCGGACTCGACGGGGAGTTCACCTACGTCTCGGCGGCCGTCGAACGGGTGCTGGGATACGCCCCCGAGGAACTGGTCGGGCGCGATTTCGTGTCGCTCGTCGCCGACACCTCGGTCGAAGACGCGATGGCGGCCTACACCGGGATACTCGACGGCGGGACGGCGGAAGGGCGTGAACTCGACTTCCTGGCCGAGGACGGCGATGTCGTCACCCTGGAGGTGAACGCAACACCCGTGACCGAGGAAGGGGCGGTCGTCGCCGTTCAGGGGGTCGGCCGCGACGTCACCGCGCGCAAGGAACGCGAGCGGGAACTCCGGCTCAAGACGCGGGCGATGGACGAAGCCAGCATCGGCATCACCATCGCCGACGCGACCGGTTCGAACACGCCCCTGGTCTATGCCAACGAGGGGTTCGAGCGGCTGACCGGTTACGGCGCCGACGACCTCCTGGGCCGTAACTGTCGGTTTTTGCAAGGCCCCGCGACCGACGGCGAATCGGTCGGACGACTCCGCGAGGGGGTCGCTGCCGCCAGTGCGGTCTCGACGGAACTGGTCAACTACCGCGCCGACGGTACACCGTTCTGGAACCAGGTGCGGGTCAGTCCGGTCGCCGACGAGACCGGCGAGGTGACGCGCTTTCTCGGGTTCCAGACCGACGTCACCGAGCGCAAGCGCACCGAACAGCTCGTCCGCCTGCTCAACAGAGTCCTCCGACACAACCTCCGCAACGAGATGAACGTCGTCCTCGGCATCGGCAGCCACCTGCGAGAGGCCGCCGTCGACACCGACCCGGCGGCGCTGGGCGAGCGCCTCACCGGGACCGCCGACCGGATGGTCGACCTGAGCGAACGGGCCCGCGAACTGGAGCGCTACGCCCGCACCGAGCGCGAACCCGAGCGGCTCGACCCCGAGCGAGTTCTCTCGGAGGTCGCGGCGCGCTACCGCGAGCAGTTCCCCGCGGCGACCGTCGACGTGGCAGTCGAGACCGACTACGGGGTCTGTGCCGGGCGAGAACTCGACCGCGCACTCGGGGAACTCCTCGAGAACGCCCTCAAACACGCCACCGCGTCCGAACCCCGGGTGAGTATCGAGGCGCGAACCGTGGCGGGAACGCCTGCGAGCGACGAACACCACAGTGCCGAAGTCGCCGCCGACGGCGGTCCCTGGGTCGAACTCCGCGTCGAGGACGATGGTCCCGGAATCGCAGAGGCCGAGGCCGCGGTGATCGAACGCGGCGAGGAGACTCAACTGGAACACGGCTCCGGTCTCGGCCTCTGGCTCGTCAACTGGGTCGTGACCCGCTATGGGGGCTCCTGTCAGGTCCATACGGCCGAGGATACCGGCGGGACGCGCGTCACCCTCAGACTTCCCGCTATCGAGGCCGACACGCCCGTCGAAGACGCCGCGCGACCACCGACGGTCCTCTTCCGGTAGCTGTCTCTCGCCCTCGTGTGCGCACTCACCCTCCTGGTCCGACGGGTCCCGCCGTTCGCGGGTGGCCTTTCCGCCGTTGCGGTGACTGTCCCCACCGTTCGTGGTGGAAAGCGGTCGTGCCTGTCACTCTCACACGCTGAGAATGTTGCCGTAACTCGTGGTTATATGATTTTGTAGGAATATGCACGTAGCACATGACAACCTCGCACCGGTTCGGGACCCGCTGTATCCACGCCGGCCAGGAGTCGCCGGACGAGGGAACGGGGGCGCGTGCGCCACCTATCCATCAGACGACGTCGTACGTCTTCGAGGATGCCGACCACGCGGCGGACCTGTACGCGCTGGACGCGGAGGGCAACGTCTACTCCCGCTTCGACAACCCGACCGTCTCGACGCTGGAGCGTCGCCTCGCCTCCCTGGAGAACGGGACCGCCGCCGTCGCGACCGCCTCGGGGATGGCCGCGCTGGACGCGGGCACCTCGATCCTCGCGAGTGCCGGCGACAACGTCGTCTCGGCCTCCTCGATCTACGGCGGGACGCATTCGTACCTCTCGAAGATGGGGTCCCGGCGCGGTGTCGAAGCACGGTTCGTCGACACGCTCGACCCCGACGCCTACGCCGCCGCGATCGACGAGAACACGGCCTACGTCCACTACGAAACCATCGGCAACCCCTCGCTCGTCGTCCCGCCGATGGAAGCGGTCGCCGAGGTAGCCCACGAACGGGGCGTCCCCGTCTTCGTCGACAACACGTTCGCGACGCCCGCCCTGTGTAACCCCCTCGACCACGGCGCCGATATCGTCTGGGAATCCACCACGAAGTGGATCCACGGCTCCGGGACGACGGTCGGGGGTGTCCTCGTCGACGGCGGGTCGTTCCCGTGGGGCGACCATCCCGAGCGGTTCCCGGAACTCGGCGGCCCGAACCCGGCGTTCGAGGGTGTGACCTTCGCCGACCGCTTCGGCGAGCGCGCCTTCGCCGTCGCCGCCCGCCAGCGCGCCGTCCGCTCGCTGGGGGACGGACAGAAACCCTTCGACGCCTGGACGACACTCCAGGGCGTCGAGACGCTCTCTCTGCGGATGGAACGCCACTGCGAGAACGCCCGCGCGGTCGCCGAGCACCTCGCCGACCACCCCGGTGTGGCGTGGGTTACCTATCCCGGCCTGGAGAGTCACGAAACCCACGACCTCGCCGCGGAGTATCTGGACGGTGGCTACGGCGGGATGGTCGCGTTCGGACTCGCGGGCGGGTTCGACGCCGGCAAGGCAGTCTGTGAGGAGACGGACCTCGCGCAGTTCCTCGCCAACATCGGCGACGCCAAGACCCTGATCATCCACCCCGCCTCGACGACGCACGCCCAGCTCAGCGAGGCCGAACAGCGTGCCAGCGGCGTCACGCCCGACCTCGTTCGCCTCTCCGTTGGCATCGAAGACGTCGCCGACGTCCTGGCGGATCTCGACCGGGCGATCGAACGAGCGAACGAGAGTGCGGGCGCCGCCACGGCCACGTCGGGAGCCGGGGCCGACCACGTGGACGACGGGGGGACGTAGTATGGAAGTCGAGCGCGACACCGTCTCGCTGGGCACCTTCGAGTTCGAGTGTGGCCGTTCGGTCCCGGAGTTAGAGGTCGCCTACGAGGCCTACGGCGAGTTCACCGGCGACAACGCGGTGCTGGTCTGTCACGCGCTGACCGGCAGCGCCCACGTCGCCGGCCACCGCGGCGAGGTCGAGGGCAGCGACCAGGCCCGGGCCTGGTGGGACGACTTCGTCGGCCCCGGCAAGGCCATCGACACCCGCGAGTATTACGTCCTCTGTACGAACGTCCCCGGGTCGTGTTACGGCACGACCGGCCCTGCCAGTATCAGCCCCGAGACCGGCGACTACTACGGGACTGACTTCCCCGCGGTGACCGTAACCGACTGGACCGAGGCCCAGCGGCGAGTACTGGACGAACTCGGGATCCCCCACCTCCACGCGGTCGTCGGCGGCAGTGTGGGCGGGATGAACGTCCTGGAGTGGGCCAAGCGCCACCCCGACCACGTCGAGCGGATCGTTCCTATCGCGGCCGCCGCTCGCCTCGACACCCAGTGTCTCGCGCTCGACGCCATCGCCCGCCGGGCGATCACCACCGACGATGACTGGCAGGGCGGAAACTACTACGGCGACCCCGACGACCCCGACTCGGGCACACACCCCGACGACGGGCTCGCGCTGGCCCGTCAGATCGGCCACGTCATGTACCTCTCGAAGGCCTCGATGGAACAGAAGTTCGGCCGCCGAGCCGCAGGTCGCGACGCCGCCCGCTCGTTCCCGGCCGACCCCGCCGCCGGATTCTTCCCCTACCGTGACGTCGAATCCTATCTCGACTACCAGGCCGAGAAGTTCGTCGAGCGCTTCGACGCCAACTCCTATCTCTACCTGACACGGGCCATGGACAACTACGACCTTTCCGCGGGCTTTGACTCCGACGAGGACGCGCTCGCGGCCTTCGAGGGAGAGGCCCTGGCACTCTCGTTCACTGCGGACTGGCATTTCACCCCCGCACAGGCCGAGGAGTTGGCCGAAGCCCTCAGGGCAGCAGACGTCGAGACTGCACACCACGTCGTCGAGAGCGACCACGGCCACGACGCCTTCCTCGTCGAACCCGAGAGCGTCGGCCCACCACTGGCCGACTTCCTCGCCGACGGCGTCGAGGGAAAGGCAGTCTCCGACACGGAGGAACCGCCCGAGGAGGAGGGACAGTCGTTCGCACCGGTCCACACCAGTCTCTTTTCGGACTGAGATCCGCCGAGCGGCGGGGTTCGGCAGTCGCCAGCGAGAACGTGATCCTCGGATGACACCGGCCAACAGGCTTTTCTCCGCTTGCGCGCAGATCAGAGGTACTGAAACGGGTACGACGAATGCGGCCGCCGGTGGCGGTGCCCGTCGTACCGATTGGTCCCACCATGAACGACGACCTGGACGCGACGACGCCGCGGATACGCCCTCACCCGAGTCGTGACGGACTGCAGGTCGTCGACCCCATCCAGGACGCACAGTTCACGCTGTTGACCCCCGGTTCTGTAGGGGTCTCCTCGTGTGACACCGACCGGTTCTACTTTCCCGTGGACACCGCGGCGAGGGTTGCAAGCGACAGTATCGAGACACCCTATTTCGTCGACACCTGGATCAGGAACGCGTCGGGTACCACCGTCGCGGAGGTCGATATCGGAGACTCGGTATCGCTACCGCCCGCGCGGTACAACATCGAACTGCCGACCTCGCAAGTGAAACTCTATCTCTCGGTCGAGGGTGCCGTCGACGTGACGGCCAGTGAAGGGGCCCTCCAGTTCAGGTTCGGCGCCGAAACAGTGCGTGTCGGTGCCCGGTCCTACCACGAACGGCCCGCGGCGACCGTGACGACGACCGACGACCCTGGAGACGTGATGCGAGCACTGTCGACGTTGGGCTCCGCCCTGAAGACGACGACGTGCGAGCGGTCGTTCCCGACGCTCAGGGGGCATCCACCGCTCGTCGAGCGGGGCGACGAACTGTCGATACCCGACGGGATCGAGACCCCCGACACCGGGATCACCGTCGAGGTGCCGCCGCTGTTCGAGTACATCTATCCGGTCGCACCGCTCGCCTACTACTTCGGCGCGACCGTGCGTCCGGGTCCCGAGCCACGGCTCGTGGCCGATGGCTGGGTCTACCCGCTCGACGGCGAACAGGACTGCTCGTTCGCGACAGGCGATGGATTCGAGGCATCGGTCGCACGGGTCCTGAAGCAGTCGTTCCTGCTCGATTGCGTTACTCGGACGGAAGGATACTACCAGGTCGACCTGGCCGAGCGCGCCCGCGTCGAGGAAGCGGTTGACCTCGACTTCGCGGCGCTGTACGAGTGCTCGACCGCCGAGCAAGTGCGGCGGTACATGCAGGTACCGGCCTCGGCGCTGACCGACGCGATGCCGACGTGGAAACTGACCGCGGACGTCCGCCCCGACCCGGAGTACGTCGGGACGCTCCCGTTCCTCGCGGACGAACTCGCGGTTATCAGGTGTCCGGAACCGCCTGGAATGGGCCGGACGAGCGGCGAAGTCGCCGACCAGATACAGTCGATCTTCCGCAACCAGCCTCTCGACCGCCGCGGACCGGCGACGCTGACGCGCTCGACGCGCACCCGGTCGTCGTCTTCGTCATCGTCAGCGACGGTCGAGGAGACAGTCTTTCGACCCGCCGACGCCGACAGCATCGAACAGACCTACGTCGGCGAGGGCGTTCCGGTCGGCGCGAGCAAGATGACCGAGGACTCGTTCCGTCGGCGACTCACGTACGAACCGACCACGGACCCACAGATCCGGGTCGCCGTCGTCTGCAACGACGAACGCATGGCTGACGAGAACGTCGTCTCCGAGATCTACGGCACCCGCGACTGGATCGAGTTCGATATCTCCTTCGACGAGGAACTCACGACCGATGAGATGCGAGCACTCCTGCAGTCAGACGTCGACTTCCTGCACTACATCGGTCACGTCGACAAAGAGGGGATCCGCTGTCCCGACGGCTACCTCGACACCCAGGAACTGAACGACGTCGGGGTGAGCGCGTTCCTCCTGAACGCCTGTGACTCCTACGACCAGGGGTACGGCCTCGTCGACAACGGCGCGATGGCCGGCATTGCCACTGTCACGGACATCGTCAACGAGGCGGCCACGTCGGTCGGCCGGACAGTGGCTCGTCTCCTGAACCAGGGGTTTTCGCTGGCCGCGACGGTCGAGATAATCAAAGAGTACGAGCAGATCGGCCACCACTACATGGTCGTCGGCGACAGCTCGGCATCGATCGTGAAAAACGATTCCGGGACCCCTCACCGAACAGAATTACGAGATTTAGGCGGTGGGAACTACGAAATCACGCTATTTGGATATCCGAGACTCGATATGACCCTGGGGACTCTCTTCCGCCCGCACATAAATGGGTACGACCGTCATCACCTGAACTCCGGCGAGATGTGTTCCATCGAACTCTCGGAGTCGACACTGCTCGGATTCTTGTCGAGGCAGGATCTGCCAGTCATTCGTGAGTCGGAGCTCATCTGGAGCTACGACGTGTCGAACGAGAGATAATGTCTTCGTGACTAAAATTACGGGCCGGCGATCGACGTGCCGGTCGGATCTGCCGCCACCATCCCGACCTGGGACAGTAGCATCATCGCGGCGAACATGATACCGATCCATTTGGGGTTCTCTTCGAGGTACGTCCGGATTCGCGAGGTTTCTTGGCTCATAGCCAACTATTGATTTCGCGAGTTCGTGATTGAATTTATCTAAAATTTGGGGATAAATTACCAACGATATTTTCCTTTAATTTGAAGTGTTTGTCATGTGTAAGTGACATGCTTGTCTGTAAGGTAATCGGTAGCACCTCGCACAGACACCGGAGTACAAGCTCTGTAACGGGAGAACAGGATATATTCGGCAGAGAGAACCGTTACCGAGGAATGGGGGGCCTGAAGCGGGCGAGGTCGATGTCGTTCTCGCGCCTGACGTGTGGGATATGGCACCGGGTGCTCCGGTGGCGCTAACCACCGGACGAGAGAGGGATTGGACTTTATACCAGGGGGTTCATCCCACGGCTATGGTCGCGGCCCGGCCCCTGGTCGTCGTCGCGGGTGCAGAGCCGTCCGTGACTGACGACCTGGCCGACCGGTTACGCGAGAGTTGCATCGTCCGGACCGCCTACAGCACCGACGAGGTGCTCGACCGTCTCGACGCCGACGTCGACGTCGTCCTCGTCGCGCCCGGCCTCGGACCTGGCGGGGTGGGCCGCATTCGGCGGGCGGTCGAGGAGCGCGAACTCCCGTGCCGGCTGGGCCGTCTGGACGACGAGTCCGAGGCGGTCGGGACCGACAACGCTGTCGTCGACCCATCGTGGGCCGACCAGACGCTCCGGAGCGAAGTCGACCACCTCGCCACGCTGGCTCAGTATCGGACGGCACTCGACGAGTACTTCACGCTCGCACAACGCAACGCGGGGGGCGACGACACGGGCAACGACCCACAGGAGCGGCTGAGCCACGCACGCGAGCGGCTCGACGACGCCGCCGCCGACCTCGACCCGTCGTCCCTGTTCGAGGCCGCATTGCGCGACGCCGATTACGGTGAAGGTGGTGACGAACCGCCCGACGACCGTTCCGACGAACCGCCCGACGACCGCGTCGGGGAGCGCTCCGACGAACGACTCGACAGCGAGTGACCTCCGCGCCCTCCACCTCCGTGGTTCATCGACGCCAGCACGCCCGGAGTCAGAGTTCGAGCCCGCGGATCGCGACTGCCTCCTCACCCGCCTCGACGCGGCCGATCAC
>ENA-ORCS01000973-ORCS01000973.1-marine-metagenome-genome-assembly--contig:-NODE-973-length-14490-cov-3.849372_pt1 | contig 14490 bp, 21 predicted proteins | sample MGYA00237781_ERZ508513 | MGnify/ENA primary metagenome ERZ508513 (study PRJEB26184, sample SAMN06268793) | marine metagenome | isolation source: Eden Landing Ponds, San Francisco, CA, USA | place...
GATCCGCGTGCTCTCTGTCGATTTCTAACTATCATCATTGTGTTTGTTTTCGTCCAATTTGTCGAGATACTCGCGTCGAACGGACCCCCGAATCAACTGTTCTGGCTGGTCGTACACACCCTCGATCAGGTCCTCACTGGTGTTCGCACGGTCAGCTAGCTCAGAGACCGGCCAGCCTCGATCGCGGTGGTTCGTAATCGATCCTGTGCGGATTCGGTGAGGGCTCCGCGAGCTCGGACACAGGCTCCCGCGGCCATGCTCGCGTGCTTCACAAGTCTCGGGATCTTTGTCGTGGGGACAAGGACCGCCAAACTCGCATGGTTGAGTGATGAAATAGATACGATTCCGTATTGCCGACTTCGAGAGTCGACCGCTTCCCTTCTTCGAGGCAAGAAGCGGCTCGCGACCGTACTCGTCGCGTACGTCCGGCCGGTTAACTCGAATATAGTCCTCAAGGACATCACCGACCCAATCTGCAAGATTGATGACCCGCTCACCACCCTCGTCGTTTTTCAGAGTCGTCCCCGACTCTGGTCGGTGGTGTGGAATCAAGAGCGGGAGCTCCACGTCTTCGAGGATTCCGTCGACAATGTGCGAGGCAAATCCCTCGTTCTCTAATCCCTCACGGAGACGCTGCTGATCCTCCTCGGTGTGGTAGAAATCTTGGAGATCGAGCGAGTGTATCGTCCCGAGTCGGGCCGTCGTCCTCCACAAGAGGAGGAGAAGAACGTGTTCTCGGGAGGCGTACCGATAGCGGTCGAGGTTCTCGAGGATTTCCTCCGCGCGGTCGGTGATTAGTTTCTCCGTATTGACGCGGTCCTCTTTCGAGAGCGTCGGAACGTCGAGCGCTTTCACGACGTCCTCCGAGACCGCATTCAACTCGTGACAGTAGGCGAGCCACAGTCGGATCGTCCCGAACTGGTTGTTGAGGGACTGTTTGTCGAGATCTTGAGAGCGACGGTGGGCCTCGAACTTTTTCACATCTCTCGTCGTGAGCTCAGAGAGATCCGAGATACCCTCCTTCCCGAGCCATTCGAGGAACGGACGAAGACGGAGCTCGTACGACTGAATTGTCGAATACGCACCATCGTGCGATTCGAGCCACAAGTCGTGAGCCTCTTTGGGAGGGGTCGACTCGAGGTCGGGCTCGTCGTCGACAATATCTCGAAGCTCGTCGAGAATCTCGTCGACGTCATCGGACTCCTCGCTCATGCTCGCCCACCCCCGTGGTCGGCCAGCTCGGCAAGGCTATCGGCTTCGTGGAGTCGTTTCGCGAGCCCGCACTGTGGCGCGGTCGTATGCTTCGCCTCGCGAGTGTTCGGAACGTCGAACCGGGCGCCACACCCCCAGCAGTGGAACGTTTTCCGGGGAGCGTCGTCGGTCTGGTTCGTGTTCGAAGCGGTGGCGCGGAAGTGCGTGTCGTCACATTCCGGGCAGACGTCGACGATTTCCGCCTCACACATCGAGCATCTCCTCCTTCGCGCGGGTGAGTCGCTGGAACGCTTCCGGACTCCCGCCGTGGTCCGGGTGCATCTCCTTGGTCTTCTGCCGATAGGCGGCTTTCACGACGTCCGGCGCGGCGTCCGGAGCGACGTCGAGTACCTCGTGGGCCGGCGGGCCGGCGACGACAGCGTCGTCCTCCCCGGACGGGAGGCGAGCGGCGGCGAACTCCGAGTTCCCGGTGACGACCGGACGCTGGCCCCGCATGCGGGTCTCGTGGACCCACAGGTAGACCTCGCGGACGTTGTCGCGGAGTCGGCGGTAGGCGTCACAGGCGACGGCGAACTGTTCGCCGTCTTTCGTCCACCGGAGAACGAACCCCGGATCGTCGGGGCTGGCGTTGTGGAGCGGGAGCCCGTTCGATTTCGTGTGCTGGTTGGCGATCGACGGCCGCCAGTCGTCGGGGTCGAGACGGTCGATCTCGGTTTCGAGGTCCTCCGTCGTCTGCCCGAGCGACACGCGGAAGCGCGAGCCGCGTTCGCGCTCGTGGTCGGGCGTGCGGTCGAAGCCCTGGGGCCAGTCCAGCGCCATCACCGCACCCCCGGTTCGCAGGGTTCCGCGCCCCAGAGGTCGGTCAGTGTCTCGACGCGCTCCTGGAAGAGTTCACGAGCGGCGTCAGTCAGCTCGTAGGAGTTCGTCCGGCGGTCGATCTCGCCGCGCTCGACGAGCCCGAGTGCTTCGAGTTCGTCGAGGTTCTGGTACAGACGCCCGTTGTTGATCTCCTCGTCGAGCATCGACTGGAGCTCGCGCTTGATAGCGAGCCCGTAGGATTCGCCGTCGGGGTCCGATTCGATCCGCCGGATAGCTTCGAGCGTGTCCCGCTGGAACCCGCTCAGATCGGTCCAGGAAGCGTCACTCGACACGGGTGCTCACCTCCCGACGAGAGTTACGAGCATCGTCTACGGGTCCGCTCTCGACCTCCGGACACTCGTCCCGGAGGACAGCAGCACATCCTTCGCAGACTCCGGACACCGAGAAGCCGTGTTCGAGGCGGTGTTTGAGCCCCGCAGAGCAGAGTTCCCGATCGGTTTCGCGGGCGACGTGGTCGACAGTCACCCCGCAGAGGGTGTAGGACTCCCTGATACCGACCTGATCACCGCGGATCAGGTGCCGGTCGTCGACGGAATCGTCCTCGACGTACAGCCCCGCGGCGTTCATGCCGATCCCTCCTGGTCCGCGAGGTGTTCACGCGCTTCTTCCGCGAGGTACTCCCGGGGGAGAACGACCGTGTGGAACAGCGCGAGTTTCGCGTGGTTGAGTACCGTCGTCGAGTGGGCGTTTGCGAAGGCGTCAGCACCGAAACTGGCGTCGCCGATCTGGGGGTTCTCCGGGTTCGAGCCGTCGCCCGCGGCGGTGACGGTAAACGAGTCGGTCACCGCGCCGATGAGAACAGCGGGCTCGTCGTCTTCCTCGTCGAACTGCGCTTCGAGCTGGTCGATGCGAGCGCGGAGTTCGTCGAGCGTGAGGACGTCGGTGGGCATGTTCACCACTCCTCCTTGCGTTGGAGCGCCTCGTGGAGTTTGTCGAGTTGGTCGAGCGTGTCCTCGACTGTGGCGACGGTATCCTGAGAGTGTTCGCGGTCGTCGATCTCGGAGATGAGCGCGGTCGCGTTGCGGACCTTCTCCAGGTCGTCGCTCATGCAGTCTCACCTCGGCTGGCGGGATGGGTCGTAGGCATCACTCCGGAAGTGCGGACGTCCCTGTAGGCCAAAAGCGAACAGCGGCCGCGGGACGAAGCCCGTCCAGAACGGTCCTGCCGGCCGCTCGTGGCTCGCTGGTGTGGTTCTACCGTCGATGGGCGGGAATGGGACGGAGCGAAACGAGGGCCGCTGTCACGGCCACAAGTCGCTCGTTCGCGGTGCCCTCCTGACGAAAGTCGGGAGTGAAACGAAGTGTGGTTGATCGGCGATACAGCTGGTCGGGTGGTGTCTGCGTTCATGGGTTGAAACTCCTGATAGAATGACCACACGGCACGGCGTGGTGGTCGGTCGGGCCGCGCGTCTCGATACCGACGAGATCGCGGCCACAGGTCGGGCAGTTGTTCGGAATTCGGTACTCGCTGGTCGTTTGTTGGGAAGGTTTTTGCGCCGGGGTTTCGTTTGCCATTGCACGGTCACCTGCGTGACCGACGCGACGCCCGTGGGTCCAGCACGGGCGTCGGCCGCGATTTTCCGGTGCGACCGAGCCCCGAGGAGCGCCGCGGCGGTACGATCCGTGATGTATCTGTGCCAGCACTTATATTTAACTGACGAAGTCGTAATCTACAGAAAACGCAATCGTAATAATCTATTAGTTACCGAACACAATTTACCTCTCATGCGCCCTGTTCGAACTGTATGTATCGGAGGGTGGCCTGGATGAAAGCCGCAGATCAGTCGATACTCCAGCTTCTGGGCCCTCCAAAGACTTTGGAATTGACGCCGAGCAATATCGCGAGAAACACAGGACTCAGTCGGGGATACACAAGTGAACGGCTGGGTGAACTTGTGGACCACAAGCTGGTTGAAGTCGATGAAGGTGAGGGGTCTCACCCGTATTACAGCATCTCTCAAAAAGGGAAGGACCTTCTTGAAGGTCGAATAGAACCAGAGGATATCGAAGAAAACTCGGAGTAGTTCCTGAAATTTATATAATAATCCGATGCATCCGGTCGTGGGCCTCGGGCGAGCTCTCCTCACACTTACGCTCGGGGTCCTCGTGCTCAGAGTCTTCCAGTCCCCGGAAAGCTTTTTCTGCGATGGCGTGACGAACCGAGTGAGTCCCGGTTCGGGCTCCCGACCAGCCGGGACTCGACGCGATCTCCCCCAGACCCAACCCCGATTCCGACTACATTTCACCGCCGTTCGGTTTTTCACGGGCCGACCTCCAGACATATAGAGCGTAGCACGTCGGCCATCCAGTCAGGTTCCGTGACTCCGTCGAGGAGCTCGCGACCGTCGTACACACCATCGGGTTCGGCCCGATGCTCGTCGGTCACGACGTACTCGAAGCGCCGGCCCTCTGGACCTGTCACGTGGACCCGGGCACGGTGATCGGCGTCCTCGAGGATGTCGATAATTGCTCGATTCTTCTCGTCGATGGGAGCGACCCGATTCGCGCCAGTTTTCACACCCATGCCCAGGCCGTGACTGGGGACGGGAAAGAGGCTAAAAGGGGCGTGCACGGAAACAGAAATCAAGACGCACCTATCCGAGACGAACGCAGGTCTCGCGGTCGCTATCGGTCAATTCCTTTCCGTGCATCCCATGCACGGAAGTGCCGCTATCCGGCGATTCTATTCGTGCATGGGAATATCGCCAGCACTTATAAATGATGAAATGAAAATGAATGCAGTATGCCAAACGGGCATGGGCAGAGATGGGAGCACGAGAAAGAGTTAATCATTGAACCTCTGAAAAAAGAAGGGTGGGAGTATCTCACTGGAGATGACCGCCCAGGTTGGCTATTGAACGCTGCACCCAGATCGATGAGAAAGCACGTCGGAGAGAAATACAAATACGACCATTATCATGGAGACACCTTCGTATATAAGGTAACGAGTACTGTCCACGGCAATGGTGTACATGTATTTCGACAGCTGAAGAGCGATTACCACGAAACAACCCCCCAGGAAGGGACATGCCCAAATTGCCAATCGTATGTGAAGAGGTACGAAGACGACGACTACCTCACCTGTCACCGCTGTGGCTGGCAGTACAAGCCGATAGGTGAAAGGCTGAGCAACTTCCTGGGATTCTAAATCCGGTTCTACTTCTTGGTGTTGGGTACGAAATACCGCTTTCCGCGACCGGAACCCGACGACTCGATGAGATCGTAGCGTTCGAGACTCGCGAGGTAGCGCCGTCGCTGGCTCTTGGACTTGGTCGGACTCGCCTCGCGCTCGTAACGTTCTCGCAGTTCGCTCGCGCAAAGGTCGCCAGCCTCGCGTACAATCTGAAGTAGTAGGCGCTGGCGTGTGGGCAGTACTTCAGCGCGATCACCTTCACGACGATCGGCTACGCCAACGTCGCACCGCTCGGGGCGGGATCGAGATTGCTCGTCGGAATCGAGTCGTTCCTCGGTGCCCTCCTCATGGCGACGCTCGTGTTCGTGCTCGGTCGTCGCTCGACGCGGTGAGCGGCGGCGAAGTTTGGTAGCGCAATCGCCTTCAGTCGAGATCTCAACTTCGGCCCTTCACCGGATAGCGGGGATTCAGTTCCTCGGTGAGTTTCTTTTCGACAGTCCGTCGATGTTTTGCGTCACTCCCAGGCATGTGCATGATCCGAACTTCAGTAACGTATCGGAGCTCGTCTTCGTCGACAGGTGGATCCATGTCTTCCTTCACCATACAGCGTAGATCAGAGGTCTTCGAGTTGTAGAAGTGTCCGTTGATACGACTCCGGAGATTCCCCGATTCACCCACGTAGAGACAATTATCCGTTCCTTTGACAAAAATAGCGTATACACCTTGTCGTTTCCCGGGTTCGATTGAGTCCCATTCCATAGTTTCAAATCGTTTTGAGCAACTCACATCAATGACTAATACCTAATTATTATCGGAGATTTGCAATCTCGAAGCACTGGGACGGGGTCCGTACTCCAGCGCGATCATGTTCACGGCGATCGGCTACGCCAACTTCGCCCCACACGGCCCCTGGTCACGGATTCTGATCGGGATCGAATCGCTGGTCGGCGCGATTCTGACCGCGCTGTTCGTGTACGTCTTGGGGGGACGTGTTGCGCGGTAAGTAGCACCGGCTCGATTAATGCGGAGAGAATCTCTGAACCGTTCCTGAATTTCATATCCCGAATCCGAGCCATCCCGTCGTGGGTCCCAGGCGACAGCCCCAGATTCCTCTCACCCGGGGCTCTCGTGCTCATTTTCCACCGGCTTTGTGGTCTGTGGGGGTTTCCTACCATGCTGGAATCCACCGTTCCAGTAAATTATCACCAGTTCAATAATAATCGAGATGATGGCTTAAATCAGAACTCAATAAGAGATTTATAATACGGATAGTTCGTACAAACCAGTAAGTATATTCAGTTGGGATTTCATGGCGCGGTCATGAGCGAGGACAACTCTGATCCGGATCCCATCAAGACTGCACCTCTCAAAAACTATGTAAAGCAATTTACTGAAAAAAGGGCAGGATCAGAAGCTGTTGACGAACTTGAGGCAGAACTCCTTTTCGTCGCACAAATATTGTGGCAAGAGGCGAGCGAACGTGCCGAAGCTGACGGATATAAGACGGTCCAGATTGAGCACCTGGAAGACGCCTACGATGACCTATTTGAGCCACATGAACTCCTTCAGTCTGCTTCAAAGGAGATTGAGGATCTTGGTGAGCAGATCGAGGAAGTGAAAGATAGGTCTCCGATTTACAAGGAGTGGTCTTCGAATGAAGAATAGATATTTCCTTCGAGAAACATATACTACTCCGGAAAAAAGAGATAGAATTAACAGTTCGAAAATAAACGTCGGTGTGGACGGATTTGACAGCACTCTTCGTGAGTTCGGATTTGAACCAAGCGAATTTCGGGGACTTGGGAAATCTGACTTCTTTGAACGGATGGAAAGCGAGCTTGAGTCTGAACAATATGATGAATTTGTGGATATGCTCTTTGAGGAAGAGGGACAAAAAGGGGACAAATTCAACCTCCAGGTGATAGAGCTACCTGCAGAACGAGATTATAGAAACGTTGCCGGATCGGCTAACGTTCATCAAGGATCACGACTTGATGACGTGTTCGATGGGGTTTCTAATGTCCTCACTCTGCATGAATGCGACACAGATAGCGATTTCCCCAGTTTCAGCTTTCGGACCCCGGAAAAACTTGAGGAAGTCGAGGCTGACGAAGAGTTACCGATCATCATTCGAAACTCTGATGGAGAAATCGAAGCAGAATATTCGGAAGGCTACCAAGTAGAAGCGCCAAAAAGAGACACCATCGAAGCTCGCGTCTACCCCTCTTCGAAGTTGATCGCCATATCGAACAGTGGAATAATGACAGGCGTTCAGAAGGACATTGCCCGATTCGTAGCTGATCAGGCTGAACCAATCGAAGAGAGTCAACAAGAGGTGAACGAAAATGAGTGACGAACTGATTTTGAACGAAACCGAATTGCTGCTCCTAGCGGAGCAAATGGAAGCAAATGTGTCAGGAGTGGGGTTTTCGCTACAATTAGCCGATGTTGATACTGCAGATTTTCGGGGGTCTGAAGAGGGGAATATATTTGAAGCACCGCCAGTTGCAGAGACAGATCGAACTGGTTGGATCAGAAAACTCAAATTCTATGTACCTTCTCCTGACGCAGCTGAACAGGACACCAATATCTTGCTACATGTATACCGAGATGGGCATATACGGTGTGAAAGGTATGTCCCGCCAGAATTAATGGACGATGTCGTGGTCGAGATCGAACGGATCAAGCAGTATCAAAGCTATCTCCAGCCCATCAACTTTTTAGTAGATGAATTCCTCGATCGCCAATTCCGCGGACAACCGCAATCGATTAGAGAAGATTTCCAATCGTCGGTGAACCGCGAATTCTTCGAGCTCGTTGAAACGTACCTGTCCAATACGCTATCGGATCAACAGCTTCGACTGTACGTTTCAATAGTAGCAAATATCGGGGTAAAGTTGTGTGAGGGGGGAGTTCCTCAAACAAGCACATTCAGTGATGTTACCGGAACTGCGCAGGATTCATTTGCTGTGGAGGATGACGAGCATATTGAAGAATTCTTTAAATATTATGCAAACTGGGTGCACAATGAGCGTTCTATCGATTATTCTGAACTTGTGGATCATATTGACCACATACTTAATCGACCCGGCACAAGTTCCTCAGGAAGAAACAGTACTCCGCTTGAGATGGTCGAGTATGTTATAGACCAATATGATCTCACCACCTAAAGCCCGGATTCTATCGGAGTGTTTTTTCCGAGTTCCATCCGATCAGTCTGTAGTACATCCGTTAGATTGGGAGTGGAGAGGTGATCAGATTGAAGATTGTATCGATAGCAACAACTTAAACAATGATTACATCACCCAGCTCCTAGCGGACTCAATTCTAATTGATGAACAGCAAAAATACTGTAATCGATGTGGAACCCGCGGAGAGATTTGTGAATTCCCTGATCAACACACCCATGAAATTCAACACCACTATCAGTTACAAGAGAATCCTCTGATTAACGAATGGATAGAATGGGTACGAAACGAGGGTATATTTCGGACGATCTCGGAGCCAGAACGGGTCCGATCTGGCCATTGGTCCATTGATGCTGACTTTCAGAACAGTGAGGTTACCTTTCAGGTATTTCTCGATGCTGATTTACTCCGAGAGCATTCCTTCCAACCGAAAGAGCTTGAATTTGGTATATCATTCTCGTCCATATCGGCAATTCCCGATGAAGAGCATCTCTTCGGATGGTACGAGCCTTTAGATAGACCCGAATCAGGAGAGCAAGGAAGATTTGAAAGGGACTTGGGTCAACTCATAGAAGAGTATGAAGACGCGATCACGGCACGGATAGTCAGTGAAAACGCTGTAGAGAGCTTCGCCCGTGAGATTCGCAGTGGTATTTGGAAATCATTAGATGAACGAGGTTTTGAAACGTCAACAGAGATCTCCAGATGCGATGGCTATAGACAATATCGTATTGATCCTCGTGAAGATGACTTTGTTGCAATACACGATTCAGATGGGGTACGAAAGGATCTTCTTTTTTGCCGCTGTTCAAAAGGAAATAATAGTATTCACTTCCACTTATTTAAAAACGGAACAGTGGTGTCTCCGGAGGATGATGAGACTATTGGCGAAATCATCCCCGCCATCAGCGATAAAGTAGACAAATACCGCCGAATACGAGCTCAGCAAAGAAACATCAGTAGACTCATGCAGGTGGTTAGTGCCCTTGCTGCTGTGGTCCCAATTTTGTTTATTGTGAACTTCGTCTTTGATGTTGTTGGGATTCTCGGAGATATATTTCCATCTTCTTGGGACACAACAGCCGTCTTGAGCCTTTTAGTTGTGGCGAATTTGTTACTGGTGATAGTGTTGGTTATTTTGATGGTTCTACCCTATCTCAGGCTACGGTGGTTCGATTGGTCAATTAGCTCTGAAGATCGGCGGTTCTCTCTACTGTAGAAAGTGCAGACGATCTCAAATTTTCTGGCAGCCTACTCGATTTACTTGGCACTTCAAAAATAACGTCTCTCAATCTCGTCGACGACGCTCTCGAGCTCAGTCAACTCCGTATCCAGGCTATCAATCACTCCCTCGTCAATCTCGTCCTCCTGAATAGCAACGCCGACGTCACGCGCAGCTGCCGCGAGGTCGACGACCTGCCGGTTCAGTTCCGCCTGCAGGTCCGCGTTCACGAGACTCGAAATATCGGGCCGTTCGCCGGTGAGCCACCTGTCCTCCAAGACATCAAGAATGATCTCGACGAACTCCTCGTACTGAACGATATCACCCGTTTGCGGTGCCGGCGGTTCGGTCACTAACTCGCTCTTCTCCCCGTCGTCCATGTTCGTATGGTCGACGACGACGCATCCGACGCCGTCGACGTTTGGACTCACCTCGCCTTGCGCACGGTTGATATCGCGGAAGATGTCCACGGTCTCGGCGACGAGTTCCTCGATCCGGTCGTGCTCGGTGATGTCGCCCTCGTCTCGGAGCGGCGATTTGAACCGATCAGCCATGTTGATCAGGAGAATCCCGCCGGTTACGGCGCCGGGATAGTGGCTGTGGATAATATCGGCGAAACTGTTGATGTCCCGCTGGCGGTTGCGCCTTGCCTTCCCGTGCTCGGTCATCACGGACTTCGCGTCTATCGCCAACCAGACTTCCTCGGGCTCGGCCTCGACGATCGGCCGCTCGCTCCCGACCTGCGTCTGGATCTCACCAGCGGGCGGACCAACAACGAGGTCCGTGTTCCACTTCGAGTCCCCGGATCCCACCGTGAAGTCCTCCTGGAAAACAATCTCGCCGCTGGCCGCGGCCTCGCGGAAGACCTCGCTCTCCTGGAGGAGATCGTCGAGGAAGTAGAGACAGGAGGCACTCCCGTGCTTGGGCGAGCGCGGGTGGTAGCCGTTTTCGTCGAGCCACTCGACGATGCGCTCGTCGCCGTACGTGTGCGACACGCTCGCTAGTGTATAGTAATCTAATAAAAAACACTAGCTTTTTGGCCACTACGCGGGGTATCTCGCCTACCGCGTGACTTCGACGGACAGGTTCTGGTAGTTGGTGAGTTTCCCCTGCTCGCCCTGAATGCGGTCTTCCGCGATGTCGACGTACGCCTCCTCGAGCTCGACGGAAATCGAGTTGCGACCGACCTGCGATGCGGCGACGCCGGTCGTTCCAGTCCCGGCGAAGGGGTCGAGGACGGTGTCGCCGACGAACGAGAACATCCGGATCAGTCGTTCGGCCAGATTGACGGGGAACGGCGCCGGGTGATCGCCCTGCTTCTCGCCCGTGATGTCGTCCCAGAGCTGGCGGAACATCTTCTGGTGGTCGTCGGCCTCGATGGCACTCAGGATCTTCTCTTCGACCGATGGAGAGCGATAGCCGCCGGGCTTCCGGAAGAGAAGGATGTACTCGATGTCGTTTTTGATCACGGCGCCGGGTTCGTAGGGCTTCCCGAGGAACCGCGCGTTGCCCCCTGCTTCGAGCGACGCGTTGCCGATCTTGTACCAGATGATCGGCGCAAGGTTGTCGAACCCGATATCGACGCAGTGCTCCTGGATCGTCGCGTGGAGCGGGAGCACGCGGTGCCGACCGTGCTCGCTTCGCGAGCGGAGAACGTCACCCACCACGACGACCATTCGTCCACCAGGAACGAGCTTGTCGTAGGCTTCCTGCCAGACCTGGTCAACCTGCTCGTTGAAATGCTCGTAGTCGTCGACGTCGCCGAGCTGGTCCTCGCCACCCGTACCGTTCTCGTAGTCTTTGAGGTTAAAATACGGCGGACTGGTAAGGACCAGGTGGACGCTTTCGTCGTCGACGAAACTGAGATCGCGTGAGTCGGCTTGATGGAGATCGTGATGAGAGGGGAGAGACTTGACCTCTTTCTCGACTTCCTGCATGCGACCCTTGTCGCGAGCGAGTTCGGGAATCTTCGAGCGGAGTTCCGTTCCGGACATGTCCAGCAACTCCTCACAGCTTTCGGGAATATGCTCGCGCAAGTAGTCGGCGTCGACCATTGAATTGGATTGGAGCGTGCTGACGGATAAACCTACACAACTGTCCGAGCTCGTCGAGCGCTAAGTAAATAGAAAATCCCATGCCCGAAAATCACAGACTATCCGACCATGTGGAAACTCGTCAGTTGATGGAATTCGTCTGATCGATCTGAGGAATTCACCGGAGAGTCGTTGATGTACGGTAAATCATGCTATACAGTACAAGCTATCTCCAATACGAGAAGCTGAGATCAATCTTTGAGGGAGATCTGGAGCTGGTTATTCTCTTTGTCAAGATTGAGCGATAGACCTTGTTTGAATCCACCCCCCTCCTCTGATGAGACCACAACTTCTGCCGTTTCCCATCGGGTATGATGGAATTCCTCGTAGTCCATTTTTCTGCTTTGTTGATAGTCAGATTGATTCAACCCGTAGTCTGTAGAATTATCGTTGAATCCCAAATTTCCACCAATATTCTCGAGGTCGTACTCATCTGCAGGGAGATGTAAGACAGGTTTTCCGCTGGGATCGACCCACTCGGCAACCATAATGTATCCAGTGGTTTCTCTAAACAAATGGGTTGTCACGGACTCTTTGGCTGGGATTCTCGTGTTTCGTGAGTAGTCTTCTTTCTGGTGTACGAGAAGATTTCCTCTCATATCCGCCCATCCGAGCGGGAGATTCATCGCGATTATCTGGTCTTCTTTGTTCGAAGACTCCGGATATTCTGTCTCGCCGCGTAATCGGAGTTCCGCCCGGCATCTCGTTGCAGGAACTCGTCCCTTGTTCTTAACCTGAAGATAGTGTGATGATTGATCGGGTTTGGATGGTTTCTTGTGCTTCACGACTTTCGATACAACCCCATCCGGAACTAGCAACGGTCGATTAAGATAATCCCATACAAGATAGGCCAGAAACGCTCCGAGAAAGGCGATCAGAATCTGCCCTATAGCCGGGAGTACGAGTGCGACGGGGCCATTCGATTGAGCTACACCTGCTGTCGCGGTCGTAGTCGTTTGCACGACACCAGTCTGCGACATTTAGCAAATTGTATTGCTAACTTGCCGTAATTTAGAATTATCGAAATATTAGGACACTATGACACAGCTCGGTCAGATTGGTGGTTAACATGCATTCTACATCTCGACACGACTGTTCAAAACTATTTCACCCGACACTTGTTGACGAGCACGCCCGCAGCCCCGCCGAAGACCTCGACGAAACAGGTGTGGTCGGGGACGTGATCGAGCACCCACGACGCGAAGCGAGACTTCCCGCCGGGATAGGGAAAGACGGTGTCGGGCACGGTCAGGCCACCCCCGCGATGCCGATGATCTCCGGGATCTCGACGTGATAGCGGCTCGCGCCGTCCGCGGACACCACGATCTCGTCCGCACCGTCGACGCGAACCGTGATCTCGGCGTCCAACGGCACGACGAGCGGTGGCATCGTGTCCGTCGCACACATGTCGTTCACGATGAATCCCGGGACCCCGGGCTGGACGAGGGGGCCGTCCTCGCTCATATTGTACGCCGTCGACCCCGTCGGCGTCGCCACGAGCAGGCCGTCCGCGTGTCCCGCCGTGTAGAGTGACCCGTCGACGCGCACCTCCATCTCGACACCCTGTCCGTGCCCGCGTTTCGGGCCCTGCACGACCACCTCGTTCAACGCCGGCGTCAGCGACCACTCTTGACCCCCTTCGGCCTGTACTCGCGGGACCTCGCGGGCACGCACCGTCCCTGTCTCGGTGACGCGCTCGACCTCCTCGCGCATCTCGAAGCCGACGAACTCTCTCTCGCAGAGCTTGTCGACCGCATCGAGACGGTCACCACGGACCCGACGCTCACCCGCGACATCCTCGACGCGGCGGAGCTTCGCGGCATCATCGAGCGCGACGGCGGCCGCATCCGTCACAACCGCGGCGGCACGTTCGTCCGGTTCGAGAGTCAGGTCGTCCAACGCGAGGGCGACTTCGACTGTCGCCGCTGTGGCGCGTCCGTCTCGACGGGCCACTTCGTGCGGTTCGAGTCCGGCGAACTCGGGCCGTTCGGCTCGTCGTGTGTCAGAAAAGTGCTCGGTCGGGAGTGACGCTCGCGGGCGGTCGCGACCGGGCCGGAGGCCGCGTTCCCGGAGGCCACGTTCCGCGCTACCGCCCGCGGCGGAGTTCTTCGATGAGCTGTTCGACCAGCTCCTGCTGGTAGCGAATCTGCTCGCTTTGGGCCTCGACGACCTCGCGGAGCGACTCGATTTCGGCGGCGAGTTCGGCGTAGTCGGTGTCCGAACCGTCGCCCCCGGCCGCCTCGGAGTCGGCGGCCGATTCGAAGCCGGACCCCTCGAACCCGAGGTCGCCGGCGTCGGCGACGTTGCCGGCCGACTGCTCGGTGACCGGCGATTCGGTGGCCGACTGAGTCGTCGCGGCCTCGGCCGCCTTCGCCTCCGCCACCGCGCCGGTCGCCGGCGCGGACTCGACGGACTGGGTCTGGGCGGTCCGCTGGCTCGGTTCGGCGGGCGCGTCGCCCTCGGAGCGGGTGGCGTTCGACGGTTCGTCGGAGAGTTCGCCGGGGTTCGCGCTCAGGGGGTCGGGCCCCGCGCCGAAGTCGGTGTTGTCGCGCTCCGTGTCGGCGGACTCGGCGGTCGCCCGCGCTTTCTCCATCTGGACGCGGAACTCTTCGAGACTACCGACGCCGTGGTAGTCACACAGCGCCCGCGCGAGTTTCTCGCGGACGAGCCGCGCCTGCTCGTTGGGAATCTTGAACCGCTCTTGGCGGCCGTCGACGGTGAGCACGACCGTCGTGGCGACGCTTCCCGACTCGAATTCGAGGTC
>ENA-ORCS01000974-ORCS01000974.1-marine-metagenome-genome-assembly--contig:-NODE-974-length-14484-cov-3.543694_pt1 | contig 14484 bp, 14 predicted proteins | sample MGYA00237781_ERZ508513 | MGnify/ENA primary metagenome ERZ508513 (study PRJEB26184, sample SAMN06268793) | marine metagenome | isolation source: Eden Landing Ponds, San Francisco, CA, USA | place...
TCGCAGAGATCGCCGTCTCGTTTGTCGAGAGTGTCCTCGGCCAGGAGGTCGCGGTCGTCTTTCTGTCGGAAGACGGACGGCTCCGCGCGGCGGCGGTTTCCGCGACTGTCGAGGAGGCGATCGACGGTCGTCCTCCGGACGTGACAGCGGAGATGACGCCCCTGTTCGAACAGTACAACGCGGGGGAGACGGGTGTTCTGACCGGTCCGGACTGGGGATGGGATCCGTTCGAGGCGCTGAACGTGGACGGCGTCCTCACAATGTCACTCGGCGAGCACGGGCTTTTGAGTATTGCATCCCGGGACGGCGCGGCATATTCGGCCGAGGACCGGCAGTTCGCGACGATCCTCGCCGGGGCGACCGAGACCGCATTGGACCGGGTCGCCCGCGAACAACAACTCCGGGAGAGCCGTCGCGTCGTCCGCCAAAGGACGGAGCAACTCGAGTTCCTCAACGGCGTTCTCAGACACAACATCCGCAACGGGGTCCAGGTCATCGACAGCAACGCGCAGTTGTTGGCCGCGAACCTCCACGGTGACGAGAAGGCACGAGTCGATCGTATCAGGGAACGATCGACGGATCTCTCTGCACTCACCCGGAAGATCCGTTCGATCACCGATACCCTCACGTCCGACGGCGACCGAGTCTGGCCCGTCAACGTGGGCGCGTCCCTGTCGACCGCCCTCGAGCGCGTCGAGGACGAACACGATTTCACGGTCGAAGGGGACATCGACGACGATCGGACAGTGCTGGCGAACGGCCTACTTGCTGACGTCTTCGAGGCCGTCGTTCGGAACGCAGCTGAACACGGCGACGACGCTTCGGCGACCGTCGAAGTTGAAATCCGACCGATGGGCGAGTGGCTCCAGGTCCGGATCGCAGACGAGGGGCCGGGCGTCTCGGATCACCTCAAGGAGTCGCTGTTTGAGCGGGACGTTAGCGTCAGCCAGACCGCTCACGGATTCGGCCTGTACTTCGTCGCGGTGATGATGGATCTCTACGGCGGGGACGTCTGGTTCGAGGACAACGATCCGACCGGGGCGATCGCAGTTCTGGAGTTCCAGCGCCCGTCCGAGGAGTGAGCGTCGTTCGGGTCGCCGGACCACACGACCAGCCTCCGCCCGTTCCTAACGGAAAGGCCTATTCACGGACCCGCCGAAGCCAGCCCATGATCGGCGTCGTCGGCGGCGGGATCGCCGGACTGGCCGCGGCCCGTCGCCTCCAGGATCGGGGCTACGACGTGACCGTTTTCGAGGCGAGCGACGACCTCGGCGGACTGGCGGCGACATACGAAACCGCCGGCGATCCCGTCGAGAAGTTCTACCACCACCTCTCGAAGTCCGAAGAGACGATCGTCGAGCGGATCGAGGAACTCGGGCTGGGTGAGGACCTGGAGTGGCGCTACGGCAGCGACGCCTACTACGTCGACGGCGTCGTCCACCCCATGGACAAACCATGGGAAATCCTCGCCTATCCGCACCTCTCGCTTTACGACAAGTTCCGCCTGGGGATGCTCGTGCTGGATGTCGACGTTCGCGGCGGGGTTCCTTCCTTCGACACCTACGAACGACTGGAGGACTTCGAGGACGTGCCAGTCAGGGAGTTCATCCTCGATCACACCTCGCGGGGTTGTTTCGAGCGGTTTTTCAAACCGCTGCTGGAGGCGAAGTTCGGCGACCGCTGGGAGGCGGTTAGTGCCGCCTGGCTGCTCGGGCGGGTGAAGTTCCGCGGCGAGCGGGACATCCTCAAGGGCGAACTGCTGGGCTATCTCGAAGGGGGGTTCGGTAGACTCATCGACGCCATGCTCGAATCGGTCGGCCGTGAGAACGTCGTCACGGGCGCCCGCGTGGCCGACCTCGGGATCGAGGACGGCGCCGTGGACTCTCTCACCGTCGAGACCGACAGCGGATCCGAGACCCACGAGGTCGACGCGGTGGTCGTCGCCACGATGCCGGACGTTCTCGAACACCTGACGGGCTACGAGTGTGCCATCGACTTCCAGGGCACGGTCTGTTCGGTTATCAGCATCGAGGAGTCGCTGACGGACACCTACTGGCTGAACATCGCCGACGAGGCACCCTTCGGCGCATTGATCGAGCACACCAATTACGTCCCACCCGAGCGTTACAGTGGTGAACACCTGCTGTACGCCGTGAAGTACGTCCAGGATCTCGAAGACGAACTCTGGCAGATGGACGACGAAGACGTCGAGGAGACCTGGCTCAGCGGAATCGAGCACCTGTTTCCCGATTTCGATCGGAAGAGCCTTAACTGGATCGAGACGGCACGCAACCCCAAGACGGCGCCCATCTACGAGCGGGGCTACCTCGATATGGTGGTGCCCTACGATCTGAGCGAGGAGGTGGCCGAGGGCGTCTACTACGCGGGGATGGCCTCGCGGGCGCAATATCCCGAACGTTCGCTCAATGGGGCGATCGTCGCCGGCGAGGCGTGTGCCGAACGGATCCGTGACGTCGAATAGACCAGGCAGACTTCATCCAGCCGATTGACGAGAACGTGATCGGGACTGCGCTGCCGATCAGGACTCGACTCCGGCGTCCTCGACGGCCTCGGGATCGACGCCGGGCGCTTCCTCCACGTCGACTTCGTCGGGTTCCTCTCCGCCGCCGATCACGACCTCACCATCGTCAGTCTCGACGTAGACGTCGTCGGCGAAGCCACCGATCGCGTGGGGGTGTTCGGGATCGTCGAGTTTCTCGGGCGTCGAGGGCGCGTCGGGCAGTCCACCGGCGGGTGCGAACTCCCCTAACGGATCGTCGATCGTGATACCGTGAGATTCGAAGAACTCGGTGTAGCGATCGTAGTGGGCCTCGACCTCCTCGACGGGGAATTCCATCATTTCAGTCCAGCCGTGGTTGTAGAAATCAAAGTTGGCCTGGGCGTGGGTGATCTCGCGGGCCTCGGCCTCGGGGTACCCCTCCTCCAGCGCAGCGACGTAGGTGTCCATCGTCGCGTCGAAGAAAGCTTCCAGACGTTCGCGTCGCTCCTCCTGGCGCTCCTCATCGGCCCAGTCGAGGAAGACACCAGTATGCAGGTCGACCAGTCGGTCGGCTACCATCTCGCCGACCACCGGTGCAGTCAGGCTCTGTTTGGCCGCCCAGTGTTTGACGCTCTGTTTGATCTTCATGCGGGTCTGAATACTCGGTCGAGCCCCATCAACGCAAGGAAGTCGGCATCGCCCGGGAACGAGCGACGTTCGGACACGCGGGTTCCCGGATCGGTGATTCGATTTCGCCGATAGCAATCCACATTAGGCCCCGGGTCGAAGGACGCTATCATGACCACGTCGCACGTGATCCTCGGCGACGGGATCGCGGGCAGTTCCGCCGCGGAGACCATCCGCGAGGCGGATCCAGACGCCGAGGTGACCGTTATCACCGAGGAGGGCGAACCTCTCTACAACCGGATCCTGATCAAGGAGTTCGCCAAGGGGAAACTCCCCGAGGATCCCATCGCGATCCACGAGGAGGAGTGGTACGACGAACGCGACATCGCCCTCGAACTCAACACTCACGTCACGAGCGTCGACACCGACGCGAAGGTCGTCGAGGCACACGACGGCTCGACCTACGAGTACGACAAGCTCCTGGTCGCGACTGGCGGAACGCCGATCGAACTGCCCGTCGAGAACAGCGACGCCGACGGGATCCACCATTTCTGGACGTTCGAGGACGCCCGGCGGATCCGCCAGCACGCCAGTGAGGCTGAGACGGGCGTCATCGTGGGGGCAGGGCTGCTGGGGATCGACCTCGCGGCGATCTGTGGTGCCCAGGGCGTCGACGCTGACTACCTGATGCGTGGGAACCGGTGGTGGCGCTACGCACTGACGCTCGACGGCGCGGAGATCATCCATCGGGCGCTTCGGGACCTCGGCGTCACGCCCGTCTTCGAGAGCGGCCTCGACCACTTCGAGGTCGACGGGGACGGTCACGTCAGCGGTGCTATCGACTCCAACGGCGAGTTCCACGAGGCGGAGTTCGCCGCAGTCGCCGTTGGTCTGGACTACAACACGGAGTTCCTTCAGGGGACACCGGTCGAGCTCGACGGCGGCATCGTCGTCGACGAACACATGCGAACGAACGTCGAGGGAGTCTATGCCGCCGGCGACCTGACACGCTACCACGACGTTATCCTCGACGAACGGGCACAGAACGGGTCCTGGGGCAGCGCCAAGGAGCAGGGTGCCGTCGCCGGAGAAAACATGGTCGCCGACGAACCCGTAGAGGCCTTCCGGTACGTGCCGACCTACTCGATCACGCACTTCGAGTTTCCGTTTCTCTCCTTTGGCCATCCGACACTCGGCGACGAGTCCGCCGAGCGGAAGTACAACGACGACGAGTGGCGCCGACTCACGTTCAAGGATAATAAGCTGATCGGCGGCGTCCTGATCGGAGATCTCTCACAACAGAGCGCCTTCAAGCGGATCATTCGCCAGGAGCGACCCGTCGCGGACCAGAAGGAGAAGCTTCTCGAATCCGAAGTCGATCTCGATGCCCTGGCCGCCCCGGCCGTCGAGCAGTAAGGCGTAGAGTACGCTGCGGTCCCGGATCGACACGGTTTTGGACGCCAGTCCGTACACCTTGGGTATGCACGGCGACACGGGCGGAGAGATGACGCTCGCTTTCGATATCGACGCACTGCGACAGCTGGCCCACCCCGATGCAGTGTTCAACGACGCCCGTCGCTGGAGCGAATACGTCGGTATCGTCGCCGACGAACCGACGTACGTCGTCACCAACTTCGCGCGGAAGCACCGTATCCGGCAGGATTTTTTCTCCGGCCCGCGGGGCCGCATCGAGAGCCTCGAAAACGTCATGGACCAGTTCGAGACGCCACGGTACGTCTACGTCGGCACCGACGACGAGGCGGCAACGTTGGCCGAGGAAGCCGGCTGGGAGTTTCTGGACGTCACTGATGCGGCCGAGGCCGCCGAGTGGGAACTCGGCGAGCCCGAACCGCCGGACAAAGCCGAACAGGAAAAGACACGCGACGACTGGCCCTGACTTGCCGGGGCGTGCCAGGACGAGACGCCGCGACACGGACGTGACGCGTCTATCGATTGCGATGCGGAAGTGGATTCGCCCATCGGGGCGTTTAACCGCTCGCGGGCGCAATCCAGGCCGATGAGTTCCCCTCGTGTTCCCGGCGCGGGCGACCGTATCGAACTCCCCTGTGGCGAGTCAATCGGTCTCTCCGAACTCGATATGGGTATGCGGGAGTTCGACTGTGCGTGTGGGTCGACGCACGCAGTCGTCATGGACGTCCACCCGCCGGCCCGGTTTCTCCCCGAGTTCCTGGTCGATGTACTTCGCGAGACGGTCGAAACGAGCGACGAGGCCGACGAGCTCGGCACTGCTCACCTTCTGGGCATCGTTCTAGAGGAGTTTCCGGACGCGGTCGTCGCCAAGGACGTCGAGGAGGAGGGCGACATCGGCTGTGGCCTGGTCTGGATCACTGACTTCGACGCTCGCCGCCTCCACGAGATCGTCGTCGAACTCGTGATCGATTTGATGGAACACGCCATCAGTCACGCCGACGACGAGGACGCGATCGCCGATTTCGAGGCCGAGATGCGGGAGTTCGACGTAAGCGAGTTCGTCGAGGCCTACCGGAGAGAGCGTGATTTCGAGGGCGAAAGCGATACGGCTGTCTGACCGGGTGTGTGACGCCCCCGCGAATAGTTCACTTCGTGTGACAGTCGATCGCGCCTCCGTCCGTCGAAACCGTCCGATCGTCCGTCAGACGTCAGTCTGACGATGATTAATGGTGTTCGGGAACGTTTGTCAGACTATGTTACGCCACGGCGAGTTCGAGCGGATCCGCGCCGTGCTTCGGGAGACGGATCACGAGGAACCCCTGACTGCCAGAGAAATCCTCGCCCTGCTGGAGGAGCACGGCGAGTCCTTTGACAGCGCCCATCAGGTGGCGACTGTGCTGGGGCGACACGCCGAGACCGGCGAGGTTGAGGTGATCCGCGACCGGCCCTACCGATATCGGTTCGACGACCGCGGACAGTGATCACGGTCGGGACGGGAGTGCCGGTCGACTTCCGTCCTATTTCGGACTCTCGTAAAACAGTTCCGTTGTTTTTTCGTCCGGAATCCGTGGATGGCGTTTTCACACGCTATCGGTTGGGTGAGCCGCGACGATCGGGTGGCCGTTGCCCAACCCCGTTACGATGGGGATGAGTGACCAAGATCGATACGATTTTCGAAATTCACTTGCGAGTATCGTAACCTTTCGCCGGGCTTATTACGACGAACGAACTCCAGACGCACAATGACAGACGAGGAAGATCGCACGATCCTGTTGATCGGAAGCGGCCCGATCCAGATCGGTCAGGCGGCCGAGTTCGACTACTCCGGGGCCCAGGCCTGTCGGGCGCTCCAGGAGGAGGGTGCGCGCGTGGTCCTGGTAAACTCGAACCCGGCGACGATCATGACCGATCCGGAGATGGCCGACAAGGTATACCTCGAACCCATCAATACCGAGGCCATCGCCGAGATCATTCGCAAGGAGGATCCCGACGGGGTCATCGCCGGCCTCGGGGGCCAGACCGGGCTGAACGTCACCGCGGAACTCGCCGAGGAAGGGGTGCTCGAGGAACACGACGTCGAAGTCATGGGCACGCCGCTGGATACCATCTATGCGACGGAAGACCGCGAGCAGTTCCGAAAGCGCATGGAGAAGATCGACGAGCCAGTCCCTGCCTCGACGACAATCGACTCGATCGGCGGGGTCGAGGACGCCGTCGAGGAGGTCGGCGGCCTGCCCGTCATCATGCGGACGACCTACACGCTCGGGGGTGCGGGCTCGGGTGTCATCGACGACATGGATGAACTGAAGGAGGCCACACGGAGGGGATTGCGCCTCTCCCGTGACGACCGCGTGATGATCACCGAGTCCATCGACGGCTGGATCGAACTCGAATACGAGGTGATGCGCGACGCCGACGACTCCTGTATCATCATCTGCAACATGGAGAACTTAGACCCGATGGGGATCCACACCGGGGAGTCGATCGTCGTCACACCCTCACAGGTCATCCCGGACGAGGGTCACCAGGAAATGCGCGACACAGCCCTGAAAGTGATCCGCGAACTGGAGATCCACGGCGGCTGTAACATTCAGTTCGCCTGGCGGGACGACGGCTCGCCCGGCGGGGAGTACCGCGTCGTCGAGGTCAATCCACGCGTCTCCCGCTCGTCGGCACTCGCTTCGAAGGCGACGGGCTACCCGATCGCCCGTGTGACCGCAAAGGTCGCGATGGGCAAGCGCCTCCACGAGATCGAAAACGAGATCACCGGCGAGACGACCGCAGCCTTCGAACCCGCGATCGACTACGTGGTCACGAAAATCCCGCGCTGGCCGATCGACAAGTTCCGCGACGTCGACTTCGAGCTCGGACCGGCGATGAAATCGACGGGCGAGGCGATGGCGATCGGCCGGACCTTCGAGGAGTCGTTACTGAAGGCCCTGCGCTCTTCGGAGTACGATCCTGCCGTCAACTGGGCCGAAGTTAGCGACGACGAACTCGAGGAGAAATACCTCGTCCGTCCATCACCCGATCGCCCCTATGCCATGTTCGAGGCCTTCGAGCGGGGCTACTCCGTCGAGGAGGTCTCGGAACTGACCGAAATCCGCGAGTGGTACGTCGAACGCTACAAGCGGATCGCCGACGCGGCCGAGGCCGCCAGTGCGGGCGATCTCGACGTCGCTGCCGAGGCCGGCTTCACGAACCACGAGGTCGCCACGCTCGCCAGTGGCGGAACCTTCGACGACACCCACGCCTCCTGGCTGCCGGACCGCTTGCTCGACGAACGCGGCGTCGTCAGCGAGAACGGGGAAGTCACCCCGCAGGCCGACGGCGGGACCGGGTCCGTCACCGTCGAAGACGTCGAGGATGTCGCGCCCGCCCGGTCGTTCAAGCAGGTCGACACTTGCGCCGGCGAGTTCGAAGCTTCGACGCCGTATTACTACTCCGCGCGGGAACCTCTCTCGGGACTAGAACGCAACGAAGTCCAGGTCGATCCGGACGTCGAAAGCGTCGTTGTCGTCGGGGGCGGCCCGATCCGGATCGGCCAGGGCGTCGAGTTCGACTACTGTTCGGTCCACGCCGTCCGGGCCTTAGAGGAGATCGGGATCGACGCCCACGTCGTCAACAACAACCCGGAGACGGTCTCGACGGACTACGACACCTCTGATGGCCTGTTCTTCGAACCGATCACCGCCGAGGAGGTCGCCGACGTGGTCGAGGAGACCGGGGCCGACGGCGTGATGGTCCAGTTCGGTGGCCAGACCTCCGTCGACATCGGCCACCCGCTCGAGGCCGAAATCGAACGCCGTGGGCTGGACTGTGAGATCATGGGCACCTCCGTGGACGCGATGGACCTCGCGGAGGACCGCGACCGCTTCAACCGCCTGATGGACGACCTGGGCATCGCCCAGCCCGAAGGTGGCTCTGCGACCAGCGAGCGCGAGGCACTCGACCTGGCCCACGAGATCGGTTACCCCGTCCTCGTGCGTCCCTCCTACGTCCTGGGCGGCCGTGCGATGGACATCGTCTACAGCGACGAAGACCTCAAGGAGTACATCGAGGAGGCGGTCAGGGTGAGCCCGGACAAGCCCATCCTCGTCGACGAGTTCCTGGAGGACGCCGTCGAACTCGACGTCGACGCCGTCTCGGACGGCGAGGACGTCCTCATCGGCGGCATCATGGAACACGTCGAATCCGCGGGTGTGCACTCCGGGGATTCGGCCTGTATGATCCCGCCGCGCTCGCTCGGTCGGGACGTCAACCGCAAAGTGCGCGAAGTCGCAGAAGACATCGCCCGCGCACTCGACACGGTCGGCCTGCTGAACGTCCAGCTCGCCGTCCGCGACGAGGAAGTGTACGTGCTCGAGGCGAACCCGCGCTCCTCGCGGACTGTGCCCTACGTCTCGAAGGCGACGGGCGTCCCCATCGCGAAGGTGGCGGCGAAGGTGATGGCCGGCGAGTCTCTCGAAGACCTCGATATCCACGAGCAGGTGCCCGAGCAGGTCTCGATCAAGGAGGTCGTCCTGCCCTTCGACCGGTTACCGGGTTCGGACCCGCGCCTGGGCCCGGAGATGAAGTCCACGGGCGAGGTCATGGGCACCGCCGACACGTTCGGCAAGGGCTACCAGAAAGCCCAGATGGCCGTCGGCAAGCCGATCCCCCTCGAGGGGACCGCCGTGGTCGACCTCTCGGAGAACGAGTTCCCCGGCGCCGACACCCAGGCGGGCGAGGAACTCGTCGCCGAGTACGACGACCACTTCGACCTCGTCGAGTACGACACGACAGCGGCGTTCGTCGAGGGCATCCAGCACGGCGAGGTCGATATCATCGTCTCGCGCAACCGAGAAGCCCTCGAGACGGCCGTCGAGGAGGAAGTGACGTACTTCTCGACGCTGCCCAGTGCGAAGGCAGCGCTGGAGGCCATCGAGGCTGCCGACGAACCCCTGGACGTCGCCCCCGTGGGGAGCCGCAAGAAGCGCGACGAGTACTGGGGCCAGCCCAAAGGCGAGTGACCGACCGCGACGGTCGTATTAGGTCTCCCGTACGGTTTGGTGTATATTAGGAGCAGCCTCAAACGGGAGGGACTGATACCATGGCTCGATGGTGGAGTCAGTGCAATCACCACAGGGTGATAGACGTGACAGTCCCACAACCAGGGGACACGCCGATATCGTGAGTGGCAGGTTGAGTCAGTCCGGAACGGACGTGACGATCCACTGGTGCCCGAACTCGTTCCCGGTCCGATCATGAGCGACCGGCAGGTCACCGACCGTGCGATGACGCTCGCCGAGATGGCTCCCCACCACTCGGTCACAGTCGGTGTCCTCTGTGGACAGGAGGGCCAGTTTCCCGACTCGCGGACCTGTCGAGCGCCGGTCTCGTATCTCGAAGACACGGAGGCCCCGGCGTACGTCCTGACGAACAGCAAGCGCGGTATCGGACTCGGTACGAAGCGGAACACGACGTCGCCGGTGGACGACAGAGGCGCTGTGGCCCTCGTGACCGGTCGGCGAACACTCTGTCTCGTCGGTGGTGCGGGCGAAGCTGAGGACGGCGACGTTGGCGGCACCGAAGACGCGGACGGCGGCGGGGGCACGGACGAGGTGATCGAGATCCCCCACGCATCGGTCAGCGAAGTCACCTACAGGTCGGGGTTCCTGCGCAGTCGGTTCGTCCTGAAGACGCCGTGGCGACAGTACCACGTCTGGGTCCCACGTGATACCGACGAATCGACCCTCGCCGCCGCGGCCGAGTACGTCGGCGAACGGATGCACGACGACCCCGAGGAACTGGAGACCGACGACGGGGCGAACACGCTGACCTACCGCGGTCAGCCCGTCTCCCCGGAGAACCACCCCGGTATCCAGACCGGGGGTAGGGAGGACGACGTCGATACGGACCTCTCGGCTGTCGACTCGTCGGATTCCGGAAGCGAGCGCCAGCCGCTGACCTATCGAGGACGCGAAGTCTCGCCGGAAAACCATCCCGGCGTCCGGACGAACAGCGACGGGACCTCCGCTGACGAGGAACACGACTGAGCACCCGGGGTCAGCGGGTGGTGACCCTCAGCCGATTTCGCCGCGGGACGTAGCTATTTGAGGCCGCCGTTCGTCCCCACGGGTATGGACGACATCTTCGTCGCGCGATTGATGACGACGGACCTCCAGACAGTCCACCGCGACACGCTCGTGGAGGACGCCGCGAACAGGATGCAGGACAACAGGGTCGGATCGCTCGTCGTCGTCGACGACGACGGCCACCTCGTGGGCATCCTGACGACCACCGACTTCGTCGACATCGTCGCCAAGAGCAAACCCAAGGCCGAGACGACCGTCGAGCGCTACATGACGACCGACGTCGTGACGACCCACGCCCAGGCCTCTATCCGTGAGGTCGCCGACGTCATGCTCGAACACGGCTTCCACCACCTCCCGGTCGTCGACGACGAGGAGGGTGTCATCGGGATGATCTCCACGACCGACATGGCGGCGTACATCTCGACCGTCCAGACGCCGTCGCCGGCCTGAGGCTCGCGTCGCCCTCGCGCTCGGAGGAGTCGCGAGGCTCGTGGTCCCGAGACCATCGGCTGGCCGGACCTCTCGAGGAATCAGTCGGTCAGTTCCGTCGAGCAGTCCCGACAGTACGTGAACTCGACCTCGTTTTTCGTCCCGCACTCCTCACAGAGGCGGTAGGCGGTTCCGTCCTCGTACGTGGTCGTCGGCTGTGGTGTGGTCGGCCCCTCCGACGGAATCCGGTAGCCGAGTTCCTCCAGTCGCGACGGTCCGGAGAGAGTGTACTCGACTGGTCCCGGCGGTTCGACAGAGCGCCACTCCAGCGTGTCCGGAGCGACGCGCCGGGCCGCGAGCAGGAACCCGGTGCCGGCGACCACCGCGAGGAGGTCGACTACCCCCAGCAGCGCGAGGTTGTTGCCCGTGACGGCGAAGTACCCCCTGACGGCCACGACGAACACCAGTGCCAGCCCCCCGACGAGCAGGATACTGCTCGCAGTCCCCCGGAGGATGACGCGCGTCGACTGTCGCATCTGCGGGGACTACTACCTGCGGGGTTCAGAAAATCGGTGCTTTCCAACCGTACGACGAGTCACTCGACGGGACCGCACTTCCCGGATCAGTCGGTTCCGGGTGTCTGTTCTGCCGCCTCGCCCGGACCGCCCGGGTCGACCGTCGCCGCGATCTCGGCCGTGAGTTCGTGGACTGCCTGCCGGTGCTGTGCTTTCGGACGGTGGATCGACGCGGGACTCGCGGTCTGGTTCTCACAGTCGAAGGCGCCGGTTTCGAACTCGTCCCGGTTCTGGATGTCCTCACGCAGGAGCGTACACAGCGCGTGCAGGTGGACGAGACCTTGTTTTCGCATCGGCGGCGTGAAAGGCGGGGTCAGGGTGGACTGGGGTGGGGTCGGGACGGACGTAGCGTCGGCAGGCCTGCCGGCCCGCCAGTCCGACAGCATCCGTGTGCGCCACGTCCATGGCATGTCACGGACTCACACAAGATAAAACCTGTGCCTACAATACGAGGGCTCTCCGGGGGAGCTACCGACAGTCGGGGGAGTTCAGCGCTCCTCGGCGAGGGCGAGGACGTCGTCGAAAAACGCCAGGGAGTCGTTGGGGCCGGGGTGGGCCTCGGGGTGGTACTGGCGGGTGATGATACCCAGGTCGCTGTTCTCGAGGCCCTCGGGCGTGTCGTCGTTGACGTTGACCTGTGTGACCTCGAGATTCTCCCCGGGGTCGGCGACGGTGTAGCCGTGATTCTGGGTGGTCATGACGACCTGGTTCGTCCGGAGGTCACGGACGGGCTGGTTGACCCCGCGGTGGCCGAACTCCATCTTCTCGGTCTCGCCGCCCAGCGCGCTGGCGACGACCTGCTGGCCCAGACAGATGCCCGCGATCGGCAACTCCTCGACGTAGCTGTCGACGAGTCCCCTCGCGCGCTCGAAGTTCTCGGGGTCTCCGGGTCCGTTCGAGATAAAGAGCAGGTCGGGGTCGTAGCTCGCCACCTCCTCTTCGGTGGCGTCGTAGGGCAAGAGGTGGACGACTGCGTCGCGCTCGACGAGTGACTCGATGATAGAGCCCTTCGCACCGCAGTCGATCAGCGTGACGGTCGGGCCGTCGCCGCCCTCGTTGTAGGTGACGGCGTCGGGCGTCGAGACCTTCGCGCCGATGTCAGTGTGGTCGGACATGTGCTTGCAGTCGGCGAGCGCGTCCAGCGCGTCCTGCTCGGTGACGTCCTCGCCCGCGGCGATCCCGCACTTCATCGCGCCGGAGTCCCGGATCTCGGTGACGATGTCCCGGGTGTCGAGCCTGTCGACGGCCGGGACGCTCTCGGACTGGAGCCACTCGGTGACGTCGTCGGTCAGGTCGCGTGCGACGACGCCGTTTGGTTTGACCGATTCCGACTCGAAGCGCTCCTCGCGGACGCCGTAGTTGCCGATCAGCGGATACGAGAAGGTAAGGATCTGTTCCTCGTAGGAGGGGTCGGTCAGGCTCTCCTCGTAGCCGGTGTAGGCAGTGGTGAAGACCAGTTCGCCCGGCGTCGTCCCCGGGGAGCGACAGCGCGCCTCGATGACGCGCCCGCCCTCGACCGCGACGTATGCGTCCGTCATTACGAGATGCGTATAGGAGGCCGGGCCATAAGCCTTGCTTTCGAAACTGAGTTACGATTTTCGTAATCGTCAAGTGGGGGCCGGCGCAACTGGGCGTATTCGATGGACGACCTCGACGAGCAGATCCTCCAGATACTGCGACGGGACGCCCGGACGCCCTACACGGAGATCGCCGACCGGGTGGGGACCTCCGAGGGGACGGTACGAAACCGCGTCGACCAGCTGGTCGACGACGGGGTCATCGAGCGCTTTACCGTGGCGACGCGGACGGGGAACGTCAAGGCGATGATCGAGGTCGGCGTCGACGTCAGCGTCGACACCCACGACATCAGTAATCGAGTCGTCGAGTGGCCCGAGGTCGACTTCGTCTGGCAGGTCTCGGGCGAGGAGGACATCGTCTTCGTCGTCGACGCCCAGGACACCGAGCGAGTCAACGAGATCATCACCCAGACGCGGGAACTCGACGAGGTCGTGAGTACGAAGACTCGCCTGATTCTGGACGAACGAGTGGGATGAGGCGGGATCGTCGGACGACGTAGCGAGTCGAAGACGGTATGTGATGGCTCTCCGTTGTGCGGGGTATGAGTACCGAAGACGCCGGTCCGGCCGACACCGCTCCGGGGGAAGCGGAGTCGTCGGAGGACCACCCGAACGCGGAACAGTCGGTCGTCGTCGTGGACGAAAACGACGAGGAACAGCGCCTGATGAACCGTCTCGACGCCCACACCGGCGACGGGACGCGTCATCGCGCGTTCACCTCGCTCCTGTTCGACCAGGAGGACAACATCCTCCTCGCCCAGCGCAGCCCGAAGAAACGCCTCTGGGACACGTTCTGGGACGGGACGGTCGCCTCCCACCCCATCAAGGGCCAGACCCAGGTCGAGGCGACACGCGAGCGTCTGGAGGAGGAACTCGGTGTCACACCCGACCAGTACGAGAACCTCAGGGTGACCGACCGTTTCGAGTACAAACGCTACTACTACGACGAGGGCGTCGAACACGAGGTGTGTGCGGTCCTGAAAGCCACGCTCCACGACCGCTCGCTCGCCCCCGACCCCGAGGAGGTCGCGGGGCTGATGTGGGTGCCCTACGAGCGCCTCTACGAGAACCCGCGCTGGTACCGACAACTGCGACTCTGCCCGTGGTTCGAGATCGCGATGCGTCGCGACTTCGAGTGACCAGCGTCGGGTGACTGACGCTCTGCAACCCAGCAGTCGGAGTCATAGTGCTTATTGTAGATTATTTCCGGATCGCGCCGACCCCGGGGTCGGCGCGGACCGGTAAATCGCTACAATAATCACTATCAG
>ENA-ORCS01000975-ORCS01000975.1-marine-metagenome-genome-assembly--contig:-NODE-975-length-14470-cov-48.057875_pt1 | contig 14470 bp, 8 predicted proteins | sample MGYA00237781_ERZ508513 | MGnify/ENA primary metagenome ERZ508513 (study PRJEB26184, sample SAMN06268793) | marine metagenome | isolation source: Eden Landing Ponds, San Francisco, CA, USA | place...
CATCGAGGACATCTCCTGTGACGGGGCGAACCTCCCCATCTTCGTCTACCACGACGGCTACACGGACATCGAGACGAACATCGTCTACGACGCCGACGAACTGAACGACTTCGTCATCCAGCTAGCCCAGCGTTCCGGTCGGCACGTCTCCGTCTCTGACCCCGTCGTCTCGACGACGCTCCCGGACGGCTCCCGTATCGAACTGGCGCTCGGCGAGGAAGTGACCCCACGCGGCTCCGCGTTCACGATCCGGAAGTACGCCGACGAGCCGTTCACGCCTATCGAACTGCTGGAGTACGGCACGTTCTCCGTCGAGATGCTGGCTTACCTCTGGCTGGCAATCGAGTCCAACAAGTCGCTCATCTTCGCCGGCGGAACGGCGGCCGGCAAGACCACGTCGATGAACGCGCTGGCGATGTTCCTCCCGCCCCGGTCGAAGGTACTCTCAATTGAGGACACCCGCGAGTTATCCCTGTATCACGACAACTGGCTCTCCTCGGTCACCCGTGAACGGCTGGACGATTCGGACATCACGATGTACGACCTGCTGCGGTCCGCGCTCCGGCACCGCCCCGAGTACATCATCGTCGGCGAGGTTCGTGGTGAGGAAGCTATCACGCTGTTCCAGGCGATGAACACCGGGCACACGACGTTCTCGACGATGCACGCGGACTCGGTCCAGACCGTCATTAACCGGCTGGAGAACGAGCCAATCAACGTCCCGCGGCCGATGGTTCAGAGCCTCGATATCCTCTGTGTGCAGGTGCTGGCCCGCTCGGGTGACGAGCGCGTCCGCCGTGCCAAAACGCTCGCCGAAATCGAGGGCATCGACCAGCGAACCGGCGAACTGGACTACTCGACGACATACAACTGGCGGGCCACCGAGGACCGTTTCTCCGAGAACAACAGCGAGCTACTGGACGAAATCCGCGAGGAGCGCGGCTGGAGTCAGTCAGAACTGCTGACCGAACTCCGCAACCGCCAGCGGTTCCTCCGCTATCTCCAGTCCGAGGGCATCACCGACTACCGGAAGTTCACGGCGATGGTCAACAAGTACTACGCGGACAAAGAGCAGGTCATAGCAAACATCGACGACGACGCGATAGCCTGACATGGCGCTGAACCCGCTCGGTCTGGCTCCGCTCGCCGTCGTCGTTGGGATTCTCGGGCTGGTCGGCTACAGCACCGTCAACGAGCGCTTCGACCGCAACGTCACGCGGCTGTCCCGACGGCTCTTCGGCCGGTACGTAGGCCAGTCGCCAAAACGCGAACGACAGCTCGAAGCCGCATACGTCGACGAGACGTACCGCGGCTACGCCGCCAGAACGCTGGTGTACGCCTGTGTGGGGGCTGTCGCCGGCGCTATCACCGGCGCGTACGCCATCGGCGGCTTTCTGCTTGTGTTACCGGCGCTAGTGAACCTTGCACAGGGGCTCCCCTCGACGATGGTGAACGCCTTCGGCCTGCGAACGTTCGAACTCGTGCTGACGCCGACAGGGACTCTCTACATCCTCATCGGCGGCGGCGTGCTCTCGGGCGCGGCGACGGCAGGACTCACGTACCTCTACCGCTGGGAGCGGCTCAAGAATCAGGCGGACGTGCGGAGCCGGAACATCGACGAGGGGATGGCCCGCACCATCGCCTTCATGTACGCGCTGTCCCGCGGTGGGATGTCCTTCCCGGATGTGATGCGTGTCCTGGCCCGGAATCAAGAAATCTACGGTGACACAGCCAGAGAGGTCGGCGTCGCTGTCAGGGAGATGGACCTGTTCGGCCGGGACATGATAACGGCGCTCGAACACGTCTCCCGGCGGACGCCCAGCGAACGGTTCAAGACGTTCACCGAGAACCTCTCTAGCGTCCTCCAGAGCGGCCAGTCGCTGGCCCCGTTCCTCCGCGAGCAGTACGAGCGCCATCAGGAGGAAGCCGCCGAGCGTCAGGAGGACCTGCTGGAACGGCTGGCAACGGTCGCCGAGGCGTACGTCACCGTGTTCGTCGCCGCCGTGCTCTTCTTGATGACGATTCTCCTCGTGTTCGGCCTGACGACGACGGACACGCTCTGGCTGTTACAGATGATGGCATATCTCGTCATCCCGCTGGCTAACGTCGGGTTCATGGTATATCTCGATAGCAAGCTCCAGTCGCTGGGTATCGGGAACGGCGGGACGACGGATATTCTGGACCGGTACGAAACGGCGACGCTGGGGAAACCCAGTCTGGGGTCCGGCCCTCTCGGCCTGCCTGATGGCGGCGTCGTCCCGGCCGACGAGGCGAACTGGGACCGGCTCAGGTTCCACGACCGCGTGGAATCGCTTCGGGAACTGCTCAGCTCCCCGATTCAGACGCTGGTCTGGAACCCGGTGTACGTCCTCTATCTCACCGTGCCCGTCGCGGTAGTGCTGTTGCTCGTCCGTGCCCCACCTGCGTTCCAGGCATCGACGGTCAACATCCGTCTCCTCGACGACCTCGTCATCCAGTCAGTCCTGCTGATTCTGGGGCCGTTCGCGCTGGTTCGGTTCATCTACACGCAGCGGCTGTCCCGCATTGAGGACGCGACGCCGGACCTGCTCGAACGGCTGGCAAGCCTGAACGAGGCCGGGATGACTGTCGTCGAGAGCCTCCGACGGGTCCGCGGCAGCGACATCGGTGTACTCACGCAGGAGATGCACCGCATCTGGGCCGACATCAGGATGGGCGCGAACGTCGATGACGCGCTCGTCCGGTTTGGCCGCCGGGTCCAGACGACGGCGATAACGCGCATCGTGACGCTGCTGACCCACGCGATGCACGCCTCGGGCCAGCTTGGTCCGGTGTTCCGCATCGCAGCCACCCAGTCACGGGCCGACCTCCGGCTGAAACGGCGGCGACGCCAGCAGATGCTTACCTATCTCGTCGTCATCTACGTCGCCTTCCTGGTGTTTCTGGTCATCATCGTCGCCGTGCAGGAAGTGCTCGTCCCGAGCCTGCCCTCCAGCGTACCGACGCCGGCCGGAGAGTCGAACCGCCTCGGTGTCGGCGTCGACCAGTTCGCTCGCTTCGGGCGCGTCGACAAGGCCGCGTACACGCTGGTCTTCTTCCACACTGCGCTGATTCAGGCGGTCCTGACCGGCTTCATCGGCGGCCAACTCGGGGAAGGAACGCTCAAGGACGGCGCGAAACACGCTGCGATTCTGCTGGGCGTCGCGTACGTCGCGTTCATCTTGCTGTCCTCGCCGGTCGCGTCGATGACGGTCACCAGCCCCGCCGTGTCCGGCGACCAGATAACGGTCGAATCAGCGTCTCTTTCGGAGGGAGGGTTCATTGTTGTCCGGGAGTTCGAGGAGGACGGCAGAGTGCTCGGGACCTCCGAGTACCTTTCTTCAGGGTCCCACGGCGACGTACAGATAACGCTTGACAGGCCGCCGTCGACTGGCCAGTCGCTCGTACTCGTCGCCCATCAGGACACCAACGGGAACCAGCAACTCGACTACCCCTTCGACAGTAATTCAGGGACCCCGGACCAGCCGTATTCGTCGTCGACGGCCGGCGAGAACGTCACCGTCGAGTACACGGTCGAGTGACGCTGGATTTACGGTGCCCAATCGGGTAGGAGGCGCTGATGGAGTTCGCCGCCTTCGCCGACCGGGCCGAGAAAATCGAAGCTGAGAGTGCCGATACCGCGATTACGGAGGCGGTGACCGACCTGTTCCGAGCATCCGGTTCGGACCTCTCGACGCTTGCTCGCTTCGTTCAGGGTCGAGTGTTTCCGGCCTATGAATCCCGCACGCTCGACATCGGGCCGCGGCTCTGCTACGAGGCGATTGCCCGGGCGGCCGGCCAGAACGTCAGCGCCGACGACGTAGAGCAGCGCCTCGCCGACATGGGCGAAATCGGGGCCGTCGCGGCCAGCTACGACCTCGGTGGTCAGCAGGGCCTCGCCGCGTTCGGTGCTGGTGGTGGAGGGGACGACGCGCTGACCGTCGCGGAACTCGACGACGAGCTACGGAACCTGGCGGCTGTCGACGGCAGTGGGAGCCAAGGGACGAAAGTCGATATCCTCTTTGGCCTGTTCTCGCGGTGTTCGTCGACGGAAGCCGGCTACCTCGCCCGCCTCGTCCTCTCAGAGATGCGTATCGGCGTCGGCGAGGGGACGGTCCGGGGCGCTGTGGCGGCCGCTTTCGACGTGCCGGTCGAGGCCGTCGAACGGGCCGTGCAGGTGTCGAACGACTACGGTATGGTTGCTGAAGTGGCCCGCGACGAAGGGGAGTCCGGACTGGAGACCGTCACCCTCGAAATCGGTCGCCCCGTTCAGGCGATGCTGGCACAGGCGGGCACGGTCGCTGGCGCGCTCGAAGACTGGGACCGCGCCGCGGTCGAGTGGAAGTACGACGGCGCTCGCGTGCAGGTCCACTTCGACGGCGAGGACGCGCGGCTGTTCTCCCGGAACATGGAGGAAGTCACCGACCCGCTCCCGGAGGTTGTCGAGACCGTGGAGTCGACGCTGGACGCACCGGCAATCCTCGACGGTGAGGTGGTCGCGGTCGACGACGGCGGCGACCCGCTCCCGTTTCAGGAGGTCTTGCGGCGCTTCCGCCGGAAACACGACGTGGCCGCGGCACGCGAGGACGTGGCCGTCCGGCTACACGCCTTCGACTGTCTGCACGCCGCCGGTGAGGACCTGCTCGACGCCGCGCTGGAGACGCGCCACGACCGCCTCGAATCGCTGTTCCCGGCTGACAGCGACGTTGTCTCGCAGATGTGGCTCTCGGACGACCCCGACGAGATTGAAGACCTGGAAACGGCGGCCCTCGACGCGGGACAGGAGGGCATCATGCTGAAAGACCCGACAGCGGCGTACTCGCCCGGCAAGCGGGGCAAGCACTGGCGCAAGCGCAAACCCGACGTGGAGACGCTCGACTGTGTCGTCACCGGCGCGGAATGGGGCGAAGGCCGCCGGGCGAACGTGCTTGGCTCGTTCGAGCTTTCTGTCCGAACTGACGACGGCTACGCCACCGTCGGGAACGTCGCGACTGGCATCACCGACGAGGAACTGGACGACCTGACCGAGCGGTTCGAACCGTACATCCGGAGCGAGGACGGCCGCGACGTAGTGCTCGACCCGGCCGTTGTCTTCGAGGTCGGCTACGAGGAGATTCAGGCCTCCCAGTCCTACGACTCGGGCTATGCGCTCCGGTTCCCACGGTTTCTCTCCGTCCGCGAGGACAAGACGCCTGACGAAGCCGACTCGCTGGAGCGTGTCGAGCGGCTGGCTGAGTCACAGTAACGCCGTCGGTGCTGGTTCGAGACGGACCGACACGCGTAATGGGCGTCTCCGAGAACACCTGCACATGACAGTCAGACACGACGGCATCACCGCGGAGTGGCTCGGCTACGCGACGCTCCGACTGGAAGGCGAGGACACAGTCGTCTACTTTGACCCCGGCCGCTACGGCGTCCTGACCGGCGAGTGGGAACCGGACACGCCCGGCATCGGCCATCCGCCGACGCAGGACTACGCCCCGAAGGACGGCGATATCGTCTGCGTGACCCACATCCACCACTACGACCCCGACGGCATCCGCCGCGTCGCAAGCGAGGACGCCACCGTCGTCGCGTTCGAAGGTATCAACGTCCACGCGACCGACCGCGACCTCGACCGCCTCGCCGACCTCGACTACGAGGTCCGCAAGGTGTCGATGGAGGCCGACGTGCTGGTCGACGACGTCCCGATCTGGACCATGCCGGCGTACAACCACGAGGACGGCCGGAACCTGAAGGACGACGGCAGCCCGATTCACCCGAAGGGTATCGGCTGTGGCTTCCTCGTCGCCATCGACGACACCCGCGTGTTCTGGCCCGGCGACACCGACGTGCTGGACGGCCACGCCGAACTCGACGTCTCGCTGTTCGTCCCCTCTATCGCCAAGAACTACACCATGAACCGCCACGAGGCCGCCGATCTGGCCGAGGCGATGGACCCGGACCTCGTGCTCCCGATGCACTACAACACGTTCGAGTCGCTCGAAGCCGACTCGGGTGCGTTCGCCGAGGATGTCGCAAAACGCGGCGTTCCGGTCGTGTTGGACGAGAACTGACTGGCGAACCCGTCTGTGGCGACCCGAGACAGCAGACGGTCTATCTATCAGTCAAAACAATATTGAAGGGTTCAGCAGAACACCACCGACATGGAACGCGCCAGTGACCGAACAGGGGAAACACGTTCCCCAGCCGAACGAACGCCCTCGTTCGGTCACCTACTGCTTGTCTGGCTCCTTGTCGGGCCGTCGCTGTGGTCCCTTGGTTCTGCCGTGGCCGATGCGATTCAGGCCGAACTGCCGCTGTCGACGATGGGGGCCGGCCTGCTGTTCGGAACGATAGTCGTCGTGTCATTCTGGACCGCCGGCTTTCAGCCCTCACTCAGGGCCAGTTTCGGCTATTTTGTCGCGGAACTGAGTATCTATCTGGTCTTGGCTGTCGGGGTCGTTACGGTCTTCGTTCCGACCTTTACACCGTGGGTTACGATTGCTGTCCAACTCGTGTCTATCTGTCTCGCCGCGACGCTGGTGTTCACCCCGGTCGGTGCGAACATACGGAACTGGTTCCGGCGACATGTCCGCTCTCTGCTGAAACTACCGCCACAAGACCGGTCAGTCGATCACGACTGATGGATTCTCGACCGAGCAAACGCGGATTCGTTTTGCCGGTCAGTCGTTCCGGGTAGTACACTAATTGCGCACTGGTCTCACCACGACTGTTCCCGTTTTCCACTCGACAGAAAACATTTACCGAGTGATAGGAGATGGACTCCTAATGCCCTCCTCCCGTCGGCGATACCTTCGTGGCTGTGTGGCGACCCTCGGACTGGCGTCCGCTGGCTGTCTCGGTTCGAACGGGTACATAGAGACTTCACCGATTGGAACTGAGACGACACCAGAATTAGAGGCTGGGACGGCCGCCCACAAGCAGAGCAGGGAAACGGAACCGTTCGTCGCCTGGCAGCAATCACTCGGTTCACCGATCACTGCCCCGCCAATTAGTACGGGGAACGGTCTGTACGTCGGGACTGAGTCGGGAACGGTCAAATCATTTGCAACTGCTGACGGGAGCCAACAGTGGATGTACGATGCGAGCGACCCCATCCGCGCGCAGCCGAGATGCGTCGGAAACACCGTCTTTGTCGTAAGCGGGAAAGAAGGGTTGTACGAGGACCACATCGTCGTGGCACTCGACGCCGAAAGCGGTGCAAAGCAGTGGACGTTCTCGCCCGGAGAGTGGTGGCTTGAGTTGCTCGGCGCGACCGATGAGATGGTGTACGTCGGGACGAACACCGACGCCCCGTCGAAGCAGGGACGGACGCTCTACGCGCTCGCTGTTTCTGACGGGTCGGTGCAATGGTCCGGGGAAATCGGGGACCAGTACGAGGGAGCAGTGCGCAACGGGGCGATATACGTGGCGTCGTACGGTCGGTTCTATGCGTACGACGCTGAAAGCGGTGAGCAACAGTGGGTCACTGACGTTTCCGACTACTACTCCCAGACGATGGTCGCCGACGACGACACGCTCTGTTATGCCGCCGACGTGGACGAGACCCGCGGTACGCTAGTCGGCGTGGATTCCGACACTGGGGAGACCATCTGGAGCTACGACGACGGGTTCGTGACATCGACGACGCTGCACGATGGAACGCTCTACGTCGGTGGCACACACGTCACTGCGCTCGACCCCGAGAGTGGTGAGCAACAGTGGCAAGCGGAGCAGTCGGGCTACGTCCAACAAGTCCCGGTTCAGAACGGCGACTTCTATGCAGGCGGTGACAAGATACGCAGCTACGACAGTAGCGACGGCGAACAGAGATGGACGTGGGAGCCCAACGTAGACGTTGAAGGGGTGGTGCCGGCAGCGGTCGTTTCCGACACCCTGTACGTGGACTCGTGGACGGACGGCGACCCGCGGAATCGATTCAAGTTCGCGGTCGATACGACGGCCGGAACGAAACGGTGGGCGTTCGATGTCGGGAGCAATCTGACCGATCTGTCCGTCGACGAAAATGGGGCCTATGTCGCCGCTGCCGATACCGTGTACGCGCTGGAATAATCGAGAACGCTCTGTCGATGCCGTGCCTACAGTATGCCCATCTCGTCCAGCCGCTCGGGCAGGTACGTCTCCGTCACGAAGTCAAGCCCCCGAGACGCGAGCGCCTGCTGCTCGGCCTTCTTGTTGATATCGAGCTGGAGTTCGATCTGCTCCTCCCAGAAGTCGGTCTGGAAGCGTGGGTCCTCCAGTTCGCTCTCTAAGGCGTTGACGTCGGAGTCCGACAGGGGGTCCGTCGGCAGTTCGTACTCCACGATGTCTTCCGGGCGGATGCCGATGAACTGCGCTTCAGGCGTCGCCAGATACTCCGAGAGGTGTGCGCTCTTGATGGAGCCGTAGGAGACCGACCCGAAGATACGGTACGACCACGGGTCACCGTCAGTAAACACCGTGACCGGGAGGTCGAGTTCGTCGTGGAGGCGCTTGATGAGCCGCCGAGTCGCCCGCGCGGGCTGGCCGCCGAGGTGGACCACCAGCGCGTCGTACTCGTCGTCGAAGCCGTTCTCGACGAGTCGGTCCCGCATCCCGCCGGTCTCCACGCAGAGGACGAACTTCGCGTCGTTGTCGAGGAACTCGATGGTGTCGGGGTTGTTCGGAATCTGGTAGCCGCCCTGGCCCACGTCGTCCTGACAGTGGATTTCGCGGTCCCCGCGGTTGGTCTGCTCGCGGAGGAGCAGCGGCCCCATTACCTTTGCCCCAGACTCCTCCGGACGCATGTGGAAGTCCTCGCGCTTGACATCGGAGACGATTTCCAGATCTTCGATGAGGTTGTTCGACTCGTCCTGCGTGTTGAACTGGGCCTCGTCGAGGTCCCAGGATTCCGAGAGGTAGTACAGTTCACGCAGGGTCGAGGAGCGGTCTTCCTCCAGTTGCTGGGAGAGGAAGTCGATGGTATAGACGGCCTTCAGGATCTTTTCGGCCCCGGATATCGTCTTGGCCGACCGCGTGGAGTTCCGGTCGCCGTACACCCAGACCTGCTCGTCCTCGTCGAAGACGATGTTGGACTTGGTCCGGGTCGGGATGGTCATCGTCGGCACCTCGCCGTCGGCGAACTGGTCGTAGAAGTCCGCCGCGAGGTCGATGAGTTGCTCGCGCGCTTCCTCGGTGTCGGGTGTGGTGTCTGAGTCGGTGCTCATATCAGGCGTTCACCGTGAGTTTCTCCTCTTCGATGCCGTCGACCGAGACGGTGAACTCGGCCTCGCCAGTCACGCTGTATTCGAGGACGGCGGTCTCGCCGGCCGCCACTGTCGGGGACCACTTGACGAACCACTCGCCGTCCATCTCGACGACCGTCGCGCCGTTGGTGACCTGCGGTTCGGCGGTGACGATGTCGGTCAGTTCCACGTCCGCGTTCGTGTCGTCGTTGTTCTCGATACGGACCCGGACCGTGTCGTCCTCGACCTCGCGCTCGACGAGGACGTTGTTCATGATGCGGGCCAGCGAGTCATCAATGTGTAGCTCGTCGTTGTCCGTGACTTCGGTGAGCTTTTCGGCCATCTCGGGCAGGATAGTCGCCAGCTTGTCCTGCTTCTCGCGGCGCTGTTGCATCGAGCGACGCTTGTTCAGGTAGCTCTTGAGTTCGCGAGCAGCCTCCCGGATGGCGAGTTCGATTTCGTCTTCCATCTCGGGGACGTTGGCGATGGCGTCCTTGGACTCGCTGGTGAAGGGCACGTTCGTCGAGGCGACGTGGACCATGATGACGGCCGGCCCCTTCGGGATGCCCGAGCCGCCGGGCTGGTCGAGGTTGTAGTTGCGCCAGCGGATGGACTTCACCACGTCCGTCGTCGCACAGGCCCCGCGCTGGTACACCAGCGGGACCCGGTTGGCGAATCGCATCACGTCGACTGTCCCCTCGCTTTCGAGTTCACCGCCGTAGGCGATACCGGCCTCGACGATGAACGGGTCGCCGCCGTGGACCGACGCGTCTCGCGTTGACGCGGCGTAGAAGTCCGCATCGAACTCTTTCCGGAGTCCTTCCTCGACGAGTTCCGCGCTGATGGGGGAGAGACAGTCCGTCGGCGGCGCGATGATGTCCGTCTCGCGCATCGCCGACAGCAACTGACTCGCCGTATCGCGGTCGTCGGCGATGTCGGAGACCTTCGGCGGCTCCTCCGGGACGCCCTCGGCGGCCGTCCAGAGCGCCTCTAGCACGTTCTCACGGGCCGTCTCGCCGAAGGTGGCGTCGTCTTGTTCCTCGGTCATGTCGGCCGCGCGGTCGATGTAGCCCCGGAGTTCGTCGCGGGTCAGCCGGTGGCGGCCGTCGTCGTCGAACTTGTCGGCCAGTCGGCTCGCCAGCCCCTCGACTGCGGCGTCGTCCTTGCGTTTCGTCGTCACGTCGTCGACGAGGGCGTAGAGGTCACTCGACAAGTTGTCGCTGACGGCGTTCCAGGCCGCGTCGACGGCGTTTTCTCGAACTGTCGCGCCGAACGTCGTGTCGCCGTCCGCTTCGGCGTCTTCGGCCGCCGAATCGACGATGGATTCGACCTCGTGGTACGCGACCCGGTCGCGGTCGTGGATAGCATCGGAGACGGCGGCTGCGAACGTCGCAGTGGTTTCAGCGCCCTTGTTCGCCACGGCGTCCTCGACAGCGCGCTCGATATCGGCGTCCTCGTTGACTTTCGGCGGCTGCCAGGCCATGCCGCGGCCGTAGTGCCGGTCGTTGAAGTTCGCGATGACGCTGTCGGCGGTCTTCCCGCCGACGCGGGTGAACTCCTCCTGCATGAAGCCGGATACGGAGTACGAATCCGTCGCTTCGAGCATCTTCAGGAGCGTCCCCAACTCGACGCCGTGGGGGTGCGGGCGGATCTCTTCGGTCTCGTCGGGGAGTTCCGCGCGCTCGGCCCGCTCGAACTTCAGGGACTCGTCCAGCCCCGGTTCGTCGAACTCGACGCGGGCGTGAGGGTTGACAACAGCGGTGTCCTGAATGTAGTCCCGCAGCGTCGACCGGGCCCGCATGTTGGCCTCCATCTCCAGTTCGATTCGCGTCCCGTGGGGTCGCTCCCACGTCGTTGTCTCGTCGACGCTAATCTCGGGTTCGTTAGTGTCCGTGTCGACGATGAGTTCGAAGTACTGCGCCTCGTCCTGACCCTTCGGCCGGGACGTTATTTTTGCGGGCTTGCCGGAAGTCAGCTGTGAGTAGAGCACGGCCGCGGAGATACCGATCCCCTGCTGGCCGCGGTTCTGCTCTCTGGCGTGGAATCGGGACCCGTAGAGGAGCTTCCCGAAGATCTTCGGCGCTTGTTCCTTCGTAATCCCGGGGCCGTTGTCCTCAACGACCAGCTTGTAGTAGTCCCCGGACTCCTGAATCTCGACGTAGATATCGGGGAGAATACCGGCTTCCTCGCAGGCGTCGAGCGCGTTGTCAACGGCTTCTTTGACGGCCGTAACGAGCGCCCGGGCCTCCGAGTCGAAGCCCAGCATATGCTTGTTCTTCTCAAAGAACTCGGCGATGGAGATGGCCCGCTGGGATTCGGCCAACTCCTCGGCGATCCCCTCACCCTCGCCGAGTTGCGACTGATACGAGGTCATTGTCGTGCGGTACGTACCCGCGTCGGGGTTAAAAGGTAATCGCCACCGGAGTGAAAGTAAACCCTCGCTTCAAAATCGCAGTCCCGCGCGCGTGCGGGAGCTTTATACGTCCCCCTCTATTAGGACGGGTAAGTTCCTATGTCAGGAGAGTCTGATGAGTACGGCGCAAAGTCGATCCAGACCCTTGAAGGGCTGGAAGCCGTCCAGAAGCGACCCGCGATGTATATCGGGTCGACGGACGCTCGTGGCCTCCACCATCTTGTCTACGAGGTGGTCGACAACGCGATCGACGAGGCGCTCGCCGGCTACTGTGACAACATCGACGTAACGATTCACGACGACGGCTCCGTCTCTGTCAGCGACGACGGCCGGGGAATCCCCGTCGATACCCACGAAGAGCACGGCCGCCCGGCCGTTGAGGTCGTGATGACGATCCTCCACGCGGGTGGCAAATTCGACAACAAGTCCTACCAGGTCTCCGGCGGACTCCACGGGGTCGGGGTGAGCGTGGTTAATGCGCTTTCGAAGTGGCTCGAAGTCGAAGTCAGGCGCGACGGCGCGCTCTGGAAGCAGCGCTTCGACCACGGCAAACCGGAGTACGACCTGAAGAAGGTCCGCGACCTCAAGCCCGACGAAGAGACGGGGACCACGGTCCGGTTCTGGCCCGACGACGAGATCTTCGAGACCGGCGAGTTCAAGTTCTCGACGCTATCGTCCCGACTGCGTGAACTCGCCTTCCTCAACTCCGGTGTCGCCATCTCTATCGACGATGAGCGCGACGGCGAAACTGAGACGTTTGCTTACGACGGCGGCATCCGCGAGTTCGTCGAGTACCTGAACGAGACCAAGGACCCGCTCCACCGGGATATCATCTACTTCGAGGACGAAGAGGAGATAGCGGAAGGGCCGGTACAGGTCGAGATTGCCATGCAGGGGACCGACGACCTGCAGGGCTCGATCCACGCCTTCGCAAATAACATCAACACACGCGAGGGCGGGACACACCTCACAGGATTCAAGACATCACTCACACGGGTCATTAACGACTACGCGACCGACAATAATCTGCTGAAAGATCTGGACGATACACTCAAAGGCGACGACATCCGGGAAGGACTGACGGCCGTCATTTCTGTCAAACATCCCGACCCACAGTTTGAGGGCCAAACCAAGACAAAACTCGGCAACAGCGAGGTCCGTGGCATCGTCGAATCGGCGATGCACGACGGACTGGCGACTTTCTTCGAGGAGAACCCCGACACGGCCGAAGCCATCGTCGGGAAGGCCGTTGAGGCCGCAAAGGCGCGGAAGGCCGCACAGAAGGCCGAAGAGCTCACCCGGCGGAAGTCGGCACTCGACTCGACCGCACTGCCCGGAAAGCTGGCCGACTGCCAGACCCGGGACCCCGAGGAAGCCGAACTGTTCATCGCCGAGGGTGACTCCGCGGGCGGCAGCGCCAAACAGGGCCGCAACCCGGATTTCCAGGCGATCCTCCCCATCAAAGGAAAGATCCTGAACGTCGAGAAACACCGGCTGGACCGGATTCTGGAGAACAACGAGATACGGAACCTCATCACTGCGCTCGGGACCGGTATCGGCGACGAATTCGATATTGAGGACCTGCGGTACGAGAAGATCATCCTGATGACCGACGCAGATGTCGATGGGGCACACATCCGGACGCTCCTGCTGACGCTGTTCTACCGGCACATGAAGCCGTTACTGGAAGCCGGCTACGTCTACGCCTCCCAGCCGCCGCTGTACCGGATTCGCTACCGCGGTAACACCTACGACGCGATGACGGACGCGGAGCGCGACCAGATCATCGAAGAGAAGTGTGACGGCAACCCCACCCATGTCCAGCGGTTCAAGGGCCTCGGTGAGATGAACCCCGAACAGCTCTGGGAGACGACGATGAACCCCGACAACCGGATTCTCAAACAGATCACCATCGAGGACGCCGCGGCCGCCGACAAGATGTTCAATATCCTGATGGGCGACGCCGTCGAACCGCGCAAGGAGTTCATCAAGGAGCACTCGCCTGAAGCGGAGTGGGTCGATATATGAGTTCTGACGCTAACGACGCCAACGCCCCGGCAGAGCGGATCGAGCACGTCCGCATCGAGGACGAGATGGAGCAGTCCTACATCGACTACGCGATGTCGGTCATCGCGGGTCGGGCGCTCCCGGACGTTCGGGACGGTCTCAAACCCGTTCATCGACGCATCCTCTATGCGATGCACGAGATGGGCGTCTCCTCGAACACCGCCCACCGGAAGTCCTCCTCGATTGTCGGCGACACCATGGGTGATTACCACCCACACGGCGGCTCAGCCATCTACGACACGCTCGTCCGGATGGCACAGGACTTCTCGATGCGGTATCCGCTGATAGACGGACAGGGGAACTTCGGCTCGATGGACGGCGACCCCGCGGCCGCCATGCGATACACAGAGGCCCGGATGGACCCCCTTGCCGAGGAACTGCTCGAAGATATCGAGAAAGACACCGTCGACTTCTCCAGTAACTACGACGACCGCCTGCAGGAACCCGACGTGCTGCCGTCGAAGGTCCCGAACCTCCTGTTGAACGGGTCGTCCGGGATTGCTGTCGGCATGTCGACCAACATCCCGCCGCACAACCTCGGCGAGCTGGTCGACGCGACGGTCCACCTGCTCGGAAACCCCGACTGTACGGTCGAGGACCTGATGGAGCACATCAAGGGGCCGGACTTCCCGACCGGCGGCAACATCGTCGGGCGCGACGCCATCTACTCGGCGTACGCGACCGGCCGCGGCCGCTTACGGGTCCGCGCCGAATACGAAGTCGACCCCGAAGAGGGGCGCATCGTCATCAGCGAACTCCCCTATCA
>ENA-ORCS01000976-ORCS01000976.1-marine-metagenome-genome-assembly--contig:-NODE-976-length-14453-cov-3.664510_pt1 | contig 14453 bp, 12 predicted proteins | sample MGYA00237781_ERZ508513 | MGnify/ENA primary metagenome ERZ508513 (study PRJEB26184, sample SAMN06268793) | marine metagenome | isolation source: Eden Landing Ponds, San Francisco, CA, USA | place...
AGGCCTGTTCGTCGCGCCCGGACTCGTCGACGCGCACGTCCACCTCGCGCTCGACGGACGCGCCGACACCACCTCGCTCACCGCCGAGGCCCAGACGATGCTGGCCTATCGCGCGGCCGACCACCTCCGGTCTGCCGTCCACGCCGGTGTGACGACCGTTCGTGATCTGGGAGCTCCGAACACGCTGGCGATGGATGCCCGCGACGCCGTCGCCGAGGGCGTCCTCCAGGGGCCGCGGGTCGTCCCAGCGGGCGCGAACATCACGATGACCGGCGGGCACGGCCACCACATCGGCGGCTGTGAGGTCGACGGCACCGCCGAGGCTCGCAAAGCCGCCCGAACACAGCTCAAACGCGGGGCCGAGGCCCTGAAGTGCATGGCCACCGGCGGCGTCCTCACCGAGGGCGCACAGACCGGCGCACCCGAACTCACCGAAGACGAGATGCGCGCCATCGTCGAAGTTGGCGAGGCTGCGAACGTCCCCGTCGCGGCCCACGCCCACGGGAGAGACGGCATCGGGAACGCCGTCCGCGCGGGCGTCGACAGCATCGAACACGGGACGTTCATGGACCGCGGGACGGCCGAACTGATGGCCGAACACGGGGTCTACTGGGTGCCGACCACGAAAGCGCTCGTCGGGATCAACGAGGCCGGCGTCGAGGGCGGTATCCCGGAGTGGGCCGTCGAGAAGAGCGAAGACGCCACCGACGACCACCGCGAATCCTTCGATCTCGCGCTGGAGGTGGGTGTCCCCATCGCGATGGGCACCGACGCCGGGACGCCGTTCAACGACCACGCCGACGCCGCCGAGGAACTCGAACTGATGGTCGAGCGGGGTCTCTCGGAGGAACAGGCCCTCGAAGCTGCGACGGCCGACGCCGCCGATTTCCTCGGACTGAACGACGTCGGCCGAGTGTCCGACGACTACCGTGCGGACCTGGTCGTCCTGCCCGAGAACCCGCTCGAAGACGTGACGGCCTGGCAGCGCCCGCAGGCGGTCGTCGCCGGTGGCGAGGTCGTGCGCGACGAGACCTGAGACGAACTGGGGTGGCGCGCGCTGTCTCGCGCGTTGATGCGCGAGACGTAGCCGTGCGAGGTCTTCGTGAGCGGAGCGAACGAAGGCTTGGAAGACGAGCGGAGCGAGTCTTCCAGTGGATGAGTAACGCAGGGGGCGGGCGGGGCGCGACTGGAAGGAGCGCCCCGATGCGAACGGGGAACGAAGTGACCCGTGAGCGCAGCGACCGAGTAACGCAATCGGGTGGGGAGGCGTGTGGTCTGCGGTGCGGTCGCAGTCCTGGCGGACTGAAAGGGCGAGACCCGCTCGCGCCGGAGGGGAGTCGCTGAGCGGGCCACCATCCGAGCGGAGCGAGGATATCCCGCTCAGCGGCCGCGAGCGGGGCGAGGGCTTTCAACGGGAGAGTGAATCGGTGGTCGCGCCAACTGCTAGCGAGCGGGTCGAGCGTTTTCAGCGGACAGTCGTACCGCCGACTCACTCGGATCGACCCCTCCTGGCGACGAATCGAAATCCCGGAGTCGAAACACCAAAGCCGGAACCACCCAGAGGGCCCCCAATGGGAGTGACGTTGCCCGACGAGGCCGACGAGTGGGCCGAGCGGCTACAGGAGCGAGTCAACAGCGGACGCTTTTCGGAAGTCGCCGGCGGCTTCGAGGCCACGTTCCGCTTCGAGATCCTGCCCGACGAGGACTACGACGGCCAGCCGGTCGCGCTCACCGTCGTCGTCTCTGATGGCGCCTGTGTCGCCGCACGCGGGTTCGACAGGGACGCCGACTACGACTTCGCACTGCGGGGGCCGTATTCGGTCTGGAAGGACCTCCTCGAAGACGAGATCGAACTCACCTCGGCGGTGATGGGTGGCCCGCTGGACCTGGAGGGGTCGACGATCGAATTGATGCAACACCGTGACGCCGTCGCCGAACTCGTCCGCTCTGCCCAGGCCGTCGATACCGACTACGCCTACTGAGTTCGATCGGGTCGGTGTGTAACTGTGTTTCGTGTCTGCTCGCTAGCTGTAGACGTGACCACACGCGACGATATTCGCCGAAAGCCCTCGACCCGCTCGCGGCCGCTGAGCGGGATATCCCCCCTCGCTCCGCTCAGTCGGATAGTACCCGCTCAGCGACTCCAGTCGCTTCGCTCCCCCCGAGCGCGCCTCGCCCTTTCAGTCCACCAGGGACCACACCGCCCCGCGACCGCACTGCGACCGCAGGCCACACCCCTCCCCAACCGACTGCGGTGCTCGCTGCGCTGCGCTCCTCGTCCCTCGCGCTTCCGTCGCGCCACGAGCGGCGCGACGGCGCGCGCCACAGCGGTAACTCGAACGACCGCGATACCACCAAAAAACGCGCCAGTCAGACCTCGTCTGCGGTGGGGTAGTCGGTGTCGAAGACGTTCTCGACGAGCGGTTCGTCGTCGGCGTCTTCCGTCTCGCTCTCCTCGTTCTCGGGGCTCACACTGCCGGTGCGATACCCGGCCAGGTCGAGCGTGACGTGGTCGAACCCCAGGTCGCCGATGTGCTGGCGGGCGGCGGCGGCGAAGTCGGGGTCGAGTGCGGCCTCGAGTTCGTCCTCGCCGACCTCGATGCGGGCGATGCCGTCGTGGTCGCGCACGCGGAACTGCTCGAAGCCCCACGTCCTGAGGACCTGCTCTGCCTTCTCGATGCGGGTGAGCCGTTCCTCCGTGACCTCCAGGCCGGTCGGGATCCGCGAGGAGAGACAGGCCATCGATGGTTTGTCCGCGACCGAGAGGCCGTACTGGTCGGCGATCTCCCTGACCTCGGACTTGGCGATGCCGTGTTCCAGCAGGGGTGAGTAGGCGTCGAGTTCGTCGACAGCGCGGAGGCCGGGTCGGTGGCCCTCGCCGGGGTCCGAGGCGTTGGTGCCGTCACAGACGACGTCGATGCCGAGTTCCTTCGCGTGGTCGAACATCGCGCCCAGTCGCATGGTGCGGCAGTGATAGCACCGGTCGCCGTCGTTCTCGACGAACTGTGGACTGTCGAGTTCGGAGAACTCGACGATTTCGTGACGGACGCCGATCTCCTCGGCGACCCGGCGTGCGTCGTCGAGTTCGGCGGCGGGCAGGGTCTCGCTCTTCGCCGTGCAGGCGACCGCGTCCTCGCCCAGCGCGTCGTGGGCGATGGCGGCGACGACGCTCGAGTCCACCCCACCCGAGAAGGCGACCAGGACGCCGTCGCGCTCCGCGAGGTCGGCCCGCGCGGCGTCGAGTTTGTCCGCGACCGAAGTACTCATCGACCCGTCGTTGTGCGCCGCGGGTCAAAAGCCCGTTGTTCGCCCCCCTGTCGTGCCTCGAACGGGTTCGGTCGCCGTCGCCGCGACCGACACGGCCAAGACGGCCGAGATGGTCCGCCACGTCGACGGCACGGTCCCCGGGACAGTGGTCACGCGCGTCGACGCGGCGGCCGAGGCCGTCGCCACCGCCGAAGCGGTCGGCGAGTCGCTGCTGGGCTCGATTCCGGACGCACCGAAACTCGCCGGCGACGAACCGCTGGTGCGGACCGCACCCGACAGTGACGCCGCCGTGGCCTACGAGGGACTCGTCCCGGAGGTCGAACAGGCGCTCGCCGCCTCCCGTCGGGAGGCCGTCGCCGCCGACCCGGGACCGACCCGGGTCACCAGTCCCACGCAGGGCTGACCGGACGGTCCATGCAGGGTATCACCGTCGCGCTGACGCCGTGTTCCAGCAGCCGGATCCGGGTTCGACCTCCTCGAACTCGCGGCGGTCGACCTGCGGGACCGACAACCCGTCGAGGGGGCACAACGCCTAAATCCGGGCGCACGCTACCCCGGGTATGAAGCTCACGGAGCTGAACCGCCAGCAGATCATCACGCTGATCATGGTGTTCATGATGGTCGGCTCGGGGTTCGTCTACGTGCTGGCGTACGCGTTCTGACTCCTGCGGTCGGTCACGCTTCGCTGTCTCGGGGTTCGCGCCCGGGGTCGTGGCGTGCCAGCCACTCGTCGATAGTTTCGAGTCGGTGGACCGCCCGGTCGGGGTCACCGATGTTGTGGTGTTCGTCGGGGTAGACGACGAGTTTCGAATCGACGCCCCGTTTCCGGAGCGAGCGGTACAGTTGCTCGGACTGGGTGGGCGGACACCGCCAGTCGTTTTCCCCCGCGGTGAGCAACAGGGGCGTGTCGATGGCGTCGACGTCGTCGATGGAGGAGGCCGCCTCGTAGGCCTCGGGGTTCTCCCAGGGCAGGCCGAAGTCGTGTTCGAACCACTTGTGTGAGTCGTCGGTCCCGAACGAGGAACGCATGTCGTAGACGCCGTGTTCGGCGACGCCCGCCCGGAAGCGGTCCGTGCGAGTGAGGACGTAGGCCGTGTTGACCCCGCCCTGGGAGAAACCGCCGACGAACAGCCTGTCGGGGTCGGCCCAGCCCCCCGATTCGAGGGCGTCGACGCCCGCCAGCAGGTCCTCGACCTCCAGGGTGTTCCAGACGCCCCTGAGCTGTTCCGAGAAGTCCCGCCCGTAGGAGGTCGACCCGCGGTAGTTGACGTTCGCGACGACGTATCCACGCGTCGTCCAGTAGGCGGTCTGGAACCGGAACCGGGGTGTGTCGTAGCTCATCGGACCGCCGTGGATCCACAGGAGCGTGGGGTGGGGGTCGGGGTCGTCGGGGTCGACCGACGGTGGGTAGTGGACCAGCCCCTCGATCTCGGTGCCGTCGTCGCTCTCGAAGGTGAATCGCGCGAACCCGGGGTGGTCGTAGTCGGCCAGGAGGTCGGGGTTCAGGTCGGTGAGTCGCCGCCGCGGGTCCGGGTCGTTGGGGCCGGAATCGAGGTCGGCGGCGTCCAGCGCGTACAGGTCCGCGCCCTCCGTGGGGTGGCTCCTGACTGCCGCGAGGGTCCCGCCGTCGGCGTCGAACGCCTCGTGGCTCTCGTCGCGACGCTGGCGGTCGAAGACGCGTTCGAAGCGCTCGTCGTTACGCTCCGTGCCGTCAGTTTCGCCGTCGCCCGGGCCGAACCCGCCCGCGTCGAGGCGGACGAACCGTGACCAGCCCTCGTCGCCGACCCCCGCGAGGAGGGTCTCGTCGTCGAGCCAGGCGGGGCCACCACCCCGGGACAGCGTCCGGTCGAGTCCCGCCGTGAGCGCGACGTGCTCGCTCGTGGCGGGGTCGAGCACGCGAACGTCCGTGGGGACGTACCAGTTGTCCGGTCGCCCGGCGGTGAACGCGAGACGCTCGCCGTCGGGGCTCCAGGTCGGCCCGCTGGCGGCGTGCTCGCCGTCGGTCAGTCGCTCCACCTCTCCCGTCCCGGCGTCGACGACGTGGACGTCCCGGACGTAGGTGTCGTCGGGATCGTCGCCGTGGTAGGCGACGAAGGCGATCCGGTCGTCCGCAGGGTGCCAGGCGGGCTGGGGGCCGCTCGACGCGTCGAAGATCCCCCGGCCGGAGGCGCCGTCGAGCCGTTCGACCTCACGAGTTTCGACGTCGACGACGAACAGGTAGGTGGTGACGGTATCCAGCCAGCCCTGCCCGTCGAACTTGTGCTGGAGGCGCTCGGTCTCGATGGGGGCACCCTCCTCGCGCTGGTCGAGGTAGTCTTCTTCCTCGTCGGTCGGGTCCCGCGCGGCGATCACGACCCGCTCGCCCTCGGGACCCCAGTCGAAGTCCCGCACACCGTGCTCGCGGTCGGTGACCTGCCGGGCGTCCCCACCGAGTTCGAGGTCGTACACCCAGACCTGCGGTTTCGGCTCGTCGCCGTTCCCGCCGATTTCGTCGTCGTCCGCGTCAGCCGCGTCGTCCTCCTCGTTGTCGCCATTTTTCTCGCTCTCGTCGTCCCGACCGACCCGGAGTTCGGTGTCGGTGTCACGGGCCATGAGCACGCCGAGTTTCGAACCGTCGGGCGACCACTCGACGTTCGAGGCCGCCGAGGCCCGCGTCAGTCGGTGCGGGTCGCGACTCCCGTCGGCGGGCGCGGTGAACACCGATCCCACCTTCTCGTCCTCGCCGGGGTCTGACTCGCTCGCGGTGAAGGCCACGCGCTCGCCGTCGGGGGAGACCGCGACCTCGCCCGGGGTCGTCAGGTCGTAGTACGCGTCCGTCGGCAGTTCGTCCATGGGCCGTCGCTAGAACCCGCTCGACATACGTTTTGGGTGACCGTGGGACCACCCGGCACGGCCGGGATGCCGGCGTTCAGTCCGCGTCGGCACTGCTGGCCCGCCCGAGCAACCAGACGGCGAGCGCGCCGACGACCAGGTCGAGCGCGACGAGCACCGAGAGAGCGGGAACGAGCGTGTTCCAGACCCCGCCAAAGGCCGTCGCGTCGAGTACCGTCATCACGTCCTCGCCCAGCACCAGCGCGCGGACGGCGTCGACGCCGTAGGTGACGGGATTGACCGTCGCGAGCGGTTCGATCTCCGACGACATGGGGATAAAGGCCGGCGAGAGAAACAGGAGGGGAAACATGAACAGCATCGTCGCCGCGTTGAGCACCTCGTCGTCGCGTGCGAGCATCCCGAGGACGTTCGAGACGGCCATGAACAGCACGCCGACGGGGAGACAGACGGCGACGATAGCCACCCCGCCGGGGAGTCCCGTCTCGATGGTCGCGCCCATCGCGACGGCGAGTGCGAGGACCGCGCTGACCTGGAGGACGATCCGCACCAGTTCGGAGGCGGCCTTGCCGGCGAAGACGGCCGTCCAGCTCATCGGCGCGACGGTCGTCTTCTCGAACATCCCCGTCTGCAGGTCGTCCACGAGACCGATCCCGGAGTTGAACGACGACCCGATCGTCGCCTGCATGAGCACGGCGGGGACCAGGTACGTGACGTAACCGACGTCGGCGTAGCCCGCCTCCGCGAGCGCGAACTCGCCGACGTCGCCGAACACCGCCGCGAACAGCACCAGCGAGAAGAGCCCGATCACGATCTCCAGCAGGAACGCCGTCGGGTTGCGTATCGCCTTCCGGTTCCACCGGGTGAAGTTGACCCGGACATCGCCGAGAAACGAGTTGCCCGTCGGCGGAGCGCCGGGACTCGCCTCGTCTGTCGGCCCGCTGTCGACCCCGGGTGTACTCGTGCCGTCACTTCCGTCGACCCCGTGTGTGCTCATACCGTCACCTCCGCCGATTCGGCGGGGTCGCGTGGGTCGTCCGCTGACTCGTCGTCCGCCGCCCCCACTCCTGGCGAGTCGCCGTCCGCGGCGTCGAGATCCGCCCGTTCGCCGTCGGCGATGGCGAGGAACACGTCGTCGAGCGACGGTTCCTCGACGTCGAATCGCTCGACGGCGACCCCGGCCTCCCGGAGCGCGACGACGAAGTCAGTGCCGCGTTCGCTGGCCCGCCGGGTCGTCACTCTGACCCCGTCGTCGGTCGTCTCGACGGCCGCGTCGTCGCCGAACTGCCCCTGCGAACGGGCGATCTCGGCTGCCGTCGCGACGGGGTCCGGGACCCCGCTGTCGTCGGTCTCGTGACCGTCGTCCACGCCGCCGACGTCGACTTCGAGGATCTCCCCTCCGACCCTGCGTTTCAACTGCGCAGGGCCCCCGCGTTCGACGATCTCGCCGTCACGGATGACCGCGAGGCGGTCACACAGCGCGTCGGCCTCCTCGAGATACTGGGTCGTCAGGAAGACGGTCGTCCCGTCGTCGTTGATCCGCCGGAAGTAGTCCCACAGGCGGTTGCGCGCTTTCGGGTCCAACCCTGTGGTGGGTTCGTCGAGGAAGACCAGTTGCGGGTCGTGGACGAGGGCGGTCGCGGCGTCGAGGCGTTTCTTCATGCCGCCGGAGAAGTCGCCGGCAGGTCTGTCCGCGACGTCGGCCAGGTCGGCGAGGGCGAGCAGTTCGTCGATGCGGTCGGCGCGCTCCTCGCGGGGGACGCCGTAGGCCGCACAGGCGAAGTCGAGGTTCTCCCGGGCGGTCAGTTCCTCGTCGATGGCGGTCTCCTGGGCCATGTAGCCGACCGACGCTCGCACGGCCCGGCGACGGTCGGACACGTCGTAGCCGTTGACCGCGACCGTTCCGTCCGTGGGGTTCAGCAGTGTCGCGAGCACCTTGATCGTGGTCGTCTTCCCGGCGCCGTTCGGGCCGAGGAAGCCGAAGAACTCGCCGCGCTCGATGGCGAGCGAGACGCCGTCGACGGCGCGAGTCCCGTCCGAGTAGGTGAGTTCGAGGTTTTCGACGGCGACCGAGTGGTCCCGGTCGGCCGTGCCGTCGGTCCGGGTCGTCCCGTCGGCCGTTCCCGTTCGCGATGACGTATCCGTCATGTACGTCGGTGGTGGCGCGACCCCCGGGAAGGCGTTCTGGCGGGCATAGAACCCGGCTTTATTACCCCGTCGCGTGACGCCCCGCCCGATGAAACACGTCCGCGTCACCGCCAGCGTCGACCCCGACCGGGCGCCCGCCTTCTTCGACCGACTGGCGAACGCGCCCGCCGTCGACGAGGCGCGGGTGCTCGACTGGAACCTCACCGCCGAGGACGCGATGCTCCTGTTCGAGGTGGCCGGCGACCCCGCACCGCTCGTCGACAGTGCGTCGGCACTGTCGGGCGTCGACCGCGTCGAGATATCCGGCGACCGGACCATCGACGACGACCGGGCGGTCGGTGGTGCCAGCGCCGGCGACGGCGACAGGGCCGGCGCCGGCGAGGGCGAGACACAGGTGCTCGTCCACGTCCAGCGGTCGTCGGTGCCGATCTTCAGCTGTCTCGCCAGCGCGCTCGCGAGCGGCGGGTTGATCGTCAGGACGCCGCTGGTCTTTCGCGACGGGGAGATACACGCTCGCATCGTCGGCGACCCCGCCCCGCTCCAGGAAGCCTTCGAGCGACAGGGCGACGACGTCAGCGTCCGCGTCGACGAGGTCGCGTCCCGACCGACCGACGCCGAGCGCTCCCCCGGAGAGCGACTCAGCGACAGACAGCGCGAGGCACTGGCCGTCGCGACCGAACTGGGCTACTACGAGACGCCACGCGAGGCCACCCACGAGGACGTCGCCGCCGAACTGGGCTGTTCGGCCCAGACCGCCGGCGACCACCTCCGGAAGGCCGAGGCGAAACTCGTCGCGGACGCCACCGACGCGTTCGGTCCCGACTTCTGACCCCGGATCGCCCGTCGTCAGTCACTCCGTGTCCCAGACGTCGGCGACGGGGTTGTTCGACCGCGAGCGCCGCCGCCGAGAGCGCGACCGACTGCGGCCACCGGACCCGTCGCTCTCGCTCCCACCGTCGGCCGCCGACTGGCCGCCACCCGACCGCGAGTCACCCGAGGACCGCGACCGGGAACGAGCGCGGCCGTCGTCCATCCCGGCGGTCGCCGCCGTCGGGTCGGCCGCCGGCAGCTCTGGACGCTCCATCCGGTCGACCTGCGCGGCGAACCAGTCGGGCATGTCGTGACGGGCGCGCTCGAAGAGGTCGAGCAGCGAGGAGTCGCCGAGATACGTCGCCCCGTGGTCGTCGGGCGCTCGCACCACTCGCCCGCAGGCCTGGATCACAGTGCGAAGGGCCGTCCGGTAGTACCAGCCCCACTGGTCGTCTTCGAGGCGTGCCGCCACCCGCGAGTCCCGCGTGTTGGGATAGGGCGCCTTGCAGAGCAGTTGCCACCGACAGAGGTCGCCCTCGAGATCGAGGGCCTCCTCCATCTTGACCGAGAGGAACACCTCCGGGTCGTCGACGCGCTTCCACGTCGAGAGTTGTGGGTCGCGGTCCGCCCTGTCGTGGGCGCGCACCCGGTCGTCGACGCCGTGTTCGCGGAGCAACTCGCGCAACTGCTCCTGGATGGCGTAGGAGTGACAGTGGACCAGTCCTTTCTCGTCGGGGTGGCGGGCCATCAGCCGAACAAGGGTCTCGGCGATCTTCGGGATGGTGCGGTCGCGGGCCTCGTAGGTCATCTTCCCCTGCGTGACGTCGTAGATGGGGCGGTTCTCGACGGGGAAGGTGTGGGGGACCTCGACGAGGGCGACCCGGTCGGGGGCGAGCCCGACGTTCGCACAGAAGGCGTCCTTGTTCAGGATCGTGGCCGACAGCAGGGCGAAGCGTTCGGCGCGGTCCCAGACGGTGTGTTTGAGGTACTTCTCGGGCGCCATCGGTTTGATCGTCACGCGCGAGCCCGCGCCGTCGGGCTGGTCGACGACCCACGTCGTGGCGCTCTCGGGGTCGCGGTAGTCCTCGACGAACCACGACAGATCCCCCTGTAACTTGACCAGGGCGTCGCGTTCGGCGACCTCTTCGGGGTCGAGTTCGACCTGCGAGCGCACCTCGGCGAGGCGGCGGTCGGCCATCGTGTCGAGTTCGTCCGCGTAGCGGGCGGCGTCGTCCAGCCCCTCGATCTCGGGGGGTTCGACGGCGTCCCAGATCGGGACCGTGTCGGGCCCCAGATCGATGGTGGCGTACATCTCGGCCCAGTTCCCGAGGCCGTGGGCCTCGTCTATCACGAGGACGTTGCGCTGGCCGAAGACGTCGCTGCCGGCCGTCTGCATGAAGTACGCGAGCGTCATCGCGGCGACGGGGGCGTTCGAGGCGATGGCCCGGTCCGAGAAGTACGGACATCGATGCTGGACCTGGCAGTCGAAGCCTCGCTCGCGGGCGCATGGGGCCTGGTTGACGGGGGTGTCGGTCTCGCCGGGGAGGATACAGTCGTAGTTGTTCTTGCCGCGGATGACGGCGAGATCCGAGAGGAGGTCGTCGCCGGCGACGTCGTCTAACTGGGAGACCTGCGGCGTCGTGTAGTAGGCGCCCGTCACCTGGCCGGCCTCGGCCTCGCCGGGACAGCGGGCACACCCGGCGATGGCCCGCGCGAGGAGGGACTTGCCGCTGCCGGTGGGTGCGCGCACGAGGACCACGTCGTTGCCCGCGTCGAAGGCGTCGCGGATGTCCGCGAGCGCCTGCTCCTGGGCGCCGCGGTACTCGGGGGCGGGGAACTCCTCGAAGATCCGGCCGACGTGCACGACAGAGTCGAGGCGGGCGTCGGACATGAACCCTGCGGGTCACCTCGTGCCCGGCCGTCGAGCACAGCTCCGGACCCGGAGGGCTCGCGTCGCCGACGGGACCTGTCGGCGACCGGAACGGATTTGACGGGGCCGTCGAAACCCTCCTGCGATGCAACGAACGCGACGACGGGTTCTCGAACTGGGGGGAGCAACGCTCGCGACCGGCCTCGCCGGCTGTCTCGGTGTCGGCGGGTCCGCGACCGACACACCGGACACGAACGACGGCACGACACCGACAGAGGGCGGCGGGGAGACGACGCCTACGGCCTCGCCGACGGCGACAGCGACAGAGACGGCCACACCAACGGAGACGGCGACGCCGACCGCGGCACCGCCGGGGGACCGCCCGGCGACGGACGTCACGGGCGTTACCGAGTGGTTGCCGGCGCCGTCGGCCATCGAGTTCACGCCGGAGACGGGCTACGCCTTCCTCGGCCTCGCGCCGGCCCAGCTGGTCGAACTGGGCGACGCGCTCGGCGACGGGGCCGTTGAGGCGCTCACCGGGGAGACGGCGGTCCCGGGGATCGACACGCTCGCCGACGCGACGCTCCTCCTCCAGTTCGCCCGGTCGGCCCAGCTGTTCGAGGCCGACTTCGACCGCGCGACCGCCGAGAGCGACTTCGAGACTCTTGGCTTCACGGCGGCCGACACCTACCGCGGGTTCACGCTCTTCACCGCGGGGAGTACCACTGCTGGGAGCAGCACTCGCGCCGCCGCGGTGAGCGATGAGGCGATCGTCCTCGTCGGACGCTATTCCAGCCAGGAGGAGGTCGACAAGCGGCCGGCGACCGAGGCGATAATCGACGCGAAGACCGGGAACACAGAGCGCTACACCGACGCGGTCCCCGACTGTGCGGACCTCGTCGGCGCGCTGGGCAACGCACACGTCCTCGCGGGGCGCACCCACGAGACGGGCGCGACCTTCGAGGGTGCGACCGGCGAGGGCGTCTCGACCCACGTCGCCGACTCCGACTCGCGAGTCCGTGCGAGCGCTATCTTCGCCGAGGCGGCAGACGAGGCCGCCCTCGCCGACTGGGCGAGTGGGGCCGAGAGTTTCCACGGGCAGGACCCGACGACGAGCGTCGACGGCCGGGTTGCCACCGCAGCGGCGCTGGTCCCGTCGGGCGACATCACTGAGTTCCCCTCGGAGTATCCGGGCCCGCCGCTGGCCGGCGACCCCGGGTCGACCGCCCCGCAGATCAGCTTCCAGTTCGAGTACGACGAGACCGGCGACGGTCGAGGACTGCTGACGGTGAGTCACTACGGCGGCGACACCGTCTCGGCCGACCAGTTGTTCGTCCGCGGGTCTGGATTCGCCGGCGTCGACGGGGCCGACCAGACCAGTGCCGGACCGTGGCAAGGGAGCGCGAGCAGCGACGACGGCGGCGTCGTCGCCGGCGACAGCGTCGACGTCGGCGCCACGGCCGACTACGAGGTCAGACTGGTCTGGGAGTCGGGCGACGGGAGTTCGTCCGCGACGCTGGCACAGGACGAGGGCCCCGACGCCTGAGCGGGTCGGGGCCGGTCAGTTCGCCGAAGGCGCTCACAGGTCCACGACGTCGTCGGCGGTCAGTCACAGGTCGGCGACGTCCGCCGCCGTCGGTTCGCGGTCGTCCGGGAGTCGCTCCATGCAGTCGTAACAGAGGAAGTGCTCGGAGCCGTCGGCGAGTTCGAGCGTCATGCCGCCCGTGGGTTCGGTGTCGCTCGTCCAGAAGCCGCCGATACCGCCGGCGACGTTGACTTTCTCCTGGCAGCCCTCGCACTTGCGGGACACAGTTCGTGTAGGGCGAGCGGCGACAAAAACGCGCCGACCGTATCGGGAGTGCCCGGACGGCCCGTTACCGGCGTCGCCGGGCGACGAGCGCCGCGGCGAGGACCGCGAGCACCGTCAGGACGGCGGTGAAGCCGGGACCAGTCCCGGTGGTTCGCACGTCCGACGGCTCCGTCGACACCGGCTCGGACGTCGGCGTGGGGCTGACGGTCAGCGTCGCCATCGGGCCGCGCGGGGTGTCGGTCGGCGTGGCCGTCGGGGTGGCGGTCGGCGTCGCCGTCGGGGTCGCTTCGAGCGCCGCCTGCGCTTCCTCGTAGGCCTCGGAGTGGACCGCCCGCGTGATGTTCTCCAGCGCCCGCACGGTGTACGGACCGGGCTGGTTGAGGTAGTTCTCGTTGACGACGACGGTCTGGCCGTTCTGGAGGGCGTAGGTCCCGTTGTAGACGTCGCTGCTGGCGAGGTTCGACGGGTGGCCCGCCGGGTTGCTGTTGAGGACGAGCCACTCGATGTGCTCGCTGTTGTTGGCGACGACCTCCGGACTCAGCGGCTGGGTCGTGAACCCGGAGACGCCCGCCTCGGCGGCGACGTTCCGCAACCCGGCGGTCGTGATGACCGAGTGGATGAACGTCCCGTCGCCGGTCGTGTACCCGAAGAAGGTGTACAGCCCGCCCGGTTTCTCCTCGTCTGCGACCGCGGTCTCGATAGCGGTGACGCGCTCGCGCATGTCCGTGACTGTCGCGTCGGCCGCCTCACACTCGCCGCTCAGCGCGCCGATGCGTTCGGTCTTCGCGTACACGTCCTCCAAGTCGGCGGAGGCGTTCACCTTGTAGACCGTCAGTCCGTTCGAGCGCAACTGGTCGACCTCCTCCGCCGAGACGACGCCGGGCGCGATCACCAGGTCGGGTTCGAGCCCGACGAGCGTCTCGGTCTGGACGCCGTCGAAGGTCCGAACGGTCGTCTTGTTCGTCGCGCCCGGCAGGTAGTCGGCGAACACCGAGACGCCGACGACCGTGTCACTCGCGCCGAGCGCCCAGAGGGTCTGGGCCGCGCTCGGTGCCAGCGTCGCGATGCGCTGTGGTTCCTCCTCAATCGTCACCTCGGTGCCGGTCGCGTCGGTCACCGTCAGCGGGTACGAACACGCCTCCTGCGTGCGCTCCGCGTCGTTCGGCGCGCCGACGTCGGCACTCGCCGCCGCCGGGACCGCACCCAGCGCGACGACGAGCAGAACGGCGACGCCCACCGCAGTCAGGTCTCTCATGACACCCGCGACTGTGAACGTATCCAATAAATATTTATCTACTCCAAATAGATTTGTGTTCCAGTATGGGGACCGGCACGGAGACCGAGTCGACTGCGGCGAGCGCGCTCCCCGGAGGCGTGCGTTCGACCACGGTCCGGGCCGTCGCCTGGTCCGCTGGTCTCGGAGTCGTCCTCGTCGCCGTCGTGCTCGCGAGCGCGGCCATCGGGCCGGTGTCGCTGTCGCTGTCGGTCGTCGCGAAGGCGTCGCTGAACGCGGTCGCGATACCCACGGGTGTGAGCCCGACCGCTGCGACCGTCGGCCTCGGTGACGCGAGCGCCACGCTCCCGGTGCCCGACCTCAGCTACACCTATCCGTTCGCCTTTCAGATGGACGGCACGGCCGAGACCATCGTCCGGCGCGTGCGCCTGCCACGGATCGCACTGGGCGTGGTCGTCGGCTTCGCGCTGGCCAGCGCCGGCACC